>Ga0307517_10000500_pt1 | contig 67287 bp, 62 predicted proteins | sample 23_EM_MG_FD_194515 | JGI IMG/M metagenome (GOLD analysis project Ga0307517, IMG submission 194515) | Populus trichocarpa ectomycorrhiza microbial communities from riparian zone in the Pacific Northwest, United States - 23_EM | ecosystem: Host-associated > Plants > Roots > Unclassified | place...
AGCACTACCTCTGGTTGCACCACCGCCCCGCCTACCGTTTACTACCTCCTTTCCTAATGCCTTACTCTTGGGTTGGCATAAGGATACTCACAAGAACAGGTTTCCTTGCTCCTGCCAAAAGCGAGGGAGGGTTTGTCTGACGGCCCTACACCCAGGATGATGAAGGATCAGACGCAAGTTGTGTTACCAATTTTTTCTTTTGTTTTTCATATGTCATGAGATGTCTGGAAAGGTTTTCTTGTTGTCTTCTGCTTCTGGTGGTTAGGTTGTCGGACAGGTATCCTGCTTATCATGTTGGTTATTTTGTCTTGTGTCTTTCCGGTTGGAGATATATGTGCGGTTGGTTCCATGCCAGAGGGACCTGGGACGACTTGTTTTTCCCTTGGCTGGAGGGGGTAGGGTTTCTTTGCCATGGGATACTTCCCGAATGCAGCGGATGTACCTTAGGTAGCACCTAAAAACAATCCACGGAATTAACAAAAAAAAAAAAAATTCGCGCCAAGAGCATGGTATTGAAAAGGTTTACCCCAACTTCAGAGCACCTCGCCGGAATTGGTCACAGTCCACGTGACCTATGACTAATTCCGGCGAGGTGTTATCAACCACGTTGCCACTTTTTCATTCAATTTTCATAAACTCCCCCTCCGCCCGCTTTCTCTCTCTCTCTCTCTCTCTCTCTCAACCTGCAGCAGTCATGGTGAATGAAATTTTTAAAGCAATCAAGGACGCCATCAAGACGCGTGGTGACGAATTACTCGTCTTCCACGACGTGGATCCCAGCGACTTCGACGATGTACTAGTACACAAAGGGTTACGACACCGCACTAATTATTTGGAACAATATGCCCACCGGTAACCCTCTTACTCTCTTACTCTACCCCTGTTGCTTTACTTCTAACTGAATACCCCTTTGTAGCTAATGCTCGCCCTGGTAGACAAAGACAATGACCTTCGGTGCCGAGTAACCAAGAGAGGGAGCAAGATTTGGGGGCTCGAAGATAGCGAAGCGAAAAGAGCATGGATGAAGAACGAGTTCGTCCGACGTCGTGCAAAGCGCGAAGCCAAGGAAAAGGCACGGGTCTCCGACGAGGCCGGGTTGAATATGGGCGCTGGCTCTTCCAGTGTTTTTCAAGCCGCCTATACTTCAAGCCCACCCCCCATGTCAGCCACCAACACAAGTCCAATTTTCAGCAACTTTCAAACACCATTTTCGGATAGTCAAGAAGACGAGACACGCGTGGCCGTACAGGACCTTGTTTCTCTGCTGCCTAGAGCAATGGAACCGGAAGCTCCCATAATTTCGGAACCATCTCGATCAAGTATAGCTCAGAGCGAACATGGGGGTATCGGAGATCTTGCGGGTGATGGCTCCGAAGATTCAATGTCGGTAGAGCAGTTAAATTCACTTATTGGAAATTTAAGGGAAGCCGACGAACCCGCCAACACGAGCATTCCTCACTCCACCAGTCTGCTCTCACTTTCTCTTGAGAACGAACTGCTGCCCGGAGCAGTGGAGCCGGAAGCTCCCATCATTTCGGAACCATCTCGATCAAGTATAGCCCAGAGCGAATATGGAGGTATCAGAGATCCTGCGGGTGATGGCTCTGAAGATTCAATGTCTCTAGAACAGGTAAATCCACCTCCTGGAAAAATAACGGAAAGCATGGGGCCCGACGAACCCGCCAACACGAGCATTCTCACTTCACCAGTCTACTCTCTCACCACCAGGTCGCGGACCCCACTAGCAATTGGCCGGACTGCCAATTTCCTTCGGCCCCGTCAGTCGACACGACCTCCCGCGGAACAAAGCGACGCTCGCCGGACGACCCCTCTTCCCTATCCAAACGGGCCTGCAAGCCCCCATCCAAGAACCTCATCGTCCTCACTCAGTTTCATGCGACCCTTCAATCTTCAGATCGTAGTAGTCAATCCGTTTCGCGCCACCAAGTCAACTCCTCCTATGCTGCCAGCTTCGGCAACAGCGAGAATATGAATAGGCGCTTAATGAAGCCCCCCCCATACCACCCAGCCTCTAAACCACCACCTATTGGCATCACTACTGGTCCCGGATCCGTTGTGGCGAGTCACGCAAAGTCAAATGAGCATGAGAAGAAGATCAAGTCCATGGGATTCCCGCCTCTCATGGCTGGGATGAAACCGAAATAACCCTCGTTTTTGTCATTTTTATTCCCCTTCCTATTCTACAGTATCACCCAATTCTATGCATGTCCGGGTATTACCACACCCTCCTGAACAAGTTATTTTCTGCATTTTCTGCCTCAGCTTCTTTTAGCCCCTGCTCTATCACCACTGCACTTCGCTTTATTTATCTAGTGTTTGGTGCTATTCCATCCTCCTATTCCTACACTCTTATCCCTGTGTTCCTCCAGCTTCCTTTGCTCGCGTTAGATTCTACGCAAGGTCGTTCTATATTCATCCTCACTCTCCTACTCCCATTATCTCTTTCCCCGCTCTATCTATAAGTTATCCACTAGCGTATCGGTAACATGGTGTTGTTTTGTGTCACCATGTGTTTCGACTCGCCGTGGGGCACATTACAACTGATTTCCTTACTAATATGTTAATTCGATCTGTAGGATATCTTTCCCATCCCCGAAACCCTCGAAGCAAACCCCGTTATAACGCTCGACGAATTTTACGCGGGGGCTTGCCCCCCCGAGATCGACCCGGGAGCTTCTGTCCTGCTTGACCTCGAAAGGTTGAGGGATATCGCAAAAAGAGAGATACTCGCACGCGGGAGCCAACCGGCCCAGTAAAACTATTTTATTTTATGGGACAGACATGGGCGCAGACATTGTCTAGCAAAGCTCGGCTTCAAAGTCTGTAGTGTACAGCTATTCTCGAGGGAGTAGAAGTTCGGAGGAAAGTGTCGGAGGTCGCGCAGGAGAGGTCGGAGATACAGTGTAAAGTAATGGGACTTGAACGATGAAAGAAAGAGAGAGATTGATTCTATCTTGCTTGCTCGCCTATGGACGCGCCTGAGACTGCGGTACTTTATAGCAATCCGCAGTATCAACATACATCAATATGACTCTAGTTGCTTCTTTGTACCCCACATCCCAAGTAGCCTGGCCACAGGCCGAACATATCTGCACCGCACATCACATTGAAGTAATACTTCCGACAGAAAGAGGCCTGACTGGCGATGGATTGTGGTAAAAAGCGTGTGTGTTGCATGCATGGGAGGATACCGGTACTTTATGAAGACGAGGGGGGGGAGCGAGGATTTCATTATGTGCAGCAGTTGCCAGGTAACTTAGGGTCAAGGAACCAGATAGCCAAGCCTTATAATCAACTCCTGCTATCACCACCTACTGTGGGTCCGTTCGTGCAAACTTCTACGAGTGTTCGAGCCCAGGTAATAGGAGGTAAATTAGGTAATGCTTCAATTCTTTACCGTAAGCGTAAGTAATCGAGTGTGGTCAAACAGGAAGTCTACAGATACCGTTTATCGAGCATCTGATACGGGAGAGCGACTGAGGTTTTTAAAAACTGTTTACAGGTGCTCATGCACCTGTTATCCATGATCCCGACGTGAAAGCGGCTCTTCGTCCCTTGCTCGTGCCAAGGATACTGCAGTCATGCACGCAAATCTCTAGCGGCTTGTGACATCATCTCGGAATCTCTGACTTTAACGTCATAAACTTTACCGTGCCCGAGTGTTATCCGGTTGGGCTTGTTGGAGCATGTCCCGGGTCCGAACGCTTTTATCAAAATAATAGAAGCCCCGCTCAAAGGCACACAGCTTAGCGGCATGACATGGGAATCATTACCGAGATGAATTCACTGTTGCAAGCAAAGATCCCCCAGTGGATCACCAGACTGCAGCGGCTTGGACCTAGGGGGCGCGAGAGGATCGGGTGGGCGGCGATGAAAGCTGCACCGAAAAACTTACGGATACATGGCCCAGGGCGGCCACCGGTAGGTGAACCTTCGACTTCCCAGGGGAGATGCAAAGCTCAGGATTCTGTGCTGCGTGTTGATGGGGTCAAGGGAGCACCTAAGGAATCTGCATCTGAGGATCCTCGAGTGCAGCAGCTAGGCAGAACTTTTTCTGATGAGTTTGCGGTGATCAGGGAGAAATACCGTATGCTCCATAAATCTCCCTCCGTGTACTATTGTGTGCTAATAGAGTTACTGTAGGGACCCCAAAGAATCCAATTGTTCTGGTATTCCACTAGGGTTCCACAAAGGTCATAAAACGATCAGATACTGATTCCTAGTAGTGCCACGGGCTCCTGGGCTTTGACGAGTTAAGGCTTTTTGGGAATCACCTCCCTGGGATACACTACTGGCGAGGGATAACTGAGGCTTTCAATGCTAATAATATTAGAGTCATTCTAACCACCGGTTTAGTCACCTAATCCAGATTGCCTAGTGCTTACTAATAATTGTGGTTCTCCAGTGCCAGCATCCGGATCCATAGAAGTCAGAGCTAAGGCCCTTGCGGAATGTATTCATTTAAAAGCGAAGGGTGGGAATGTTAACGTGATAGGGTGAGGCCTTCTGTCCTCTGGGGAGAAACTACTCGAGTCACTGATAGCAACTGTGGGGCAGTCATAGCATGGTTGGTTTTTGAGTCTCTTTTTTTTCCTTTCGTCGTAATTGAGCAAGGTGCGATAAGATGCTAAGATAGAGTGGGGATAGGGGTAACTATTCCGATCTTCGGGGTTGAAATATCATTAACAGTGCTAACTGTTTATCAGGGGAATAGATGCAAGATATATGATAAGCAACCTTGGGCCTCTGGATTTTAAGGTTAGTGAGGTTTTATGTGCGAATATTCAGTGGGCTAACTTCTGTTCTCACCAGGTGTTGTCCTTGACTACAGTTGCGACGCCTCACAGAGGTTCAGCCTTCGCAGACCATTGCCTCAGGTCTATAGGAAGTAAGTCAAACTATTTCTGTACGGCATAGGTCTCATTTTCGGAAGAACAGCGAATCCCGAGAGTGTACAAAGCCCTTGAAGCCATAGGAATGGAAACTGGGGCCTTCTCTCAGTTGGCCACGGAATATATGATCAGTGAATTTAATAAAAAAGTACCCAACGATGGGTCTGTTAGGTATAGTGGTTGCAATGACTGGGGTCTTGCAAAGCAGGGATCTCTATGCTCTCGGGATATGGGCTGAATGACTACGTAGATACTTTTCATATGGTGCCATGACTCAGCCTTCCTTTTTCTCAATGTTCCGAACACCCCATCGAATTATATTAGAGAACGAAGGGCCAAACGACGGTTAGGAGATACCTCTCCCTATACTAGTTTCAGCTTCCTCTCTAATGGTGCAACAGGGTTGGTATCTGTATCGTCTGCTCAGTGGGGCGTTTACAAAGGCACCTTGGTGGGTCCAAGCCATCTTGACATAATTAATTGGACCAATAGGTTAAAGTGGATGGTGCCGGCACTCGAAGTAGCGGGAAAGAGAGATCAGTAAGTATAACCACTGAAGCCAATTCTGGTAAAATTGCCTAAGTGCAGCAGATTTAATGCTATCGCGTTTTATCTCGACATTGCGGGTGAGTGCCAAACCAATCCAGGGGCGGAAAGCCTCATTTGATACTAGAAACGTTAAACAAGCCTTTATCGAGTGCCATGAAACCACAACCCAGGGGAAAGTGCTGACAGGATACGTATCCAGACATGTTGGCAGGAGAAGGCTTGTAGAGGAGGAACTGCTTGATGTTAAGGGTTATGGCCCATCCAGTTACTCGATAGGCTCTGGGAGCCTTGTTGGGGGTGGGCAGGGATACAAATATCTAGAATGATAGACTCCGGGAAAGCTGGAGGTTTACGCGTTCATCAGATTGAGTGAGCCAGGGCACAAAACGCGTAAGTGGGGGGGCTGTGTTTGTGGGATCTCGGAGAATGTAGATACCGTACCAAACAATTCGGTGCCACTTGAGAGTGGCATACAAATGGGAAAAGCTGTTGGGTAACAAGGCTGAGATGTGAGGATAAGATGCAAGTAATGGCGAAGCCCTCCTGCAGGGACTGGTGAGCTTATGCTAGCTCATGCGAGTATCGTTGACGACAACATTCTCACGATACCTATTGGCCAGTAGGGGCGAAGCGCTCTACCAAGGATATAGAAGCAGGCTGTAGTATCGCTAAAACATACCTTAACTAACTCCACACCTTATCTCAGGAGTGGTATCCACTTTGCCCCGTTACGTCTTCTTTTACATCTCCCTCAGGACCTGAATGCCAAAATCTGGAGCTCACACAGAGTCTCTAAATTTATTCTGGGGCCAGGTGGCTCTTCGGGATCAACTCAGGCTGTGGGTTGCATAACCTACCGGCTAGGCTACCGAATGAGCTAAAAACTATTCGTAACCTGAGTTGAATTTTTTGGTAGGGGATCAGCGGGAGGCGATGCACCGTTACCATACTGGGGACTGGCATTGCCAAGACCAAATGGTTCCCAACATGGATATTTGCTATCTAAGCTTTTCGGGATGGCCCGTGCACCGCGTCGTATTCTTCTCTGCGTTCTCTCCCTTTCGGGTTGTTAGAAGTGCGTTGGGGTTAGGTTAGGTTAGGTTAGGTTGGTCAGGCATGCTTGTTGACTCTGGCCCGACGGTTTTATGGTGATGAGAATGATGGTGATAGTGCGAGAGTGAAGGCGAAAAAGCCATCGTTGCTCGCACAGCGCAACGGGCAGTAAATATCCATAAGATTGGGTGCTGGTAATACAGGTGATAGTCTGGCCGGATAATGGCCTTCTTCGGTTTCTGTAATATCACGGGGGCAAGAAGTTCTACTAATTGTCGGCTTTCTCATATAATACTATTTCCCCTCCTCAACTTACTGTACCACACAACTTGGGTTTGCTTGAGCCTCACTTGCTGCAGCACCGGTACGGTACCATACCGCGCTCGGGAGGCCAGGAATACGCGAGGCTAGACGAGCCGCTTCATCCCCGCTGCGCCACAAGGAATTAGTCTACTTGTGTTCAGAAACATCGAAACTTCTTCCCACCCCCCGCTTTCCTTCCCTAGTCTACCCCCGCCCACTACTCATTTCAACCCAGCCCGGTGAGCAGGGCCTGTAAAGGTATTTCCCGATAAAGTCTTAAGCTCTTCCTGCCTTTTCTTTCGTTGCTATCATACTGGTTTTTCACAAAAACTAGGCTGACAAAATCGGGCTATCTAACCTCCGCCCTCCTCTCTTTCTAGTTCTCTAATTCCTTTGAAAGGCTGACGGAATTTGATCCAACGACTTCCTTCCTCACGGGGCGGTAGTGAAACTCTGAGATCCTGCAGGTGCAGTCTTGGGATTTTTGACTTTTTTTTGCCTCCCCTCAATTTCGAGTTTCGAATTGGGTCTTGGGGATTGAGTTGGAACGGTCGGTCGGTCGGTCGGTCGGTCGGTCGGTGATTTCTCGGTTTGTTTCGCATTAGGTTGAGATGTCTGTCAGGATAGAGCTTGATAACCGGGGGAGTTTGTTTACCTGTTTGGACTATGTTACTGGGAGGGTATTACCATCGTCGTTCTTTCCCTTGTTTTAACTACCGCTGTCAGCAATGAGCGAAGCTGACGATGGCGACGTCGAAAGGTGGTAATGAACATTACCAATGATGAGACTATATCTGCGATCACTGTCAAAATGGAGGGAATATCTAGAACCCGCTTGACCCCTCCCAGAAACGACGAAAACCGAGACTCGAAGCGTGCGGAGGTTGAAATTCATAGGGTGCGTCATTCGAGGTCCCTCCTCCTCGTCCCTTCCCCTCTCATAAGTGACGCTAATTGAATTATGGCATGGCATCTAAACAGCTCTTATACCTCGTCCAAACGGTCTTCCCATCACCTGAAATCAGAGAGAATACCTCCGCCACAAACTCGGGATATACACTCAAGCCCGGGCAGTACGAATATCCGTTCAAGGTTCGCATACCAATTAATAGTCTGTGCATAGAGGGACAAGGTAGCGGTAATCTTTTACAACGGTTGAGCTTTGACAAGGGGACTGTGGACTATGCGAAGGATGCTAGACGACATCTTCCTGGGACTTTACCGCCTAGCCTGAGTGGAATTCCGAATGACGAGGCTTGGGTTAGGTATTTTTTGAAAGTTACTGTTATTAGGTTGGTACAGTGGACCAATTTGTGGTGTGTGGATTCGCAGTGAGGAATGGAGGGCTGATGAGAAGTTGACAGACCAAAATTCTATAGGATTAATCTACGCGCAGTGAGTTTGTATCAGCTGTTTTCATAGATGGGGAAGGTGGGATGCTGATGAGGCTAGTTTGATCCTTTTGTCTTTCTACCGATTGAACCTCCACGAGACCTGCCAACTGCAAACGAGACCTATGCAAAGCGCCAGCATCAATTCATTTACAATGTCTCTCCAACCGTCAAGAAGCGTGGCCTCTTTGGTGCTTTCCGTCAACAGGAGCCAGTGATCTACCCTCCACCCCGGACGGTCCACTTCACGATCGAAGCTAGGCTTCCGTCACCTCCGATTATAGTCCCCAATATCCAGTTGCCTTTGAGAGTGATACTGGTTAAGATAGAGCCATACACAACGCCAGTGTTTATTCGAAGTTTGCAGATTCACTTATTCGCTTTCACAGAGATCACAGCACATGATCTTAAGAAAACGGACAAACGGATAATCACTTGCTTGAGTCTGGCGGGCCTGCAGAGCCCCGTCGGATATGATTCCCAGCCTATCGGGGAGGGGGTTGAGGCTGACCAGGCGCTTTGGGCGAATGCTGCACTGCCCGATAGCGTTCCTCCCAGCTTCAGAACTTGTAATATCTGGAGGACTTACCAGTTGGAGATTGTCCTTGGGTTATCTCATGGGCATGTCGGGCCGATAGAAGTACCTCACCCTCAATAAACTCCTTGTCAGGTGAGTGCTAATGAAACATAGATGGTACCTTTAACCCTCCCAATCCAAGTCTACTCAGGCATCAAACCACCCCAAAAACTCCTCGAAACGGCCCGCCATTCAAAAGCCCCGCTATTCCCCCCTTTGCCCACAAAAGAGACCGTACCGCCATTACCCCCCAGAACACCAACGGTCCAGTCTCTTAAGGTCCCACCAGTGCCCTTCGGCGGTTCCAATTCTACGAAAAACTCGCCAGTATCGTCACCTATATCTCCTTCGTCTCCTGCGCGGCCACACTCTAGCTCTGGCGGGGGCGGGGGCGGTGGCTGGGGAGGGGGGAATGGGGGAGGGGGCGCATGGCCAGGTCCGAGACCTAGCAGTGTTATCAGTGTATCTCCAGAAGATGATATTCCGCCGCCAACGTATGAGGATACGATTGCGGAGGATATTGGTCCCGTGGATGGGCCGAGGAGGAGATATGAGCAGGAGGGAGCGTATTATGGGGCGTTACCAGATGATGTGCATTCTTGAGTTCGGGGTGGGGTTGCGCGGGGGGTGTTGTGGGGAGGGTATTCTAGGATGAGTGGGTGGGCGGGGGAGTAATGCTATTAGATAAGGCACTGGGTAATAAGTTCTTTTGTCTTGTTGGTCTTGGCTATTTATCGGGCGGGAATGGGAAGAGGATAACCGTGGATGCGGGATGGCTATCGGGGGTGGCGGCGATGTTTCCTGCTCGATCTACTCGAACGCTCTTGGGTAGACTTTAGAGATTTGAATCTAGTCATGGTAACCTCTTGTCTTTGCATTGCAGCTTCGTCTCAAACGTGTCTTGTCACAGCTGCCCCTTTATACCTTCCTTCCTTCGTTTGTTTCTTGTGTGGCGCCTAGATCAGTCTTGGGTTAAACTGAAGGTAGTGCATATTGCATGGTTTTGGTGTACTGTTATACATCTTTCGAACCCCTTTATTCCCTACTGCTTGGATCGGGAATCTTGTGTTCTGCTGTCACATCCTGGATACCTGCCCATTTCTTATGCGACTGCAGACGCCATGAACCCGCCATGAAACTTTGTTCAACTAACCATTTCCCCCTCCCTCGCCTCCCCCTTTCCCCAAATACTGAACCTAAAATAGAACTTGTGTAAGTGCTGCACCCTCCCCGTTCGTCCTCTGGGGCTTCATCAACTCCCTTGCTAAGCCAAGAATGGGCGGTCATAGGTCATCACTCGTGAGATTTATGCCCTAGTGGAGGAAGACTAGACTAGGTTACTCATGATGTCGAACAAGGAGGTGGATGGCGGCGGGTACTGTAATACCTGAAGTATGTTTTTGTTTATATCTGTTTAAGATTTATTAGCTTGATTTTCTGGCAAGGAGCCACTTGAGACCGCTGGCGTCTGAGTTTGCTCCTGTACGAGTTAGCGCAGTGTAGTGTTTCGCTCATTCGGGTGTTCTGCGTGTGGGTTTTCCTTTCCTTCCCTTTGCTTGCGCTCCGCCTGCCCTTCCGGGGTTACCGCGCTTGCGGACGTAACGTTGGATTGTATGTACACGTCCCTGGCATGAATGGACCGAACACCAGGGGGCTCCTTGGCAAAGGGCTTTCAGCTCCCGTAACCCCGGCGGTGTTCGGTCCATTCATGCCAGGGACGTGTACATACAGGGTAGCGGCCTTGCATTTGCCGAAGTGATTGGCAAGTCGCGGTTCCTCATGCTTGCTGAAGAAGGTGCCTGCGAACTCGCCGGGATATTATACTGACTTGGTGTCTTTCTTAAATGTGTCTCTCCTCTTGTCTGCTCTATAGCGATCAAGCCTTTTCTTAAGCTTCATCTACACACCTTCTTTCTTCCGTTCAAAAAGCAAGTCCTAGGAGCCTTTAGTGAGCTTGGAATTCTCAAGGCGATATACTGAAGGATGTAGCTAAACCATGGAGCGTGGGAGCGTTGCCCAGGTCATGCAAATACTGCAGATAATTTTAGAAGAATCAAGCAGCCCGAGAAGGTCACCGCGCCAAGTCCGGGGAGTAAGCTCTCATGCGTATTCTATTCAGCAAATGTGGGATGTGTATTTGTGTATTGGGATTGGGAGGGTAGTGTGAATACGTTCGACCCACGAGGGGGCCTCGAAAGTTTACTCGATATCACGACTTGGGAGTCTGAGAAGGGTCTTGTGCGATGACGCCTTCAAGCTTTATGGGCTTGGGTAGTTTAAAGAGAGCCGGGGGAATTATCCAGTGCTTTTGAGCGATCAGGGTGGAGATAATATGTAGGTGGCACAGGGTCCAGTAAGAAGCTATGGAACAGTTGCTCAAGGTTAACCTGCCAAATATATCCCTGTCTGTTCCGGTTAATAGGTTCCTACCTTTGTACTGAACAGTATCATACGTGAATAGATGCACTGGTGGCTGTACTGTAGTTTCCAGGGCCACTCGAGAAGTTAGCGCTGGTCGTCTACTGGCCAAATGTGAATGGCAGTGCTCCTGGGAGCGAATCTACCGGCACTGTACGGCTTCTGCCACTGAGGGGCTGGCAGGGGAATCTCTATTATGTACCGTCCTTGAGGAAACCTGGAGTTCGCCGGATCGTCCGGTTAGTCGCACCCTATGCTCACAACCCCGGATTGCGCTTTACTTCTTGCTTGCTGGGAGGGACCCCCTACCGCCGGCCAAGAGCGGGGAAACGCTGGAAAACCGGTAGCACGCTGGCGAGGAAGAGGAATTTTATATGGGAAACATCTGAATGAGCAATGGCGCCACATCGAGCAGAACACTACGGTGAGCCAACGACTCTAGGAGAAATCGCCGACGGTTTAGGTCCCGAGCAGGACCCCGCTAGTCTACTTATGTACTGTACAACTTATCGTAAAGTCCGGTCTGATCCTCTGGTAGCCCATCTAATAAGGCTCCTCTCTTCCTTCGGTCCTAGCTCCTCCATGGTAGCAATGAGGCATCCCTCCCTAGCAGACCGGGCTGAAGAGAGGGAGGAAGAAGAGGAGGAGGAGGAGTAAGTCAGGAGAAAGACAGAGTCAACAGGTATCTGGAGCTATGTGTTCTGCTGAAGCTCTCAGACTCTCGGACCGCGACATCGGGAGAAAATCGCCTCAGACTCCCTCGGGGCCTCGAGACGCCGAAGGTAGTAGCATTGCATTGGCATTCGCCTTTAAGTACTGTAGTGACTCAAATACTAGGATTCTCCCTTCGCCTCCGGCTTGCTGCCCAAACTCCCATCCTGCCTGCTGATGAGATCCCACTTGAAAGTCGAATGTGATGTCCGGAACAAGCTTACGGTGAGTTGTGGATTTGGCGCCATTGCACTTACATGTTGTACACTTATCAATTTTGGCATGGCGGACGGCCTTCAGCTATACTGTGCATCTATAGCTCGCAGCTCTCTCCAAATCCTATCCCTGTTGTTTTGCTTGCCGAGGGACCTGCCGTTGGCCTATCAGTGGCTGATGTTTATAACCCCCCCCCCTTTTTTTTAGGGGTGTGCTACTCCTGTGGTGCTTAAATGTCTAATAAAGGTTACAACATCGTTGTCCTTAACCACGGGCAGATCTTTATTCCCATTTTTCCCAGAGACAGCAGGATAAGTTAAGTGCCTGTTCCCTTGGCGATATGATGAAAATGCCTTGCTGGTGCAGTGGTTATCAGGTCGAGAAATAATTAACTTCCTGTACAATTAACAGGGGTCTGGACCTTCGGTCCTCAAATTGAGTTATTATCATCGAACAATCCATCATGTAGTTTATGAGATATAAAAAATCTTGCCCTACAGGAACTGGAGGACTGAGGAGCTTAAGCCTTCCTTAATATGGCTGTAGCGCTAATCGGACCTTCTGCCAGGTGATAGAATCGACTCTAGGCCACTCCCATACGGGTGGGGTCTGCGATCGGCGGGTAGCAGAATAGAAATCAAACAATTGCTTTTTTTTCATTTTTCTCAAAAAAGCTGATCTACCTCCCTTGATTCGGGGGGGGAAATGACTACGAATTCTGCATGATACTGGATTCTCTAGTCTTGTACGTACTAGGTATTGGAGAGGAAAATGTAGCGATTAGTGTTCTCAATAGCCCGGGGGGGGCGCTGGAACTTGGGGGATGGACTACTAGGAACCCCGGACCAGACCCGACGGCGAGAAAGTATCCCGCTCTCGTCCTCATAATCCAAGGAAGCCGTTATCACCATTGACGACGGGCCCGACAACCAGTGACATTCTTGGCGGACGCCGGCCGTAGATGGGGCAGTCTGTGGGGCGCTATGGGTAACGGTGGGTGGCTGTGAATTGCAGTGGGGCACCATGTAGCTCCACCAGAGGATGGTCTCCGATCGAGCACGAAAATGTTGTATCCCTTGCTAGGTGGGAAAATTGAAAATATATATTTAAAGTAGCGAGGATACGTACCTAGAAGTGGAGATGGGTGAACAATAGCTGCACGGAGAAGGCACGGACCAACCACCCAAAAATCTCCCAGTATTACCATCCAAAACCACAACTTTTACTGCTTTCTTATATCCTTTTTTTTATATTCCGGTGACTCCTCGTTGGTTTGATGGGGTTTATATTGAAATACGATACTGGTATATTTGCTGCAATATGGCGTGGACCTTGGGGGATCTGTGCTGCACAGTAGAGCAGAAAACTGTATAGTGTATTGCTTAGCGATTCCTAATGTGTGGCTTTTAGAGGAGCCCGGCTATGGATGAACGAACTACTGATACTCTCACGAGTTGCTGGAGTTCTCGGGGCGTGCATTGGGATTAAGCCCCACTGATCTTCGTTCCCTGCGCACTATAAATGAGATGACTGGGGGAAGTGCTGATTCCATGTGTCAGGAGAAAAGGGAGGGAAAGAGAACGAGACATTGCTAAGGGTACAATGGGGGGCTGCTAGGCCGGACGCCCCCCGCTCTGAATCGTCGGAAGACGAGGCGGGACGATAAAAAGTAAGAAATCACCCCCTCTCGCTTATCTTCAGGACGGATGCTACCTAAATGCTAGAGCTGGCTTGGTTAGGGTGAAATATATTGAATTAAGTTGTCTGATGGGGCAACCGTCACTTTATGTTTACGATACTCAGTTGATCTTGTAGGATTCCATTTTGGTGGCCCCCGGTCAAAGCTATGTAAGACGAAGGTGACCGTTGTCCTATAATGACTGTTGCATTATCAGACACGTTACTTCGAGAAGGACTGACTGCCCGCCCCCCTGTGAGTTCTGGCAGTGGTCTAGAAGATATAATCAGATCGGGTACGCTACTTCCTTCCTTCCTTTTTCTCCCGTTTGCTAAAGACGAAGGGTACCTGAGGGGCCAGCAGAACGCCCAAGGGAAAAGGAAATCGGAAAGGTGGGGGCGGGGCCAATAAGTATCTCTGGTCTAGATGAAAATACACAAGAAGCCTCTTGTGAGCTTTCCAAATTATCTAGAGATGAGTTATATTGGGCTGCGGGCGTAAGAATAGATACGAATGGAGAAAGGTGTATTCCAACTCCCTTGGAATCTTAAAGTGCCGACGCTAGTCGCTGGTGTCTAGTATAGGTTCTGAATTGTTGGTAGGGAAGGCGACAGGAGGGAGGGAGGAATCTTGTAGTTCTAGGATGTCTTTCATACGGCAGGGTTTGGCGGGGGTCAGCAAGTTCACTGACTGATCTTCCTCATCCGGGCCCGGGGGATATCTATAGACTGGTGAACGCCATGCGCCTAGATCAGTACTCTGAGGAAGCATCCTCTCAGGGAGGAGGTGGTCTCGGGGGCCTACGTGAATTCGGGGATGGCTTTCTTTGCAATATTAGGGACAACGAGGTGGTAGCGGTTTTCTACCTTCCGTGGTGGGCGGCTCGGGGCCGGGATGCTAATATATCACTCTTGTGTCTGGTCTGATTCCATTATTCTGTGTCACTCTTACTTTCTAGATATTATGCTTTGCGCAGTTGGTTGTGAGCCTTGTGTTTTTTCTGCTCTCCTGTACTGTGGCTAAGCAGATAAGGTGTTCAAACCATCAAGGAGGAGGTTTTTTTTCTCTGCAGTTTTATATTTTCGCGAGTCCCAGCGGTCGCTAGGATCATGGTGTCTCACTCGTGAAAACTATAAACAGTCAGTGAATCTGCTACGAACTGTATTGTGGGAAAAGAAGGAGACCTTTATTCAGATTTCTTGGTGGAAGGAGAATAAATTTAAAGAGAAGAAGCGAGGCACTATTTAAGGAAGCAAACATAGGGGAATCACTCCAGTGCAGGAATGCATACGTGGCCTACCCCTATGCATTTCTCCTACAATATTAAGCAACACAGTGCAGAGGATATCTAGAAGAATCGGAGAACAATGGAGCAGTAAATACATTTTAACAGAATCTGCGGGGGACGTTTCTGGAGCCTCTCTCAACTGGTACCTATACCGTATCCCGCTTGCTTAAGTAGGTAAATGTCGTATGTCGTAAACTTATCCTAGCTATTCCTGGCTTTCGATAAGATAGATGTTGCGTAGGAGCCACGAACTCGACTACGTGTACACGTGTGAACAACCACACCTGGCCAACATACGTATGTTCCGAAACCACACCTCCTACTTAAACCTTCCCCCCCTTCCTCATCTCTCTTCCTCTCTTCCCCATATATCAACACTATTTCATTCTCATTACGAAAAATGTCTTTGATTTGCATTCAGACCATTTCTGTCCCCGAACGAGCTCTCGGGTGGCTACTATATTATTTCTTCCTTTCGCTGGCATTGTCTACGCGTGCATTGGGACTTTTGGGGTCAGCAATGGTGTTGATACCCGGCAATTTAGAAAAGTTGCTTCGCGAATTGTTTTTGCTCTCTCGTGGCTGGATTGGTCTGTTCAACTTATCCGTTCTCATTAAATTCTGTGAATGCCACCTTATTCAATATATTCTGACGTCATCTACTATAGGTGCCGATAAAGAGGCAATGGGTTTCGATGGCCTGTCAGAGCCTATGATTCCACCGGAGGAGTTTCTAAACCTCTGCTCACCTGCAGCATCCTGGGCCGATGGAGATTCCAACTCTCTCACTGCCTTCTCTGTCTCCTCTCCCACTCCCTCGCTCACTGCCGGGACAACACTGAGCACATGTGGGGATCTTGCTTCGGGATACTGTTCGAGTGATGAGTCTTCGACGTATGGGGAGCACCAAGACGGGGGGGGCTTCGATGACTGTGCGTCTGACGAATCGTCCACTTATGGTGAGATCCCAAGAGATCTTTATTTCAACGGCGCTGCTGCCGCTCGTTGGAATTCAAACACTTCCCACCCCCCTTTGGACGTCTTGGTTGATCGGGAGATCTCGTGCATTGGGTCGAATGTGGAGTCGAATACCTCTGACGCCTCGTCGGAGTACGAGTTGGTCTCTCGGAATCGTTGTTTTGACTGGTGCGAGGCCGTTCGTGGGGTAGTTTGAAGGAACGTTTTTTTTGGGCCGCCTGGTAGGAGTCCGGTGTCTTTGGGAAATAAGTCTAAGAGGGGGGCAATGAGGGTAAGATCAGAGAGTATCAAATGTTCCATTATAGGGTGTTCTAGCAGCTGTACCAGGGAATGTCTGGTGAGGAATCCGGTGCATCTGCGGGGTGGATCAAGGAACGGGCAGGAGCAATGATGGGTGTTAGGGATGTATGGTGGTGGTTGTGAGGCAGAGGCTAACTGAAGTGAGATAAGGGGTTACCTAATCCCACCATATAACATGGTATGATAACTGATGTATTGATATGGCCCAGTGGCTCGGAGGTAATTCAGCCTTCTAGTCATGCGGGATAGCTGGCCTTGAGACAAGGGACTGATGCCCTGTATTTTATTTTAGGGTTTCGTGAACTTTTGCGGCAATCGTTCGCACTTTATTTTGTGATGTTATGCAAACGTATGGTTTCTCTATGTACATCAGCTTGGATTGACGCCTTGAAGTAGTGTTGGGATTTCTCGCTAGGATCAATCTACTTGATGGCTAGGCGGGGAGTGTTTGGGGGTGTAAGAGAATTACAGGCTGTGTATGTTTTTCCTATGACAAAGGGAATTCGATCTCTATCCCTGGGTGTTGGCTCATGGAGAAACTCGCTGCGTGATACTAGCGTACTGTACTGTTATAGAACGAAAAGCGCCAGGGATCTAACCCCCCTCCGCGTTTTAACAATCTGGAACGAAAGTGGGCTTAACAGATGGAGTGACTCTAGCATTTTTTGCTGGGTTTGAGGGGGGGGACAGGTTCGGGGTTTTTAATGAGTGAGATATTATTCTAGTAGAAGGCCTTCAGGGTAGGCCCAATGCATGTGTATATGGGGCAGTTTCAGGCTCTTACAGCACTTGAATTGCAAGAGGGAAGCATACCATCATTCCTACTAGCCATTACACCCCTTAAGTTTGACAATGCGGCGCGCTTGAGTGTTAAGATCTGGTCGTACCAAAGCTATGTGCGTATCCCGGTGGAGACCTTTGCAAGGTCGTATTCAAGCAAGACAACTGTGGCGCTAGAGAGGCTTTGGTGTGAAAGCTGTTGTTCACTTTTCGTACGCTAAGGAGAGAACAGCACTCTACATCATAGGGCTACGCACACACATTGGTATTCTAGATTGTGCCGGGTTATGGCTGTGAGTTTTTATTTGATTTTTGGGGTGGAGTTGAAACGATTTCCTTCAGCTTCGTGACTCCAGGGTCATACACCCTCCTAATTTCCATAATCAGCCATACGGAGTCCACAGACCCCCGACACGACGTCAGTGATTAGGGGACTATGATACCAGCACTTCTCTTGTATGGGGTTAGACTCGCAATGCTGTGACTAGCCTTGCAATCAAGCCTCTAAGGTACCCTCCACATCTTCCCAAGAGCCAACACTTCCAGGTCCCTAGCGTCTCCAACACTCTCCGCCACATCAGCGTCGCTCCCCAGCCTCTTGCTACAATCTCAGAGCCCCCTAATCTAAACATGACAGCCGAAGGTTGTATTCTAGAGCTGTGTGTTCAAAAGCTTGCTCACTCTTGACTAGCCTCTCAAACTCCTTGGTGACGATGGGGTGTACAAGAGGAAGTGAGATATTTTAGATTGTCTGAGGCCACAAACCGCATCTAAGAGCCCAGAACGGGTGAGAGGAGACTAGTGGGCTCCCTGAAAGCTTATTCAAATCTTCGGGTGTAGTTGGCGTTTTTCGATAGCAGTAATAATAGAAATTATTATCCGTCGAATGCACCGTTTGGGAATTTCCGCATTTTCACCACTGGAAGGGGATAGGAGCTGGTGGAAAGGTCATTACTATCATTATTATTTTCTAAAAATAAAAAAAAGTTTAAAGTATCATATGGGCCAAGGAGGGTGATAAAGGTTCTGGGGAAACTGCTTTGGAAAAGGCGTCTCAGGGTCCCGTTGTTGAAGGGGTATTTGGACAGTCCCGGGTCTTTGAGCATGAGTGATCACTTGTGAAAATCCCTCAAAGCTCCAGGGTTCAATACGGTATCATGTTTAGTGTATTGTAAGATTATCCGTAATAGCATTTACACTTTAATGAAAGAGGTGTTTTTTTTCCCCTTTAACTTTGATATGTCTAGTTTAAAACATTATTTTCATTTTTCCAGTAAGGTGATAATGAAGAAGAATCTCCGTCTACCCCCAATTCGCAAAAGCCCCCTCACAAAGCAAACAAAGCCATCAGCCATGCCCCAAGGGCAAACCCACCCGGCCTAATCCCACTTGCCGAATTTGGGGTCCCTTTACTAGTGGTACTGGTAGCCTTGGCCACGGTGGTAGTGGCGGTGCCAGAACTTGTGGTAGTGGAAATAGTAACGGTGACATCAGCAGATTCTGCAGCACCAGTGGTCGAGGCCCCGCTAGGGAGAGCAGAGCCACAAACACCTTTTGCATAAGCGGATGCTTCTGTATATATTTTTTTCGACCCCGTTAGTGTAAGCCCTTATGTAAAATACCGAGATTTGGGAAATGTGGGAAGAGGGGGAGTAACGTTTCAACTCTTCACCATTGCAACTCCTCCCAATGCAGAGGCTGATCTTATTGGTGAAGCTTTGGTCGCGGCACATACAAGGGTAGTCGTCGGATTGGCATCCGGTCATGGATGCGAAGGCGTTTATTGCGCAAGCGACCTATTTTGAAGGGTGCTAGTTAGCATAAGAATTTACAGGGGGGGGGGAGGAGAGGAGGGGGCCCTACAGCGCAGCGGGGGAGTCCTGAAAGATCGGCTCCGGTTGGAAGAGCGCTAGTTTGTGGGTTGGAGGAGACAAGGGCAGATAGTAAGGAGATGATGAAGATGAGGGAAGAGAAATACATTTTGAGTAATGTGAATTTCGGGGTAAGGTAGATGCTTGATTGTAACGATGAAAAGTGATGTTCTTTTGTGAGTGGTAAGGAAGAGGAGAGAGTGCTTAGAGTCCTTAGGTGATGTGAGCGTGTGAAACTTTGGGTATTTGTAGGGTGAAACTTTTGTCCTATAGTATTTTTGTTTGCACGAAGAGGTGTTTGGCTCCTGTTTGAAGGGAGTTGTAGAAATTCTATGCCAGCGGGAGGTCTTTGCCCACTGATGAGAGAACTGATTTCTATGGAGCCCAATTGATTGGAGGGCCTCCTGTCTGAATGCCACGGATGCAATGATTATTCTATGTTATTGAGTGACCTGGAATCTACGAGATAGCTAGACGGGCGCTTCAAGAGATTCATGGGTTGCGGCGCGAATCGTAGCTTAGTGATAGAGAAAAAAAGCACCTTCTGATGAATTGCTGCTAAATGGCAAGTAGGAGAATTTGCCTCATGGTTTCTCCTATTTTTTTCTTTCACAAGTTGGGCGCAGTGGGAGTTTCCATAATGCATCAAACCCATGATATACAGCTCTGATGCAGTGGGCTAGATGGCGGGGCTCACGGGAGATCACTACAGTCACTCTCCCATTCTACCTAGCCACCAATATACCTTCTTTCAAACGGACTATCGATCACCGATGTCACTCAGAAAATACTCACACAGTTTGATCATTGACCATCCTGACATGATAGAGCTAACAAGCGATACGGCCCTGTATTACCCAAGTACCATACTTATAGATATTTCCGCACCTACTGTAAAATCTGGTGAAACCCACCACCTCCACTAGCCCCCTAACCTTTGGATTTAGAGGCAAGAGCTCCCATCATAATAAGAATTAGCGGTTTCCTGACAGACTATAAGACCAGCCCTTGGGACATGCTGGATCTCATTAACTGGTATTCGTGATTCTGTTAGTTTGCCAAACTAAGCTTATCCCTTGCTGACTGGCCGATCACCAGTGGTAACCTAATAGTGGATTTAGTGAGATTTTATGGTAACTCTAATCATAATATTCCCATGGTTAATTACTCCACTAATGGATACCACCTGATTACAAGCTCTTGTATTATATCCCCGGAAAACATCCCTCCAGGTTGTATATACGGGACGGGAATTAAGGTGGAATAAAGTTCCCCCTAACTGCCTCTTAAAGCAGCAAGACACTGAAAAATGAATATCTGCATCAGGGCCCCTCATTAATGCAGGTGTCGTATACCGGCCACCTAACTAGCTAGCAAGCTTCAGTGATTATCAGCCGGATGCAGTCAGAATTAATATTACTTATTACTAGAAGTCTGCCCATCTGCGGGATTCTAGCTATTGATGGAATCTTTCTTATTAATCTCTGTTTCGAACATTGACGGGCGGCACGAAACCTTCATGTCTTGGTGGTCCAGAAGATATCTACTCCAACTTTGGTCCCACATATTCAACAAAAGAAAGCACAAATGCTAATCTAGCAAACCCAGACCAACGCAGGAACCTGCCGACATATGTAACACACTCGCCAACCAATCCCATTCAAAAAGCGGAGACGGGTTCACCCGACACAACACTACATCTCACAAGCTTGGAGCCCTAATACGAGCTCCCCAAAAAAAGTGATAGAGAGAGAACGCAATGCCAAGACTATGTGCATGGAGTTAACCGGGGATAAATCGTGGCCGGGTCAGGGTTTCCCCGCCCGGCGCGTTTCGAGCTCCGCGCGGAGAGATAATCTAGCCGAGCAAACATTCGGCTCTCAAGTACCGGTAGACTACGGTAGATGCTGGAGGTGAATATTGCTTATTCATGGCTGGCACGCGCAGGGTGAGGCGAGTGATTCTTGATGTGTGGGTTGGGTAGACTAACTATTCAAGCATGTGAAAGTAGTATTGGGAGACTAGCAACCCACCCCCTCAAGATCATGAGGCTGCGCATATCTACTATGATACAGTATAGAAACAGCCTCGGGGTGTTCCTAGAGGGGCCATCGCCCATCCAATTAAAAGAGGCATTCACGGAAGGTCGCGCATGGAGACTAACTAGCGATTGAGAAATTGATCAGATCGTTTGCAGGCCAAAGTCCCTAGAAGCCCCCTGAAATTCATAATTCGTCATTGAGCAGCTATGATTGGAAGCTCTTTGAATGAAAATACAACTAATTATTATAGGCTTCGGGCTTGGTGGTTAAAGCTTTGAAGCCCTCTCCTTCGCACTATCAATCCGATCCCCCTCATCATCCTGCTCGGCGACCGTCAAGTCTGGGAACTCCGCCGGCACAATTCTACGGGGAATAGTCCCCGGGACCAGAGAGTACTTTGAGAAGTCTGTGGTTCCTGCATGCTTCCTAAGGAAATCCTCGTCTGTATCGAGGAGCCCGTTGATGGTCTCTACCGGGGCATTGATCATTGCTATGATAGCGTCGCTGAAGATGGTCTGTCAAACAAGTAAGCCATTCATGCCTGGCATGGTAGTAGAAGGAATATAGCTTACGGCATGCCGGAGCTGCTTCGGATCTACCCTCCCGGTGGCACCGGACTGGATAGCCTGTGAACAATAAGCCTTATCCCTTCCTAACGCAAGGATATACGACGTATGACCCACCGCCGCTGGCCAAATCCCACAAATCCCCAGCCCCTTCTCCCCCTGTCTCTCCCAATCCACCGCCAATCCCTTAACCATAACACTCATCCCCACCTTACCAACCGCATACGCCGTCTTCCCGCGGAAAAATCTCGAATATATCGGGGGGCAAACAACCACAACCCTTCCAATTCCCTGCTTTTTAAATGCCGGGATGATAGCCTGCAGAGTGATATATAACCCTTCGGGGTTAACCTGCTGCAAAAGGCGGAAGCGGGATGTGGGAGTAGTGCCAAGGGCTGACCAGTAGATAGCGCCAGAGTTGTAGATCACGACATCAATCCTAGAGAACTTTGAAAGAATCTCTTGAATCAGGGATTTAATGCTTGCTTCGAAGCGGACGTCAGTTGGGATTGTGAGGGCAGTGCCCCCAGACTCAGTGATTTCCCGCGCGACGGTGGTTATCGTTGACTAAGCCCTCTAGTCAATGATGGACAAAGGTGCGAGGGAGGAAGGAGAGAGAATCACCTGAGGAGAGTTGGGATCGGGCGGGAATGTGTGCGGCGCAGACTCATCAGTTGTGCTTTTTGCAGCGAGGACGACTACTGTGTTGTCAGTGCAATATCCTGGTGGAGGACGCCTGCTCCCATAAAATAGCCATAATAGCTCCATCGTGCAAGGGGGCCAAACCAATGTAACCAGCGTGAGCAAGATCAATTGCAACTTGACGCCCGATACCCCTTGACGCACCAATTACAAGGGCAACCTTCTGAGAGCTATCTCCAGACATATTTTAAATTCGTATTTGCCTTTCACGAGCACGAGTTTGTTGGGGAGTTGAAGAAAAAGGAAATAGCCTTATATGCTGTATGCGCTGCAATGTTGCACAGCAAGGTTGAGCCAACCGAGGTAACTGAAGTCGATCACTAAACGTGCAGTACACATACCGATAGGTTGCCCGTATAGTAATCAGCGCAGCTCCTGTATCACGAACAATACCACTGCTTGTATGATACCTGCACAATAGAAATACTATATAACTGAACTATTTACGCTGCTCGGAAAGCTGGTCAACAAAGGAACTCCTCCACCACAATATTGCAACAATGACTTCCACCGCTACAATTAAGACCTATCTCGATTGTGGTGTGTTACCCCTCCCGCTTTCCCTTCCCCCAAGCATGTACTGAACAATGCACGAAACCACAATATGGTAGCTAATAAATCCACAAGTATCTCCATACTCCTACTACGCCTTCACTTTCCTAAACAAGCACCGCGAAGCCCTAAATTCCCACGGGGTGAGCATAGAATTTGTCCCGATCTTTCTCGGGGGAGTGAACGTTGCGACAGGGAACCAACCCCCGTGGAAGCTCCCTGCGAAAGCTGCGTACTCGGCAATCGACTTAGGGAATGCCAAGAGGTACTTCGGACTTCCAGCCATGAAGAGACCGAGCGTGTTTCCGATCTCCACGATTAAAGTATACTCACTTCTCTTCATAACATGCGCCGTGGATAAGGACTAATGGGTGTCTTGCGTAGGCGCAACGGGGACTAATCTACATAAAATCTCACTTCCCAGAGGAAACCTACCTAGAGGCGTTCCGTCTTCTATGGGTCTCACTCTGGGAACAGGACAAAAACATCTCGCAGGAGTCGCAGCTTGTGGAGACTTGGAAGGGATTGTTTAAAGAGGAAGAGCTAAAGAGTATCATTGAGGCAACTGAGGAGGAAGAGTACAAGAACGCCTTGATGGAGAACACCAACGAAGCAGTCAAGAACGGGGCGTTTGGGTCACCGTGGTCGGTCGTTAGGAACTCGAAGGGGGAGGAAACGAGATATTTTGGGAGTGACAGGTTTCATTTCATGTGGCATTTTCTTGGGATTGGGGATGGTGCTAGGTTTGTTCCGAGTGCTAGGACGATGCTTTAATATAGCATCAGGGTTTTCTTTATTGCCTACTTTTGTGCGGCATAGTGTTATCGCAATATACAAATCTTGATTGTTCTTCGACGTTGATCCCAGTACTCTCACAGTGTGTTTCATTCGATCCTAGAAGCTGTTAACCCGGACCAGCTCTGGAGCCTCTACCGAACACTACTCGCACTGGGCTGTACAAGTTACAGACATTTAGAACCCGAATACCGTAGAAACTTGAATAATTGGACGGTGTGCTATGAAGTCCAGAATTCCCTTCTCTGGAAAGGGGGCAAAAACACAGCAAAAACACGGCCCCTTTCCCCCTCCGAGACAGAAAAAAAAACAAAAATTTCTTGACCTTACTAGGAGAGGAAAGTCCAACGACATAGCACACCGTCCAATTATTCAAGTTTTTACGGTACTTGAGTCCGAGTTTTGTATGGGCGGTCAGCTACGCATAGATAATTTACTATACGAAAGTTTTATCCCTGTCCTTTCCTGTACCAAAGAATAGTTAGGTCGGGGATACTAGCCATGGCATTCGGGGAACATTTGTCCTCTGACAAAGAAAGCAAGTATTTCGGAGGTAGAGCATAGATATACACCGGAACCCCCCCATTCCTAGTTCTATCGATATCATAAGAGAGTACTATGATTGGATACCAGTCGCCTGAATTGGCTATTTTCTGAAGAAGCAGTTAAAAGATCAAGAAGAAAGAGTACTATTGGCCAGTTCCTATGGTCTAATGGCTTAGGAGACTGGTCGGCTAATTTGAAACAGGGACCATCATGAGTTCGAATCCGGGGGGCAGTGGAGCAGTCGAGCATTAAAAAAATGCTCGGCGAACCACTTTTTTACTGGGGGGTAGGTCTAGGGTTGGTAATACCCTTAGGTCAATTCCCGCCAAATGTTGCGGTGGGACTGCTGGCTAGTGTTCGGGTACTATATGTCTGTAACTTGAATAGCGGGGGAGCAGGGGATATCGAAGCTCCTCATAGAACTAGATGACACTAATCTTCACCGAGCAGACTTTCCTCTGGATAGCTAGCACTCTTGTTATCTATTATGAGAAGGAAAGTGTAGTGAAGTTGCTCTTAACACCGGAAAACGTTAATCCCAGCAAGTTATCATAGAAGGTAGACAAACACCACTCTAACTAGCTACTGAGCTAAGGCTTAGGGAAATTCTTGGGAAGAGCTACAGTTTCCTCTCTTTGATATTTCTCGTCTTTCAGGTATTTTTGGGGTTGGTGGATCTCTTAGACAGGCAAGTCTACAAATAATAGGCTCCCTCCTTGCCCTATTTAGTGTGCAAATGCGGACCCGAGGGAGCTTGCTTGGCCCAAGTTGTCGCGATTGTTCGCGGATGCTGTGGAAGGTTGGTATGGAACTCTATTCGCGGGGTAAGTAGGAAGGAGATTATACTTTTATGGCATTGACTTCTCAATTTTTTCTTTAATATCCGCATTGTATGGAATGATTGCTAGGTTCTTAGCGGATACCGATATTTAATATCGAAAGTTGGATGGCAATATCTGATGCGCTCTCTCAGATGCAATTCCCTTCGAGGGTAGGGGGTATTTTAGCATGAGTGACTCCATATGATTCCGACCAACTCCTCGCTTACGTGATCAAGTCCCCTGCTTTGACACGGGATTGTTGCAGCCCTTGTTTACATCGGCAACAGCCATCAAAACTTTGCGCCAACCTCAACCACCACAGCTCCCACCAAAACAGTACTAATTCCCTCGACCCCACATAGCTATATTGGCTATGGATCCTAGAGACTTGAAGTCGGCATCGACATATGTAAACAACCAACTTGCCGCCAGAGGATTACTCCGGGGGAATCCAATCCCTTTTCACAAACCCGGCGAAGACGACAGCACTCCGGCAAAGATCATTAACCTTGTTCACGAGCTTATCGCCCGGAGGGATGTAAGTTTCCCTATAGCCCGGCACGAAGTATGGAGCTGACAATGAGCAGAGGGAAGGTGAACAACGTGAGGATTTAGCATTAACAATTCGAACGCTCCGCACTACGGAGGTGAAACAGAATGAGACAATTGTACGAGCACCCACCTCCCCCCAAGCCAGTTGGGGATCTCACAAACTAACCTCCTTCTCAAGGAACAACAAAAAGAGAAAAACCGCGAATTAGAGCGCAAAAACGCAATCCTCGACTCTCAAACCCGCTCCTTCAACTCTACCCTCAGAACCGTCGAAACTAGCGCCAATGCCCTTCGTCACGAAGCTGCCCGCCTGAAAACCCTCCTCGCACAAGTCCGTACCCAGTGCGCAAACGACATCCGAAAACGTGACATCCAGATACAGAAGATGAAAGAGCGGTTGACGGACAGTAGCAAGCGTGGGCGAGCTCCAATGGCACACATAAGTGTAATCGGAGCATCAAAGGGATCGGTATTGGGCGGGGGCGAGGATGGGACGGCAACGACCGCTGCGGGGAACTCCCTCGCGGCGGATACCGCGGACTTTCTAACGACGCTGTCACAGGGACTTGCGGACGAGAATGATAACCTCATCGCTTTGATCAGACAGACCTTATCCACGCTGAAGACGATTCAGGGGCTCCCGGGCGATGGCGGGCTCCATGCTATACAGGAAGATGTGGAGGATGCGGAGAATCTGGTTGTGGCACCGCCGGCTTCGTTTGATGCGCTTAGCGATGATCTCGAGGGGGTGCTTTACTCGTTGAAGGAATTGCTTAACCAGCCAAATTACGTTCCGTTAGAGGAACTCGCAGAGCGCGATGCGGAGATTGCAAGGTTGGTGGCGAAGAACGAGACGTTAGAGGAGGAGTGGAAGAAAGCTATTGAGTTAGTGGACGGGTGGAACAAGACCTTGAGCAGGAGCTTCGACAAGGAGAGGGCAGAGGGATCGAAGGCCCCTGCAAAGGAGCGAAAGAGAGGGCAAAGGGCGCTGGCGGATATTGTTAATGGCGGGAGTGACGTCGCTGCCCTAGAGGAGGGAGAGAAGGAGACAACAGATAAAGCTGTGGAGGGAGAAACAGGGGCCGAGTGTGCAAATGACGGCACAGACGAGGACATGAGCGACGTACAATTGCTCGTCGTGGAAGAATTAAAACCTATAGAACCTACTCGACGGAGATCTTTACGAAATGTAAGTCTTATTCACCCCCGCCCCCAACTCATTTCCTCGACAACGAATAAACCGCACACTGACACCCCGACTAGAAAGAAAAAAAATCAAAGCAAACCCCATCTCCCAAGTCCATCATCAAGAAAAAGCGAAAATCTACACGCAAAACAAGAAGCTTTTCCTCGCGAGAACTGGAGAACTCAATGTCATGACCACTCTTCTTTTTCCCTTCATCCCTCCTTTACCATCTATTGCATTAGCCTTTTTTCTGTATGTCATCCCACATCTGTTCTATAGGCGTCTGGTGTGGCACTCTGCAGTGTTTAAAGTATCATGCTCGTAATGTCATACTATACCCCGACATGAAAAACGAAAGTAGGCCCTGCTCAGCAGACCATAAAAACTGCGTTTTTCTAGCCCTGACTGCGCTTTTGTCGCAAATGGAGTGTTTCAGCATTTCGCTTTTTTTTCTTTTCCTTTCCTCCTTTTGGATAAAGTTCAACTTGCGGGCCTCCTAATCACAACTATTCGTAGGATAGCTGCTGGATGGATATGTCCATTTCTGTGCTCTTTGGTCAAAGGTATTCGAGCTTTAGCAAAAAAAATGAATCCGCAAGAAAAACGGCATTTTTTTTCCATTGTGGTGCACCAAACAGAGCCACAGTCCACCAATTCATCGCCGATCTTTCGTTTATTCCCTTGCTTTCATTTTGCGAGATGATGGCCTGTGGAGAAGCAATGACATGAGGGCACGTGCAGTACAGTGGCCTTCGATGCGGGGAGGTGCTGAAGGAAGAAAGGGAGGAAGGCATAATAGGATGTCAACCGGTTATTAACCACTTTCAGCGAGTGCTATGGCTAAGCTCGCGCCTTACGGTGGGTTTGGTGAGGGGGAGCAGGGCTTAGGTTAGTGAGACGTTTCGGGCGGGGAGGTATAGCGGCGTGGGGGACCATACACGCAAGCGGCGTAGTAAGGATAGTGTGGGATAGGCGAACGATTCCACAGCACTAGTACAAGTAATCTCTATTATGTACTATGCGACCTATCAAAAGCGTCGATCTATGATAATCCTTTGATAATCTACCCAATTAGATCTCTTTCTTCCTTCTCCCCTAGCTCCTACACTTGACAAAAATGAGGCATTCCTATCAAGCTGGGCAGAGGAGAAGAAAGGGCGGGAAAACAAAAGAAAAGGAAAACAGAATCAACAGATATCTAGAGCTATGCCCTGCTGCTCTGGGGGTCTCGAGCTCTCGGGTAAGGGGCAAATATCTCCAACTCCCTCGAGTTCTCGAGGAGCCAGCTCTGGGGGCATTGAACTCGCTATTACGTATAATAGTGATTTGAACACTGGGACTCTCCCACACTAAATATCCCCCGCTTGATGCACAAGCTCCCATCCTGTTTACTGCCTTTGACTTGGTAATAAGATCTAAAGCACTCGTGACATCTGGCTTGAGAATTGAGCGCAATGTCCTAAACACGATTGCAATAAGTTATGAATTCGGCGTCACAGCACTTACCTATTATACATTCATCAACCCAGGCATGTCGGACAGCCTTCAGCTGTGCATCTGTAACCCGCAATTCTTTCCAAGTCCTGTCGTTCCCACAACCAAACGTACCCCCCCCACCACTAATATCCCAGCTGCGATTGCCACTTCGCTACAATATCTATTAAATATTTAATGCTTCGCAGGGATAGACCCACCCTTAAATGAAGGGAAATTATAAGCTTTAGTCACTCACAGCCAACAGCAGAATCCATTCGTATGCATCCTCATCCTTAACCTCAGATGAAAATTTCAAAGACAGCAAGATAAGTATTTGTTCCTGTGGTGATATGATGTGAAAATGCCTAGCTGGCGCAGTGGTTAACATGCCAAGAAACTGATAACCTCCTGTGCAATTAGCAGGGGCCCAGGAGTTCGATTCCCCTCAAAGGGAGCTATTATTGAGCGATCCGTCACGTAGAGTAGGAGATTTAAGAAAACCCTGCCTTACAGGAACTGGGAGACTGAAGACCTTAAGCCTCCCCAATAAGGCTGTAGCGTAAATTAGACCTGCTGCGAGGTGGTAGAATCCGACTCTAGACCACACCAAGGGTGAGCCTGCGATCGGCGGGGTAGCAGAACAAGAATCAAAAAAGATTTTTTTAATTTCTCCTTTTCAAAAGAAGTTGTTTCGCCTCCTCTGGCTTGGGGGAAAGCAACCGCAACACAGCCAGACCCCCCAGTCGTCAGGACTACAGCAAGGCTTTGATATCTCTGCGGTTGAAAGCTCGAAACGGCAATGAAAGCTCTGCGTAGTGAAATAGCGGATAAGAGAAAACCAATCTAAAGGAGATGTATTAGGAAAGCATATGGGAGCCTGTTAAGCGGACAACCACCAGATTCTACACGAACAAATGGACGAGTGAGTATTTGTGATTGACAACTTGAGTTGGAAATATGTTTGGCGCGGTTATCATTCAGAAAATAAACTGTTCGATCCCCCCGTGAAAAAAAAAGGAGTACGATACAGAAGTGAGTAAACTAAACCCCCAAAATTCATATACCCTGGAAACTCGAGTTGCACCAAGTGCTACTTCGTTGGGGTTGTCTCCTCCGGTAAGGTTTAGTGCTCTTTTGGCTCAGCGGGGCGAGTAGCCTGCTTTCGCGTATCCACCAGTGAGGTTGGTGTCTTCGGGGCACTTGCTACTGCGGGTTCCTACAATACCATTGCACTGCTCCCACCCGATGAGTAGCCGTCCGAAGAAAGAGGAGTTGGTGAGGGCGGGTAAATACATAGGGTTCATTATCATCTTTGCACCCACTATATGACAAGCAAAAGCTTGCTTGTGCGCCTACACTGCCACCTACTCTGATATCCTGGGCGCTCTTTACACCTTTTACCTTTGGGGGTCAACGGCCCAGTGACCGATGGTAATAGGACAACCCGTGCCGCCCCAGCCATCCGTCATGGTGTGGGCGCCAGCTCTGTTAGGCCAGTGTCAACAATCGCACACGCAAGGGCGGGGAAAGAGGAAAGAAAGGAAATGAACCTACCAGCAAATGTTACAATGGGCGATCAGAATATCCTCACCGCCCTCTGTCCATGCCTTGGGCTTGATATCCGCATTGAAAAGCTTCCACTTCTCGATACAATCATTGCCCAAACCAACCGATCCCTCGAACGAGTGATCCGTAGGCATTTCCTTGGGATTTCGCCCAGCATTGTCGTTGCCCTCGTTGTTCTAGCTATTTCTTTTGTTACTGTGATGCTTCTTGCTGAGTATAAATGGGCTCTAAGAACTTTCAACCTCTCGAGTGGGAGAGTAAGTCTATTTGGCCCCCCCATTCCTTGTCCTCCTTCACTTGTTTCCTACCGCGCCAGCTCAGAACTCCAGAAAAGAATTCATTAACTTAATCCTCCTAACTCCGCCCACCACCTTATGGGAGGGGAAGGAATCCTCTGAAACCCTCCACCCTAATTGCACTATGACGTCCGAGCACTGCTGCAGTGCGATAACGCGCCTCCCGGGGGAACGTAGAGCGGGAGAGCACAGAAGGGAGGTAGAGATGGTGCACTCGGAGGATATAGAACTTATCTTACCTCTTCATCCTTCCGTTCATCTCACCAGAACCCTTCCAATGATCTCATGTACCACTAACTCAGGGATTGGAGATCAGTGCCGTACCATACAACAATCCACACCCGGAGTGTGCCCCCTAGAGTTCTATTCGCAAATCTGGGTAGCGCGCTGTAAGTTAGTCAGTACAATGCGCGATAGTGTTGTATCCCTATGCTCCCGAAAGCTCAGGACTTCTACAAGTAGGCTAGACATCAACTGGAAAATATCATACTTCCACTCTGCGAAATGCGGTTGACAAATGAGCACCAAAACGTAGTGTCAAAGAAGAGAGACATTGGACTTAAGAGCAAAGTTCTCGACCGCCCTCAGAAATGCAATCAATGCCCGGGTGGACATGGCGGAAAGGCCAGAACTTGGATCTCACCTAACCATGGCAAAAATATAATCAGGCACACAAGGTAGATGGTGGAAAACGCAATAGAAGTAGATGAGATGATACACCTCCAGAAAAATAATGTAAATCCAAGGAGTAAACACCAGAATTACGAGATAGAATCAAGGTCAGCGACCGGGCGACATATGCCTAGCAGTTGCGAAAGGTGTTGGGAAGGGTTAGTTTCCTGACACGGTATGGCCTGCCCCCTTTGGATATGTTGGATCTCATTAACTGGATTTTTTCAATGCCGTTAATTTCCCAAACTAAACCTATAGTGGGTCGCTGCGGTGATCTCTATTCATGACCTCCCATGATAATCACTATTTGATAACCTACAGTTTCTTGGGGGAAAATAAAGAAAGAAAAAGTATTCCATGAAGCACGTGGCAAACCGCTCAAATGCTAATGCGCGCATACCGGTACTGTTCTCCAGTGTTGTGCAGTACGAGTACAGGTGCTGTCAAATGGCTAATTTTGACTCTTACCAACTAGGTAAATCATCTTCCCATCAAACCCTAACCCTTTGAAACCCATCAGTTTTTACCCATTCCCGACGTCACTTCCTCAACTGCAACTCCCCGCCACATCTGAAAAATAAAAAAACAGATTGCTACCATCTAACCAACAAAACACCTCACCCAAGCAAAAAGCCGAGCAACATGCCACCAAAACGTTCACTTGCACCCGCGGCCAGTCCTCCTCAGCGCGGTCTCATCTCATCTTTCTATCATGGCATCAAGTCCCCAGAAAACGCTTCTGTCGTAAGAAGTATCGCCGTATTCGCGGTAAGTTCCTATCCCCACCTCCCGTGTGCGCATATGCCTGTTGTTATTACGGCTACTAATGATGGTGGTATGAGGTTTGTGCGGATTAGGTCGCTACAGCTTTTCTATCTTCTTCATGGACCGATTACTTGCTTCCTCCGTGAGCCGTCCCCTCCTTCTCCTTTCTTCGTCGATGATTTGAGGGGTCCATTCTGTGTGCTGTGTGGGGGATGAAGGCCCGTATAGTACTGATAGGATAAATAGAGTTTAAAACTCCGGGACGCGGATGCGTGGTCAAGGTGGAGGATTGAGGGATGATTTACTCTCAATGCTTGTCTGGCGGAGGATTGGCCCTGCGCTGTGCCAAGCGGACGCGGATGTGTACAGCTCTTACCGATGTTCCTATGGGAAAACTTGCTACTATTAGACGGGGTTGCACTGCTATGGGATTCAGAATTGTCGTTTGATAAGGGGAGATTTGAGATAGCTATTTTACGGTTGTATAATGCAATACCGGTAGATTTAATTGCCAATAGCCCTGTTTGCTCCCGTCTGTTCTCAGTGCTCTGGGGTTTGCCGTCCCGGCTCCCGGAGGGCCCAACTTCCCCCAGAATATAACAATACAATCCCTGGGGGGCTAGTGCTTCGATGTACCTGGATACCTATCTAGCCATAGCGTAAACTCGTAATATACCGTATTATATTCAACACCACCAATCCGAAGGACGAACACAGAACTCCGGGAAGCAACCAAGCCCTCCTCCCGTCTCGCCCTCATACTCCTCAACCGCGTGCACCCCCGAAACCTAAATTCAGCGAACTCGGAAGACGGCAAAAGAGTATCTCATTGGCCAGATTTATCCTTTCCCATATTTATCCTTGCTACCCCTACAACCTCCAGGAAGCAAATTAAACACAAACAATCCTCTGGTAACGCTAACACCGTACGGTACTGTACCCAACCGGCCTATCAATACTAGAACCATTTAGCGGCCTGATACTTTGTCCAAAGATTTGGCACTAGGGATGGGCGGATTAGCATCGTTAGTACTCGAACACAAGATAAATGTCCTAGGTCGTTGAAGTTGCCCTCTGGGATAGGGCACCGCAAGGAAAGTATCATAATAATACATAGCTATTTCCTTGGCCGTCTAGCTAGATGAGCTCCCACATAGCCCTGGCGTGTCTACTGATTTGTTTTTATCATTTTAGAATGCGTCGAGCTGTGATGTTCTTTTTTTCCTCGCAATCCCGGGGGAGCTAAACCCAGGGGTACGGGATAGCCTTAAATTTATTCCTCACTACTATGCTTGCACTTTTCTAGTGCCCAACACCTCAACAACGATGAATCACTCGTGCTGACTTGGCGTCAATTGGATAAAAGAGTTGCGGCGTTTGAAGCCCAAGCCTATTCTAGCAAGAAAGGGAAGGCATTTCCGAGGATCTCCGGGCTGGAGTGCTCTAGTTGGTGTGGCTGTTGTTGAATGGTGTTGTAGAGGGATCACCGGTTTCTCCGCACCTACCGCAAAACTCTATAATATCGGTATATACTTGTGGAGAGTGGGTATGCTTGTAATGCTGGAATACTGTATGGGAGTATGCCATGTGGGCTCGGGTAGAAGGAATTTAGATTTGTATCGTAGAGCGCATGCTGGTCTGGCACAGTACTGTAGTCTGTTTGTCAATGATGGTGGCAGAAGAGTACAACACGGAGACTTATTTTCAGAACTTATTAGAAGGGAGATTGACATAACAAGTGGTAATCCTAGAATGAACTTGGGATACAGGCCCATGTATGTGATTGAATGATTTAAGGAAGGAATGTTATTATCATGGACCTCTTGCAATGCTATCCTTGTTATTTCTCTCCTACCGCCAAACCCTCCCCCCCCCACTTGACTAGGTGATAACAACATTGACCTGAAAAACTTAGGTATACGCCGCAAGATGCTCTAATAAATCGCATCTTCCGCAGCCCGCCCACGGATCCTTAATAACTTTAATTTCGGTGGTGTTCACTGAGAGAGTGTTCACGCCGCTTCCATAACCAGGGAAGCAGGCGCCCTTCGCGCAGCCGGGCTCCCCATAGATGACATAGTTGGTAATGTATTTCTGGTGGATGATGGCAGCTGTATCATTCGCAACCGAAGGGTCGGGGCCAGTGTAGAAGGTATAGGAGACATCTTCACCGTGAGATGCCGGTGGAATCATGAGGGCGTATCTATAAGAATCTTGGAACGATCTTGCCAACCATACTCCGTTGCAGTTGGTGATCACATCGCTCCAGAAAGCAGCTGTTCGCAGCCATTCAGGAATGCCGGGACCTCGATACGGGTACAGGATATGTACTAATTGTTTTAGAACTTCCGGAGCTAGCGGGTAGAAATTGTTGAGGGTTTTGTTAAACGTGTCTTCGGTTACAGTGTCTGGAGTAGGGAATTCCCTTGAGGCCTGGAGAAGGCGTTAGTTCCACTGTAGTCTAGGCTTGGGGAGGCTAACGTACCTCGAAGCCCATGCTACTCGCAATCAGGCCTTTGAGCTCCTGGTGGTACTTTCCTTGGCTCAGGAGTCTGACAGGAATATCCGGGACATAATCCCCATCAACCGCAGGGCCAATACTTCCTATTCCCTCTGTTCCGAGCATCCCGATAAGGTCGCGGTTTGCTTCCAAAAGCACCTCGGTGGGTGAATCGCGAAGGCATTTCAGGGTTGTGCAGTTTGCACTCTCCTTGAATGCCTCGAATTGAGCGTTCCGCTGACTGTATTGTGTTTTTTTGGGGTGGAATGCGCTTGATTGGGCGATTGCCTATTTCAGGAAAGAGATAGGGTAATGTTAGGTAAATCTCACGTATTACACATTGGAACGTAAGAGGGATAGATATACCTGTTGGAATGGAAGCTTCTTGCCTTCTCCTCCGTAGCTTGTAATCGTGTGCAAGATAATCGCGGCTCCCGCACTCTCACCCATTACAGTAATCTTGTCCTTGTCACCCCCGAACAGGTAAATGTACTTTTCGACCCATTCCATGGCAGCCAGGCTGTCATGGAGACCGATATTTACATCAATGTCTGTCACATTGGTCGGAGAAAGCCATCCAAAGGCACCAAGCCTAAATCGAATCATGAATTATCACTCGTGATAGGTGGTTTGGTGAGGATGGGGATGAGCAATGGCTGACCTGTAATTGATGGATACATATATCATCGGTTCATCGGCAGATCGGATCAAGCGGGCAGGATCTCCCCACAGCTCTTTAGAGCCAATAACGTCACCACCGCCGAAGACCCAGATGAGGACTGGCACATCATCGCCTGGTTGGACGGGCCCTGGGACGTAGACATCTAGGTACTAACCACTCTCCTGTTGGCCAAAAGGAAAGGAGAAAAAAGGCACTATATCTCAAAGGTAATAAACTCACCAGACAATCTTCAACGCCGAAATACTCTTCATACGGACTTGTCCTGTTCATACCTGCGAAAGTTTGGGCACAGGCACTCTCTTCAACTGAGATATTTCCGTTTTGTATTCTAGTCTGGAGAAGTGGTGGCTGGGGTTTGCGGAATCTAAGATCATGGAGGGGTGGTGCCGCATATCTTATGTTGCGGTAATGGTAGAAATCGTAGGTTTGGTTATAAGAGATGGCTTGCTGTTTGACATATCCAAGGTCTATAATCGGCAGAGGCGAATTACCTGACGGCCGACGACCGCCACCTCCGATGAGGAGTAAAGAGAGGAATGTTTCCTTCAAGGAAATTTGAACCATATTGCCACGAAGTGTTCTTGTGTCAGAGTAGGACTCGAGGCTGGTGATGGTGATTCTGTTGAGGGCCCGAGCCGGACCCTTTATAAGGCCTATCTTGGGAAGTAGGCCAATACCTGTACTCTGCGATGTCTAGTCCATACTTGCCCGCATCTGGATCCTAGCCTCGACTTGGGAAAGTGCAGGCTTGGCATTGGATGGCTCTCATACGTACGGTTCAGGGTAGCTTCCAGGCGATTCCTGATAGCCGGCTATCAAGATTCCTGTCCATTATCGCTTCAAAGTGCCTGTACACGTATCCAATATATCTCATACCTGCAAAGCTGTGGAGCTCGATTTGGCCTCTTGCGGAGCTCACGTACTGTGTATGCCGGCACTGTGCGGTATGCAGTGGCACACCAACCCTGCCTCTAGTATGTAGTACTCGAGCACGAGTGAGGGATGAGCTAGAATCTAAATTGTAGGGGATTTCCACTAATTCCTAGTGGAGCTAGGGCCACAAGTAATAGTTGTTATTATTTAGGGTCAAAGGGTGATCCTCTTTACCGCCGCCGAGCCACGGGCGCCTTCCTCTTATCGTAGCCATGAGAATCACCGGGGCACGAATGTGTGCCTTGGGTGTCTCTCCGGCGAATTTTGGGGGCCTTCTGTTTTTTTATCCTCTTACACAAGTGACCGCTTTACTCGGAGGTTGCAAGCAAACTGTCAGGACAAAGCACTTCCTCGGCGTCGGGCCTTTTACCAAATTTAAGGAAAAATGGGTATCTTCCCAACAGAAAATTCCCAGCGCTGCTTGAATGTGAACACTTTAAATCCCTCCATTAGCTAAAGAACTACTATTAATTTAACTTTGAGGGGTAGAAGTGTAAGGAACCAATGCTGTCTTCATTTTTTATGTTCGGAACCCGGTACACAAACTTAGGTCACTTTCATACTGGCTGACTTGGTCAAAAAAGTATGATAGAAACGCCTTCCTAGCCACCCGAACAGATGCCTATTGGTGGGGTTTGTATGGGGAGACGGGAGGGAGTCAGTGCAGTCGCCATAGTTTATCCAAGAAAACTACTCAAAAATTTCTTCCTCAGGTCTAACTGTCCGGGCTCCTGGGGTGTCTGGGTGGCTAGGGAGGCCGTCTCTACAAGTACACTCGCTGCGAGAATTGGTCCTCAAACAATGGGCGCAACCACTACCCCGCAAAATTCAATCATAAGAGTCACAATAGCGATTACAACTATAACTACAATTACTAATGATTCTCATGCCTGTACGTATATATTCCTCTTTCTCTTGAGGAGCATGGGATCTGGTAATAAGACATTTCCTTTTGACTGTAGCGCTGGCCTGAGTTGTTGTGATATTGTGATGGTTGAGTGTTGTGGTTTAATTAATTTATTAACTTAACTTTAGCCAAAAGAAGAAACCACTGCTAAAATAGGCATATGCGCACCTACGGCATTATTTCCAAGTGGGGAATCGCGGTTGTGCCTACGCTCTAAGGACCTATTCTAGCCGCAGGACTAAAGTCGAGAAGAAAGCACTTTGGAAAAAAAAGGGACTTAGAAGACATCAGAAAGACGGATAAGGGTTTGAGGAAGAAAGTATCGGTGCCCGTACTCCACTATACAAGTACAATGGCCTACAAGTAGGCTTACTACACAGACAGCCAAGGTGAGTTCTGAACATGCATACAGCACTGGTATCCACCCGATTTGTACAACAACCTGAGTTTAAGATATTCCGCAACCTGATTGCATTTCAAACCCCCCACTTCCCCCACATGTATCATCCCCCTATTCCCTGTTTTGCCACCGTAAGTTTTCCGATTTTTTTCATCCCTGCCCAAGTACTCGAGTACTGCATTCGAGTGCTTGGGGGTTGTTAAAAGTCGGGCCTACTTCCGAAAAGAGATGTCTCCGTTTTATGGAGCCCAAACTACGGTGGATTAGCGGGTTCGAGTGATAGTGAATGAGTATTTTCAGCTTTTACTCAAGCAATTCACCGAACAAGTGCTTGTGTTACAACCCCTAAATACCCTTACACACCCGGGAGTGCATGGCAGCCAATACTGGTACCCCACACTTAAAGGTCAAAAAATCTCCGAATGTCCCTCACGTTTCGCCTGCGAGGACGGCACCACCAGATGCCGTTTGCCCCTAACTGCCGGTACTTCGACAGGGCTCATCATTGAGTGTCTATCCGTGCTCGTTTTGGGCGTCCTTCACTTTTTTTTTCTCCGCCCGGGTTCCAACCTGGCAACTACCGCCCCGGTAGTATCATATTAATATCGCATCTCGTCTTGTATTACAATACCTGTACCATAACGTTATTGTCTTCGCTTCACATCGGTGAAGCTAAACTCCACTCTACTTATTGACTACCCACCTCTAATCAGAATGAGCAGCACGGGGTGAAATATGCCCTAAAGTTTTAACTCCAGGGTCTATTAGGCACCTCGAGTTGTTGGTCGAAGCTTGAGCTTTGCCGACAATCAATTGTCGTCACCATACCTACCGGTATCTTCCGAAGCTGTCATGTGCCCTATGGCTGCATCGACAGCACGTTAAATCAAACCCGTACTTCTTCCTCTGCTCAATTGTCCTTTATAGGCATGCGCGCCAGAAGTATACAATCAAGGGAATTATAGATATCAGGGGACCCTTATATCTCGCTCAGAATGCGAGTACAATATGTATTCCGGGAAGTATTTCCTTTGACCACTTTAAAGGCTTGATCTGTACTGTCGGGCATGTGGATGGCCTCTGGGTATATGGCAGCTGGTTACGTTTATCGCTTTCATGACGCGGCCAATAGATCTCTGTCCTGTATTTAAGACCCTTCTGTGCCATAGCAATCAACAAGGAAGGACGCTCCCCTCAACACCTTACCCGAGAGGCCTCCCAAAGTACTGCACAGCACATTGCTTTAGGCAGCATACCGTTGGGGACATGTGCTCAACTCTCCGTAATTCTTTTCGAGCGTAGCGAAGGTCCGAACTAGTCCTAGTGCTGTGCTGCTCGGGCTCGGCTGGGCCCACTATCGAAGATCTCAACTGTACTACAGCACCAAACCACAATAGACTTGGCACGGCAGGTTAACAAAATAACGAATACCAGTTAATGAGATCCAGCAAGCTCCACCTCCCCAAGCTATACTTTGTGTAGAAAGCACTACTATACCGGTATTCCTTCACAAGGTGTTTTATCTCGGATTGCGAAAGTCAAGAGCCCGATCCCCGATAGTGGACACAGCGGGTTTTTACGGTAGCCCAGCACGGGGAACGTGTAAAAACTAGTGGCAAGGCATAACGATCCTCCCAACCATATACGAGCAATGCTCATCCTCAATGCTCATCCTGGAAAACACTCTGAGTATGAACCCCATTCAGTCTCAAAAGCAATCCAACCGTGAAAGCATTCCAGAATACTTGCTGTATTTGCCAATTCAGTTCGATTGCCTGGCAAAAGAGGACAGCCGATTGGCACATCGAGCTAGGAAATTGCAGACTCGTATTTAGGGCTCCTACTATTCAAGAGCTGCGTGGAAATCAGACATGGTCTTTGATTATAAGCGAGCGATGTTCAAGGACTGAATATGCTACCTACTTGGCCTCCCTTATCTCTATGCGATAATCAGTTCATCGGGGAAATTCAATGATCTGGTCCGCCTGCTCATCCGAGGGGACATCGTGGCCCATCCCGAGGCTCATGTCCCTACCGTAGTTTTGTGGGAAAAAGACTTCGCCTTTGAGGGTATTGCACTAGTAGCTTGATGAAAAATACACAAATGATTACCTCCACTTAGTGTAAAGACCATATAAATATATGGGGGCACCTAGCTTGGTTGAAAATTCATCTTGTCAGCTTTGTGTAAAAAGGCCGTCCCTTTGTGGGTTTCGCGAGGCCCTACAACTTAGTGGAAAGCTATCTTGTCGGCCTCTTACAAGAAATTATACGACTTTTGGAGTGCAATCGGAACGTCTGGCGGGAAGCTCAAAAACTGACTCCAGGAGTCTCTTTACGGCCTCGGACTACCACTTCGGGGCACTTTGGAGCATCATTCCCTGACCAGTCGAGTGATATCCAATGATCAGAGAACAAGTGCTACCATTCTTCGAATAGACAGATAGGCGATTCATAAAGTCTTTTCGTTTATTCCCTTAGAAGGTACCATTCTCCCTACCGCATCTTATGCTAATAATTTCTACCGTCGTTCACCCGGCAAGTAGAAATGAGCGTGAGAAAACAATGGGTAGCCAGTGAATATATCGTACACTCAGTCTAACCTTTATGCGACTGCAAAAATAATAACATTATGATACAGCATACAAGCAAGAGCCCCTAGTACTCCTTTAAAGAGAGAAAGAGCTAGCTAACAAACGATTTTGGGGAGAATCAAAAACAAAAAAGAAACAAAAAGGCAGACATACCTCAAGGGAAGAAGCAAAATGAAAAGGAAAAGGAAACGGCCTCCACCCATATCCACCAATTAACCCCAAGCCCAAGAACCCCCAGAAAACAGAAACGAAAATTTAATGAAAACAGCATTAATCTCACCGAGCTGTCCCAGCCTGGAAATCTTCTTAATTTCTAACACTCACTCCAGAACGCTTGTGATACATTCTTGCAGCAATGTTCATCGAAGCCAGCTCTTGGAAGAGTAACTTGGCGGCATATGGGAGGTGGATTTGAGAAATTTTAGTCTTGTTGCGACACGGACGGCACTCGAAGAGGTTCTTCTTGAGATTACTAAACACATATTAGTGAAAGAGTTATCGAGAGTCATGATGTTACTTACGCGATGGGTGTCATTAGCCCGCAGATATCACAGATGTGAACTCTAAAAGCGTCCGAGACTTCGAAGAGCCTCTCTTTGAGGAAGGCGCTAGCACCATGAGCAATCATACAATCACGTTCCATCTCTCCGAAACGAAGACCACCATCTCTGGCACGACCCTCAACAGGTTGACGAGTAAGAATCTGGACAGGTCCTCTCGCCCGAGCATGAATCTTGTCATCAACCATATGTCTAAGACGTTGGTAATAGGTGGGTCCTAGGAACACCTGGGCAACTAGCTTCCTACCAGTATAGCCGTTGTACATGACCTCGAAACCTCGAGACTGGTAGCCATTCTGTCGCAAAAGAGTGGATACAGAGTCAACTGTTACATCGCTGATCAAGAGGAGGGCTATTAGTCAACGTAGGTGGATAGAGTGATAACTTAGAGGCCTTACGTGAAAGGGGTCGCGTCTCCTTCATACCCCCGTAGCGAAGAGACTTTGCTCAATTGACACTCTATTAAATGGGCAATCGTCATACGGGATGGGATGGCATGGGGATTGATAACTTTCACAAATTAACAAAAGGACCTAAGGTGAAGTATCATCTTGGAGGTCTTACTGAGATCAGGAACAATTCCTTCGCAAGTGAAGGGCATGTCTTCTTGCCGGTAGGTGATACCAATCGTGCCCTAATAATTGCTGTCAGGATTTGAGACTTCACTTGGTTGGACATCCAAACTGCACCTTCTGTCCATGCCTAGAGGCGAATTTGTCTCCAATTTGCGGAATCTTGGTGGTTCTCATTCGGACTTTAACAAACTTCAAACCCTCAGCGTTTGTAGTAAGCATGACCTGGTCGACGATACCGTTCTCTGTACTTCTAAGTGGTGTGGAAACATCGCGTTTGGTATGGTATTTTTGTCTCTGACCCATCTCGTCGACATCGGGAGCGATTGGCGCTGTCTTTCCGATAATGATGTCCTCTCCGGAAACTCTCACACCAGGAGCGATCAGTCCATCGTCGTCTAATTTGTCATAGGTGCCATGCTTCAATTTAAGCGTGTTGTTCCTTGTTGGCTTTTCGAATTCTTCCACAATTTGCATTCCGATCCGCTTCTCTTGATCCATATAGGATCGATAGAACAAACTCCGGAACAATCCACGATCAATACTGCTCTGATTCATGATAACAGAATCCTCCTGATTGTAACCGCTATAGCAGAGAATTGCGACGATAGCGTTCTGACCGGCAGGAAGCTCCCTGAACTTAAGAAACTCCATTGAGCGGGTAGTGGCTAACGGTTTCTGGGGGTAGTATAGAATATTTGCCATCGTATCCATACGTTCTGAGAAATTTGTCAAGAAGACACCCATAGCTTGCTTACCCATAGCGGATTGGTAAGTATTACGGGGTGACTGCAGGGAGTTATTGTATTAGGACTTGGGCTGTAAAATAGGGGTGGGAGATAGGTTCAGCGGGAACATACCTGATTATGGTCTGGGAACGGAATAATACTAGCACAGATTCCAAGAATCATACTTGGATGGATTTCACAATGTGTCCAAGTATGAGTTGTAGAATTTATCGGCGCCTTGACTCTTTTAGCCTGGTCAGTTTCCTGTTCAATCTCATAACCCAGTTGAACCTGTCTTGACAAATCGAGATCCTCGGGCGTCATGACAATCATAACACCTTCTTCTTCCTCCGCATCAAGATATTCAACAGCTCCTGCAAAGAGCAGGCCTTCCCAGCCAAATCTGTCCTCGATATCTAGTTGATGATCATCTTCGAGCTTCTCTATATGCTCCTTTTGCAGGACGAGTTGTCCTCGTCGCTCGCTGCGAGGGTCGTTGTCGATAACGAAAAGCGGACGGCAAACCCGTCCCGCGTCTGTAAAGATTTTGAATTCTCTGTCTCGGATATCACGAATGACACTGACTTCGTGGCTGACAACACCCTGCCTTCGCACATCTTGAACAACCTTCGCCAACATGAGAGGATCGCGGTGGGTTCCAACCCAGACCCCGTTAACGAAAACCTTGGTAGCATTAGGAGACCGCTGGGGCTCATATTCTTCAAGCAATTCCATGTCATTAGACGACAAAAAGTCAACCAATGGATATCCGGGAGTGCCAATCGTGATATAAGACATCAGAGACAGGTTTTTGACAAGACCACAGGCTTGCCCTTCGGGTGTTTCAGCCGGACAAACCAATCCCCAATGGGTATTGTGCAATTGGCGGGGCTTTGCGATTTTCCCGTCTCTACCAATAGGAGTATTGGTGCGCCGTAGATGAGAGAGGGTAGAGGCAAAGGTATACCGGTTCAACACTTGAGAGACACCCGCCTTGGAGGAGGCTGCTTTCTTTTGTTCGCCCCAGTTACCCGTCGCCAAAGAATATTTTAGGCCATTAGTGATAGTGTTAGACTTAACAGCCAAAGTCAGATTGAAATCTTTGCTGGTTTCAACACATTTCTCCAGATATTTGTAGACATCCTTTGTGAGCTTTCTCCAAAGAGTCCGGAAAAGCCCTGCCAAAAGGGGCCCAGCCAAATCCAATCTCTTTTTTCCAAAGTGATCACGGTCGTCCACTTCCCGGCGTTCCAAAGCGCATTGCAGCATCCTATGTACCATGTAACCTAAAAAGAAGGCCTTCCTCGTCTCACTCCCCTCTTCCTGTGAGATATGAGGCAACAACTCCTTCTGCATAATGTCACGCGCATACCGTATACGCTTTTCTTTGTTAATTCCCTGTGAGGACCCGCGCTTGCCGATAAAATCAAGAGCAACCTCCCTATCCTGGATAACAAACGCTTCCTCAATACAGGGCTTCATCATTTCAAGCATTTGTGTGTCGTTACGATCGTAACAGACGTGGTTTAGAATGTCCTCATCCGATACAACACCGAGAGCACGAAAAACAATGACGATGGGTATATCGCTCTTGATATATGGAAGAGTCGATTTAATGGTCGCATTGTATCCCCCTCGTGCCTCTCCTTTCGAAAACAACTTGATCTGCATGCTACTAATGAGCCGCGATCCCTTCTCTACCGCACTTCGGATCTCAGCCACGTACGGCGTTGGCGAAGGTAACGCTTTTTTGAACACTTGTACAATATTGGCGGCGCTCCGCTCCTGAGCAATGAGGACTTTCTCTGACCCGTTGATCACGAAGTAACCACCTTGGTCGTAAGGGCATTCGTTGAGACTATAAAGTTCCTCCTCCTTGAAATCCTTCAGGATACAGTACTGTGATTTGAGCATGACTGGCATTTTACCAATAAAAACTTTGGTTGCTCCCTCATCCTCCTCCTCAATATCCCATTCGTACCGTACCCTGAGCTTGTCCTTCTGCGGGTCCCCATTGTCAGACCCGCCGTCCTCATCATCTGACGCAACTCCTACTTCTCGAGCCACCATAACCTTCTTTTTGAGCTCGCAGTACATTGGTGCTGAATACGTAAGGTTTCGTAATCTTGCCTCTTGGGGTAACATAGGTTGTGTTGAACCATCACCTTCGGTCATGGTGGGTCGTGATAAGTAACAAGGTCCAAACATAATCTCGTATCTTCGTAAAACAATGCCATCGTCGCTCTGAGGAGTGTTCTGATCAAGTGTTAAAAGGGAATCCTCATCGATCATCTCCACCATCGTGGTGCCAACGAATTCATCAAAGGAGTCAAGTTGCTGTGAAACCAAGCCCTTCCGGTCAAAAAATGCGGAAATAACTGTTGAGCTCAGAAGACCATCAGGTTAGCAATTCCAGGGAACCAGATTCTGGATAAAGGATATACCCTGCCAGCAATCCTCAGCCGTGATATCGTCAGAGTATTCGTCCATGGTTAAGTGATTGTTGATGAGAGAGGCTAAAATCGGGACGAAATGAGGAAGGGCGCAGGTAGCGGGAGATAGGGGCCGGCAAGAGGAAGGTTACAGTAGTAGTGTTGACGCAGAGGGGAGGTGACAGGATGAGCAGCAACAGAGTTGAGATGGAGGCGTTGTGAGAGAAAGTTGGCTGCCTTTGTCTTCTGGCTCACTATAGGCTGACTAATGGAGAAAAATTACCAAAGCAGCTCTAAAGTTACAATGGTTACCCTACAAACACGACGGACGAGAATGCCAAGAGAAAACGCGTGATCAGGAACCGTGCCGCAGGGTCTAAGATAGGTTTAGTTCCAGTAGCCACTTTACAAAGGTGCAAATTTCAAAGACGGAAAAAAATGCTCCGCAGTCAATTAAAACATATAAAGTGTGTGATCGCTTGGAAGTATTTATTGATCCATTTCATGTCATAGAAACCCTGCAAGCTCCGACAAGCGTCCGAAAACATAGCTACCAGGGGAAAGCAGAAAAGAAAAAAGAAAAACGAATATCAATAACCATCGTCAATCAACAATGGGATATTACCAACTGTTCCTCCAGCTTCCACCAGATACCGACCGCATCAAGCAACAGATCAGCTATGCGGTCTTAAAAAGCAAGACTGCGAGATTCCCGACGTAAAAGTAGATGAAATTTTTAGTTTCTAAACCCCATGTTAGGTATTAGTTTTTCAAAAAGCAGAAAACCTATCAAACCCTACCATGAGTAACAAAACTCCCGAAGTTTCTTCCGACGATACAGTGCCCTAAAATTCATCAGAAATGCTGTGAAAGATTGATCACGAGGTAAGCAGTACATGTGTTGCCGTATTTAGTGTCAAACTATAGAATGAAAGTTAGCTTTCTGCGAGCGGATCAAAGTCTAGACAAAACGACAAGAATTGACCAACCTCCTTCTTGATATACTGGGCAATATCCTAAAAGCAATGTAAGAGAACGCAAGAGCCTGGTGTAAAAGACGTTCAAACCTTCTCGACGGTATTACTATTCATCGCTTTCTTAGCTATAAGATGGTCGTTAGATGGTTAGCCCTGCATGTGATTACACTACCAATACTAGATCCTCGCAAATTGGTGTATAGAAACTTACCAACGTCGATAGCGATAGCGGACATCTCCTCTGTCTAAGAATTACGAATTAGAAACAACACCGGCACGGCCCACCGAACCCAGACATACCATATCAACAGACTTGATGACAGCTAGGTATTCACCTACGTTAGTGCACTGATCCGAAGGGGCCAAAGTGAACGATTTCCATTCAATCGGGAGTCGGAGTAACTTACTCTTTGGGTCAGCGGTACTGTTTGAAGGTAAGGTAGCCATCTCGAGAGCTTGGGGATAGTGATAAAATTAAACTGTGGATAAGGGTAAGTGGATGTGACGCAGACGATAGATGGTGGAATCAATTGCTGGCACAGAGACGTGACTGACGAAAAAGGGGCTAACGAAGAAATTTGAGAAAATATCAAGCGAGAGAGGAGGAGCGGGGGTACACGAGAGAGGGGCGAGGTTACTGGTGAATTGGTGCTTTCGGGAAGAGTCTGGTTGTCAGGAACAAGGTTGGATCATTTGTTGTTCATTTAGCTTGTGGGCGGCCAAGCCCTCGCCACACTGAGGTGTTCATTGCCTCGTTCGTTAGGGCTTGACACTCGTGGGCATCTGAACAAATATTATTGACCAATAGGGTAATATTCCCCCCTCCTGGATTCATATTAATGGAGCCTAATTCATCCCGATATGGTAATTGAGGCAAAACTGATCTGAACAGCAGGCTATGATGCAAGAATTTTTAAATTTACTCGAGTAGAGGCGAGCGGGTAACACGCTCGAGGTTTTCCATTGGCCGTTGGTCCCACAAGCCCCACCAGACTCTTTTCGCCATTTTTCTTCTCATCTCTTTCTGTCCCTCCATTCCCTTCCCCATTCTCGCCCATTCTTTTTCTCCTTTCAAAGAAGAAAAAAGGAAAAGACAGAAACCACTCATAAGCTATCCTATTGGCATGTAGGCTTTTCATCTATTCCGGGTAAAATCAATTGCTATGCACTGCCTACTAATATTTCGATAGGTCCACCCGCATATTCGTCCGCGGGCTTCCGCCAAAGTTTACGGATGATGACTTCAAATCATACTTTTCCAAACAAGGAGCGATAACAGATTGCCGGCTTATCCCAAGCCGGAGAATTGGATACGTCGGATACAAGACGCCGGAAGAGGCTTTAGCAGCCGTCAAGTATTTCAACAAGTCATTCATTCGGATGTCACGGATAGGTGTTGAGATCGCACGGGCAGTACGTAATACCTACCACTAGCACCTATCCTTCTAACGTATAGGCAGATAGAAGATGAGAATCTTCCGCGAGCGTGGAGCGCACATACGCCCGGGTCAAGTGCATACAAGAGGAAACATGAGGCTTCTGCTTCCCATTACACAACGACAACATCTCCTGCGGGAACAGGAAAACGCAAACGGCCCGATACCGAAGAAAATAGTGGAGTCTCTGAAAGTGATCCAAAGTTTAAAGAGTTTTTAGAAGTCATGCAACCAAAGTCCAAATCCAAGACATGGGGCAACGAAGACTTGATTTCCTTTTCTCAAGATATCGGAGCGCAGGTCTCACAGCCAGACCCTGCTAACACGGAGGGCAGTGATGACGAATACGAAGACATCCCAGTGCAGATGAAAAGGCCAAATCCTCCAAATCCTGAGGCCATGAGCGTTGATTACAAACATAAGGGACCTCCAATAGATAGCGTGCAGCTAGACAATGAGGAGCTAGATGATACCGCTAGAGGCAGGGTCACCAGTGTTTCGGATGCGGATTGGTTACGATCTAAGACAAATCGTTTACTAGACTTGACGGATGATGTTGAATCACATTTAGCCCCTGTAGTGACTGGTGCGACGAAGCAGGATACCAAAAATGCTAGTGAAGTTAATGAAGAATGGGGAGAGGCAGAGGAAGGCATCCAGGCCGAGGAGGCAAAAGAGGAGCAACCGGAACAACCCAGCCATCCCAAATCGGAAATGGAGCAAGCGATTAAAACAGTATCACACAGCGGCAGATTATTTCTCCGGAATCTACCCTACTCGAGCGCAGAAGAGGATCTGCGGCAACATTTTGCTCCTTATGGCGATCTTGAAGAGGTTAGCCACACATCCCTTTACTTTTTGAAAGCCTTCTTTCCTCTACCTGCTCTTAACCCCTCTCCATCGAAATGATGAGACCCTTTGATAGGGACATCTTATGCTACGGCAAATGATTATCCGCTTTGGAATAATAGATAGTAAAATTTCTGATTAACATCCCGTGTCTCTACTTTTGCACACCTCGCTTCCCCTTGATGTCGGAATTAAAACTAACATTCATACCACAACATCAGGTCCACCTACCAATCGACAACAAAACACATTTAAGCAAAGGATTTGCGTATATACTCTATAAAAATCCGCAACATGCAGTGCAAGCATATCAATCCTTGGACGGGAAGATATTTCAAGGCCGATTGCTGCACATACTAGCCGCTTCCCCTAAACGCGAGCACAAGCTAGACGAGTATGCCATCTCCAAGTTGCCCTTGAAAAAGCAGCGTGAAATAAAGAGAAAAGCCACTGCTGCGTCAAACACCTTTAATTGGAACTCAATGTACATGAATGTAATAAATTCTTTCAATCTCCGTATTACGGTTGTGTTCTTCAGTTCGTTTTTCTCGTGCTAAATATGTGGTAGGCCGACGCTGTAATATCCTCCGTCGCAGATCGTCTCGGAGTTTCTAAAGCAGAATTACTAGATCCCACATCCTCCGATGCTGCCGTCCGCCAAGCGCACGCAGAAACACATGTGATCCAGGAGACTAAAGCCTACTTCTCCCAGCACGGGATGGACCTCAAGGCATTCGAAAAACGAGAGAAGGACGACAAGACAATCCTCTTCAAGAACTTCCCCTACGGGACCAAAGCAGAGGACATTCGCAACCTGGTAGAACCCTTCGGCAAAGCCGCACGAGTGCTCATGCCCCCAGCAGGCACAATCGCTATCGTAGAGTTCACTGACGCACCTGCTGCACGGGCAGCATTCGCAAGTCTGGCCTACAGCCGCTTCAAAGAGACTGTGCTCTTCCTGGAGAAGGCCCCAAAGGGCCTGTTCATCGAAGGCTTCACCCCCAAGATTGTCGACGCACCGAAGATGTCGGCAGCGGTAGCATTGGGCAAAGACCCGAAGGTCTCTGCCACAGACTTACTACTCCCAGTCCATGCCACAGATGAGACGGAGGCAGTAACGTCAACGCTCTTCATCCGGAATCTAAACTTCACGACTACAACCACTACGTTAACAGATCTATTTAAACCAATAAACGGCTTCCTCTCAGCATGCGTAAAGACAAAACCCGACCCCAAGAACCCGGGTGGAACACTATCCATGGGCTTTGGCTTCGTCGAGTTCCGCAGCAAGATGGATGCAATGGCGGCCATGGCAGCACTAAACGAGCACGTGCTAGAAGGCCACAAACTCTCCATCAAGCCCTCTCAAAGGCACACCTCCTCCTCTTCCTCCTCCTCCCAAGCAAAGCCTGCCGCAAAGCGCACCAAAATTATAATCAAAAACCTCCCCTTCGAGGCCAGCAAGAAGGACCTCCGCGCGCTGTTTTCAGCATACGGCACCCTCCGCTCCGTGCGTGTGCCGAAGAAGTTTGGCGGCGCTACGAGGGGCTTTGGCTTCGCGGATTTCGTCACGGCCAGGGAGGCGCAGGGGGCTATGGACGCGCTGAGGGATACGCACTTGTTGGGTAGGAGGTTGGTGCTCGAGTTTGCGGAAGGCGACTCGGAAGGGGCGGAGGAGGAGATTGAAAGGATGCAGAGGAAGGTTGCCGAGCAGAGTGGGGTCATTGAGGTTGCCAGGTTGAGGGAAGGGAGGAGGCGGAGGGGCGGGGAGTTGAAGGACGGGGGGGAAGAGGTGTAGTCGACATTGGGAGGAATGTATCATATTGACTCGTGTCGAATTAAAAGGCTTTCTGCATGGTTTGGTTTATTTGTGTAGTGCTTTTGGGATGTACCATACAATTATCACTAGCTAACTAATTCTCTCCCACACCCATCCTTCACACAAGCAATGATCGGGGGCAACAACCAACCCAACTGGCATTCATACTATTCATACCTAACTCTCCTCCCATTCTCCCTCCTTCCACCTCTTCCCTGAAAAACCCTAATCCCTAACCCCCTAACCCTCTCCACAGCATCAACACCCACACATCCACACCCTTCGATCCCGATCCACTCAACCGCCCCCCCATCCCCATCCCCATCACCCCCCACAACCCCCCTCCCCGCCCTAACAGCAATATTCAAAACCCCCACCCCAGTAACCCCAGTAAACCCCACATCCACGCTCCGCAGCCCCACAAACGCCGAAAACTCCACACTCAACTCATCCCCGAACGCGGCATTCCCCTTAACCGACAACGTCTGCAAGCACTCCGCCAGCCCACTCTCACGCAAGAGCGCGAACGCGGCAGTGAAATCCAGCCTCGGGCACATCTCGAGCCGCAGCGTCGTCAGGCTCTTGACGGGGGCGGAGGGGGAGAGGATGGTGGTCAAGGTTTCCACCGTGAGGCTAGGACTCGTGTCGAAGCATAGGGACTGCAGGGAGGGTAGAGGGGAGGATAGCAGGTCGGGCGTTGTGTATTCTGCGAAGGTTTCGGTTATTGTCAGGGAGGTTAGGGATGGGGGGAATAAGGGGTAACGCGGGCGGCCGGGTTGGCAGTAGTGGAGGGTTGTGAGATGTGGGAGGGGGGTAAAGTCCAGGTGATCATCTTCCAGAAAGATGGAGGTGCCGGGGAGTTCGAGGGTGTGTAGGTTTGGGAAGGCTTTTAGGAGGGTCGGCTTTTAAGTATGTTATGTTATCGTCAGTGAACGAATGATACTTCATGATGCAATGTGGGGGGGAAGGCTACGAGAGGAATAGATAGGTAAAACGCCGACTCCATGACGTCAATCCTAAGCTTCTCCAAACTGTGTAGAGGACCATTATCATCTAGCAGATGAGAACTCCTCACCAAGCCCGGGACACGCGCACTCCCAAAGCTCGCCTCCTTAAGCCCCCCCGCCACGCACAGGCGCAGTATCCTAAAAACCTCCACAACATCCAACACAACATCCAAAACCAGCGAGCGCAACCCCCTAAGCGCCCCATCCCTAACAGCGCCCGCAAGCGCAGTATCCGCCTCACTCAGGCGAACCTCAACAACACTCAACCCAGGACACCGCGCAACCAGATACCCCAACAAATCCCCACACTGCGACCCCAACCGCGCCAGCCTCGCCACACGCACACTCCCCCGCGAAGCACGAACAAGCGCCTTAAACGCCCCACGACTAATACCCCTCCGCCCCTCCCGCAGATCCAACGTATCGAACGTCGCCGGCGCAGACTCTATCAGGACCCTCCAACCGCGCGAGACCCCACGCACGAGCATGAGCTGCCGGAAGGGGACATGCAAGAGCACCATCCGCGCCACTTCGAGCGGCAGCGCGGTGAACGGATCCCGCCGCTTGCGCTGGTTGGATATCGCTTCCAGCCGAGCCATCCTCGAACGCACTTTTCCAACCTGAGCTTCCAATCGTGCCCGCCCTCCGCCGCCACCAGTAGTACTACCGCCGCCGCCACCACCGGGGAGCTTGGTAATCCCGTACTCATACAGCCTAACCGCGTCCCCGTCCCTGCCCAATAACTGCAGTACCTTCCCGGCACGCAGGTACCCCTCCGCACCCGCCGGTTGTAGTCGTATCATAGCGCGGGCATTGTTCAATGCGTCCGCCAGGTTCGCCTCGCCGCCGAGCTTTTCCTTCGTGGCGGAGAGGTTGTCCAGTATGCTTGCGCGGAGTGCCGCGGGGAGGTTTGGCTGTGTGAGGGCTGTGGTGAAGTGTGTTTGGGCTGTGGCGTAGTCGCCCGATGAGTAGGCCGCTCGGCCGGTGGATTGGTGGGTTTCGGCGAGGGCTTTGGGGGTTGGCATTGGGATTGTTGTCGTTGTCGTTGTTGATGATGATGATGATGGTGATGATGATGCGTGCTCACGTGAGTTGAGGTGAACGAATGAGAGGAGTGAGGATAGCCGCATCCTTTGTGGATGACATAAGTTACCAAAAACGCAGTATCATACTCGAGCACAGTAGGGTAACCTAACATAACTTCATTCATTTCATCCACAGGCTAAATTTCAAAAGTCTCACAAGTCTCCTCCTTCTCCTCCTTCCCCTCCCTCTCCTCCTCTCCACCGCCCACCCGCCGGTAAACTATCCTGTCCTGTCCTGTCCTGTAACTGTACTGTACTGTACTGTACTGTACCTGCATGTACCATACAAGAACCACGAGAGCAGCCCGATTCACCACACATGCCCCCGATCCCCCTCCAACATGAACAGAACCAAGCCTTTCCAACCGAGCCAAAATACCCCCCCCCCTCTCTTTCCCTGCCATAAAATGTAATATGATATTATGATCCTTGACCGACCAGCTGTGATTGAGGGATGGGTAAAGGTGAGGTGAACGTTGTTACTATGCTCACACACGCTACAGGATTGGCGGATTTCCCCTACAATATAATGCTAGTGGATTGTTATTGTTATTATTATTATTACACTCGTGCGGGGGGGTAGAGGGGGGAGAGGGGGGTGGCGAAACAAGGGAAACAAACTGAAAAGGCGATTCCAAGAATTGCAACAGTAGGTCGAAAAAGACAAATGAGAAAACGGAATACTGATGCGTGGTTATGGGGGGGTGGGAGGATGGGAGGATGGGAGGGGGGAATCTGATATCAGATTTGCGGTATATCATAACTTCTCGCACGTAAATTCACTCTCTAACCGGATTGAGCAGAATATAATGCGTAGCATCCAACCCAACTGCCGGTACTCTACTCTTCAGAGCAAATCTCGCTGCACCGGTACCATTGTGATGGCAAAAAAGAAAAGAAAAGAAAAGAAAAAAGAAGAGGGGGAGTAGAAAAAGATACCAGCATATGGGAAACCATCCCTCCCTCCCTGCAGGATAAACGCAAAATGACACAATAAAGAGAAAAGAATGGGTTGAATGCCACAGATTTTGCTATTCTACGAAAAAGAAAAAGCAAAATATGACTCTACAAGGATCTATCTATCTATCTAATCATCTGTGATATCTACAAGTGCCGTATCAATTGATTCAATCAATCTGTAATGCCATATCGTCCCATGCCATCATCATTCGTCATTCAACGCACAAAAAGAGATATTGTATATTAAAATAAAAGGGCAAGGAGGGAAGAGGGGGAGGGAGGAGGGGTATCATATCGTAGCACACGTGATCATCAAATACAAATGCCTAATTCTACGCCGAATTGATGATGCCCGATATGTCCGAAAAAAAGAAAGGGAAGGCGGGGGTTAGTCTGGACTGCTTCGCCTCTCGGGCATGACAGTGCTAGCTACCCCACTCACTAATGACCCGTGTATACGGCCTCTTTGGAGAGAACAGCTACTTTCTGTACATCATCCCCCCTCTCCGGTTAGCCAATCAATTGGTAAGAGGGGCCGGACACTCGTCCAATGAATGGATATATACCTTGAAGAACCTCCTCCACTCTAATGGATCGCCTATCGTCTTCGAAAAGCTGACTTGCAATACATCCGGTGCCATCCTCTCGACCATGATATCTCCCTTCAAATGACACTTTCGCTTGTCAAATGTCTTGACGGATATCCACGTCTCCGTATTGTTATCATCGTAGTCGGAAGGCTTGAACGCTGGCACCGCGACCCCTAAACGGTGGAGAGCGCTCGCAAGGATGGGCAATATCTGCCGGAAAGAATAGGAGGAATAAAAACGTGTCATGCGCTGTGAGGGGCAGATGTCCTGGAACTTTTGGGCATTTTGGGTCTTGATCTGGTCAGTACTGTTTCCTGCACCTTGCAGAAGGATGTAGGACGGGAAGGTAGGGAAAATACGACGAAAACAGAAAGATAGAGAGAGAACCTTACAAGAGACAGCGGGAGTGAGGGCTGAGGTGCGAATTGGCTCATTGTGGGATCTTCAGCCAAGCTAGCCCAGAAATCTTGAGAGCTGAAATCCTGTGGTATTCCCAAAGGCTGTGAGGAAGACTGCCACGATCTCTCCCACTCGAAGCCAACATCCGTAATTGGAGCTTCCGGCTGCGTCGACGATAATCTGCAGAAATCGTCGCTAACAGAATGAGACACTCCTCGACTAGCTGGCACGTCGTTGAAGTTGACATGTAAGCCTTCCATCAACTGCGTTGCCAAATTCACGCTGTCAATGCAAGATCCGTCCTCGGTGAGATGAGGATTCTCTCTGGATCCACAGCATTAGCCAATACCCAAGGGAAACGTTATTATTATTTTTGATCTTTTTTTTATAAAAAAAAAAAAAAAAAAACCACAAGAGAGAAAGAGAAAGGAAATTTCGAACGCACCGTGTAAACCACGGATGGCGCCGAATTTCCTCAAACGTGAACCTCGTGAGAGGGTCCAATCTCATCATGCCCCGGAGCAGAGCTATTACAGAAAGTTAGCCATGAGAGCGGCAAACATCGACCGAACGTTAGATCCAGCCAATGCACAACGAGCACACTAACAAAGGACATCTGGAGAAATGCTTGGCCAAGGATCGTATGTCGGGCGGCCATTGGTCCTCTTGAATTCCTCAAACTCCCACGACAAGGGGCCAGGCTCATCCCAGGGTGTGTTTCCCACCAATAGCACAAAGAGCAATACACCGGAAGACCAAACGTCGACCCGATCCCCCCGATAGCTCCCTACCAGCACCTACAAAAATACATGGTTCCCCATCAGTCAGCCTCAACAACCCAAGTTAACATGAAACGGGCAAAAGAGAACAATGGATAGGAACCTCCGGCGCAACGTACGGAGGAGATCCGCAGACGTTTGAAGTAGACTTGTATGAGCCCCTATAGCTAAAGACCGTGGCAAGACCAAAGTCAGCAATTTTTAAATTCCCACGATCGTCCAGCAGTATATTCTCCGGCTTGATGTCTACAAATTCTCCCAATTAGTGAAGGGGAAGGGGTGCAATTGTCCCAGGGAGTGTCCCCTACCTCTATGGGCAATCCCCTGCCCATGAATATACGAAACTCCCGCAACCAATTGCGTAAAGTAAAAGTGGCAGATATCCTCAGCAACACCGACGTCCGGTTCGATCTTGTCAAACAAATCCCCACCCGAGGCAAACTCCATTCCAATCCAAGTCCATACCTCATCCTCTCCGCAATCGTAAAATTGTATGAGGTTCGGATGGTACCCACAGTGCCTGTGAAGGCTGACCTCTGCCGTAATCTGCCGCAGCGTAATCTTTCCCCGCTCAATTGCGTACCGCTTGTGTATGAACTTTACCGCAAACACTTCGCCGGTCTGGGGCACTCGGCCTTTCTTGACCCTGCTGGGGAGTTAGTTGGCTAGTCGGGATTGAGGGGAAAGGAAAAACTAACGAAGCATAAGCCCCGCGGCCAATAGTTTTAGAAATGATTTCAAAGGGGAGATTCTGAGGGAGGGGATCAAGTTGGGAGTGGATTGCTGCCATTGTAGCTCCTCGTCCGGTACCCAATTGCAGAGTTTGTGTTGAGGTTAAGAAAATCCGTTTCGCCACGTTTTAAAGGAGGAGGGGGGGGGGGACAAGTAAACGCGTTCTCCTGAGGGCTATAAACAACCACTTTTCTGGGAAGACGTGTTTTCTTGGGCGGGGGTAGGGGAACGTCTTGAAGGAGTCACCCCTCAGTCTCGGAAAAGGAATGGTTCGTTTCTTTCCTTTTTTCTCCTCTTTTCCTTTTTCCTTTTTCCTTTTTTTTTTCTTTTCCTTTTCCTCGTTTTCCCCTTCCGGGTTCAAATTTACATTTCGCCGGGTACCGGTGAGGCACGGATACCAAGTTACGAAACAGCACCCGTAGGCGGTATGGAGGTTTGGATGGCGGCCCGATCTTGCTCAAGGGATTATCCTTGCGGCTCCGTTTTGTTGCGTCACTTGGGGCTTTCCTTTCCTGGGCGGGCTTAGGGGCAAGCGGGTATCACGCTCTACCATGACTACCGGCACAAGCGCAGGACTTCTACCGGTGTCGCTACCACAAGAATGCCGACACTCGAGTGCCCCAAGCACGTTGGTAAGATTTACTAAAACATACCCTAGGATTTGAGGGTCATTGCGTTTTTTTCCAGCGGCATATTCCGCCGGGCGCCGCTGCATAACAACTTGCCTGGATATCCTCCGTCAGATGCGTCTTCTGCAGGAGGAATCAAGACTCGAGTGATCAAGTATGACGGAACTCTAGCTATGATGTTATTTTTATGTTTCGCTGCTAGGAAACGTAATAGGAAACGTAGTGATGTATGATAAGTTACATAGTGACTAACCGGAGCTGTTATATCTCAAAGCGCCAAGTTATCCATAGAACTGCAGGTCTTAACGATTGACCCAACCAGAGTACCGCAATCTCCTTGGTAGGATGATGACTGTGAAAGAACACCGGTATATAACTGGACCCCGAGTTTTATTTCTTTTCTTCGACTCTCTCTACTCGAGTACATCCGGGCAGACGGAGCAAGCCTCATGCGTCTGGATCACTCGAGCTCAGTGCGCGCAGCATGTGGTGGAGCACTGGCGCAGTATGTACCGCTAGTCCCTAATCTGCGGGGGATAGGTATTAGAGTATCATATCGTATCATAATACCACACGGCAACTCGTCACGATATTCGTGAACACAGAGTGTGGCTGCTACGGTGGCCTACGATATCATACTTTCACCTTACAACATCTGCAGACTGTTCGTAATGCTGAAGCTATCGTGTACCACCAACATTTAGCCCTTTTCCTTTTATCTAGGTAGTATATAATAACTGTTCTTTTTAAAAACACTTCGACATTACGAGCACATCTGCGCATCCACAACAGCCACATCCACACCGCACGCACGCGCGCACACGTTCCCACCCATGATGAAGGTATCACAGCGACTCATGGATAGCCCTAACCGAAATATATTAATAATAACAAATTGCGCCTCGAACTTTGTGCCTTCCGTATGATGCTTGCCGCCCGTAAACTCCTAAAAATTTGCCCCCGAGAACACGATGCCTCTCCGTTCTGCATTGTAATAGGAACGAATGAAGTGAGAACTTGAGAGAGAGAAAAAAAGTGAAGAAAAAAGGGGAGGAAAAGCGAAAGAGAAAATAGAATGGGATGGGATGGGATGCCGGTAGAATAGGGGATGGAAGAGGAGGAGGAGGAGGAGGAGGAGGAGGAGGAGGAGTGACGCTTAGAAACTAAAAATGGTTACAGGTTGAATAAATAGACGTGGTAAAGCAAAGGCCAGTGCAGATCCTTCAGCCCACCAATGACCCCGTGGATCCTGCTGGCAATGATACGGAGCCGGCATTTCTCTTCTTCTCTTTCCTGTAAAGCATGTCAACTATCTGTCGTGTGAGGGGGATTGCATCAGCATGGAGTCACGAACTTGGCCCATCTCAAACCACATGCATTGCAAAGGGTCTTTGGACCCTTGGGGCCCTTTCTCCATTCAGGACTATCCAGGGTGCCGCAGTCCGTACACACGTACTCGTCCGCAATCTTCTGTTTCTTCTTCTTCTCCGACGTATGGCGACTCTCTTTGTCGATAGGAATAGGCACTCCGGCGTCTCCGCGAATAAGTGCTGGCGATGTGTCACCCGTGCTAATACCCTTTGACCGCTCCCCCTCTCGGTATCGTAGCCCTGTCAACATCTCGATCGTATCCATGTGAGTAGCACCCTCGAACCTAGCCATCTTATCGCGAATACTGTCAGCTTTTGCATGGTTCGTGGCCTCCATACGGTCCAGGTTTTGCCGGGTCAGGGCTGTATTTGACTGCGTGGGTTTCGCAGGTGGGGGCATAGGGTCAGACGAATTAGGCGTCGTGGCCATGGGGTTATCGTTGCCTACATTAGAAGCCATGCTGCTACCAGCTGTTCCACTATCTGTCCGGGAGACTGCAGCATGGTGTTGTTGCCTTTGTCGTTGCTGCTGCTGATGATCCTCGAATTCCTCCTTTCTCAGCTCGCTTATCCGTTTTAGCAGTCGTTCGTTCTCAATCTTGTGCTCGAGGAAAGAATCCAACAGGGCCGCATTCCGTGTTGGGTAAGGCCGGGACATCATGAAGAAGCCTTTGCATACCGATTGAATCGAAGAAGGGCTGAACTGAGGCGCTTCGCCAATGTGCGGATGTCCGTTTGTCTCAAATATCGCCCACGTTCCATCGTTCTTCTGAAACCTGTAGAACAATCGCAGAGGTTGACCGGTAGCGATAGAGCTATTAAACTCCCGAATGAACCTTGCCTTATAGTTAGTAACCGACTTGACTATATTCGTAGCGAGGGCAACGCCCAGGACTTACAACGCCGAATCATCTGGGTGAATGAACTCGGTGATGAATTTCCCCAATAGCTCCTCCGGGCCAAAGCCAGTTAGCGCTTTGGAAGAGGGTGAAGCGTAGACCATTTTGCCGGTCGGCGAGAGAATGTGTAGGAAATCCTGCAACTCTTCGAGAATGCGCTGTGACCAATTCCTCCGCTTTGTGAATTCGGTTAGCGTACTGCCGCCGCCGAGGCTCCCGTATTCAGTCATCATCGATGTTGGAGGGGCGGTCACAGACAGGGGGCCGAATTGATCACCGCCGGTACACAGCTGGGGGTCGAGTGGCATTCCGTCTTCTCCAGCCATACCCATGGACATGATCACGGAGGCGTCGAGCATTGGGTTGTTACTTGGGTCTCCCATTAATCCTCCAGCTGAGATGGCCTGTTGGGCGGCTAGGGGGGAGATCTGCATGTTCTGGAGTTGTCCATTGACACCGTTGACGAGAGGCATGCCGCCTGCGTACATGTGGGCGCTTCTCATACTTGCGGGAACATTGTAACTTTGGGCGGGCGACGACGACGACGACGGGTGATTCATCATGATGGGCTTTGACAGACTTTAGAGGGTGAGGGGGTGGGCCGAAAGGGCGGAGGAGGTGAAGGATTAAGAGGGAGGGGGAGGGGGTTGTGGTATTGAGGCCTGCAATGTCTACTAATAGTTATTCGGCGGGCGCGAGTGGAGGTAAGTGAGGACAAGTGGTGAGAAGATAAGGAAGAGTGGGAGGGGGGGGGAGGAGGAGGAGGAGGAGGATGAGAGAAGCAGGACAAACAGGGAAAGGAAGAGGAGGAGGAGGAAGTTAACAAGTCGACGCGGGGCAGAAGCATGGATGAGATATTGGCTACCTGGCCTACATGTACTGAGTGGATGAGCTGGGCGACGGAGGCACAGTACGAAGGGGGGGGGGGGTGTGACGGTGGAAGGAAGGACATATGGCACTCTACAAGAAGATGGGCGAGGCAGGTGGAGAGATAGAATGGAGAATGATTAAGAAAAGTGAGTTAAGTGGACGAAAAATGGTCCAGCACACCGCGGCATGCTGACTCGCTATTCCCAGGAAAGCATCCAGGGTGGCGTGCCGTCGTGCTCTCTCTTTCCCTTTTTTTACTTCACTTTTTCCTTCCCCCTCAAAAAGGGTCCTTAGTGGTTTTTTTCTTCGCTTGCTTCCTGCAGTTTACCTCCTACCGTTCTCATCGCTCTCACTCATGCGCTCAATGATTGATTGATACGAACCGCCTCGTGTTCTTGGGTGACTAGCAACCGAGAAAAGAGAGGCGAGGGAGAAGGAGGGAGAGTGCGAGTGCGAGTGGGAGGGGGGAGGGGAAGACATACGGGGAGAGGGGGGGATTGAATGAGTTGACAGAGTGAATGAATGAGTGAGGGGGTATGGTCCTCTGTCATGTCACTTTTTTATTTTATTTTTTTCCCTTTCCCTTCCCCCCAGCACTAATAGCAGTATCTTTCCATAGTTGTATGCCGGTTTTCCCTGTCTGGTCAACGCATATCCGTTTGGCTATGTACCGATAGTGGAAGTATGGTATCATAAGAAAAATAGTTATGATACCTTACCGTTGCCCTAGCGTTGACTAGCATCCCTTGTTGATTGATTAAATTTTGTTGCACGGGTGAATGTGTAGCTCCGTCAGCCAAGTCAAGTCATGGTTGTGAAAATATCGATGTGGATTGGTTGTGAATTGACTGTGATGAGTCGCTGAAGCGGGAGTTCACAGAGACTTGGGGTGCGAATTGAAAAAGGTATCATACAAAAAGGGAAATGTTAAGCATTGAGATTCGGTAGCGAGTTGTCTGTCCTATCCCAACAGCCTAACGGGTCTCGAGGAAATTCTAATAATTTAGGGACTCGCGACGTGGTCGGCTTCATTACACGGCTTCATCTAACAGTGTTTATCGGCTACCGGTATCATACTGGATGATACTTTTCACGGGTGGGAGGAAGGATGGCCGGGAGTCGCCCGACCTTTTTACCTGCAAAGAATCAAGTCTACAATATCGCACTGTGGTGTACAGCGCAGTACCGTACTGACCGAATTCAGGAACACCATCGGTCCATCCGACAAACGGAACGTCTAGAAGGATTTTGAAAACGGCCAGCACTGCCTGTAGCTGTTCATACTCTACCGGTAGGGTACTCGATTCCATCTTTCCTTATTCAAGATTCATTGCTGTATTCGGTTTAGGACTGACACTGCTTCCGTTACCAAAAAAATCCACCCACTCGAACACTTGGCCATCCACCTTCCTCTCGAGCCGGCTAGATTTATCTTTTTTCTTCCCTTTTTGCATGCAGCCAGCAGATGGGTCGAGGGTAAAATGATAATAATAATCAATACTCGCGCCCACACAGGAAGGAGCAGTGACGACTGCAACAACTACTCGACATGAATGGAGCAATGGGAAAAAAAAGGAGGGGAAGAGAGAGAAAAAAGGAAGGAAAAAAACAAGAGAGAAAAAGAAAAAGGATGGAAGATATCTACTTTATGGTACTCCTACTTGTTGACTGAATAATCACATTTGGATGTTTGCTTGAAGAATTGTGTGACATTCTACGAGGAGGCAAATGGGAGACCCTTGTACATTTTCGTTTTGGCCTATCAAAGGAGCCGTGGAAGGGAGGGGCACCTTTTGCCGTGATTCGTGACACTGTCACACTGCCGTTGAGAATTTGGGATTCGATGTTATCTTTGGCGGCTGTTCAACTCACAACCAACATACCGTATGATAATGATGCCTGTATGTTGTCCTACTACCAATATAGTCTAGCGTCTCTGTCTTTCTCTCTCTCTCCACACTATTGTTGTGATATGTAATGGAGGCTGGAAATAAACGTCGAAGGGCCCGTCATGCACTTTTCCAGTTGGTCCAATTTTTGCCCTCTTTCTCTCTAGTGAACGTGATAATTTGAATCATTCTCGGGTCATTGGTAGGTTGCCAAGACATGAGACATGACTTGGACCGCAAACGCGTTCCCTAGGCTGTAGCTACGCTAAAGCTCAAAGGCGACCCAAGAATAACCTCTGCAACTCGCCACTGCCTGCGTCAAACAATCAACTGAAGCAAACAGACCTCTTACACTGTTTTTCTCCGGGTACATTTCCCTCAGCCCCAATGTGAGTATCGGCCCCATTAGAGAACTGTTCTGGGCTGTTCCTTTGGCTAATCGCTGGCATAGGTGTAAGTTGTAGAAAATTTCCGGCTCGCCTACGTTTGTATGTTGGGAGGATGTCGGAATGCTCAGAGCTGATCTTAGCTCGCCCTAGCACGCATTGACAAGCTCGCCATCCTTGGGTACGAGTCCCTCGACCCTGTGCAGGCAATTCGTTGTTGGACTAGAACTGAAAGCCTACATTTAGCGTCCGCTCCTTCGATAATACTCGTAGCGAGACTATACAATTCCACGCACCGCTCACCTTGATTGTTGGATACAATGGTTCGGGGAAAACGGTACGCCACCAGCAAGCCCCCGGGGGAGGAAGATGAACGGGTATGTTGGGAAAACGCTGTTTCCTGACAAGCTATAGACAATCATCGAATGTCTCAAGTATGCCACCACCGGGGACTTACCACCTAATAGCAAGGGAGGTGCATTTATTCATGATCCAAAGGTTCTTTACTTCATCTCAACCCTCCGATGTCTACCCTACTGACACGCTTTATTTGGGAAGATGTGTGGTGAGAAAGAGGTTCTCGCTCAGGTGAAACTTTCATTCAAGTCGACAAGTGACGCAAAGATGGTTTGCACCCGTTCCCTACAGCTCACGGTCAAGAAGACGACTCGGCAGCAGAAGACTTTGGAGGGTCAGCTACTGGTAGTTCGAAACGGCGAGAGATCTACGATAAGTTCGAGATGTGCCGAATTAGACCAGGTTATGCCACAGTATCTTGGGGTATCAAAAGCGGTATTGGAATATGTTATTTTCTGTCACCAGGATGAGAGTCTCTGGCCTTTGAGTGAACCGGCTGTGCTGAAGAAGAGGTTTGATGAGATATTTGAGGCTTTGAAGTACACCAAAGCTATCGATAATATTAAAATTTTGAGGAAGAAACAAAATGAAGAACTGGGAACTCTTAAAATTTTGCTAGAACAATATCGAACCGACAAGGATCGAGGCGAACGGGTAACTAGAGCGAAATCCTTCCCATGAACTTGCTTGCTTTGCACCCTCAAGCAGCTTGTACAGCTTGAATGTTTCGACTAAGAATTGTTTAGGCAAAACGCCGATCTGATGAACTCCATGGCGAGATTGAATCGATGAGAGATGAGGTGGAAGAGCTGACTCGTCAGATATCGGAAATCATGGATCAGCAAAAACGGTTGTTCGCCACCGCCAAAGGGTTTGAGGAGACTATAGCTACCTTGAATGCAAAGAAACAAGAGGCCCGCACTATGGAGGCCTACATCGATGAGATTTCGCAGCATCTCACCCACTTTGAAGAGTCGGATGCTGAACTAGAGAGAATGCAGCACGAGTATGGGAAGCGAATGAATACCTATCAGGAGCATATTGAAGCTAAGAGAGCCAAGCATACTGAAGTGGGCCGTGATCTCGACCGGGCTAGGAGACGCCTTGGAGAAAAGCTTACGGACGAGGGTCGTATTCAGGCCGAACAAACTGTTAGCGCTTGCATTGGTGATGTTTTATGATGCAGTTGAGCTAATTTGTTCTAGGCCTTTGAAGCACAACTTGTTGAGCGTGAGAAGTTGATTAAGGAAATTAGCCGGCGACATGGCATTAGAGGATTTGACAGCCAACTCGATGATTCCCAAATTAGAGAATTCATAGACAAAGTTTCTAAGATGTCCCGTGATCAGAGCTTGACGCTGGAGCGTATTAAGGTACACTATGCCCCTTGAGCGCAATTTCGATTCGCAGTCTTCGGCCTCTGATGTCACCATTTCTAGATGTTGTTCGATTGCTGACTGATGTAGCGTGAAAATGCTGAGGAGATAAGAGGGGCACAAGAGGAGCTGAATGAAATCACTAATAAGCGCAGGACTCTAGCTGGTCTTAAAGACCACCACCAGTCTTCCAGGAAATCGGTGGACGATGCGTTAATAGCCCTACAGCAAGAATTGGACAATATGGATGTGAACGAGGGCCAAGAAGCTATTTTGAAGTCACATCTTCGAGACAAAGAACAGCAACATGCATCTGCGGAGCAATCTTTTAGGAATTCTTCTTTCGATGAGAGCATTAGGGCCGAGAATTCAAAGCTTAAGGGTATTGAGGAAGAGTTGGAGAGTGTCACTGCTGAGCTTGCGAAGGGGACTAAGCAGGCTGATGAACGAGCTAGATTGGGATTCTTGAAGAAGGAGTTAGAAACAAGAAGGATGGCGCTGGAGACCATGTAAGCCATCTAGCTTTTTTTCCGTCGTTTTTGGTCGGAGTACGCGGGCACAACTAACTTCTCGTAGGTCTGTAGCAAACAAAGATAAAATTGACCGAGTAATTAATCAGCCCTGGACTGCAGGCACTGTGGAAAACAAACTCCAACGAGTCTTGAGGTACTATTTCTCAGTTTATTTAGGTGGATTATATTTCTAATAGCCATAGTGACCGGGAGCACGAGCTTATGGAAGCAACGAGCCTTCGTGATGGTGTTAATCAGGAGTTAGGGCATATTGAGACTAGAATTAACATTGCCAAGGACGGAATTAGAACGAAGAAACTCGAGGTTTCGAGTAAGTGTGGCAATACCTGTTTTACCCCCCCCCCCTCTCTGCTAAAAGTTCTTAGGATGCGAGAGGGAGGTCCGGGCAGCATATGATGCGGAAGAACAAGAGGATATCCTTCAATATCCCAGTGTTGCAGAAGAAGTGGAGAAAAACTTGGCTGAGGCACGAACGTTGGTGGCCCCGACTGCGGTGGTTTTTCGTTTGCGTTTTTATCTTTTATCTTTTGGCTAACTACCTCACTAGACGTTTGGAGCATGTTGGTTTCTACAAGCAATACTTTGAGACTGCAGTAAAAATGCTACAGGAGCACGGTTCGTGTGTTCTATGCAGGAGAAACTTTGAGAGCGCCCTTGAGAGAAAGAACTTCCAAGAATTGGTAAAATCACAAGCAAATTGGTCATAATCTTTAGAATGAAACTAATTGACATGGCCCTAGGTTACCACACGCTTGCAATCAGTGATGACTGCAAACACAGAGGATATGATCCATGAGTTAGAAGAAGATCTAAAACACATAAAGGATGCTGCACCAAGCTTTGACTCTTGGAAGCGCCTGACAGAGATTGAACTCCCAAGGCTCGAGACAGATCTTCAGAAGTTGAATCAGACCAAGGAGCTGCTTTTGGAGGAATACAATCAGGCAAGTAACTGTAGCGTCATATACATTAAGCATGTAATACCCAGTAACTAATTTATTACTAGCATGAGAAAAAAGTCGTAGAGAAGACGGACAGAAAATTCGAAGTGGAATCACTAAGGGCTCCAGTGGCCGAGATTGTCAAGTACATGCGGGAAATCTCCAGCTATGAAAACCAAGTCGAAGATGCTTCACGTCTCCTGCAAGAACTAGGCGGTTCACGCACAATTGAGGAAATGCAAAATGAGATGCAGCGCTTGAATGATGAAGCCAAAGTTATCAAGAGAAGAACCAATGTGTTTATCTCTGAAAAGGAGACTGCTCGCCACTCGATTACGCTTCTTGACGGCCAAGTCAGGGATCTTCGAATGAAATATGGTGAATTGAACTTCAAGATTAGCAAAGCTCAAGATCTCGTGAAGCGGATTGAATCTCATAAGCAGGAGGCATTCATGCATGCCACCGCTATTGGGGAGATAGATCAGAAGATCAGGGAGTTGGCCCCCAAGATACAACGGGCGGAAGCCAAAGCCCAAGCGGTATCGAATGATGGGGCTGAGAAGGAAAATCGGCACCAACGGGATGCGATGAAACTCGCCGAGAGTGACATGCAATTGAAAAGGACTGAGCGCGGTATTGACAGTTATCTTAACCGTGGAGGGCCGGAGCAATTAGCTCGGTGCCGCCACCAAGTACAGACATTGCAAGTCGAGGTCAAAAAGTATGAGGCCGAAGTTGCGAGCATTCGGGATGAAGTGAATAATCTTGAGCTCGAAGCGGGGACTGCGACGTCGACCGAACGGAGTATCCACGAGAACCTGCGGTTCCGGAAGAACAAGAGGGATTTGGAGAAGTTGAATGTGGAAATCCGAGAGTTGGAGGATAAAAACGCTGACGCCGAGCGTCATCGTTTCCAGAGGAATGCCGAGATGCTTTCTGATAAACATATGAGGCTGTCGTCCGAGAAATCGGCGAAGGCGGGAGAAATGAGGTCCAAAGACAAGCAACTCGAACAACTCATTGCCGACTACGAAACTGATTACGCAGATGCTAAGCAGAAGTATAAGGAAACGTTGGCCAAGGTCCAAACTACGACGGGAGCTACTAACGATCTTGCGAAATACGGCGCAGCGCTAGATAAGTATGTTTTTGTTCTAGGTTTTTGTGTGAGGTCACTAATTCCTGTCAGGGCTGTCATGAGGTATCACAGTTTGAAAATGGAAGAGATCAATCGCATCATCGAGGAGCTATGGAAATCGACCTACCGGGGAACAGACGTAGATACGATACTTATAAGGTCTGATAATGAGAACGCCAAGGGCAACCGTTCTTACAACTATAGGGTATTCTACGCTTCCTATTCCTGGGAAGATGGCTAACTGGTAGGGCAGGTATGTATGGTAAAGCAGGATGCCGAAATGGACATGCGAGGACGTTGCAGCGCCGGCCAAAAGGTTCTGGCGAGTATCATTATCCGCTTAGCGCTAGCCGAATGCTTTGGCATAAACTGCGGTGTGAGTCTTTTCCCGCTCTCCTCTGCCTCCCGAGTACAGCAGATCCACTAACCCCATCTTAGCTCATCGCCCTCGATGAGCCTACCACAAACCTTGACAGTGACAACATCAGATCGCTGGCCAAGAGTTTGCACGAGATAATCCAGACTCGTCAGGCACAGTCTAACTTTCAATTGATTGTGACTCCCCTCCCCCTTGCTGTGTATAAGGTCGTTGGGCCGGGCTGACGATCCGGGGAATAAAAGGTCATTACCCACGACGAAGACTTTTTGAAAGAAATGCAGTGTCAGGATTACTGCGATCACTATTATCGGGTTTCTAGGAATGATAGGCAGAAATCTATCATTGAGAGGCAGTCTATTGCTGAGGTTATCTGATGGCTTGTGCTTTTCTATCTGGAGGGCTTTGTAGTTGTAACAATATTGTGAGGTTGTTCAAAACATGATTGGAATTCTGGGCGGCGGCTCTTAAGGGTGATGTGTGTGGGGAGGCTGTGTGATTTGGTGCGATCCTCACGGAGCATATTGTAGCAGTAATGGGCGGCAAAAATGTCACAGGCGATAGATCGACGCTGGAATTACTCAGGAAAACAGTTGTTTTGTTGGGCGAAGTTTATGGACTAAAATGACAATCAAAGCCGCGGAATCTCCGCCCCACCGCAGGCAGGTTCAGGTTGTGGTTTTTGGTTTAACATGTGGTCCAATATCAGCCAGATCTCGTTTTCAAAATTTCATCAGAAGCGCGCTGAGCTAAACACTCCCCCACTGCTTGTATAGTATAGTCACCGACAGCTCATGGCAGAAGCCTAGCCGGACAATGATTATGGCACGCTTAAAACACCCATTGTTTCTCCATCCAACCGTATCGAAAATACGTGAATCTTCCCAAAGGGGGGGGGGAGAGATCAGACAGGTTTTTGAGACGGTAGACCGTTTTCATATTGTCAAATAGACATATCGGATCCTAAGAGATTTAGATGAGAAGGATATATCTTTGGCATACGTTATGGCATTGCTATGGAATTTTTCTTCTTCAATTTTTTGTTTTCTCTATCATTCGTGGATAAAGTGAATAATAGTATTGGATTTGAGAAGAATTCTTCTCGCCCATGCCACGGCACTTGGGGTGCACTGAGGCCTTCCATCCCGGCTTCGTCTTTACCGGAAGGGGCTTGCGACATGAGGGCTCTAAGCTGTTTATCTATGATAGTTTTGATATTATGATACCAGGAGAGGAAGGGGGGGCTAGAGATATCACCTTAAATTACTGCCGCTGCAGAGTACCGGTAGGTTCGGGGATGGAGGCGTTGACAAAGAAAGGAAAAGAAAAAAAGCTTTTGCTTTGTGTGGTATCGATGGTGTAATAGTAAGGTTACGTTGTTTTATACTATCATACTTGCTCGATTCGGATGCTTGAAAGGGATTTACCAAGTTATTTTTGACTAAGGCTAAGGTTAGCAGAGGATGCGGAGGCAGACACAAGAGGATAATTTTGACGCAGGCTAGCGTAATATGGGAGGTATCATATGATGCTACGATAATTCCCGTTGGACAGGTGTGATAATTGGGATTTTTCCAATGGACCGTGATATGTGCGTTGTTCTTGGGCTGCGGGCGGGGGGGTGGGGTGGAGAGATGGTGGAGTAGGGGGTTTGACTGGTGTGAGCACCTCCCTCTCCTCCGGCGTTTTTAGTTTTTCGTAGTAATGCGTGAGAGGCCTTGTTTGTTGGATGGGTGAATTACCGCAATCCGACCTGGTCGTTCTTGACCATATTCGGCGGCGGCGGGGGGTGGGGACTCAGATTCGGCAGCTTTCTGTCTCGAATCACTTTCCGGTTTGGCTAGCGAGCTTCTTGATTAATTTTCCTTTTTTTTTTCTATTTGGGGAGTATGATATGGTTCATGCCATTCAAAACGTGCACCAGATTTTCAGTGCTTTTTAAAATAGAAAGGCTCTACAGCCAATCACATTATTGGGCAAAAAAAACCTCAGAAGTATAGAGAAGAGGGTGGAGAACAA
>Ga0307517_10000501_pt1 | contig 67241 bp, 53 predicted proteins | sample 23_EM_MG_FD_194515 | JGI IMG/M metagenome (GOLD analysis project Ga0307517, IMG submission 194515) | Populus trichocarpa ectomycorrhiza microbial communities from riparian zone in the Pacific Northwest, United States - 23_EM | ecosystem: Host-associated > Plants > Roots > Unclassified | place...
GTCCGGGTGGTGATCATCGACCCGGGCTATTCGGTCGAGCTTTGCGGAGGAACGCATGTGGGCGCCACGGGGGCCCTGGGATTTTTCAAGATCCGCCATGAGAGCGCCGTCGCCGCAGGCGTACGCCGCATCGAAGCCGTCAGCGGCAAGCCCGCTGAAAGCTATGTGGCGGAGCAATTTACGCTGATCCGCAACCTCCGCGAACTGCTCCGGCATCCCAAAGAGCTGGAAAAGACCGTGGAGTCCCTCGTAACGGAGAACGCCGAGTCGAAAAAGAAGCTGGAAAAGCTGGAGGCCCGGCAACTCGCCGAACTCGCCCGGCAACTGGCCGGTAAAGTGCAATCCATCTCCGGGATCAATTTTATCGGCGAGATCGTAGAGGTCCACAGCGCCGATGCGCTGAAAAAACTCTGCTTCGACCTGAAAAGCGAACTGGCAGACTATGTGGTCGTTCTTGCCGCCAATATCGAAGGCAAGCCCGCCGTGGCCATCCTCCTCGACGAACAGGTGGCGGAGAAAAGGAAGCTGCAGGCGCCTGCGATTATTAAAGAGCAGGTAGCGCCCCTGATCAAAGGCGGCGGGGGCGGACAGAAAACCCTGGCTACCGCCGGAGGCCAGGACGCCAGCAATCTACCCCAGGTGATCGAAAGGGTCAGGGGGTTGCTGCAAACCTAGGCGGCCCCGGACATCCCTTTAAGTCCCCCGGGTATCCCGAAAGATCCGCTATTTTTAACATTTCCGAAAACTTTCGTATTTCAGGAAAATTGCTATATTTGATCTACGAAGTAAAACGTAGATCAAATTATTCACTCAAAAAAACTCTACTGATGAAGACCTATTTCTCCAGGATCTCCCTGCTGGCCGCCATACCGCTGCTGATGCATATTTCCGGGTTCGCACAAAAAGAGGACAAAGACACCTTGGACAATAAGCTCGACGAGTACGAAGAGATCATAATCAAGCATAAGTCCGACAAGGACGCCAAGGTCAGCGTGGAAATAAAGAACGGCCAGGTTTTCGTGAATGGCAAGCCTGTCGCGGAATTCGACGACGACAATGTATCCGTACGGAAGAAGAAAATAAATATTTATGACGGCCAGACCTTTTCCTTTTCCGGTCCCGGGGATGGAGGGGCGCACGTCTTTACGGTCCCGGGGACCCGGTTCCGCAAGGGCGGCGGCTGGAATATGGCTCCTGGCTATGACGACGAGCGAAGTGATAAAAGGGCCTTCCTGGGCGTAAATTTCGAAACTGCCGAAGGCGGTGCGGGTGTGAAGATCAAATCCGTTACGAAAGGCAGTGCAGCTGAAAAGGCCGGCCTTAAAGAAGGGGATATCATCACGAAGATCGACGAGATAAAAATAAGCGAAGCCGATGACCTGCCGGAGACTATTCACAAATACAAGCCGGAGACGAAGGTGGTCATCACCTATAAAAGAGAAGGCAAGGAGCAGAAGGCGACGGCCACTCTGGGGAAATCCACGACCGCAGCTTATAACAAGGCCTATGGTTTCAACTATTCCATGCCGCGTATGGAAGGAGGAGATGATTTCAATTTCGAAATCCCGCCAATCCCGCCAATGGAACCCTACCTGCGGAAGAACCTGGCTCCCCGCGCTTTTTCATGGAACACCAACGGTCCCCGTCTTGGCATCAAGGCGCAGGATACGGAAGACGGCAAGGGTGTGAAAGTATTGGATGTCGATGAAGAGTCTGCCGCCGAAAAAGCCGGTGTAAAGGAAGGCGATGTCATTACCCGCTTCGACGGTAAGGAAGTGAACAGCGCCACCGAATTGGCGGAACAGGCCCGGGCCAGCAAGGCCAAGCCCAGCGTAAAGATCGCCCTTACCAGGAATGGCAAGTCACAGGAAGTCGAAATAAAGACTCCGAGGAAATTAAAGACGGCGGACCTGTAAACGGTCGCTGAAATCCTACACGACCGCGTGGGCGATAAATGCTCGCCGGGGAGGAGGGAGGTTATCGGTCCGCTCTGCAAAATAGACACGCCAGGCTTCGCCTGGCTCCAGGAAAGACACGGAAGCAAATCCGTGTCTTTTTAATTTTTCGGTAAGCTCATCGGGAGTGAAAAAGGAGAGCCAGGGTTCGCCTACGGCCGCGGCGCGGTCGGCGGTCAGGAATGTGGGTCCTGACATTTTTTTTTGCGCGAACGTGAGAGCGATCTCCGTTCCTTTCGGCAGGCTAGCGATGAAGGCCAGCACTTCGTCGATGGCTTCCATCGTCAGGTACATGGTAACGCCCAGCCAGGAGATGAAGGAGGGAAGGGAAAAGTCAAAAGCGCTGTCCTGCAACCCTTGCCGCAGGCTGGTCGATTCGAAATCGACGGGTACGAAGTGAACGTTGGCTGGCGTCGGGATGCCTGCCTCCGACAGGCGCAGGCGCTTGTAAGCCTGGCTGGAGGGATGGTCGACCTCGAAGACTTGCAGGGCTTCCATGCCCGGCGGCTGACGCCAGCAAAAAGTGTCCATGCCTGCGCCCAGGATCAGGAATTGCCGGATGCCTCTTTGAAAGGCGAGGGCCAGCTGGTCTTCTGTATACCGGCTGCGCAGGAGCACGTGCGAGCGTAAATGCAGCGATTCCGGCTGCCGGTAGCGTGCCGGGTTCTCCTGTATATATTGCAGGTGGAGGGGCTCCAGTAATTGGACGATGACGGGGTCCGACAATAATCGGGGTTCTCCGTCCATCAGTTGATGAGCGGCGCGCAGGCCGGCTACGCCAAGGGCAGTTACGCTGCCATTCCGTTGATCCATAGCGTGATAGGTTTCTGCTGCAAGATAGATAATTCGCCGGGGAAGGCCGGGAAATACGCAGTGAATATGGTATTTTTGCCCGTGCAAACAAGGGTGTAACAATGGCGGTCAATTATGATGCATACGAAATAGTGGTAGGACTGGAAGTGCATGCGCAGCTCCTGACGCAGACCAAGTTGTTCTGCGGCGACAGCGCTTCCTTCGGCGCCCCGCCCAACACACAGGTAAGCCCTGTAACGCTGGGTTATCCCGGTTCCCTTCCCAGGCTGAACAAACAGGCGGTGGAATTCGCCATTAAGATGGGCCTGGCCTGTCATTGTGAAATAGAACACACGAACTATTTCGCCCGTAAGAACTATTTCTACCCCGACCTTCCCAAAGGATACCAGATCACCCAGCATACGACGCCCATCTGCAAGGGCGGCCGCGTCGCCATACGTACCCCGGAAGGTCCCCGGGAGGTCCGGCTCAACCGGATCCACCTGGAAGAGGATGCGGGAAAAAGCCTCCATGACGTGGACCCCGATAATACCAGCATAGATTATAACAGGGCGGGAGTGCCTCTCATCGAGATCGTAACGGAGCCGGACATGCGCAACGGCGAAGAAGCCTCCTCTTATCTGACGGAGCTGCGTAAGATGCTCCGCTACCTGGACGTCTGTGACGGGAATATGGAAGAAGGCAGCATGCGCTGCGACGCCAACGTGTCGGTGCGGCTGAAAGGAGCGAAGGCCCTGGGAACGAAGGTGGAGGTGAAGAACCTGAATTCCATCCGCAACGTGCGGCGCGCCATCGAATTCGAAGCCAAAAGGATGATGGACCTTCTTACGGAAGGTAAAGAGATCCGGCAGCAGACGCGCAGCTTCGATGCCGTGGCGGGTACGACCTTTCCCCTCCGTGATAAGGAAGAGGCGAACGATTACCGGTATTTTGCCGATCCGGACCTGCCGCCCTTCCAGGTGACGGATGCCGATATAGAAAAGATCCGCTCGTCCCTGCCCGCCTTGCCGGAGGAATTAGTGATCCGGTATACCCGGGAATTGCAGTTGCCGGAATATGACGCCAGGGTGATCTGCGATGACAAGGAGACCTCCGATTATTTCGAAAAGCTGGCGGCGGAAACGCCCCATTATAAAGCGGCGGCCAACTGGCTGCTGGGACCTGTCCGGTCCAGCCTGAATGACAGGAACCTTTCCCTGAAGGAGCTCTCCGTGCCGCCCGCGGCACTGGCCCGGCTGATACAACTGGTGGAGGAAGGGCAGCTGAACTTTTCCATCGCGTCGTCCCGGATCTTCCCTGTCCTGCTCGACGAGCCTTCGCGCGATCCACTGGAGATCGCCCTGGCGCTCAACCTGCTGCAGAACTCGGATACGGAGGAGATCGCCGCCTGGGTGGACCAGGCCCTCGCCAAAATGCCCGATAAGGTGACGGAATATAAGAAAGGCAAGAAAGGATTGATCGGGCTGTTCGTGGGAGAGGTGAAGAAATTATCCAAGGGCAAGGCCGATCCCAGGCTGACCAATCAATTATTAATTGAAAAACTCGACAATTAGCTGACAAATACGTAATACGGACCACCCTATCTTTAAAGAAGAAATAAAACTTATGCGCAAACTATCGCCGGGCCTCATTATAATCTGTTCCCTGATCCTGCTTTCTGCCTGCCGTGAAAAGCAAAGAGGAAATTTTAATATTGCGGGCACCTACAAGAACCTGAATAAGCTGGCCTCCCCGGACGGGCCTGTCTCTAAAGTATACCTGCTGGGTGTTCCTGCTGGGAAGGACCAGAACCCTGTCGCCCTGGACTCCGCGAAGCTTACCGGGAACAGCGGCGTGTTCAGCCTGGCCGCCATGACCCGGTCACAGGAGGTCTATGAACTGATGTTCGGCAACAACCTGCTGATCGTGCCCCTGGTCAATGACAGCAAAGAGCTGAGCGTGGACGTGGACCTGGGCAAGAAAGATGATTTCTACGAGGTGAAAGGCTCCGAAGCGAGCAGCCAGCTGAAGGACCTGATCACGATCTTCGGGAAAAAGAATTTCGAAGTGGAGAAAGCTCTGTCCGACCTGGATAGCCTGAAGCGCAGCAATGCCACGGACAGCGTATTGCTGACGGCCACGCTGAAAAAAAATAATGCCATCCAGGACCTGAACACCTACCTGCATCAATTCATCAATACCAATGGCAATGCCACTTTATCCGCCCTGGCCCTGAGCTGGTCGTCCCGCAGCTTTACCAAGGCCGACTTCGAAACCGCGATGAGCGACCTGGTGAAGAAGTACCCGGCCAATACCGTCCTGCAGGGCATGAAGCAGAATTATGACCTGCAAATGGCCCAGCTCGCCGAAGAGGAACGCCGCCAAGCGCCGGGCAATAGCTGGGTAGGCAAGCAGGCTCCTGAATTATCCCTGCCGGATGTCAATGGAAAGGAGATCTCCCTGGCCTCTTTCAAGGGGAAATACCTGCTGGTGGATTTCTGGGCCAGCTGGTGCGGTCCCTGCCGTGGTGAGAACCCCAATGTTGTGAAGGCCTATCATGAATATAAGAATAAGAATTTCACTATTCTCGGCGTCTCGCTGGATAAGGATAAGGACGCCTGGCAGCAAGCCATCCAGGCCGATCAGCTGGATTGGAAGCAGGTCAGCGATCTAAAGTTCTGGAACTCCAAGGCCGCGGAGGTCTTCGGTTTTCAAGGCATTCCCTTTAATGTGCTCATCGACCCGCAGGGTAAGATCATCGGCCAGGGGCTGAGAGGCGAGGACCTGGAAAATAAGTTGAAAGAAGTGTTGAAGTGAGACCTTAGGCTGTAGCGCGCAGGCGCGAAAGAAATTATAACCGAATAATCGATACCCCGCCAGCTGGCGGGGTTCTTTTTTTGATAGTCACTTCAATGTCTCTTATTGTCCTGGAGCCGATCACTCTAAACAATGGTGTACTTTTAGGCAATGAAAAAGAAGTATTATTTTTTTAATTTAGAAATTGCTCTCAAAGATGAGAATGATTTATGCACACGAAAATGTATCTCATATTCCAACGAGTAAACTAATTGAAATTTTTAAAGTAAATCTTGATGAAGCCCCCTATCTGGTAGACTATAAATAAGTATGATTACAAATCAGGTTTTTGTCATTCGTCTAAATTGTAGTAACGTGTTTAATGATAAATAAGCTAGATACTACATTGGAACAATTATTAAGAATAAAATTCATTAAGCATCTCAAAAAATCCTGGCTTTTATTGGCTAAGCGCCCGGTAAAAATAAAAAGCCCCGCCAATCCGGCGGGGCTTTACTATCATGAACAAATCGTTTGCTTATCGCTGTAACAAAGTCCCTTCGAAACCGGAAAAAGTTCCGGCACTTACACTTACGCTATAGGTCACATCGAAGGTTTCAAAGCAGGAAGAGAAAGTCCCGCCTCCCGCGATCTTGGCAAGCCCGTAGGTCGGGTGTACGAATATTCCCTGCGAAGGTATATTGACCTTGAAATTAGCCGGGTCGGCCCAGTCGATATTGAGCGTTGTGCCATTATAACCTGGGTCCGTAGGTGCATATGGCCCGATCACCGCGTCCACGAACGGAACAACGACGAGTTTGGCGGACGTAGCGCCCGTGGAGGAACCGGTGATCGTTACGCTGTAAGGCCCGTAAGCGCCTCCACCGTAGAAATCGTAGCAATTGTCATATTGTCCCAAAAGATCGGCCAGCACGACGGGGCAATATTGCTGTAAGGTCAGGGTATAGGTCTGGTTGAAGGTGGCAAGCGGAAGATCGCCACCCGTTAAGGTCAGTATGATGGTGTCCACACGGCCGGGGGAGGAAGAAAATCCTGCATAGATCCCTTTGATATCGATATAACCCAGCGTGGAGTCGGCGGGGATCGTCGCGGTGCCTTTCGTACCGCCGAAGGTATATTGTTGTCCTTCCGCACCTGAAGTGTAGGTAACCTTGTAGGTAATATTCCTGGACTGTTTGCTCGTGGAAGTGACTCCCACGGGGATATGAAATACGGATTGGGGATCGTCCTGTACGAAATACGCGGCTCCGCCGGTATTCGTCCCAAATTCGACCTGTGCCGGAGGTATGCTGATCTCCTGTTTCTTACAGGCGGTAAAGAACGCGCCCATCAACACCGCAAACAGCGATACGGTGAGCAACCAGCGGAGGGGGAGTGATTTGGTACTCATAACTGAGTTTTTAAGATTTATATAATTTTAGATAATTATATAGACAGGCCTGGGCCGGTCTATTAATATCCCGGATTTTGTTTCATATTCTTGTTGGCGAATATTTCATGTTGCGGTATCGGCAAGGCAAAGCGATGATCATTGGCCGATAGGTTCTGCCAGGTAGGGCTTTGCACATCCGAAGCGTCGCGATTGATTGGCAGCGCATTCCTTTTCAGGTCGAAGAAACGGAAGCCTTCGTAGCACAATTCCTTATACCGTTCGTCCAGGGCCTGGTCGACGCCGTCCTGCTGATCCGTAAGGGTAACATCGGTATATCCGTCGATCCTGGCTGCGCGGAGCCCATTCAGGTAGAGCGCCGAATTCGTCAGGTCATTCAATTGCGCATAGGCTTCGGCGAGGTCGAGATAAAGTTCCGCTACCCGAACGAGCTTGATATCATTGATCTGGGGACCTGAGGCCGATCCGGGGTATTTTATGATCTCATCCGAATTAAAATAAGTGCTGAAACGGACATCGTTGGCAGCATCGTATTCATTCATCAGCTTATTCGCGGGAGAGAAAAAGATATCGCCATTTGCATCGGTCCACAATAACTGGGGAGTAGCCTGGTTGCGGTATTTCCACAGGGTCTCGATCTCGTTGTCGTCCGTCCAGTAATCCTCGAAATCAGTGCCCGTGGCGAGGTCCTTGCCAGATAAGGTGATCGCTTCCTTTGCATGCGTGACCACTCCGGCCCAATCCCTGGTCAGCAGGGATACACGGGCCTGGTAGGCGGCGATGGTGGCCTGGCTGAGCCGGACGACATCGACCGGCGCGTTGGGGATCCCTGTTTCTGCGCGGCCAGCAGCGAGGTCAGTGTTGACCTGGGTGATCACTTCACCTACGGTATTGCGGGCAGGCTTACCATAAAGCTCGGATTTGAGGACGATGGGTACGCCCAACGCGCTGGCGGAATAGCCATTCGGCATAAAGCGGATCAGGCACTCAAAAAGCTCGATACCGCGCAGCGCCGTCAGTTCGGCTTTTATCCTTTTCTTGAGGGCGACTTCCGTTGCATTCGCTGTAGGAATGGCATCGATGACCCCCAGGATCTTATTGGCATTATCGATCATGCCGTAACAATTGGCGTAATCGGCGTTATGCTCTGCCTCGGGGCTGCCGGAATACTGCCATTTAAAGGTGAACTGGCCCTGGCCGCGGTTCGTATTGGCGATGAGGGATTCATCGGCCAGGATCGTCCCGATATAGACACGGTTGCCGGCGGCGCCATTGGATGCATAGACCCCGAACAGTCCCTTTTCCAGGTCGGTTACAGTTCTCAAAGCCTGATCTGGCAGAATGACATCACTTGGCAACAACTCCAACTGCTTTTTACAGGAGCTGAATACTGCCAGGGATACCAGGAAACTTAAATATATGATTCTATTTTTCATTGCCTTTGGAATTTATAAGGAATTAGTTAAAAGGATACGGTTGCGCCCACGGTATAGGTCCTGGGGACCGGGTAATTGTATTGAGCAATATTATTACTATACTCCGGGTCGAAGCCTACCCAATTGGTCCAGGTGTACAGGTTCTGAGCCTGTACGAAGATCCGTGCTGCCGTAAATACTTTGCTCTTGGCCAGGAGCTTTCTGTTAAAGTTATAACCCAGGGTAAGGTTGCGGAACCTAACATAGCTGGCATCCTGGATATCCTTGGAGGAGAACTGGCGTTGAGAAAGCGGGCTTTCGATATTCGTCAAGTCCCCGGGTTTCTGCCACATCTGAAGGACATTGGCCCGTACATTGTACCCTTGCAGCACGAAGGCTGGGTTGGTCTGGAAGAAATCCTGGTTGTTGAAGATGCTGAATCCCTGCTGGAAGGTAAAAAAGGCTTCCAGGGAGAATCCTTTGTAATAGAATCCTGTATTGAAACCGCCGATCCAGGGGGCATTGAAAGTGCCGAATTGGGATACGTTGTTGCTGGCATTGTAGATATTGGTAAGTTTACCGAGGGAATCATAATAGAGTCCCTGTCCGGTGGCCCGGTCCACGCCGGCCCATTTCACGATATAATGACTGCCCAGGGGCAATCCCACCTTGACCAGTTCCGTGCCCTGCTCAAATTGTGTGGCCGAACCCAGGCTGGTCACCTTATTGTTATTATAGCTGACATTGCCGCCTACAGACCACCTGAAATCTTTCAGCCGGAGGACGTCTACATTCAGCGTCAGCTCGACGCCTTTATTGACGACCACGCCCGCATTGACGTTCACACTGGCGAAACCCGAGGTATAGGACAGCTGTTGGGGAATGATATTACCGTCGGTGGTTTTGCGGTAGAAGTCCACCGTACCACTGATACGGTTCTTCAGGAATCCGAAATCGACGCCCGCGTTCCAGGTCTTGATCCTTTCCCAGGTAATGCCATTCGGGTCGGCAGAACCCGTAGGGAAGACGGTCGGATGTCCGTTATAGTTGCCTGCACCATAGGTGGGTAAGTAGCCAAAATCGCCGAATACGAAGCCATCTGCATTGGCGGCCTGTCCGTAAGAAAGACGTAGCTGCAGATTATCCAGGAGGTTCCAGTTCTGAGCAAAGTCTTCTTTCAGGACATTCCAGCCAAGACCGGCTGAATAAAAATTCTGGTAACGTTTGTTGGGCGACAGCTGAGAAGATCCGTCCCGGCGGAAAGTGGCGTTCACGATGTATTTCCCCATGTAAGCATATTTGCCCAGCAACATGACGGCGTACAGAGCCCTGTTGGACTTGAAGCCGTTGGTGTTGGCGATGAGGTTGTTGCCATCGGGACCACCCGTACCCTGCGTTACGCCGGCTGGTGTATTCTGGAGATTGGGGTCGATGCCATAGCCCGTATAGCCGAAGCCTTCCGTATGACGTTGAGAATACTCTGAAATGAGCTGTACGTCGACATCGTGCTTTTCGCTGAAGTTCTTCTTAAATCCAGCCAGACCACGCGCTGTATATTCGAAAGAAAGATTGATGCCTGGTGCATAGCTGCCAAAACCGAGCGTATCGGCGGCAGTAATTTTGCTGGGGCCAGTTGGGAAAGTATTGGTATTGGCGAAAAAAGAATTCGGGGTCACAGTGGTCGTGGAAGTCGTCTGGCGATAATCGATCCCGAAGAAGCCACCCAGGTAGAAATTCCTGGTAAGGTCATAGGTAGCGTTCAATCCAAAATTGGCCTTGATCTTGCCGCTTTTCTGGCTGCTGCCTTCCACCTGCGCTTCATAGGCGTTGGCGCCTGTTTTACTATCACCGGTAGCGATGGTCCCGTCGGGATTGTATAATTTATCGTAAGGCAGCGCGAGGTAGACGGCTGCGAAAGAGTTGGCCAGGGTAATGGAATTCTCCGACTGGATGAAGTTGGCGGTGGAGTAGGAGGCGCCGGTGCTCAGGTTCACCGTGAGCTTGTCCGCCTTGTGATCCACATTGGCGCGGAAGGAATAACGGGTCAGATCTGACTTCAGGGCTATACCTTGTTCCTTGTAGTAACCGCCGGTAAGATAGAATTTCGTATTCTCCGATCCGCCCGAGATGCTAAGGTCATGCCGTTGGAAGCTGCCCTGGCGCTCGAAAATGTCTTTCCAGTTGGTATTGATATTGCGCAGACTGTCCAGGGTCTGGTCATACACGGATTTTTGCGCCGGGCTCAGGGTTGCATAAACAGGATTCTTCTTGGAATAGGTCCATCCCGGCAGATCGGTGTTCTGGAACTGGCCGATGTTCTCCTGGATCTGGAGGAGCTGCGCGGAATTGGCCATATCGAAATTTTGCTTGCCGGCCTGGGTGATCCCTGCCTGCCCGCTATAGCTGACGACCGAACGACCAGCCTTGCCACGCTTGGTGGTAATGATGATAACACCGCTGGAACCGCGGTTGCCATACTGGGCCGTGGCGACGGCGTCCTTCAGGACCTGGATGCTTTCAAAGTCGGCGGCATTCAGACCGCTGAAGTTATTGGCTTCCACCGGCATGCCATCCACTATATATAAGGGGTCACTGCCACCCGAAATACTGCCCTGACCACGGATCTGCACCTTGGTATTGCCGGATTCTCCGGGCTGACCGGAACCAGTCGTTATCAGCAGGCCCGCCACGCGGCCCTGTAGCATCTGGTCGAAGGTGGCCATGGGGACGTCGTTGATCAATTCCTTACCTACAATGGTGGCGGCGCCGGCATATTCCGATTTTTTGATCCGGCTATAACCGGTAACGACCACTTCTCCGATCTCCCCTAAATTGACTTTCAGGACGATGTCGGGAAGGGTAGTGGAAGAACCGAGGGCAATCTCCTGGGCAGTATAGCCCACGGAGGAAATAACAAGTCTCTTTGTATTGGGACCCACCGATAGCTGAAAACTGCCATCCGCGGAAGTAGTGACACCGTTCTTCGTGCCTTTGACAGAAACTGACACGAGGGGGACGGGGTTCCCTTTTTCGTCTAAGACCTTACCGGTGATCGTTCGGTTCTGGGCGAGCAATTGGCCACAAAGCAGAACGATACCGCATACGATCAATGCAATTCTTCTCATGAGCATTTGGTTTTAAATAATTTTTGAGTAATTCGGGGGATAAGAATAATATTCCTTTTTATATAAGGCATATTAAAACCGCGAATTGCTGCTGTAAATTGTGATGTTTGTTAAGAAAATTATAAGATCGCCTTATTTCCGGCTGAAAAAGGCGATGCCTTTCATGTAAATGAGAGGCGCTTTAACGTTAGTGATACTGAGTGAATTAGGTGTTCTCTCAAGGTGACGGTTACTAAAATACGAAAAATCCCGCAAAGAGAGCTTACGGGATTTGGGTATTTTGTGTAGTCCCGTCCAGAATCGAACTGGAATCCAGGGCTTCGGAGACCCTTATACTATCCGTTGTACTACAGGACCGATGTAGAAACAGGGCTGCGAAACTACATAAAAATCCCCTAATACCGGCTGGGCTTATGCCTTTCTTTTTCCGTCGGGACGTTGGAAAGCGTCTCGTATTGAAGGGGTCCTTTGCCCTCTTCACCTTCAAAAACCCTTACCACGCATCCATAATGGAGAGAAAAGGCCTGGAAGCTTTCCGCCAGCGGCGTACCCGTGATATGGGAAAGGATGCTGCGGATGACCCCACCATGGGCGATGATGGCCTGGCTAGGCTCTTTAAAGACAGGCGCCTGCCCCCCAGGGGTTACTGCCTCCATCGTTTCCCCTGCCCTGATCCGCTCGAAACAGCCGCTGACCCTTTCGTGGAGGTCGACATAGCTTTCCCCTCCGGGGATCCGTACCTTGACGAAATCCTGCATCCAGGGATCGATCTCCTCCCGGGGCAGGTCATCCCAATTCCTCATCTCCCATTGCCCGCAATGGATCTCCATCAATTCCGGGTGGAGGGCGATGGAATGCCCGGGAAATAAATGAGCGGCCAGCTTGGTGCATCGTTGCAGAGGGCTGCTGTGCACCCTGCCGATCTCCGGGGGCAGATGCCGGCGGATGATGGCGGCTTCGGCCAGCATCGTATCCGTGATATCCAGGTCCGTCTGTCCATAACAGACGCCCTTCGCGACGGCGGGGGTGGTATGACGTATCAGGTATATCTCCATACAAGGATGAATCCAAGGTAAAAAACGAGCTCGCCTACCTGCTGGATGGCGCCCAGACAATCTCCCGTATAGCCGCCGATCCATTTCTTAAAATATCTTGTCAGTTCGTAGCAGGCATAGCCGGCCGGCAGGATGGCCAGTAAAAAATGCCAGGATAAGAAGGCGAAAGGGGCCAATGCGAACAGGATGGCTACTGCCAGTTCGGCGGGGGATAGTTTGCCATTGGTAAGAGGCTTGGACTTATTATGGTCGGGATCCGTTACATTCTGCGACCACTGCATGACCAACACCGGCATCAGCCTGCTGATACTATGGGCCGCCACCAGGGCCAGGATGAAATAACGGTAATTATAAAAGATGGAGGAGCTGGGGTTGGCCAGTCCCGGCGTGAACTGCGGCAGCTCCCGAAGCAGGAGGAATTTGCCCCCCAGCACGGCCATCAGTCCGATGGCGCCGTAAGCGCCGATCCGGCTGTCTTTCATGATCAGGAGGATCTTTTCCCGGGTCCAACCTCCGCCAAACCCGTCGCAGACATCCGCAAATCCATCTTCATGAAAGGCGCCCGTTGTCAGCACCCCGGCGATCATGGAGGCCAGGATGCCGATGTCCGTAGATATGTATTTGGAAAAGACGAGGAAGACGAGCGCGGAGAGGCCGCCGACGATCCAGCCTACGATGGGGACATATTTGGCGCATCGCTGCAGGTATTCGGGCCGATGGTCCATACCAGCGGGAACGCGTATCCGCGTAAAATACATAATGGCTGTCAGGAAGATCTTCCATTCCTTCTTCATAGTCCGCTAAAGATAATTACTCTTTCCCGCTCACGCCCGCGGATTCGAAACTGGCCATCTCCTCCAGGAAAAGGAGGGCCGATGCAAGGATGGGAAAGGCCATGGCCGCGCCGGTGCCTTCACCCAGTCGCATGTCCAGGTTCAACAGGGGCCTCGCATCCAGGTATTGCAGCATTTTTTCATGCCCTCTTTCGCCGCTGGTATGGGCAAAAATGCAGTAGCCCGTCACGGTATGGTCCAGGGTCCGGGCCAGCAGCAAGGCGGAAGTGGCGATAAACCCATCCACCAGTATGATCATTTTCAGCCTTGCAGCCGCCACATAGGCTCCCACCATCATAGCGATCTCGAACCCTCCGACCTTTTGCAGGATGGTAACGTGATCGGGGGATGCCGCGACGGAAGAGAGATGCAGCCGGAAGGCTTCTTTCAGTGTCCGGATCTTGGTCTCTAATTGTTCATCGTTGACGCCCGTGCCCCTGCCGATGCATTCTTCCACGGGAATGCCCGTCACGAAGCTCATGATCAAAGAGGCGGCCGAGGTATTCCCGATGCCCATCTCGCCAAACCCGATGGCGTTGCAGCCCGCATCGAAAAGACGCTGTATGATCTTTCCTCCTGCGGATATCGCGCGATGCGCCTCTTCCATGCTCATGGCGTCCCCTTCCAGGTAGTTGCGGGTGCCATAGCCTATCTTGGCGTGGACAAGGCCGGCTTCGGGCAGTTCCCCGAAGTCGAAATTGACGCCCGCATCCACTACGGTGAGGCCCAGGCCATGCTGGCGGCAAAATACATTGATGGCGGCCCCGCCCCGGATAAAATTCAGCACCATCTGGGCCGTCACGGCCTGGGGATAGGGATTGACCAGTCCGCCGGCCGCAATGCCATGGTCTCCTGCGAATACGACGATCTGCGGGTTGCGGAGCACGGGATGCAGGGTCTGCTGGATCTGTCCCACCTGCAAAGCGATCTCTTCCAGGCGCCCCAGGGCTCCGGGGGGCTTGGTCTTGTTATCGATCTTATGCTGTAATTCGATTTCGATGCCGGTGATAGTGGCTGATAACATGGCGATAATGGTTATTTATTTAAAGGGCCTTTTGAAGCCTGTTGGATCGTGGAAAGGTCTTTGATCGTGACGGGTATGCCGCTGACCATGAATAGTACCCTGGATGCCTTCGCGGCGATATATTGGTTCACCCATCCGTGCAGGTCCGTGAATTTCCTCCCCGCCTCCGTGTCGGCATGCAGGCCCATGCCGATCTCGTTGCTGATAACGATCATGCAGGCATCCTGGAGGCATAGCTGGTCGATCTCTTTTTTACAGGCTGCCAGGCAGGCTTCGATGTCCTGTTGCAGATCGGCGAAGAAATTCGTGATCCACAGCGTCACGCAGTCTATCACGGCCACCTTTCCCCGGAGGTCCAGCTGACCGATGCTCTTCTCTTCTTCCACGGAGGTCCAGCGTGCATCCCTTTCCTGCTGGTGCCGCCGGATCCTTTCCCGGAAATCATCATCCCAGTGACGGGCCGTGGCGACATATACAGGATGAGGGCTCAGCTCCTGCGCCAGCTCCTGGGCATAGCGGCTTTTTCCGCTGCGGGCCCCGCCGGTGATGAAAATGATGCCAGACGCTTTATCTTCTTTCATTCGAAAAATATTTTTCCCTGAAAAGGACATCACGTTGTTTCAGATCCAGCAGGCAGTTGCGGCATAGGCAGTCTTTGTAGCGCTCCGCCAGGAAGGCCTTCTCTTCTTCCGTGAAAGGGGTCAGGCCGAAGCACTGGCAGCGGGTAATATCGCCCACCTTGCATTCGAAGGAAGCCCGGCAGCGGGGACAGTATTTTTCTTCGTGTTTACACATGCTGATAGGATTGAGTGGCGGAGCGGACCTTTTGCCGCAACCTTTCCGGGAGGGAAAAGAGGCCAGGATGGAAAAGGGCTGCCAGTAATTCGATGCCATCCGTCAGGGTGCCCGGGCTTGGCTGGGTGAAAAGATCGTAGTCCGCCAGGAACACGGCTCCTTCCTTTACGGCCTTTAACTGACCCCATCCCGGCTTTGCCGCCAGCAGGTGCAATTCCTCTGCCGCCCTGCCGGTATGGAACCCGCAGGGAGCGATGACGAGCACTTCCGGATCATAACGCAGTACCTTATCCCAGGAGAGTACGATGCTGTCCCCTCCCGGGTTGGAGAGCATGTCGATGCCGCCGGCATAGGCGACCTGGTAAGGGATCCAATGCCCGCAATTATAAATAGGCTCTATCCATTCCATCACCAGCACCCTCCGGGGCGGAGCTTTGTGCTGCCGGAGGGTGTCGATCACCTGATCGATCCTTTTTTGAAGAGAGGCTAAGTGCAGATAAGCCGCTTCCTCCCTCCCTAACGCGCCGGCGATCGTAACAGCCGTTGCAAATACTTCTTCCAGGGTGGCCGGACTCAGGGGAATGAGCCGCGGCTCTTTTTCCAACTTCGACACGGCTGCCGCCGTACAGGCCGTATCGATCTGGCAGACCTCGCAGACGTCCTGCGTGAAGATGATGTCCGGAGCGATGGCCTGTAAAAGGGCTTCTTCCACATAGTACAGGCTCTTGCCCTGGGCCTTGGAAGCCGAAAAGATCCGGTCGATCTCCGTGCTGCTGTAGTGCTTTCCTTCCAGCAGGCAGCGGACGACGGCAGGTTTGCCGGCGGCCTCCGGTGGACATTCGAAGGTCACGCCCTGCAACAGGTCCTGCAGACCCATGTCGTAGATCATTTTAGTGGCGGCGGGGAGGAAGGAACAGGCTTTCATTGCGATTATTTTTATAAATGCAGGCTGATGCCGGCCATGAAATTAAACCTTTTGTTGGCAAAACCCCGGATCTCAGAGAACTGCTGGTTCGTCAGGTTCCTGCAATCGGCAAAGGCTTTCAGCTGCCTGGTGACCTTGTATTCGGCGTAGGCATCCCAGGTATAATAAGAAGGCATGGTCAGGGGCGCTTTGCCATAGATGGACTCGAGTCGCTCGCCAACTGTCCGCAGCGAGGTGCTCAGGAAGAACGCCCTGGTGACCTGCATCCCGGCACTGAGGTTCACGACATTTTTGGGCCGGCGATAGAGGTTATTAAAACTGGTGTCCTTGCTATTTGCCTGCGTCGTTACCTTACCCGTCGTATAAGTATAATTACCGGAGAAGGTCCAGGCGCCCAGTTTCAAGCTGGCTTCCAGCTCGGCGCCGTGGTCGTTCTGTTTATCGAGGTTCATATAATAGCTATTGAAGCTCGCATCGGAGTAGAAGATGATATTATCTCTGCCGGAACGATTGAAGTACAATGCGCGGGCGCTCAGGGGACCCTTCGCATACGATACGCCCGCCTCGACGCTGCTGAGGGTTCTTTCGGGCTTCAGGTCGCCGGATGGATTCCTGTAGACGGAATACAATTGGTAGAGGGTCGGCGCGGAAAAGCCGGAGGAAAGGTTAGCGAAGATCTTTACCTCGTCATTGATAAGATAGGACGGGTTGATGGAATAGGTGAAGACATTGCCGTATTTCGAAAAATTATTGTAGCGTCCGCCCAGTTCCAGGCTGAATCCTCCCATGTTCTTCAGCATCACGGAGACAAAGGCCGCATACTGCCTTACTTTGGCGCTGTCTGAACTGATGCTGTCATAGGGCGTGGCTTCGACAAGCCGTTGATTGCGGTAATCAACACCGGCCAGCAGGTCCAGGTTCTTATTCAGGTTGAAATTGCCATATAGTTCCGCATAGTGCGAACGGCCGGTATAGGTGCTCAGGGCCGAACCATCCAGGTAGGTCCGGGTCAGGGTATTATAGTTATAATTAAAATGAAGGACCCCCGCCCCCAGATTATAGTCTGCGCCGATGCCTGCCTGGGTGTTCTTATTGTCGTTCGTGTAATTCTTGTTGTCCCTGAAAGCGCCATTGTCCAGGTCGCTCTTATATTGGTTGTACTGGAAATTACCACGGAGTTGCAGAGCCTCGTTGATTTTCTGACTGATATTGGCCAGTACGAGATTTTCCTTCACGCCGTCATTGTCGAACCCTTTTGTACCGGTAGTGTCCAGAGCTGAAGAGACGCCATCGCTGCGGAAATGAGTGTAAAGGATATTGTAAGAGGTATTATGAACCTTCCCGTCGATGCCGGCAGACGCTTTGAAGGTCCCGTAGCTGCCGCCTGCGAGGTTGAGGGAGGCATTCAATGGTTTGTTGCCGCCTTTGCGGGTAATGATATTGATGACCCCGGCGACCGCGTCGCTGCCATATAAAGTGGACTGGCTACCTTTCAGGATCTCTACCCTTTCGATCTCATCGGTGTTGATAAGATTGATGTCGAAGGAAGTGCTGGTGCCCGAAGGGTCATAAGCGGGAATACCATCGATGAGGATCAGGGTCTTGCCGGCCGAGGCGCCTTGCAGGAAGACGGTCTGCGTGGAGCCCGACGTATTCTGAGATCCTGCTACGACGATGCCTGCCTGCGTGTTCAGCACTTCTCCCAGCTGCCGGCCGCTGCTTTTTTCGATCTGGTCCCTGCCGATGACTGTCAGCACTTTGCCGGTCAGGGATTGTTTCACGGGATACTTCGTAGCGGTGACCACCACCTGGTCGAGAGGTTTGAAGACGCTGTCGGTCTTTGTCTGCGCGAACAACGTGCTGCTGCCTAAGGACAGCAGGATTGCGAAATGTTTCTTGCTCATTCTAAAACTAGAGTTTTTGTTGTCCGGGCTACCGGAGCAACGGGTTAATTGAATGAGCCTTCGGAAAGAAATGAAAGTAAGTTGAAATATAAATTGCCTGCTGAGCGGACATTTTACACTCCATGCTTTTCACCCGAAAGCCTTGAATGATTAAATGATCCTGGCAGGTCTTCTGGCTTGTGCCGGCTCCGACTTACCTTCCCATCCCTTCTTGATAAGGACAGTGGCAGAAGTATTGTCGGGCTGTTGTTGGCACTTACAGCTACGGGGATAGCGCCGGATTTACACCGGACTTCCCTTTTAATGACGCGGTGGCGTCAACCATTATCGGGGCAAATGTATAGATTATTTCCCATTCCCGGATGAATAGGCCGGCCGGTATCCGGTAGGATAGCAAGAACCGGGTTGCAGGAAGGGCAGTAGCCAGATAGCTTTGTGGTATAAATTAATTCTTATGCATACAACAAGTGAACCGGCCATCTTATATTTTGGAACACCGGTAGTTATTATCAGCACGATCAACGAGGATGGATCTTATAACCTTGCCCCGATCTCTTCCGTCTTCTGGCTCGGATGGCGCTGCATCATCGGTATGTCGGCCTTTTCCAAAACCACGGAAAATATCCGCCGCACGGGGGAATGTGTGCTGAACCTTCCTTCGGACAAACAGGCGGGTCATGTAGACCTGCTGGCGCTCACCACCGGCTCCGATCCTATACCGGAAGGCAAGAGGCAGAAAGGCTATCGCCATGTAAAGGATAAGTTCAGATTGGCGGACCTCACGCCCCAGGGATCGGAAACGATCCGCACACCTCGGGTGATGGAATGCCCGGTGCAGCTGGAGGCAAAACTGGAAGCCGTTCATGGACTGGCGGAGAACGACGAAGCCGTGCGGGGTAAGATCGTCACTTTCGAACTGCGTATCCAGCGCGTGCATGTGGAAGAGTCCTTATTGATGGATGGACATGCCAACCGCATCGACCCCGATAAATGGCGCCCCCTGATCATGAGCTTTCAGAAATTCTACGGGCTGGGCGGACAGGTGCAGCCTTCCACCCTCGCGACGATCCCCGAACGATTGTACCAGAGCCCCGACGTCGAAAGGGCCAGGAAGGCCGGGCAGCGGCAGGCGGAGATGGTATGATGAATGTTGCAATACATTTGCTTCCAGCGCTACCATAGTCCTCGACGGAGCTGTATTTACTCATAAACGAAAGCTAAAGCCGAACACTGAACTTCTGTCGGCCGACATTGGATCAGCAGTAGAGTGAGCTCGTAAATAATGCTCCTTTCGAGAACATGGTAGCCCTGTAGCCCGCTGAAAGTGTAACCCCGGGAACATACAAACTGGAGCTCGGCTGCCTAATGTACTTATCTGCCCTTTCAGTCCATGCGTGGGTGTTGATTCATAAGGCGCCTTTGCTGCGAGCGCATTCTGGTGTCGATAAAAGGTTTGTCTGAAAATTGATCGGATGCCTGGCTTTAGTCTTCGCTCATGAGCAGGAACAGCGCCGTTGAACAACACCCACGCACGGACTGAGTGCATAATGAGTATCAGGCCAGCCCATCGAGCAATCCCGCGATCGTATCGAAAAAACGCTCTCCGCTACTGTCGCGAAGCACCCAGCGGGTCTGTCCACTTTCTTCCGAGACAAGGATATGGCGATCGGCCGGCTGAGAGAGAGTAACGGTGAAGCCCCGCCGCTGCAGCGCTCTCTTCGTCCAGAAGGCGGAGGGGCCCGAGCCGGTGAGCGTGATCTGTTTACCGTTGCCATGGTGCAGATGGAAGGTGCCGGTCGCTTTATCGAAGAGGATGCCTTCCTTGTCGAAGACATTTTCGAAGATCCCATTCAGGACCAGGTCTTCCGGCGCTCCCCGATGGAGTTGTCCTCCCTGTTCCAGCAGCCACAGTTCGTCGGCGACCTGCAATGCGAGGTCCAGTTCATGCGTGGAGAGGAGAATAGCTTTTTGGGTCTGACCTGCCAGTTGATGCAGCAGCTGCATCAACTGTATACGGCTGGGAAGATCGAGGTGGGCCGTCGGTTCATCCAGCATCATCAGCGGCGTATCCTGCGCCAGGGCGCGGGCGAGCATTACTTTCTGGTTTTCCCCGTCGCTGAGCGTGGACACCTTTCTGTCGGAGACACTTCCCGCATCGGCAGCTTCGATAGCCTGGTCGACGACCTTCCTGTCCTGCTCGCTCAGCCTTCCCAGCCAGCCGGAATAGGGGTATCTCCCCAGCGCTACCAGGGAATAGGCGGTCAGGTTACTATCCCGGACGGAATCCGTTAATACGAGGCTTATTTTTTTTGCCAGCTGGGGCGGCTTCAATTTCCCCGAGGGGGTGCCCGTTATTTTCACGGCGCCTTTCAGCGCCGGCTGCAGGCCGGCCAGGGTCCGTAAAAGAGTGGATTTGCCGGAGCCGTTGGGGCCGAGCAGGCAGATCAGCTGACCGGCATATATTTCGATATCCAGCGGCCCTGCCACATGCGTCTTTCTTCTTGCGGAAGAATAACCGACCGAAAGGTCCAGGGCTTGCAGCAAGGGTTGCTTTTCACGCATGCTCATACCTTTAAATTATTTTTTCGCAGGATGACCCAGATCACTACGGGTGCGCCTACCAGGGAAGTGATCACATTGATGGGAAGGACGGTCTGACTGCCGGGCAATTGAGCGACCATATCGCAGATCAGCATCAGCAAGGTTCCGATCGCGCAACAGGCAGGCATCAGTATACGATGGCTGGAAGTATTGAATAGGGCGCGCGCCATATGCGGAATGGCGATCCCGATAAAGTTGATAGGCCCGCAAAAGGCGGTAATACTGCCAGCCAGCAGGCTGGTGCTGCAGATGATAATGATCCTGGCCCTCTGCGTGGTCAGGCCCATGCTCCGGGCATAATTCTCTCCCAGTAACAGGGCGTCCAGCAGTTTCGAGGACAGAAAAGAGATGATCAGCCCCGTGACGACGGCAAAGGCCAGTATATACAACTGGTTGCCGCTGACCCCGCCCAGCGAGCCGAAGGTCCACAACAGGTAATCCTTTATGAGGTCCGGCGAGCTGAAATATTGCCATATGCTGATAACGGACAGGGTCATCGTGCCGATCATCACGCCGATGATCAGCATGACCGCATTGTTCTGCACCCTCCCGGAAATACTGACGATGAGCAGCATGATGCCGGCAGCGCCGAGGCAGGCGGCGCCGATGATCAGCCAGCTCCCGGAGACCCCCAGCTCTTTAATGGTATAAAGAGTGGTGATGCTGCCGCCGGACAGCATGATCAGGGCCACCCCGAGGCTGGCCCCGCTGGTGATCCCCAGCACATCCGGTCCTGCCAGTGGATTGCGGAAGAGGGTTTGCATCTGGAGTCCGCTGATAGAGAGGCCGCAACCGGCCAGTACGGCCGTAAAAGCCTTGGGTATCCTGATCTTGTCGATGATATATTGCCAGGTGGTATCATGGGTGTCCTGAAAGAAAAGGACCTTAAAAACTTCCCTGAAAGGAATTCGCACGGAACCCATGGCGACATCCAGTAAGAAAGCGAGGACCAGCAATAATAACAGCCCCCCCCATCGGAATAGCTTTCGGTTACTGACGCTCATTATTTTAATTGTTTGTAATAGATCAGTTCATGATCGGGTAGCAATTCCGGGTGCAGGATCCGGATCATATCGGCCAGGACGAGCTGGGGATTGACCCCGCCGGATTCCCAGTAATCGTTGGACCCGATGTCATTGACCCTTTTATTATAATTATAGATCTGCCCTGTTTTAAAAGAACGGAAGGCCGCATACCGCGGGTCCTTTCCGGATATGTCCTCCTTCGTATCGACATATCCCACGTTCAGCCAATAGTCGGCTGTCAATGCTTCGGGAGCGGCGGATTCGAAACTGAGGGGCAGGCTGGCTGTTCCCTTCGTATCCGCCCATTTGTAATATGCTCCCGCATCCCGGAGGAACTGGGCCATATACCCTTCCCCACCGGGAAGGAACCAGGTGCCCTTGTAAGGCATTCCGATGATCACATGCGGCCGGGAGGCGGCATGGCTTGTCAGTTGGACGAGACTGTCATAAGCATGCGCCACGCTATCGAATTTCTTATTCACGAACGCTTCCCTGCCTGTCAGGGCGCCCATCACTTTCACCCATTCCGCCCTGGCGAGAGGACTGGTCTCCAGCCATTCCGAATTCAAAATGACCGGCACGCCCGCATCGGTGATCGTTTTATATTTCCCGATCCCCAGGTCCGGGTTCACCATGGCGATGAAGAGGTCCGGGTGCATGGAAATGACCAGCTCGTTGTTGAGGTTGCCATCCAGGCCTACCTGGGTCACCTTGCCGGCTTTAATATTTTCCCGTACGAGTGGCGAGCTGACGTAGGAAAGATTGCCGAGCCCTACGATCCTGTCCGCCGCCCCGGCAAAATCCGCCAGCGCGATATGCATGGACGAGCTACCGATAATGGTTCGTACGGGCACCCGGATCACCTGGGCGCCGGGGTAACCTTCCGGTACGGGATCCCCCTGTTTTAACAGCAGGTAGTGGAGGGTGTCCATTGCGCCGCCGGGTTTTTTATCCAGGATATTCACCAGCGTATAATGTTCGAACTGCCGGATGCTGAACCCATGGGCGTATTTGATGGAAGTCGCGCCTTGCACGGGCGTTTCGCCGGCGCCTGCTACAGTGGATGTTTCCTTATGCTGCCCCTGCCGGCAGGAACCATAAAAGAATACGGCCAGAAGAAGGATCCGGGCATACCGGCTGCCATACCTGCTGTTTTTTATCGTCATGATCGCATTTTGAAAAGGATTACCCGTCGGAAGCCTATTCTTCAGGAATACGCTTCGTCCTTCATGCCTTTCACCCGAAAGCCCTGAATGGTTAAATGGATCTGGCAGGTCTTCTGGCTTGTGCCTGGACCGGCTTACCTTCCCGTTCCGATCTACCGGGACAGTGGTTAGAAGTGTTGCCGGACCTTCCTGCTACAGGAGCTGCCGCAGGAGGCACTTACAGCTACGGGGATAGCGCCGGATTCACACCGGACTTCCCTTTTAACCCCGGACCTTCCGGGGACCAAATTCGCCGTAAAACTAATCATCGCAACGCGTAATTCAACGAAACGCCCCCGAAATAATTTACGCCGGGCGCTGCATTATAGTACCTGCCCGCGGCGGCATTGATATCGTTCCCCAGGCTGTAACGCGTGTCGAAGAGATTGTCGACGCCGCCGAAAAGATCCAGCTTCCATCGTAAGGCAAGGACCTTCCGGTAACCGATCCGGCCTCCCAGTAAATTATAGGAACCAGCATAGGCCGAATTGGCGTCGTTCAGGGCGATGCGGTCGGCGTAGGTATACGTGAGGTTCAGGTAAAGGCCGGGCCTGGTCAGGAGGTCGAGGCCGGCTACTACTGTTTGCGGCGGGACGCTCGGCAGGCGATTACCCGTGAAGCTGGTGGAGTTCTGCGTAAAATCGCCGTAATGGAAATCGTGCCAGGTATGGCTGATCCATACCCGCAGGTTACTGACGAATTGCCTGGGCGCATCCGCTACCTGGTAGGAAACGAAGGTCTCCACTCCATGCTGATTGGTCCGGCCCGCATTGATGGAATAGCTTACGCCAACGGTGTCGATCCGCTGTACGATGGTATTTTTCAAATGGAAGAAGAAAGTATTGACGTCGAAATAAAGCCTTCCGTGCAGCAGGCTGCCTTTCAGACCTACTTCATAATCGATGCCATCCTCTGGCTCCAGGTTGCTGCCGAGGACGCCGCTGGATTTCAGCAATTCCGCCACGGTCGGCGTGGAGAAGCCACGGGATGCGCTGGCATACGCCGAGATCTCCGGGAAGATCTTTTTCAGGAGGGCGATCCGGGGGGCGATCTTATTTTGAAAGTCCATTTTTTGGGTGACGGAGGGCCGGGTGGATATGCGGTTGAACCGTACGGAGGATTTGTTGAAGCTCGCGCCTCCCGTGAGGGTCCAGCCGCCGTGAAATTTCAGATCGGCTTGTGCGAACACCATGTATTGCCAGTTGTTGATCCGGTCGTCGGTCTGCAGCGTATCCGGGTTGCCGGACCTATTGGCATAGTCCCTTGTTTCGAAAAATCCTTTTTGCGCCTCGGCGCCTGCGTTCACCTGCAGGCTGGTGGATCCCAACTGCGTTTTATAACGGAAGACGGACCTTCCTCCGAAATGCGGCTCCTGGCGCAGTTCATAGACGCGGATGCCGGGGTTGGTAAAATCGGTATAAGCGCCGTAGAGGGCCGTCGTATTTTCCCAATGCCCGTTGAAGTGGTACTCATTGCTGAACCCAGCCGTAAAGTTCTTTTGATAGATGGCGGCCTGCGCCTGTACGGCGCTGGGCTGGGTGGCGGAGCCGGGCCTTGCGGCCCGGGGGTTGGCATTGTATTCCGCGAGGGTCAGCGCCCCGGGGGTCTGGTAGAAAAGATCGCCGTAGAGGATAAAGGCGTGCAGGGTCTGCCGGTCGCTGACCTTCAGCTGGGTCTCCCAGCTGGCGATATCCCTTCGCATTTGTGCCTGGGTGCGATAGCCTTCACTGGTCTGATGGGAATAGGCGATATTATTGCGATGATCCTCGTCGCCCAGGCGGAGGTTGAGGTTGAAACTGTTGGTATGATAGCTCCCCGCCACATAGTCCGCGCTGATACCCTTCTGCCAGGTATTGGGCATGCTGTTGATCAGCAGGGCGCCGCCGATGCCCGCCCCGTATAGACTTCCGGCCGGTCCCTTGATGACCTCCATCGACTGAAAATTATAGAACCCCAGCTGGTTCAGATAGGTATTGCCGCCGGGATCGGTGAGCGGAATGTCGTTCCAGTAGACTTTAATATCCCTAACGCCGAAAGGAGACCGCAGGGTGCTGCCGCGAATGTTCAGGCGATAGCTGCCGGGAGAGCGCTCTTCCATTCTTACCCCGGGAATGGTATTGAGGGCGGGCAGCACGCTGGTATTGGCATAGCGGGTGAGACCGGCTTTTCCGATGGAACTCACGGGCGCGGCTACTTCCGTTAATTTCCGGTTCTGCTCATAGGCTTTTATCACTACCTCCTGCAGAGGTTTGGTGTCCGATGAATCCGTTAAAAAAGATCCGGGAGGCGTCGACTGGGCGATACTATTATAAAAGGACCAAAGACAAAAGGAAAGGGCTAAACATCTTTTCATCCGACTTGGATTTTGAGTTCTTCGCCACTAAGTTAGAACAGAATATTCAGTATCTTGACGGGATATGAGTAAATCCGGGAAGCTGGGCCTTTTTGATCTCACGATGATTGTCGTGAGCCTGACGATCGGTATGGGAATTTTCAGAACACCCGTCGTGGCTGCGGCGAAGACCGGCACGCCTTCCCTCTTTTTCCTGGCCTGGTTCCTGGGTGGACTGGTCGCGCTTTGCGGCGCGCTGACCTATGCGGAGATCGGGTCGCGTTACCCGGTGATGGGCGGATATTATAAGATCTTCTCCTATGGGTATCATCCTTCCCTGGCTTTTGCCGTCAATTGCATCGTGCTGGCCTCTAATGCCGCTTCGACGGCCATCGTGGCCGTGATCGGTACGGAATATATTGCGCATTTCTTTTATGACGGACCGGCGCCGGAGGCTTTTAAGCAGGGGGTCACCATCGGGGTAGTGGGTATCTTTTATACGATCAACATGCTGGGATTGAAAATGAGCAGCAGGGTACAGAATATACTGATCCTGGTGAAGATCTCGATGATCCTGCTCCTGCTCTTTTCCCTGGCGGGCACCTATCCCGTGAACCTGCATACCGGGATGGCTGCCCCCGCGGCAGACCCATCGTCCGGAGGCGGGCTCATGTCTTTTCTAAAGACCCTGGGCATTGGCATGATCGCCGTGTCCTTTACCTATGGGGGATACCAGCAAAGTATCAATTTCGGCGGAGAAGTGCAGCAGCCGGCGCGGTTCATTCCCCGGGGCATCAGCTTCGGGATCGCGATCATCCTATTGCTGTACCTGTCCCTCAATTTTGTATATGTAAAGGTCATCGGCTTCGAGAACCTGAAGACGGCCGATAGTATCGCCGCCATCCTGATCAAGCATCTCTTCGGGCCTGTCGGGGAAAATATCCTGCGCGTTGGAATGTTCCTGTCCGTACTCGCCTATGTGAACGTCCTGCTGATGAGCAATCCCAGGGTCATGTGCGCCATGAGCGAGGAAGGGATCCTGCCCGCCGCCTTTAAAGTAAAGACCCGTAAGCATAACGTGATCGTTTATTCCTTATCCGCGTTCTCCTTCGTGATCGTCATCACGCTTTTTTTCAGCAGCGGCGTCGAAAAGATCATCAACTATACGATCTTCCTGGATTCCATCGGCATGTCCACCTCCGCGGCCACTATCTTTATCCTGCGGAGGAGAAAAGTGGGCGAGGGAGGGGATATCTATCGGATGAAGCTTTTCCCGATCCTGCCGCTGATCTTTATCATCGCCTATGTCTGTGTGGCCCTAAGCATTATCCTCGATGACCCGGGCTCGGCCGCCTACGGAGCATTGATCTTCGGATTTTTCTTTCTGTTGTATTTTGCAGTGCGGTGGTTAAAGAGGTCTCCGACGCCTACGGCGACCAAAGGGCGGTGAGGAGAACAGGGAGCATTAAAATTTTTATATGGACATTTCCTATATTATCAACGAACTGGGAGAGGACAGGGAGCATTACTTCAATGCCGTGGCGCCCCCGATCATGCAGACCAGCAATTTCAGGGTCAATAAGGTGGAGGAGCTGAAGGGCCTCTTCGCCGATGAATACAGCGGCTATCTTTATAGCCGGGGCCTTAACCCCACCGTGGAGATCCTTCGCAAGAAGCTGGCCGCCCTGGATGGCGCCGAAGATTGCCTGGTGTTCAACAGCGGTGCGGCCGCGACCTTCGCGGCGGTCCTCGCCAATGTCCGCGCCGGCGATCATATCGTGTCCGTGGAAAAGCCTTATACCTGGGCCGCGCGGATGTTCGACGATATCCTTCCCCGGTTTGGCGTCAGCACTACGTATATCGATGGCAGGGAGATCGGGAATTTCGAAAGGGCCATTCTTCCCTCCACGAGGGTCATCTACCTGGAATCTCCCAATTCCTGGGACTTCCGGCTGCAGGACCTGGAAGCGGTGGCCGAGCTGGCCCGGTCGGAGAATATCCTCACCATCATCGATAACAGTTATTGTACCCCGCTGCACCAGCGGCCATACGAGATGGGTATTGACATCGTCATGCAAACGGCCACCAAATATATCGGTGGCCACAGCGATACCCTGGGGGGCATACTAACGGGCAGCGGCGCGATGATGAAAAAGATCTTCGACAGCGAATACAATGCCATCGGCAGCGGCATCCAGCCCTTCAATGCCTGGCTGCTTTTACGGGGGTTAAGGACCCTGCCGGCCAGGCTGGATCGTATTACACAAACCACGCATAAGATGACGGCCTGGCTGAAGCAGCATCCCCTGGTGGAAGGCATCCTTTTCCCTTTCGATCCGACCTTCCCTCAATATGACCTGGCCAGGCGGCAGATGAAAGGGGCCTGCGGGCTGCTGAGCTTTTATATGAAGGCGGAGCGTATGGACCAGATCGTCCGGTTCTGCGAGTCCCTGCGGCATATCATGATGGCCGTGAGCTGGGGGGGGCATGAGTCCCTGCTATTGCCTAAATGCGCTTCTTTGGACCCGGCGGAGTTCGATCCGTCCAACAGGGAACACCGCATGCTGCGTATTTATACGGGCCTGGAAGAGGCGGACTACCTGACCGGCGACCTGGAGCAGGCTTTTGGCAGGGTGATTTAACCCTTTCTTAAAACTGCGTTTGCCCCTTGCCAGCGAGCGGAGATTATGTATTTTAGCCGAATTATTGGCAGGGAGGCCGTTTATCACAAAAAGCTCCCCCACGTAGAAACTACTTTTAAATTTGCTAAATGACCATGAAAAAATTGCTGCCGGCATGCCTCCTGCCGGCACTACTGCTAAGTCACATGAGCAGGGCCCAGGATAAATGGGATCTGAAACGATGCGTGGATTATGCCGTAGCCAATAATATTTCCGTCAAGCAGTCGGATGTGCAGGCCCGCCTGGCGGCCCTCACCTTACAGCAAAGTAAGCTGGTGCAGCTGCCTACCTTGTCCTTCAACGGCAACGTCGGCGTCAACTCCGGTCACAGCCAGGATCCCACTACCTTTAATCTCATTACGGAGAGTTATTTGTTCAACCAGTACGGGATGCAGGCGGGGATCAATTTCTTCAACTTTAACAGCCTGAAATACAATGCACAGGGCAACCAGTTCGCGCTGGCTGCCGCCAATGCCGCGACGGACAAGCTCCGAAGCGATATCTCCCTGAATGTCGCCAATGCCTACCTGCAATTCCTGCTCAGTTACCAGCAGTCGAAGACGGCGCAGGTACAGCTCAGCCAGTCGCAGGAGCAGCTGGAGATCACCCGTAAGCAGGTGGCCGCGGGTTCGCTGCCCGAACTGAACGCCGCCGAACTCGAAGCCCAGCTGGCGCAGGACAGCTCGGCCTATATCACCACCGTATCCAATGTGCAGCAAGCCGTGCTCAATCTGAAAGCCTATATGAGCATCGACGCCGCCGCCACTTTTAAGCTGGACACGCCTGCCGTGGAGAAGATCCCTGTCGAATCCTTCGCAGAGCTCCAGCCGGACATCGTATTTTCCATGGCCCTGAACAACCAGCCGCAGCAAAGAGCGGACTCCTTCCAGATCCTGGCGGCTAAAAGGTTCGTGGACGCGAACGGCGCGGCGAGGTATCCTACTTTTTCCCTGTTCGGCAGCATGAATACCACCTATACCAACCAGACGGGTTTCGGCCTGACCAAACAACCTTATTTCGATCAGCTGAATACGAATTTCCGCCAGTCCGCCGGACTTTCCGTAAACGTTCCCATCCTCAATGGCGGCGGCCTGCGGATCAATTATGAACGATCGAAGGTCAACCTGCAGAATTACAAACTGCAGCAGGAGCTGGATAATCTCACGCTCAAACAGAATATCTACCAGGCCTATAACCTCGCGGTAGCCGCCTACCAGAAGTTCGAAGCCAATAAGAGAACGGTGGAGGCCACGCAGCGGAGCTATGACTATGCGCAGAAACGATATAAGGTCGGGATGCTTAATACCATCGACCTGCTCACCAATCAGAATAATTCCTACAAGGCTAAGATCGACCTATTATATTCCCAGTTCGACTATGTATTTAAAATGAAAGTCCTGGAATTCTATAAAGGCCTGGGAATAAAATTATAACAAGACAACTTCTGTATATGAACAAGAAATTACTCTGGATCATCATTTTACTGGTAGTGTTGATAGGAGTGCTCGTCCTGGTAAAAAGGGGCAGCGGGGATGAGGGAATAAAAGTCTCGGCGGAAAAGATCGCCAAACGCGATATCACGGAAATTGTCACCGCCAGCGGCAAGATCTATCCTGAAAAGGAAGTGAAGATCAGCCCGGATATCTCGGGTGAGATCGTGGACCTGCGGGTCACGCAGGAAGGCGACAGTGTCAAGAAAGGCCAGGAGCTGGCAAGGATCTATGCGGATATCTATTCTACCCAGCGCGACCAGGCCGCCGCGCAGATGAACCAGCAGCAGGCCCTCGTATCCAATATGTCCGCCCAGTTGCCCGGCCTGAAAGCCGCGCTGGATGTGGCAAAAAGAACATACGACCGGCAACGGCAGCTGCTGGACCAGAAAGTGATCTCCCTGGCTGAATTCGATGCGGCCGAAAGTTCGCTGAAGACGGCGCAGGCTAATTACGATGCCGCCGAACAAACGGTCAAAGGGAATGTGGCCGGCGTAGCCAGCGCCAGGGCTAACCTGGATATAGCCGCTAAAAATGTCAGCCGTACCACGGTCGTCTCCCCGATCGACGGAGTGGTCTCCCTGCTCAGCGTGAAAAAGGGAGAAAGGGTCGTCGGCAACTCTATGATGGCGGGTACGGAAATGATGCGGGTTGCGGACATGAGCAAGATCGAAACGATCGTGGACGTAGGAGAGAACGATATACCCAAAGTGCACCTGGGCGACAGCGCCCTCATCGAAGTGGATGCCTACAGCAATCGCAAGTTCAAGGGCATAGTGACCCAGATCGCCAGCAGCGTTACCACGGCCACCGGGTCGTCCACTACAGTGTCTACCAATGATATCACCAACTACAAAGTGCATATCCGCATATCGCCGGACTCTTACAAGGACCTGCTGAATCCCGCCAAGCCCAAGAGCTTCCCTTTCCGCCCGGGCATGAGCGCCAGCGCGGATATCCAGACCCGGACCCATTCGGCCGTGCTGTCGGTGCCCATTAACGCCGTGACGACCCGCGAGAAGAATACGGATAACGCCGTACTGGATAAGAACGACGATACTAAAAAAGACGACAAAGATGCGAATAATAACACCGACACGAAGACCGCCGTATCCGCTACGGGGGATATCGACGAAGTGGTCTATATTTTGCAGGCCGATAATACTGCGAAGAAATATAAAGTGAGGACGGATATCCAGGATATCAATTATATCGAGGTCGTGGACGGCGTGAAGGAAGGGGACCAGGTGATAACGGGCCCTTACAGCGTTGTCAGTAAAACATTGAAGAATGGAACGAAAGTGAAAGTGGTCCCGAAAGACAAACTGTTCGAAGGGAAAAAGAACTAAGGAGGGGGTCCAAAAATCAAGAGTATGCGATTGGGAGTCATAGGCAGCGGCAGTTGGGCTACAGCATTAGCCAAGATCCTTACCGATAACAGGCTACCCATCAACTGGTGGGTAAGGAACGAATCGACGATCCGACACCTACAGACCCGGCATCATAATCCTCATTACCTCCCTTCCGTGTATTTCGACACCAGCCTGCTGACCCTCAACAATAAGGTGGATGAAGTGATCGCGAACTCGGATTGCCTCATCATCGCCGTGCCATCCGCCTATCTTACGGAGACCCTGGCAGGCCTGGACAGGAACGCATTCAGCGGAAAAAAGCTGGTATCTGCCGTAAAAGGGATCCTACCCGGAAAAAACCTGTTGCTGAATGATTACCTCGAAGGCGAATTCAACGTCCAAATCAAGGACTATTTTACGGTCATGGGCCCCTGTCACGCGGAAGAAGTAGCGGCAGAAAAGCTGTCTTACCTGACTTTTTCGGGCCGGGATGCAACCTTGACAGAGGAAATAGCGTCTTACTTTAAGACGGAATACCTGAATACGGTCGTCAACAGCGATATCTACGGCGTGCAGTTCGCGGCGGTGCTGAAAAATATCTACGCCCTGGGCGCCGGCATCGCCCACGGGCTGGAATACGGGGACAATTTCCTGAGCGTCCTGATCGCCAACTGCGCGGATGAAATGGCGGGTTTCCTCCTGAAAGAAGGCATCGATCCCCCGCCGAACTACGCGGCATCGGTGTATATGGGCGATCTGCTGGTCACCTGTTATTCGCTGTATAGCCGTAACAGGACCTTCGGGAACATGATCGGGAAGGGCTATTCGGTCAAAGCCGCCCAGTTGGAGCTGAACATGGTGGCGGAAGGATATAATGCCAGCAAGTGTATCTATGAGATCAACAAGGAGATAGGAGCGAATATGCCTATCGCCGGGACGATCTACCGTATTTTATGGGAAAATGTTAAAGTTCAGGAAGGGTTTAAACAAATTGAGCCCATCCTCGTCTAATAAGTGGGAGGAGTTCGATCTTAGAGTAAAGATCGAAAAATCCCAAAATCGAAAAAACTCATTTTATGTTACCTTTTTCTTACCAGGGATTCGGATTTACGGCCATCTTGCTGATGGTGCTGGTCCTTGTGGCGGTAGAGGGGGTAAAATACCTGAAAGAGAAATTATCTCATAAGGATTGAAAATACTCGCTTTTTTATATTTTTTCCACCAACGCGGCTCCTACCTCAATCAAATTCCCCTATTTTTATATTGCTTATCGGAAGCATCCCGTCCGCGGAAATGGGCAAAGCCCACCGGTATGGTTCACCAACACATACTTTTATTAACTTAACTTCTTGCCTTTATGCGGATACGGGCATATTTAAAGAAGGAAAGTTATGTCAACAGTCTCCCGCGGATTACCCGCACAGCCCCATCTCGACGTCCCAAAACAACAGGCTCGCGAACTGCTCCGGCAGTGTCAGGCAGGATCAGCCGATGCCTTCGACCGCGTCCGGCGCCAGCATCCCAAATTTTATACGGCCCCTGATGACCTGTTATCTTCCAGCCTGAAGCTGAGCGATGCACAACTGGTCATAGCGCGGGAATATGGGTTCTCTTCCTGGACACAACTCAAGCAGCGCATCACTGCCAACACCGCGGCTCAACTGATCGATAAGGCCATTCGCTCCAATGACGCCCAGGCGGTCACCCAACTGCTCACAGCTTACCCCAATTTATTGCACGTGCCTGTCAGGAGTGGCAACTGGGGCCCGCCCATGAGCCATGCCGCTAACATGGGCCAGTTGGACATGGTCAAGACCATCGCGGCCCTGGGTGCAAAAGATTTTCAACATGCCTTCGACCGCGCATTGTTGCATGGTGATATCGGGATAGCCAAATGGTTACATGAACATGGCGCCGCGTTCACGCCCGGGATCATCATGGGATCTTGTGAAACACTGAATGAGCGGGGATTTGGATTCCTGGACGATGCCGGCATTCCATTAGAGAATGGGCAAGGCGATAAATTAGCCCCGCTTACCATGGTACTGGAAACATACGGTCGCCATCCCGCCGGCAAACATGCGATCTTACAACGATTCAGAGCAAGAGGCTATCAGTGGGCAGATACTCCTTTAATGGCCTTTCATTGCGGCGACCTGGATCAGCTCAAAATTCATTGGCAGCGCGATCCGCAGCTGATCCATCAACGATTCGGCTATCGTGATACCTATCCTCCCGAATTGGGTTGCGCAAATGATCTCCGGTCCGGATTGCATGGCACACCGATCGACGGAACGACACTGCTGCACCTGTCGATCGACTTTGACGAAAAGGAGATCTTCGACTGGTTGTTGGAGCAAGGCGCGGACGTAAATGCCAAAGCCATTACAGACAAGGAAGGTTTTGGCGGACATACGCCTCTGTTCAATGCCGTCGTAAGCGATGCCTATGTAAATGGCAGGCAGCGGGATGCTTACATGGCCCAACGCCTGTTGGATTTGGGGGCTGATGTGCACGTGAGGGTAAACCTGAGAAAATATCTCGATTGGCGCGAACAGCCGGGCTGGCATATTGCACGAAATGTGACTCCGCTGGAATGGGCAGCTGACTTTCCGGAAAAAGGCTGGGTAAGCCAGGAAGCAGTCGGCCTGATCGAAAACAGAGTAGGAATGTCGGGCCCGGGATAATATCTTCTCGCGGAGGATCTCATAAGAACAGGTCGGCAGCGATCCCGTCGGCGAGTAGCTTACCTTCTTTCGTCAGGGCCAGCCTTTCCTCCTTCCACACCATTTTGCCTTCACGGATATAGCGTTCCGCCCTTTGCCGGAGATCCTGTGCTTCTGCCGTCCCGAACCGCTGGGCCAGCCAGGCCAGGTCGGCCCCTTCCAGGGTCCTTAAAGAGATCATGATATATTCGTTCAGCTGCTGGACCTTCGTCAGGTCCTCTTTTTCGAACAGCAGCTCGCCTTTCAGCAGGGACCGGGCATATTGCGCGTTATTGGCCACATTCCATTGCCTGGAAGCCCCGTCGAAGGAATGCGCCGAAGGGCCCAGCCCCAGGTATTTTTTCCCCTGCCAATAGGACGAGTTATGCCGACTCCGCAGGCCGGGAAGAGAAAAATTGGAGATCTCATATTGCTCATAACCCGCCGCACCCAGCCAGTCCATCAATAAAAGGAATTGCCGGGCCTGTGCGTCAGGGTCGACCGGGGCGATGGTATGCATGCGGATCATCTTATCCAGGGCCGTCCGGGGTTCTACCGTCATGGCATAACAGGAAAGATGGGGGATCTCCCAGGCGAGTGCCTGTTCCACATTCTTTTTCCAGCGCAGGTCCGGCAGGGTGGGTCCGCCGTAGATGAGGTCGATGCTGATATTGGTGAACCCTTCGTCCTTCGCCAGACCTATACATTCCATCGCCTGCGAGGCATTATGGGCCCTGTTCATCCAGCGCAGGTCTTCTTCGAAAAAAGATTGAACGCCGATGCTGAGCCGGTTGATCCCCGCTGCTTTCCAGGCGCGCAGTTTTTCAACGGTCATATCGTCCGGGTTGGCTTCGAGCGTGATCTCCACCCCGGCAGGGGGATGGAAGGCTCCTTGCAGACCATCCAGGATCGTCTGCAACTCGGAAGGCTTCAGCAGGGAAGGCGTACCCCCTCCGAAATAAATAGTCTCCACCGCTTCTCCGCCGATATATCCTTGCTGTAAACTTATTTCCTTCAATAAAGCCGCCACAAAATCGTTTTTACCTTTCAAAGAAGTGGAGAAATGGAAATTACAGTAATGACAGGCCTGGCTGCAAAAAGGGATATGAAGATAAATGCCTGCCATAGGGTTTGCTTAAATTTTGCGAATATTACACAATGACTGCCCGGGAAACCATGGATCGAGGTACAAAATTAAGGGGATATGGTCGTATGCTCCTACTGTTGCTGCTGGCAGCCCATTCCAGGGGCTTTGCACAGGTCCGCCTGCGTATCCTCCCCGTCGACAGGGATTCCCTCTTCCTCCATAAACTACTGGCGCCGCCCGCCTCCTTCCGGACGCGGGAAGCCTGTACCGAATACGTGAACGGTCTGCCCGCACTTCTGCAGGCAAAGGGGTATATGACGGCCTCCGTGGACAGCGTACGCTATGACTCTTCCGGCGTTACGGCGAGCCTATATATCGGCAACCTCTACCGCTGGGCGCATATCAATACCCGTAGGGTGGAGCCGGGCCTGCTATCGGCCGTAGGCTGGAGTGATAGGAGCTTCTATGGCAAGGCCCTCGACTTCCGGGTGTTCCAGCGCCGGCAGCAGGGGATGCTGGATTACCTGGAGAACAACGGATATCCCTTTGCGAAAGTGGGACTCGACAGCGTCGTATGGAAGGATAGCAGCGAGGTCTCGGCCTCGCTGAAGATAGAGAAAGGACCCCTCTATAAGATCGACAGTATCCGGATATACGGCACGGCGAAGATCTCCAACGAATTCCTGCAGCACTATCTCAACCTTCCCAACGGCAGCATCTACCGGCGGGAAAAGCTGGATGCCATCAGCAAGAAGCTGATCGAGCTCCCTTATGTGCAGGAACAACAGCCCTGGAACCTCACCATGCTGGGAGAAGGCTCCGTGGTCAATCTTTATCTCAAACCTAAAAAGAGCAGCCAGATCAATGCCCTCGTGGGGTTCCTGCCCAGCAGCGACCCGCTGCTCGGCAATAAGCTGGTGATCACCGGCGAGGCTACGATCAACCTGAAGAACGCCCTGGGCAGCGGGGAGACCATCGGCGTCAACTGGCAGCAATTACAGCCGTCCTCGCCCCGCCTGAACCTTTTATTTCAGCAGCCTTACCTGTTCAATTCGCCTTTCGGGCTGAGCACTTCCTTCGACCTGTATAAGAAGGACTCTTCCTATATCAATATCAATATGCAGCTGGGTGTCCAGTATACGCTTTCCGGGACGCAGTCGGGCACCGTATTCCTCCGGGATATGATCACCAACCTGCTCACCGTCGACACCCTGCAGGTGATCGCCGCCCGCACGCTGCCCACCGAGGCGGACATCAATTCCCTCAGCCTGGGGCTGACCTATGATTTTAATAACACGGACTACCGGTTCAACCCCCGCCGGGGCAACGAACTGCAATTCCTGGGATCGGCCGGCACGAAGAAAGTCCGGAAAAACCCACAGATCGCCAAGCTCAAGGACCCTTCGGATCCCGCTTTTTCTTTTAATGCATTGTACGACACCGTCAAGCTGAACTCCTACCAGTTCCTGCTGAAAGTGGCGGCCGCCCATTATTTTCAGCTGACCCGCGCATCCACGCTCAAACTGGGCGTCAACGGGGGCGTCTTCGGCAGCCCGGCCAAATACCGTAACGAGCTCTTCCTCATCGGAGGCTATCGTCTTTTAAGAGGCTTTGACGAAGAGAGCATCCTGGCAGCCCAGTATACGGTGGGCACCCTCGAATACCGCTATCTGATCGGCCTGAACTCTTACCTGTTCTCTTTCGTGGACGGCGGGTGGGCGAAGAACGATATACCCGGCTATCATCTCGATAATAGTTTTTTAGGGATAGGCATCGGTATGGCTTTTGAGACCAAGGCAGGGATCTTCAACATATCGTATGCAGTAGGGAAAAGAGATGACGCGAACCTGAATTTACGGAACGCGAAGATCCATTTGGGCTATGTGAGCTTTTTTTAAATATTTTTGTAACAGTAACTATATAAAGTGAGTAAACTTTTCTGTTTGTTTTTTTTCAGTCTGTTCCTGTTCGGCAACCTGGTTGCGCAGACTGATACCACCCCTCCGGCCGCCACCATTACCCGCCTCCAGGCGGATAGCACACCTGTAAAAAAAGATTCCCTTCCTGTCCGTCACCGCCGCGTCCTGCGTGATTCTACCCTGGTGAGAAAAGATACCGCCATTATAAAGGCCTCGAAATTGCCTGTCCCTGGGGATTCGCTGCCGACGCGGGACACTGCCCTGAAAAATCCACTGACCGTCCCGCCGGCAGCTCCTGCACCCGTTGTTCCCGTCGATCGCAGCTACTGGCAGCATATTTTTTCGATCAATGCTTTTTTTCATTTCACCGGTAAGGCCGTGGTGGAAGAGATCGAAGTACACCGGCCGAAGTCCCGGGACACCTTTTTTTACCTGCTGGTAGGGATCCTGTTCTATTTTGCCTTGTTCAGGATCTTTTTTGAAAAATATTTTTCCAACCTGCTGACCCTGTTCTTCCGCGTATCCATCCGGCAGCAGCAAATACGGGAACAGGTGCTGCAGGCGCCACAGCCCTCCCTGCTGCTGAATATCCTCTTTATTGTTACGGGTGGATTGTATGCGGCCTACCTGCTGGTGCATTATCATTATAATGGAGGGCTGAATTTCTGGATCCTGTACCTGAACTGCATGGTCGCCCTCGTGGTCATTTACCTGGTCAAATTCCTTGTTTTGAAATTCTGCGGCTGGGTCTTCAATATTTCCCGGGGGACGGATACCTACATATTTGTCGTCTTCCTGGTGAATAAAATGCTGGGAATTTTTCTGCTGCCTTTTTTGATCCTGATCACTTTTTCAGGCCCGCAGGCGGGTGAAATTTATATAACTATTTCATTAGTAATGGTCTTCGTATTCCTGCTTTACCGGGTGTTCGCATCCTACCGTCCCATCGCCAGCGAAATAAAACTAACTCCGTTTCAGTTTTTTTTGTACATTTGCGCCTTCGAAATAGCACCCCTGCTACTGATTTACAAGGTGTTATTGGCGTATTTGGAAAAAGGTACTTAACTTTGCAAATCAGTAGGAGATAGCACATGATTAAAAACGGGGAAAAAAAGAGAATTTTAATCACTCAACCCAAGCCTGAAACAGACAAGTCGCCTTATTTTGAACTTGCCAGGAAATACGAGGTGGAGCTTGCTTTTCATCCTTTCATCCGGCTGGAAGGTATTCCGGCCAAGGACTTTCGTAAACAGAAGGTCGATATCCCTCAATACTCGGCCGTCATCTTCACCAGCCGTAACGCGATCGATCACTTTTTCCGCATCTGCGAAGAAATGAAGATCAGCATCTCCCAGGATACGAAGTATTTCTGCATCACCGAAGCCGTCGCACTCTATCTCCAGAAATTCATCTTATACCGCAAGCGCAAAGTGTTCTATGGGGCCGATGGTCTGAACAAGAGCATGTTCGACGTGATCAACAAGCACAAGGAGAACGAGCGTTTCCTTTATCCCTGTTCCGAGAACCAGCAGGACAATGAGATCATCAACTGGCTCAAGCACCATAACTGTGGATTTGCCACCCCTTTCATGTACCGTACGATCAGCAATGATGTCAAGGAACTGATGGGACAGAGCGAGTACGATATCATCTGCTTCTTCACCCCCAGCGGCGTGAGAAGCCTTTTCGACAACCTTCCGAAATTCAAGCAGAACGGCACCAAGATCGGCGCTTTCGGCAGCAATACGTCGAGGGCGGTGGAAGACGCGGGCCTTACCCTGGATATCAAGGCGCCGCTGCCCCAGGCTCCATCCATGGTCTCTGCCCTGGAAAAATACCTGTCACTGGTCGCTAAGAAAAAATAAGCCCTGAACGGGCTTCCTGAATAATTTCCCCCAATTTTTCCGGGATAGACCGGTGTCTGGCTTGAACCTTGTATCTATTCAACCGATGCCTTCCACCATGCAACACCGCAACCGTCTCGCCGCAGAGACCAGCCCTTATTTATTGCAGCACGCCCATAATCCCGTGGATTGGTATCCCTGGGGAGAAGAAGCATTGCAGAAGGCCAGGACGGAGAACCGTCCCATCCTCGTCAGCATCGGCTATTCGGCCTGCCACTGGTGCCATGTCATGGAAAGGGAAAGCTTCGAGGACGAAGGGACAGCCCGCCTCATGAACGAGGAGTTTATCAATATCAAGATCGACCGGGAAGAAAGGCCGGACCTGGACCATATCTACATGGAGGCGGTACAGACGATGACGGGCAGCGGCGGCTGGCCCCTCAACGTCTTCCTTACCCCTGAGGGCAAGCCCTTCTACGGGGGCACCTATTTCCCGCCCCGCCCCGCCCACAATCGCCCTTCCTGGAAGGATGTGCTGAGCGGCGTCGCCCGCGCTTACCGGGACAAACCCGAAGAGATCGAGGCCCAGGCGCAGAGCCTTACCCGCCATATCCGGGAATCCAACGCTTTCGGGCAGCAAAAGACAGGAGTACCTGGCGGAGAAGGAGCAGGGACCCCCGACAGCTATGGGACTGTTTTTAACAGGGACACGCTCCGGGAGATCTGCGAACAATTGCTGAAGAACGCCGATAAGGAGGAGGGAGGCTTTGGCAGGGCGCCTAAATTTCCACAAACCTTTTCTATTCAATACCTTCTACATTACTACTATTTTACAAAGGAAGAAAAAGCACTGGAACACGCCTGCCTGAGCCTGGATAAAATGATCAGGGGCGGCCTGTACGACCAGCTGGGGGGCGGATTTGCCCGTTATTCAACGGACGAGCAATGGCTGGCGCCTCATTTTGAAAAAATGTTATATGATAACGCCTTACTGGTCATTGTGTTGAGTGAGGCCTACCAGCTTACGAAAAAGGAACTGTACCGGGAGGCCATAGAACATACCATGGAATTCATAGACAGGGAGTTATCTACGGCGGAGGAAGGGAAGTACGCCTTTTATTCCGCCCTGGACGCCGACAGCGAAGGGGTAGAAGGAAAATATTATATATGGGAACAGTCCGAGATCGAATCTGTCCTTGGGGAGGATGCGGCGCTATTCTGCCGCTGCTATGGGGTCAGCCCGGGGGGTAACTGGGAAGGCCATAACATTCTGGTCCGCGCCATAGAGCCGGACAGCCTGCCCGGGGAAGAGAGGGGACGGCTGGAAAAAGCCCGTGTCAGGCTGTTGAAGCATCGTTCGGGCCGTATCCGCCCTGCCCTGGACGATAAGATCCTCCTGGGCTGGAATGCCCTGATGACGATCGCCTGCTGCAAGGCCTATGCCGCCCTTGGAAAGGAGGAATACCGTCAGCGGGCCGTCCGGAATATGGATTTCTGCTGGAAGCACTTCAGGGGCCATGGAGAGGTCCGGGAAGGCCTGCAGGGAAAAGAGCAGGGCAATGCCGCATCGGGCCCGGGAAGTCCCCGGGAAGGCCGGCAGGAGGCCCTCGCGGGTAGCGGACAGAAAGACGGGGGGCAGGACGGGGTCCACTTCTTTTTCCATGTGTATACGGCCGGAAAGGCCCGCTTCCCCGCTTTCCTGGATGATTATGCCTACCTGATCGCGGCCCTCCTCCAGTTACAGGAGATCACGGGAGACCAGGGTTACCTGCTGAAGGCCAAAGAGCTTACGCTCTTCGTCGAAAAGCATTTCAGCGAAGAAGGGACGGGCCTGTTCTATTTTACCCACGAAGGGCAGAAAGACCTGATATTAAGGAAAAAGGAGATCTATGACGGCGCCACCCCCTCGGGGAACGCTATGATGGCCTTTAACCTGAGTTATATGGCGATAATATTTAATGAGTCGGAGTGGGCGGAACGGGCCCGGCGAATGGCAGCTTCCCTGGAGCGGGTCGTCAGGGGTTATCCGGGGTCTTTTGCGATTTGGGCAACCCTTTACCAGGCCATTACGTATTTTATACCAGAGGTAGTCATGACCGGCGAGCAGCTGGAAGGCCTCCGGAAGGAGTTTCTTCGGGAAATCATCCCTTACCGGGTCTTTCAATCTACAACCAAGGAGGATACCCATTTCCCCTTATTGTACCAACGGCCGCCGGGTGAAATTCCCCTTATTTTTCTGTGTAGAAATTATGCGTGCCAACTCCCTGTAAATCAAGTCCCTGCATTTATCCGTCTCCTCGAAAATGTGCAAAAGTTTAGCGAGTAAATAATACAATAAATAAGCAATAGCCTTCGTTAGTAAATTTAGCACCCGAAAGCTTTGACTTTCGAAAAATTAATTTTAAACTTGTAGCTCGATGTTGTCAACAGATTTTTTTTGCCCAATACCCTTTAATAATATGAAAATGAAAAACCTATCCAATCTGATGGCGCTGGCTGCAGTGCTTCTGGTCGCCGGATGCGGGAAAATAGGCAAATCCCATAAGGGATTACCCGATGACGGACAGTTACATGGGGTTGCTCCTGCAAGTTCCTACAATTTAGCGAAGCCTCCGGGCATGGTGTATATCCCACCGGGCACCTTTCACATGGGACCCAGTGACGAGGATGTCAACTATGCTTATACTGCCCGTAACAGGCAGACTTCGATCAATGGTTTCTGGATGGATGCTACAGAGATCACCAATAACGAATATCGTCAGTTCACCAGCTGGGTAAGGGACTCCATTGCGGCGACCCTGATGCAGTATGGTAAAGAGGTCGACGGCAGGTTCCAGGTAGACTGGAAAAAGGCCAACACGATCAAATGGGGCGACAAAGCTACCGTTGAAAAGATCGACCAGCTCGTCGTGACTCCGGACAACCGTATTTTCGGTAAAAAGGAGATCGATCCCGCCAAGATCATCTATCACTCCGAAACCTTCGATCTGAAGGAAGCCGCCATGAAATTGAATGAAGGCAAGCCTCGCGGCCAGTTCATCCGTAAGAAGGACGTAAAGGTCTACCCGGATACGCTGGTATGGATACGGGACTTCAGCTATTCCTATAACGAGCCCATGACCAAACGGTACTATTCCCACCCTGCCTTCGGTAACTATCCCGTAGTAGGTGTGAACTGGAACCAGGCCACCGTATTCTGCGAATGGAGGACTCAATACCTGAATGCCAACCTGGAGAAGCAGAAAAAGGCCACCGAATCGGATTTCCGTCTGCCTACCGAGACAGAATGGGAGTACGCATCCCGCGGCGGACGTTCCCAGTCCATGTTCCCCTGGGGTAACTACTACCTGAGGAATAAAAGAGGCTGTCTGCTGGCCAATTTCAAGCCCGGCCGTGGCAACTACCCCGAGGATGGAGGATTTTACACCGTGCGCGCCGACGCTTACTGGCCTAACGATTTCGGTCTGTATTGCATGGCGGGTAACGTAGCGGAGTGGACCTCTTCGGTGTATTATGAAGGAGCTTATAACTTCCAGCACGATATGAACCCCGATATCCGTTACAATGCGAAGGACAGCGATCCTCCCCGCATGAAACGGAAAGTGATCCGCGGCGGATCCTGGAAAGATGTAGGTTATTACCTGCAGACCAGCACCCGTACGTATGAGTACCAGGACACCACGAAATCCTATATCGGCTTCCGTTGCGTCATCGATCTGCCCCCGACCTTAACAAATGGCCGCAGATAATTTAACACAACCGGGATAAAATTTTTAACAATAATTCTCGTTTTGATTTTATAATAACTGACAAAAATCAACAGGACTTTTTTTCCTAAACCCTCTCAAAACCTTTTAAAAAAAACTTAAAATTACAACTATGAGCGCTGGAGTATCAAAATCTACCGAAAGATTGATAAACATTATAGTGTGCGTAGGTGCAGCCGTCGTGATCTTTGGCGCCCTGCAGAAGATCCTTCACACTAAGCTGGCCGACTTCTTTCTGACCGCCGGCCTTTTGACAGAAGCCCTTATCTTCTTGGTTTATGCGTTCCTTCCCCCTCCCGGAGGCGAAATGCATGCCCTGGTAGAAGCGCTCCCCAAATTAGCCAATGGTTCCAGCGGGAATCCTGCCCTGGACAAAATGGATAAAATGTTACAGGAAGCCGATATCACCCCGGCTAACTTGGGTCGCCTGAGCGAAGGTTTCAAGAAATTCGGCACCACCATTGATCAGATCAAGGATGTGTCCGGAGCCCTGGCCGCCACCACTGAATATACTACCAAGACGAAAGAAGCTGCTCACGCCCTCGACGGCATGAAAGGCGCTTATCAGAATGCTACCAATACCATGGCCAGCCTGAACGCCGCTGCCGACAGCACCAAGCAGTTCCACTCGCAGGTACAGGTCCTGACCAAGAACCTCGGTTCCCTGAATGCCATCTATGAGCTGGAATTACAGGATACCAACAACCACCTGAAAGCAATGAACAGCTTCTACGGTAACCTGGTACAGGCTTCCGAGACCATGCAGGGCAGTGTGAACGACGCCAAGAAAACGCAGGAACAGATCGCCCTCCTGGCTAAGAACCTGGGTAACCTGAACCACGTGTACGGCAATATGCTGAGCGCCATGCAAGGACGTCAGGCCTAGATCGCCTGGTAACCAGCGCCCGTTTTTTCCGGCCCGTTTGAAGACACTATGAAGAACCTAATTCGATCAAAAATAATTTACTAATCCCATGTCTTTACCTAAAGAACCGCGGCAAAAGATGATCAATATGATGTATTTGGTGCTTACAGCCCTGCTGGCACTGAATGTATCGGTAGAGGTATTGAACGCCTTTAAGACCGTGAATGCAAGTATAGAAACGTCCAATGGAGTCGTGGACAAGAAGAATGCAACGACGTATGCAGCCTTCGAAAACGCCCAAAAGGATGCACAAACCGCCGCCAAGGCCCAGATCTGGGCGCCTAAAGCGGTCGAAGCCAAGAAACTTTCCGCCGACCTCGCCTCTTATATTGAGTCCCTGAAAGAGAAGCTGATCATGAATTCCAATCCCCAGACCAATAAGGAAGGGGTCAGGGAATTCACCGACGGTAACCTCGATGCAGCTACCCGTATCTTCGATACGGAGCACGAAGGAAAAGCCTTATATGAAAAGCTTATCAAATACAAAGCCGATCTGCTGAGCGTCCTGGATCCTTCGCATTACGAGAACTTACCTCCGGCGACGGCCGATGACCTCAAGAAGGCAAAAGCGACTTTCGAGCGTTCCCTGCCCCTGGACGTTCGGGTACCGAAGTCCCAGTCAGGAAATGCCCCTACCGGGGACAGCGCACACGATTGGACGATCAATTATTTCCATATGACGCCGACCGTTGCCGCCCTGACGATCCTCAGCAAGTTCCAGAGCGATATCAAGAACTCCGAATCCCAGGTGGTCGACTATCTGTACAAGCAGATCGGAACCGTTAAGCTGGTGTTCGACCAGTTCAAGCCCCTCGTCGGCACCAATGCCACTTACCTGATGCCCGGCGATGAGCTGGAGGTTACAGCAGGTGTAGGTGCATTCAGCGCCGCGGCCAAACCCGATATCTATATCAATGGCGCCAAACAGAGCCTGAATGGTGACGGTATCGCGGACTATAAGACAAAAGTAAGCTCGACCGGTAATATCAATGTGAAGATCGAGTATTACAAACCCGATGGCACGAAGGATGTTATCAATAAAGACGTTAAATATACCGTAGGTCAGCCTTCCGGCGCATCTATCTTCCTGGAAAAGATGAACGTACTGTATATAGGCGAAGAGAACCCGCTGACCATCTCCGGTGGTAGCGTGGGTAGCGAAAAAGTTTCCGTCAGCTTCCCGGGCGGTACGATCTCTAAGGTCAACGGTGATAAATATATCGCCAAGCCTACCACTCCGGGCGTGACTAAAATAATTGTGAACTCAGCCGGTAAGATCGCCGAATTCCCCATGCGTGTCAGGTTCCTGCCTGACCCCGCCGGGTTCGTAGGAGCCAAGAAGGGCGGTGCAATCTCTGCTGCTGAATTCAAGGCTATCGGCGGCCTGATCGCCAAGCTGGAAAACTCCGAATTCGAGTCCCCTTTCAAGGTAGTAAGCTACAAAGTGGGCGGGATCGGAGGTAGTATCCCACAGTACCAGGAAGCTCCGAATGAAGGGAATCGCTGGACAGGACGTGCCGCCAGCATTATCGAAAAGGCTTCTCCCGGATCGATGATCATCTTCGATGGCATCAGGGTCATAGGCCGCGACGGCCGGACCAGGGAACTGCCGCAGATGGCCTTTCAGCTGAAATAATGAATTTTTAGATCAGTCCGGGTTTGTGCCCGGGCTGATCTTTCTGATACTTTTTATATAAGTTTAAATTACCAGAGATGAAAAAGCGTATTATTAGATTGGGCTTATTAGCGATCGTCTTCGCTTTAGCAGTGGGAACGGTAGACGCACAGACCAAGCGTCCTGCGAAGAAACGCCCCACGACGGCCAAAAAGCCTAATACCAACAAGAACAAGAAAGGCCCCGATATGGCCGTTGCCCCGGCAAAAGACACGGTGGTGAAGCCCGTCGTTGTCATGGAGGCGGATATCAAGCTGGATACTCCCCGCCGGTCGCTGCGCAATGACGCCATCGTCGAACGCAATCTGGTAAAAGACCGTACGCCCCTGGCCTACGAGCACATCCGCGAGGATGATGCGGTATACCGTCAGCGTGTATGGAGGGAGGTCGACGTTCATGAGAAAATGAACCTTCCCTTCGTGTACAAGGCGACAGAAGATAATGGTAATCAGCGCTTTATTAATATCCTGCTGAATGGCATCAAGTCTCAGCAGATCACGGCCTTCGACGCTAACGTCGATGACCGGTTCACCACCCCCATGACCTTCAAGCAGATCGCCGAAGGCCTGGTAGGTAAACCCAAGACGATACAGGTCCCCAACATGGCAGAAGACCCCGATGGCTCCAAAGGCCTGATGAGGGATACCCTGATTCAGGACGAGTTCAACCCTGACGCGGTAGAAAGATACCAGATCAAGGAAGAATGGGTATTCGATAAGGAATCTTCCAGGATGCATGTCCGGATCCTCGGCATCGCACCTGAAAAGACCATCCTGGCCGCAGACGGCTCTTTCCTGGCAGTAACGCCCATTTTCTGGGTCTACTATCCGGACCTTCGCCCGATGCTCGCTAAATACGAAGCCTATAATGGCAAGAATTTCGGCGGCAGGATGAGCTGGGAAGAACTGTTCGAAAGCCGGACCTTCGCCAGCCGCATCATCAAATCCACCATGGACAATCCCGGTGATAATTATGTGGAACAATATATAAAGGATCCCATCCTCCGTTTGCTGGAAGGGGATAACATTAAAGAGAAAATTTTTAATTACGAACAGGATCTCTGGTCGTATTAATAAAAAATATTACTTATAAGAAAGGGGCGCCGTATAACTACGGTGCCCCTTTCTTTTTTGGGCGGACCCTTTTCCTTCCGGGATGTTTTGAAATTAAGTAACTATAACTTAATTAGTTATTGCAGAATATATTTTTTAAAAATACCCAAAATCGGGTATTGTTTAATAGAATTGTTTTACTATTTTTACAACGGTTTTTCATAGGATATTGGATTTTAAAAACGGGGCTGGATGTCTATCCTGGCCCCTTTTTTTTTGCCATAACAGTCGCAAAAAAAAGTCTTATGATGGCCCTTCGGGGGGAAGATCGGAGCCCTTGCCGGTTTTTTCAAAATGCGCCCGCACCAGCCTTGCCTTCGAAGACCCAATGACAGCCGCCAGCTCCTCCTCCGTCAACGCTTTTACCTTGTTCACCGAACGGAATTGCTTTAACAACAGGTCCGCTGTCTGCCGGCCGATGCCCTGTATGCTTTCCAGCTCATTTACAAATGTGCCCTTGCTCCTTTTCTTCCGGTGGAATGTGATGCCGAACCGATGCACTTCGTCGCGGATCCTGCGTATCAGGTGCAGGCTTTCACTGTTATAAGGCAGTTTGATGGACTCCGTATCGCCGGGGAAAAAGATCTCTTCTTCATTCTTCGCCAATCCTACTACCGTGATCATGCCTGTCAGTCCCAGCGCTACGATGCTTTCCATCGCTGCGCTCAGCTGGCCTTTGCCACCATCGATGATCACCAGCTGCGGCAGGTCCGCTTTTTCTTCCGTCAGACGGCGATACCGGCGAAAGACCACTTCCTTCATCGTCGCGAAATCGTTGATCCCTTCTACGGTCTTCACATTGAAATGACGATAATCTTTTTTGCTTTCCGCTCCGTCGCGGAAACAGACCATTGCCGACACCGGATAGCTTCCCTGGAAATTGGAGTTATCGAAACATTCTATATGCACCGGCAGGGACGACAGTTTCAGGTCTTCCATCACCTGGTACAAGACTTTTTTCTTCTCGTCCAGGGTCCTTCCTTCCAGCTGCAGGATCTTTTTCTTTCGCAGTTCCTCACGGAAATAACCGACATTTTTCTCCGACAGCTCCACCAGTTTCTTCCGGTCGCCGCCCTTCGGCACGAGCAGGGTCAGCCCTTCTTCCGGGTATTCGATGGCGAAGGGCAGGATGATCTCCCGCGCCGTGCTGTTGAAGGTCTCGCGCAGGCGGGCTACGGCGAAGGCCAGGACCTCTTCATCGGATTCCTCCAGGTGCGTCTCCACTTCGGTGGTATGGGTCTGCACGATGGTGCCGTTCTGCACCATCAGGTAATTGATATAGGCGAGATCCCCGTCGCGGGCCATGGAGAATACATCGGCATTGCCCAGGTGCCTGCTGACGATGACGCTGCGCGACCGGTAGGTCTCCAGGTGTTCGATCTTTTTGCGGACGATCTCCGCCTTCTCGAAATCCATGCCGGCCGCCAGCTCCTTCATCTCTGTTTTCAGGCGCTGGATCACGGGCGCCAGATTGCCTTTCAGGATATTCCTCAGCTGCTCGAGCCCTTCCCGGTAATCCTCTTGCGTCTGCCGGCCTTCGCAGGGCCCCTTGCAGTTGCCCAGGTGGAATTCAAGACAGACCTTGAACTTGCCTTTTCGTATATTATTTTCCGTTAGATTGAGCTGGCAGGTGCGCAGCTGGACGTTGTTCTTGACGAAATCCATCAGTTCCCGCACCTTGCCGACGGACGTGAAGGGCCCGAGATATTCGGACCCGTCCTGTATGCGATGACGGGTCAGGAAGACCCGGGGGAAGGGCTCGTTCTTGATGACGATATAGGGATAGGTCTTATCGTCCTTCAGGTTGATGTTGAAACGGGGCTGGTATTGCTTGATCAGCGAGTTCTCCAGCAGGAAGGCGTCCTGTTCGGAATTCACGATGGTGAACTCGATACGCCGGATGCGCTGCACCAGCTCGTGCGTCTTGTAGGTGGTGAAGGTCTTGGTGAAGTAGGAACTGACCCTTTTGCGGAGGCTTTTGGCCTTACCCACGTAGACCAGCTCGTTCTTCTCGTCGAAGTATTTATAGATCCCCGGCTCCAGGGGGATCGTGTGGGCAATATGACTGAATTGTTCCTGGGTCATGGTGTCGGTTGGTCCCAGACCACTTTCAGCTGGCTGAAAAGGGCCTCTTTCCCCGGCAGCTGCAGGCTGGTGACGATAAGGAAGCTCTGACGGGCCTTCCAGTACATCTTTTTCTGAACGATGGTATCGCCGCTGGAAAATGATCTTTCCAGGTAGATGCTTTTTATTTTATCGAGGCTGGCGCCCGGCGTGGCCAGCACGTCGACCCGCTGCAGGGGCAGGCTCCTGTTGGCCGTCGAATACAGGAAGGTCATAGAGCCCGTCGTCTCGTCCATGAAGGACTTTTCCGAATATTCCTTTTCCAGCTTGTCCCAGCCCATATCGGGACTGATGAATTCCTGCGCGAGCCCGTTAAAGGCTGCCTGATCGATGAGGCTGGAATCCGTCCGCTGCTGACCCTGGGTGGTATACTTAAAGATAGCCAGGGGTGTAGAATCGACATAGCGGATCTCACCGCGGATATAATCCGCGACGGGAAAGAAATTCTTTTTTGTCGTATCGGCGGCGCCGGCGGTAGTTTGGCCGGCCGGGTTCTTCTGGTGACAGGCCGTTGCCAGCAGCAACAGGAAACCTGTGTAAATAAGATATTTCACGCGGGCAAAATTAGAAGATATTTTTTAATAATCCCGTTTCCACTAAGTCCGGCGCAAGTTGGACGATAGTGCCGCAAAACTGGTGGAGACAGGTGGAGACAGGCGGAGACCAGGGGAGACCAGGGAGACCAGGGGAGACCAGATCAGCGGATGGCTTTGGTGATGCCTATCCTGAGGCCATAGGCTTTCAGGTGTTCCCGGATGGAATAATCGCTGGTATAGCTGGAAAGGAACTGGTAGCGGAATTCCGGCCCGACCTGCCAGCGGATACCGCCGCCCATCTTATAGGAGAGGAAGATCTCGGCGGCGCCATTGAGGTTCCATCTCCGGAACAGGGATGGCTCCTTGGTATAATTGCTGTAGTCGGTCGACAATAAGTAGGAGTTCCTGTTCAGCAGATAGGTAGGCTGAACGGTGGCGGCTATATTCAGTTGCAGCCGCTCGTTGCCCAATACCCTCATTTCAAACCCAACAGGCAGGGATAGCTGGTAATATTCGTTGTTCAGCGTCTGTTGCTTGTTACCGCCTAAGTTGCGGATGGTGGTATAGTTCGTGATCGAGGCCGGAAAGTAGCCGTTGAGGTTCGAGCCCAGCCCGATCGTCGCCCGCTGGACGCTGTCGGCGGAATACGCATTGATCGTATAACGGATATAGTTGAACTGCAGGCCTGCCTTGAAGGTCAGGTTGCGGGTGGCGCGATACAAGATGCTGGCTCCCGCTTCGAGTCCCAGGGCCGGAGTATGATTGACATAGTCCTTGGCTTCGCCCGGGTGAGAGAGGGAGTAGGGTACGTTCTGCGGGGCCTTGGTGAGGTACTCGCCACCGGACAGGCTACGGTAATTCACGGTAGGCGCAAAATAGAGCTGCAAGGCCTTCCTGCCTCTTTTGGGAGAAGGACGGAGATTGTATACGGCATAGTCCTGGAGCCAGTTGATGCGCTGCTGGTCGGTGGTCAGTTCCGACAGGTTGCCGGTGGAACCGGAGGTATGCAGGTTGCCATCGACGTTCCCGGCGGTGATCGTGGATGCACCGTCGGCATTCGTGGTGGCAAGGCCGCTGAGCCTGGCTGCACGTCCTGCTTTTTTATTAGAGGCGATCGTGTTAGAGGCGATCGCTGGATTCATCCTGCTCCCTGTACCTGCTGGCTGCCCGGCCAGTGTTGTTCCTGCTGCTGAGGCACCGGTACTGTTTGCAGACGATGCAATAACGGCAACGGATGGATCGGTGTTAGCCGTACCTGCCGCACCTGCTTCACGGCCATTCATGGCATTGGCATTCAATAACGGATTGTCGGGATGAATGCTGATGGGATTGGCGGCAACGGTAAAGGCGTCGGTCGTTGAAGCGCCGGTCACGATAGTGGCGGGTGCGACCCCGGACGGGTTGGCCTGGTCGGCGGATCCGGAGGATTCAGCACCGGCAAGGCCGGAAGAAGGATCGTAGGCTGCCCCCTGGACAAAGTGCCGGGAGGAAGATAATTGATTGTTACGGGCGCCATTCGAAGAAGCGCGGGTTCCTCCCTCTTTGTATTCGGAGAAGGCGGCGGGCATTACTGTATTTTCTGTGGCGGTCTTATTGGTGGCGGGAATGGCGGCGGTCAGCGTGGGCTTCTTAGCGGGATGGCGTTCGGGCAGCAGGAGCTCCCTGCCGGCAAATAAGATGATCCCGGTGATCAATAAGGACATTCCGCCGATGAACCATTTTTTCTTCGTGTGCAAAGAACTGTGGACACCCTTCCAGACTTTTTCTGAAGGGTACATTTTGTATTGCTCTGTCTTTTCTTTGATCAGTTGCTCAAAATCATCATCGCTATAGAAATTTCTTTCCATCATTATCAAAAGCGTTTTGGGATCTGGTTTTCATAGTTTGGATCCTTTGGCAATTAAACCGGACATCGGACATATGGCTATCGGATCGCGACCATCCACTCTGCTTTTTCCCTTGGCCTTGGAAGGATACTCTTTTTGATGAGGATATCCTCCAGCATTTGCTTGGCCCTGGTATATTGCGACCGGCTGGTACTTTCTTCTATGTCGAGCATTTCTGAGATCTCCCGGTGAGAGTATCCTTCGATCGCGTACAGGTTCAGCACGGTCCGGTAGCCGATGGGCAGTATCCGGATGCATTCTACGATCTGTTTGGCCTGCACGATGGACGGAACACTCTCCTCACGTACCTGGATGCCGTTGGCATGAACGATATCCAGACTCTCATTGAACCGCTTATTCTTTTTCAGGTTGTTGATACAGGTATGGACGATGATCCTCCTGATCCAGCCTTCAAAAGCACCTTTATTCTGGAAGGTATGCATCTGTGAAAAAACCTTGATGAACCCTTCCTGCAACATATCTTCTGCGTCTTCCCTGTTGTGAGCAAACCGATAACAGACAGCCAGCATCTTGGGACTGTACCTATTGTACAGTTCCCGCTGAGCAGCCGCCTCATTTTTTAAACAGCCTTGTAAAATGGCTTCTTCGGTCATAGTAACCGCATTAATTGGTTGCTCTGTAATTTAGACAATTTTTGCAATGTAAAGCTGCATTGGCCTAAAAAAAGAAGGCCCCGGAAAGCCCTGTCAGACGAGGACCTCCCCGGTCATTTCCCCGGGGATCGGCAGGCCCATCATGGTGAGGATGGTAGGAGCCAGGTCGCCCAGCTTGCCGGGCCGGACAGCGCCCTTCCATTCCCGGTCGATGATAAAGAAGGGGACCAGGTTGAGGGTATGGGCCGTATTGGGGCTGCCATCCTCGTTGACCATATAGTCGGCGTTGCCATGGTCGGCCGTCAGGAAGACGGTATAACCGTTGTCCAGTGCGGCTTCCACCACTTTTTGCACGCATTGGTCCACCGTCTCCACGGCCTTGATGACAGCGTCCCAGACGCCGGTGTGGCCGACCATATCCGCGTTGGCGAAGTTGAGGCAGATGAAGTCCGCCGATCCTTTGCGGATCTCGGGTAAGATGGCGTCCGTCAATTCGAAGGCGCTCATTTCCGGTTTCAGGTCATAGGTGGCTACTTTCGGGGAAGGCACCATGATCCTTTTTTCGCCGTCGAAAGGGGTCTCCCTGCCTCCGCTGAAGAAGAAGCTGACATGGGGATATTTTTCGGTCTCGGCGATCCTTATTTGCGCAAGTCCTTGTCCTGCAACGATCTCACCGAGGGTATTGACCAGGTCGTCGTTCTCGAAAATGACCTGAACCCCCTTAAAGCTCTGGTCATAGCGGGTCATGGTGGTATAGTCGAGGGACAGTTTCTTCATGCCCTGTTCCGGCACATCCATTTGAGTGAGCACTTCGGTGATCTCCCGGCAGCGGTCCGTCCGGAAATTGAAGCAGATCACGGAGTCGCCGTCCCGGATCGTCGCCAGGGGCTGCTGGTCACTGCCGGTGATGACGGTAGGCAGCAGGAATTCATCGGTGATGCCGGCTGCATAAGATCCTTCGACGGCGGCGAGGGCGTCGGTGGCTTTCTCCCCTTTTCCATTGACCAGGGCGTCATAGGCCAGTTTCACTCTTTCCCAGCGTTTGTCCCGGTCCATGGCGTAGTAACGGCCGCTGACCGAGGCGATCTTCCCCGTTCCCCCGGCATTCAGGTGTTCCTGCAGGTCCCGGATAAAGCCCAGGCCGCTTTTCGGGTCGGTGTCGCGCCCGTCGGTAAAAGCATGTATATAAACCTCTTGCAGTCCTTCCTGCTTACAGACGTCCACGATGGCCTTCAGGTGGCGGGTATGGGAATGCACGCCGCCATCGCTGACCAGGCCCAGGAGATGGAGGGGTCTGCCCTTAGATCTTGCCTGGCGGATAGAAGCCAGCAGGACCGGGTTGGCGGCAAAGGAGCCGTCCCGGACGGCAACGTGGATGCGTTGGAGCTCCTGGTAGACGATCCGGCCGGCGCCCAGGTTCAGGTGCCCGACCTCGGAATTGCCCATCTGGCCCTCCGGAAGACCTACGGCCTCCCCGCAGGTGATCAGGGTCGTGTTGGGATATTTCTTGTAGAGCGATGCGACAAAAGGAGCCCTGGCGTTCTGGATGGCGTCTGAAGACCTTTTCTCGCCTAATCCCCATCCATCCATGATCACCAGGATTACTTTCTTATTTGCCATACCGAAGCTGATTTTTGAGTGATTTTTAAAGGCGTTAAAGATATGAAGAATAGCCTGTTTATGGTATTTTTCCCAACAGTGGACAGTTTGGCATATTTTTCGTATTAGACAGGTCGACCAATATATCTATTATGAAAAGTATCCTTGGATCAGCGGTCTTGACTTTTTCGCTCATCCTTGTTTCATTCCGCCCTTCTGCTTATACAATTGACGATATAGCTACAGCAATGCGTGCCGGGAACGCTGGCCAGTTATCCCGGTATCTTGACACAAGGGTCGATATCGCCCTTCCGGATAAGAGCGATACCTACAGCAAAAGCCAGGCAGAGATGATCATACGGGATTTTTTTACGACGAATGTTGTTCGGACCTTTCAGGTCAAACATAAAGGGGAGAATGGCGGAGCAGAATTTTGTATAGGGGTCTTGCAGACCCGCAACGGAGATTACCGTACTACTTTTTTCATGAAACAAAAGGGCGATAAGCAGTTCTTGCAGGAACTCAGGTTCCAGCCCGTACAATAGCTTAGAACGTCTTTATTCTGTAAAAGACCAAAAGCCGCCCCCTTCAAAGGGCGGCTTTTTTTGTAATTTCGCGCCATGTCTTTTTCAGATCTTCCTTTGGGCAATCCCGCAGATGAACAGTGGCATGACCAGGCCTTGCAGACCCTCGTGCAATCGGCCCTGCGGGAAGATATCGGCGAAGGGGACCATTCCACCCTTTCCTGTATCCCGCCGGAGGCCCGCGGCAAGGCCGTCCTGAAGGTCAAACAGGCAGGCATCCTCGCCGGCATGGAAGTGGCGGAAAAGATCCTCCTCCTGAAAGAGCCTTCCGCCGTCTTTACCCCCTTCAAAAAAGACGGAGAGCCGATGCAGCCGGGAGAAATAGCTTTCGAGGCGTCGGCGACCGTGCATACGATCCTTCAGTGCGAGCGTCTCATCCTGAACTGCATGCAGCGCATGAGCGGGATCGCTACTCTCACCCGGCAATATGTCGATAAGCTGCAGGGATACAGGACGCGCATCCTGGATACCCGTAAAACCACCCCGAACTTCCGCCTGCTGGAAAAGGAAGCCGTCCGCATCGGCGGCGGCCTCAATCATCGCATGGGCCTTTACGATATGATCATGCTGAAGGACAACCATGTCGATTATTGCGGCAGCCTGGAACGGGCCATCGAACTGGCCGACCAATACCGGCTGGAACGCCGGCCACACCTGAAGATAGAAGTGGAGACCCGTAACCTGGATGAAGTAAGACGGGTGGTGCAATCGGGAAAGGTGGACCGGATCATGCTGGATAATTTCAGCCCCGCGCAGCTCGCCGAAGCGCTGGCGATCATTGGTGGCCGTTATGAAACGGAGGCCAGCGGCGGCATTCACCTCGCCAACCTGGAAGACTATGCGCGCACCGGCGTGGACTATGTGAGCATCGGCGCCCTGATCCACCAGGCGCAGAGCCTGGACCTTAGTTTGAAAGCCGTTATCCTTCCGCCGGCAGGAGGGTAGCGGAGAAACGGGGGCGCAGGAGCCGGCGCGATGGACCACTTATCCGTATTTGAAACCTAACTCACCACTGACCACTCACCATCATCGTCATGAGCAAAAAACGACCTACCACCGACGGCATCATCTACTCTACGAACCCGGATTTCCAGCCCGCGAGGGAAGAAGACCCACAGCAGGAGACCCTTCCGGCCAAACAGCAAAAGCTAAAGATCCGCCTGGATACCAAACAACGGGCAGGCAAAGCAGTGACCCTCGTGGAAAATTTTATAGGACAGGCGGCCGACCTGGAAGAGCTGGGAAAGAAATTAAAGACGGTCTGCGGCACCGGAGGCTCCGTAAAGGACGGGATCGTCATCATCCAGGGCGACCAGCGCGACAAGGTCCTGCAATGGCTGCTGAAGAATGGCTATAGCGCCACTAAGAAGATCTAGGAGACCGGGCCGCGCGGAGATTTGCGTTGGGCCTGATCCATGGGCCCGGCAACGCCTAACTCACTACTCACCACTGACCATTCACTTGGTCGCCGAAGCTTTATTTATCCGCCGAAGCCTTGGCGAAGGCGGGGGCGTAGGCGGGGCGTAGGAGACCCACTCACTTCCTGATTAGCTGCAGTCCTTCGCGCACCTTCTGTCCTGTGATACGGAGGAAGTAGCTGCCCGGCGGTATCCGGGAGAGGTCCAGGTACTGATCCAGTACGGGTCCATCCTTTTTCAGCTGCCAGGTCTTGATCAGCCTTCCCTGTACATCCGACAGGTTGACCTGCATATTGCCCGTTTCGGGGTAGGCCAGTTCCAGGAAGACGGTGCTGCCGGCAGGATTGGGACTGAGCCGTATCGAGTTCTGCGCCGAGTTGGTGAGGGTCACTTTCAGGACGGTATAGTAGGTCGTTTTACCATCCAGGTCCACCTGCGAAAGGCGGTAAAAATTATCCCCGTAGGAAGGGTTGTGATCGATGTCTGCATACTGATGGCCGGTAGAGGAAGGCCCCGCCGCGGCAATGGTATCCAGCGTAGTGAACTGCTGGCCGTCCGCGGATCGTTCCAGTAAGAAATAGCGGTTGTTCTGTTCCATGGATGTGGCCCAGCTGACGGTGACCTGCGATCTGTCGGAAGAAAGGAAGGCCTTGTAATCCGTCAGCGTCACGGGCAGCGGTACGCCGCTACCCGACGCCGTGTGTTGCAGCATCCATTGATAGGCGTTGACCCCGCCGATGTCGGGATTCAGGAAAGCGGGATCGTAGGTGTGCGACCAGGCGTCATGCCCGGTCACGTTGAAGACGGTAAGGACCGCCCGCGGATCGGGAGGCGGATTGGTGGTGGCATTGATACGGTCTACGCTGCCGATCGTCCAGGCCGGATCCACCGTAGGATCGACGGCATTCGTCGTCGCATAGACGGCCAGGTGAGCCCGCGTAAACTTAGCGCCGTCCTGCGCGTCGATCTCCCCTGCGCCGCTGATCGGCAGCAAGGCCGCCAGCTTGGAGGCATAAGCATCGCTGAAGGCCGGGTAATACCAGGTGGAACCGCCGCCCAGGCTCAGGCCCGTGAGATAGATACGATCCGTATTGACCTTATAGTGGCTGGTCGCATAGTTGATCACCGCATCGACGTCGGCAGGCTGGGCCGCGTCAACGAATTGAGGGCAGATCACGATAAAAGAAAAAGTTTGTCCGCTTACGGTAAAGGAAGCGGGGAAGCTGCCATTGTTAATGAGTTTGGGAGGACCATTGGCCAATACCCGCGAAAGCTCGGAACCACCATTGCCGAGTTCCCCCGCGCCGTGGAGGAAGACCATCAGCGGATAGGTCTGTGAGCCGTTGGGGTTATATCCAGGGGGCAGGAATTCATAGAAACCGCCGGAGTTGGAGCTGGTCGAAATGGACTGCGGCGTCTTGGAATAATATTGGGCCTGTACACTGCCGGAAGACAGGGTAAGGGCCAGGCAAAAAAAGGCCAGGGAGCAGAATTTGTAAAATTCTTTCATAAGTGGTTGAAATAATGTTTATGAGCTTGGCTTAACAGGAGTTAATGATCTATCCAGGGATAGAGCAGAAGGGGATCAACAACAAAAGATAAGGGTTAACGGCGAATGGCGTTAATAAGTAAGAAGCCGTACTGATAATGCTAATTCCATGCCAAGCTCAGCCCGGAAGCGGCGAAAAGGATAATATCTGGCCCCGGAAGCCGTATCCGGCGCCCACAGGCCATGTCCACGTTGGGCCTGCGGTGCAGAGGGGCCGCGCCGTCCCGGGATCTTCCCGTCCTATTGCCCTTGTGCGAGCGAATAGGACCTTTTCCCTCCCCACATATTGAGGAGCTCGGAGGAGCAGATCTTGAAATCCCCGCTGAGGCTCACATACAGGCCCAGTACGTCTTGCTGGTTGAGCGGGGAGTCGTCGATGCTTTCGAAGCGGACATTGTATTGGTTGACGAGGTTCGTATAGATCGATCCGGTAGGCCATACCTGCGTCCCGCGGTTGCTGATATTGACCAGCTTGAATTTTACGCCTGCATGCCGCTGGCATTTTTTCGCGATGATCTCCGGTTGTTCGGAGCTTTCGATGAAGAGGTCCACCCCTACGATAAATTCTTTCAGCATATCGTCGGAGACCATCATCTCGTTGCGTTTGATCTTGAAGGCGGTCTGCGTAGGAGGCATATTGGCCTGCGGCGGCTTGGCGCCCAGTTTGGGTTGTTTCCCGAAATTGCCGATGATGGCGTCCGCGAACTGGGTGGTATTCTTCGAAGGGATATTCTTGTCCCCGAAATCGCCGGTATGGATGCCTTGTTCGAGGGTGAAGAGCAGGGCGTTCTCGATGGTGACGGCGACCTCCATGAAGCCCAGGTGCCGGAGCATGGCGATCCCGCTGAGCAGGAGGGCCGTGGGGTTGGCGATATTTTTTCCGGCGATGTCCGGCGCCGTGCCGTGGACGGCCTCGAAGATGGCGATATGATCGCCGATGTTGGCGGAGGGTGCGAAGCCCAGTCCGCCTACCAGTCCCGCGCAGAGGTCCGAGATGATATCTCCCTGCAGGTTGGTCAGCACCACTACGTCGAATTCCTGCGGACGCACGACCAGTTTCATGGCCAGGTCGTCCACAATGATATCGTCCGACTTCAACTCGGGATATTCCAGGGCCACTTCCTGGAAACATTCCAGGAACAAGCCGTCCGTCAGCTTCATGATATTGGCCTTATGGCCGCAGGTGATGCGCCGGGCCCCTTTCTTCTTCGCCATTTCAAAAGCATACCGGATCACCTGCAGGCTCCCCGGACGGGTGATGAACCGGCGGCTGAGCGCCACGTCCTGGGTCAGCATATGTTCGATGCCGCCATAGGTGTCCTCTATGTTTTCGCGTACGATGGTGATATCGATCGGGATGCCCGCTTTGGAAAAAACGGTGTCCACGCCATGCAGGGTCTGGAAGACCCGTTTATTGGCATAGGTATTCCAGGTCTTGCGGGCCGTAACATTCACGCTTTTGACCCCTTTACCTTTGGGCGTCTCCATGGGTCCCTTGAACAGGATCCCCAGCTCTTCAATGGTATGCTTGGCTTCGGGCGTCATGCCATTGGAGAACCCTTTGTCGAATACCCATTTACCCATATCCACGTACGCATATTCCATGTCCACTTTGGCCTTCGTAAAAATATTCAGTACGGCCTCCATGATCTCCGGGCCTATTCCATCTCCTTTAGCGACTGCGATCTTCATATTTTAAAAATTTATATCTATTAGAAACCAATACCAGTCCGTAAACGTATATCGGTAGATAGTATTTTAATGGACGCGGCAAAATTAGGAGAGATTTGTGTACAGAGGCGATTAAATATTAAACAATACTTTACAGGCCTGTTGATTTTGATTAATTTTAGAAAAATTTGGGTTAATGGCAAACAAAATCTCTGAAGGGGTGGAGGTGAGTGTGGAAACCTTCTATCAGCCGGATTACTCCAATCCGCTGTCCGGAGAGTATATGTTTGCTTACAGGATCACGATCGAAAATCACAATAATTATTCCGTCAAATTACATCGCCGGCACTGGCATATCTTCGACAGTAACGGCAGCTACCGGGAGGTGGAAGGCGAAGGCGTCGTTGGCGTACAGCCCACCCTGAATCCCGGCGAGCGGTATCAATATGTCAGCGGCTGCAATCTCCGCACCGAAATGGGCAAAATGTACGGCGCCTACACCATGGAGAACCTCCACAACAAGACCAGCTTCGAAGTGAATATCCCTATCTTCGAAATGATCGTTCCCTTCAAGATGAATTAGATCCCCTTGATCAGATGCCTTCGATGATCTTATCCCGCTTGATCCCCGCCCGGTACAGCGCATATCCCATAACAGCAAAGAAAGCGACGCCCAGCAGATAATAGCCCGTCTCTCCCAGGCCGCCTGTCAGCGTAGCCTGCAGGCTCAGTTTCTTCAGGAAGGCGACGGCCTTGTCAGGTATATTGAGCAGGGCGAAGACGACACCCATCAGGGCGCCGCCGGCCACCAGGCCCGTGGCGAACAGGTTGCCTTTTTCCAGGTCCTCTTCTCCTTCTTTGGCGACAAAGCCCCTTCTCTTTTTTACCTTGTCGGTCAGGCCGCGGATGGCGCCGCCGATGAAGATGGGCAGGGTCGTCGACAGGGGCAGATAAACGCCGATGGCGAAACTAAGGGCCCGTACGCCGCAGAGCTCCATGACAAAAGCGAGGAAAGCCCCCACCAGTACGAAATTCCAGTCCAGGTTCTTGGAAAGGATGCCTTTGACGAGCGTAGCCATCAGGGTGGCCTGGGGAGCATTATAGGTGCTGCCGATGGCATGGTGGATGCCTTTGGCCGCCATTTCAGAGTTGGGGATATCCAGTGTTTTTACCGTAAGGCCGATGGCGATGGAGCTGACGATGACGCCGATGAAGAGGGCCAGCTGCTGGTAGCGCGGGGTCGCGCCGATCAGGTAGCCTGTCTTCAGGTCCTGCGAAGTAGCGCCCGCATTGGCCGCCGCGATACAGACCATGCCTCCCACGACGAGGGCCATGGGCTCGTATACTTTTCCGCTCCAGCCTACGGCGACAAAGATCAGGCAGGTGCTCATCACCGTGGCGATCGTCATGCCCGACAGCGGGTTATTGGTATTGCCGATGAGGCCCACGATGCGCGAAGAGACCGTCACGAAGAATGCGCCGAATACGACGATCAGGATGCCGATCAGCAGGCGGTTGATGATAGAGTTGCCCGGTATGATATTCAGCAGGCTGATGGCCGCGATGAGGGCCAGGCTGCCGAACAATACTACTTTGATGCTGAGGTCACGCTCCGTACGGATGCGGCTGTCCCGGCCTTTTTCCTTGACGGCCCCGACGCTTTCCTTAAAGGAAGAGACGATGGTGGGGATGGTCTTCAGGAGCGTGATGAACCCGCCCATGGCGACGGCCCCTGCCCCGATCTGCCGGATATAGGCGCGATAGATGGCGGTGGCGGGATCGGCGAATGTTTTGGTGACGGGATCCCAGCCTCCATAGCCTCCGGCGAGGTTGATGTCCTGCAGGAAGCCCAGCTTCACCTGTTGCAGGGCGATCCGCGCGGGATCGATCAGCGAGGCCAGCAGGGGTTGCAGGACGAACCAGCTCAGCACGCTGCCGGCTACCAATACGCCGGAGATCTTCGGTCCGACGATATACCCCACCCCCATGTACTCCGGCGTGATATCGGCGGAGATCTGGGCGGAAGGGAAGATCTTATTCAGGGCCTTGCTCTTCACCGTATCGAACAGAGGCGTCTCGGCGATGATCTTGAACATGCGCTGGCAAAGGGCATAGACGAAGGCGAAGCCCAGTCCCTGGAAAGCTGTTTTGGCGAATTCGCCGCCTTTCTCACCGGCCTTCAGCACCGAAGCGCAGGCCGTGCCTTCGGGATAGGGAAGGGTCTCATGCTCTTTTACGATCAGGCTGCGGCGCAGGGGGATCATCATCAGCGTGCCGAGCATGCCGCCGAATATAGCCAGGATGAATATGACGGCATAGTCGAAGAAGGCGGATGCCTCGGCCGTGGAAAGGAAGAGGAAGCCGGGCAGGGTGAAGACGACGCCTGCGGCAATGCTCTCGCTGGCGCTGCCCGTGGTCTGGATGATATTATTCTCGAGGATGGTGGTCTTGAATAATTTCCGTCCCAGCGTAATGGCCAGCACCGCGATGGGGATGGAGGCCGATACGGTGAGGCCGGCCTTCAGGGCCAGGTAGACGGTAGAGGCGCCGAACAGGATACCGAAGACGCTGCCGATGAGCAGGGCCTTCAGGGTAAATTCTTTCATTTGCGTTTCCGCGGCGACAAAGGGCTGGAATTTTTTTGCGCTCATAACAGTGTCGATTATGGTTTAAGTTTAGGGCTCTGCGCAACGGGCGCCGCAGAGCCGGGGCCCGGACTTCGGACGATCACGCTTCCTGCGGGACCTCGATCTTCTCATCCGCTTCACGCATGATCCCGTTGAGAGACCCGATGCGGCTGTAGATAAGGATACCCCCGATCACGGCCGCCACGAACCAGACGATAAAATAGATCCGCTTGTCGGGGAATTTATCCCAGGAGCTGGTCATCATTCCGGCGATCTTGCTGCCCAGGGACATGGTAAGGAACCAGCCCCCCATCAGCAGGGCCGTCAGGCGCGCCGGCGCCAGCTTGGAGACCAGGGACAGGCCGATGGGACTACAGCAGACCTCCGCGCCCACGATGACAAAATAAGTGCCCCATAGCCAGCCGGGAGAAACCTTGAACTGGTAGATGGAAGGCACGGAAATGACGGCGAACAGCATGACCAGGGACGAAAGCCCTGAAAGGAAGAGGGCGATGCCAAACTTCGAAGCCGTCGTCGGCTCCTTGCCTCTTTTCCGCAGGTAACTGAACAGCGCCACCAGCAGCGGCGTCAGCGTGACGATGAAAAAGGGAGGGATGGAGTCGAAGATCTCCGGGTTCACCAGTTTCACCTCCTGTCCCGGCGGAGGCCATTTATCTTTGGGCACATTCAGAAAATAGGGATCGGGCCCCATCGTGGTCAGGATCCGTCCGCTGTCGTCCTTTATGGGCACCAGACGGGAGTCCACCCGGGTCACCTCCCTGGGATTCGTATTCACCTCCTGCATCATGCCCAGCCAATCCGCTCCTTTTTCGGCCACGGGCGAGGAGATCGTGCGGTCCGTATGCTGCTCGGCCCAGAGCGTATAGGCCGTGAAGATCTGGTAATACATGGCCCAGAAAATAATCGAGATCATAAAAATGAACAGCAGCGCGCCGATACGTTTCTTATCCTGCCCCCGGGCCCTGAACCAGAGGGATATGAAAAAGGCGATCACCGGTATGCAGCCGAAGACAAAGGCATCGCTGGAACGGCTCCCCACGAGGGTAGTATGGAATAGCTTGCCGGGCAGGATATAACCGAGGGCGGCGGCGATCAGGCCGGGAACAAAGACATAGAGCAGGATCTGCGATAAGGACATATCCCCTTTCTGGGGCGCCTTGCGGACATCTCCCACCCTGACATGCTTTAGATTCAGTCCGAAATTGATCAGTCCGATGATCATTCCGATGCCTGCGGCGCCAAAAGCATAGCCCCACCCATATTTGTTGCGCAAATAGGCCGCTGCGAAATTGCAGACCAGCGCTCCTATATTGATGCCCATGTAAAAAATATTATAGGCATTGTCCTTTAAAGGCTTCAGGTCTTCCCGGTTGTAGATATTCCCCAGCAAGGTGCTGATATTGGGCTTGAAGAACCCGTTGCCGACTATGACCAGCCCCAGGGATATATACATGGCCGTATCCCCCGGCAGGGTCAGCCCCAGGTAGCCGGCCGCCAGGAGGCTGCCGCCGATGAAAATGGATTTGACATAACCGAGATAGCGGTCGGCGATCATGCCCCCGATGAAGAGGGGAAGCCAGATGAGAGCGATAAAAGTGCCGGTGACGTCGGCCGCCGAACTTTTGGTGAACCCTTTTGCATCCTTCAGATACAACAGCAGGATACCGGCCAGCAGGTAGTAGGCGAAACGCTCCCACATCTCCGTTAAAAAAAGTACGTAGAGGGCTCTGGGATGACCCGGACGGGGCGTTTCCTGGCTCATAATTAGTTGTTTTTCGTAACTGGTTGAATTCGTTCGTAAAAAATATGATCGCGTAAAATACTGATAAATACCAATACGAAGGGCCCGGGGCCTAATTTTATGGACGAATGGGTAAACAGGCTACACGACCACTTGTAAAATTCTTTTTTATAATGTGCTCCTGAAATTCGAATTTCGGGGCCGACTAATCCAGCCGGACAGATCCCGGTCCGGCAATTTGATAAATTACGCCCATGAATATTTTACTGTTAGGCTCAGGTGGCAGAGAACACGCTCTGGCCTGGAAATTGATCCAGAGTAGTCTTTGCACGAAGCTTTTCATAGCTCCCGGCAATGCGGGTACCGCTCTCTGCGGCACCAATGCAGATCTATCCCCCACGGATTTTGAAGGCGTCAAAAAATTCTGCATCAAAGAGAAGATAGGTATGGTGGTGGTAGGCCCGGAAGAGCCGCTGGTGAAGGGTATCGTCGATTATTTCGCGGCCGATGCGGCCCTGAAGAAGATCCCTGTCATCGGTCCCTCCGCCCGGGGCGCCCGGCTGGAAGGCAGCAAGGCCTTTTCTAAAAAGTTCATGGAACGGTATGGCATCCCCACGGCTGCCTACCGGGAGTTCGACGCCACCAATTATACGGAGGGCATCGGTTACCTGCAGCAGCATACCCTGCCCATCGTATTGAAGGCGGATGGGCTGGCGGCCGGCAAAGGTGTGGTCATCTGCCAGAACCATATCGAGGCGATGGCGGAGTTCGAGCTGATGCTGCAGGGGAATAAATACGGGGAAGCCGGCAGTAAAGTGGTGGTGGAAGAGTTCCTCTACGGCATCGAAATGTCCGTATTCGTGCTCACCGACGGCAAGAACTATGTCATCCTGCCGGAAGCCAAGGACTACAAGCGGATAGGGGAGGATGACAAAGGACCTAATACGGGCGGTATGGGGGCTGTGAGCCCGGTGCCTTTCGCGGATGACGCCTTTATGGGCAAGATCACGGAAAGGATCATTGTGCCGACGATCGAGGGCATCCGCAAGGAGAACATCGATTACAAGGGATTTATCTTTATCGGGATCATAAAAGTAGGGGACGACCCCTATACCATCGAATACAATTGCCGGATGGGCGACCCGGAGACGGAAGTGGTGCTGCCCCGGCTCAAGAACGACCTGCTGGCCTTATTCCAGGCCACCTGGGAACAACGCCTCGACGAGGTGGTCATCGAACAGGACGAACGCATTGCCTGCACCGTCGTGGCCGTCAGCGAAGGCTATCCCGGCAGTTATGAGAAAGGCTTCCCTATCCTGGGGCTGGACCATTCCATCTCTCCCGACAGCCTGGTCTTTCATGCCGGCACCCGGACGAAGGACGACAGCATCGTAACGAACGGCGGCCGCGTATTGTGCGTGACGTCCTTTGCGGAGACGGTGTACGAAGCCGTCGATAAATCCCGGGAAGTGCTGGAGAACATCCATTACGAAGGGATCTACTACCGCCGGGACATCGGTTATGAGTTCCTGTAGTGAGTAGTGAGTGGTGAGATAGTCAGTAGTGAGTGGTCAGTGGTGAGTTATGTTGGATATGTTAATATGATTACCTTTACTGCCTTAAAATAAGTACCTCACCACTGACAACTCACCACTCACTACCCCATGCATTACAGCGATTACCTGCAATTAGACAAGATACTGGACGCTCAGCTACCCGAAAGCCAGCGTCTCGGGGAGCCCGCCCATGACGAAATGCTCTTCATCGTCATACACCAGGCCTACGAATTATGGTTCAAGCAGCTGCTGTACGAGACGGAATCCGTTATCGGCATCCTCCAATCGCCCGCCCTGGACGATAATTCACCGGAACTGCAGACGATCGTCCACCGGCTCTCGCGCTGCTCGACGATCCTGAAAGTGCTGGTCCACCAGATAGACATCATGGAGACGATGACGCCGATGGATTTCCTGGATTTCAGGGACAAGCTCCGTCCCGCCTCGGGGTTCCAGAGCTGGCAGTTCAAATTGCTGGAAGCCCGGCTGGGACTGAAATATGAGCATCGCTACGGGCAGCAGTACTACGTATCGCAGCTGCGGCAGCCGCAGATCGACGCGATCAAGGCCGCCGAAAAAGAAAAGACCCTGCTGGAGCTGCTGAACGGCTGGCTGGAACGCATGCCCTTCTTCAACGAGGCCGCCGCCAGGGATTTCTGGCAGGATTACCGGTCGCGCTACCAGCAATCTTTAGCCGATCAGGAGAAAGGCAACCTCGAAGCCTTCGACCAGGTATTTATGGGAGCAGCCCTGCCGGGCCGCGCCTTGTCGCCAGCCGCCAGCCGGTCGGCCCTCTTTATCATGCTCTACCGGGGATACCCGATCCTGCAACTGCCCTTCCAGGTATTGAATCAATTGCTGGAGATCGACGAGCAGTTAAGCACGTGGAGATACCGGCACATGAGCATGGTGCATCGTATGATCGGCACCCGCATCGGCACAGGAGGCAGCACGGGTAAGGATTACCTGAAAGGCGCCCTGGACAGCCATCATCTCTTTAAAGAGATCGCGGGACTCACCAGCTTCCTCATCGAAAGAAGAAAATTGCCGGTGCTGGATCCGGAGATGGAAAGAAGACTGGGCTTTCTTCATTAAGCCGGTGGGGTAAGCGATACTAATAATCCTGCATTTTCGTTCGTGTAGTTATTGATCCACGTAGTTTTCCCACGCGCTGTAAAAAAAGATTTGGTAGTTAACGGTGTGTGGAAAATAATCCGTCAAATCAAGCGTTCCACTTTGTTAATTCGAATTATTTCCTTCAATTTTGCGACATTACATTAAGAATACATAAATCTGACCACCTATAAAATGGGATTATTCAATTTCCTTACACAAGAAATAGCCATGGACCTGGGTACCGCTAATACCCTAATCATACATAACGACGAGATTGTGGTCAATGAGCCCAGTATCGTCGCCCTCGACCGGAACAACCCCAAAACCGTACTGGCAGTAGGTAAGCGGGCGCTCATGATGCATGAAAAGACCCATGAGAGCATCCGTACGGTACGTCCCCTGAAAGATGGCGTGATCGCCGATTTCAATGCCGCGGAATTAATGATACGGGAGATGATCAAGATGATCTATCCCAAGAAACCCCTCTTTCCTCCCAGCTGGAGGATGATGATCTGCATCCCTTCGAGCATCACGGAAGTGGAAAAAAGGGCCGTAAGGGACAGTGCGGAGCAGGCGGGAGCCAAAGAAGTATACCTGATCCATGAGCCGATGGCCGCCGCCCTGGGTATCGGCATCGACGTGGAAGAGCCCGTCGGCAACATGATCATCGACATCGGCGGCGGTACGACGGGCATTACCGTCATCGCCCTGGCCGGTATCGTCTGCGACCAGTCGATCCGCATTGCCGGCGACGAATTCACGGCCGATATCATGGAAGCCCTGCGCCGCTATCATAGCCTGCTCATCGGTGAAAGGACGGCCGAACAGATCAAGATCCAGATCGGGGCCGCGCTGAAGGACCTGGACAATCCACCCGACGATATCCCGGTGAATGGCCGCGACCTGGTGACGGGTATCCCCAAACAGATCATGGTCAGCTTCCAGGAGATCGCCGAAGCTCTGGATAAGAGCATCTTTAAAATAGAAGAAGCGATCCTGAAAGCCCTCGAAACGACCCCGCCGGAGCTGGCGGGCGATATCTACCGCCGCGGCCTTTACCTGACGGGCGGAGGAGCCCTGCTACGCGGCCTGGACAAGCGGCTGAGCCAAAAGATCAAGCTGCCCGTGCATATTGCCGACGATCCCCTGAAGAGCGTCGTGCGCGGCACCGGTATTGCATTGAAGAACTATGACAGGTATCCTTTTGTAATGAGATAAAATCCCCCAACCGGTGCGTAACGTTTTTCTGTTCATCAGAAGGCATTTCAACTTCCTCTTCTTCCTGGTGTTGCAGATAATAGCCCTTTCCTTCCTTTTTCGCTATAATAAGTTCCACGAGGCCATTTTCATGAATGCCAGCACCGAGGTGACGGGCAAGGTCAATGAGAAATACAATAACATCGAGTACTATTTCCAGCTGAAAAAGACCAACGAATCCCTCGTAAAGGAGAATCTTCGCCTTCACCAGCAGCTGAAAGATAATTACGAAGCGCCCGATTCCCTCCGGCGGCTGATCCTCGACACGGTCAGGACCGACAGCGGAAAGGCCCGCCTGAAATACAATATCATGGAGGCTAAAGTGGTCAGCAGCAGCACCAACCTGCAAAATAACTACCTGACCATCCACCGGGGGTCCGGAGGCGGCGTCCACCCGAATATGGGCGTTATCGGCCCGCAGGGGATCGTGGGTACGGTCGTGAACGTCAGCGAGAACTTTGCCACCGTCATGAGCGTGCTCCATCGCCAGTTCAGGGTGATCGTCAAGCTCAAGAACGGCGGAGAAAGAGGCAGGATCGAATGGGACGGCCTCAGCCCCTTATTCGTTACGCTGAGAGATATCCCTAAAAGCGCCAAAGTGGCCAAAGGGGACACGGTCCTTACCAGCCCTATTTCGTCCATCTATCCCGCCAATATCCTCGTGGGCACCGTCTATGAGATCGAAGAGGACAAGACCAGTAATATCTATACCATCAAGATCCGTCCCGCGACCAATTTCTTTAATATAGAATACGCCTATGTAATTGATAATCTGCAATATGAAGAGCAGAAGCGGTTAGAGGATTCTACCAGAAAAAAAACCAATGAGTGAGTTACTGAAAAATACTATCCGGTTCGTCCTGTTCATTCTCGTGCAGGTGTTCATCCTGTTCAAGATGCCGCCCCTGCACCGGTTCATCACCCCCTATCTTTATTTCCTGTTCGTGCTCTGGCTTCCTTTCAATATGTCCAGGACCGCCCTGACCTTCGTCTCCTTCTTCTTCGGTCTTTCCCTGGACTATTTCAGCAGGACGCCCGGTCTGCACGCGGCCGCCTGCACCCTGATCGCCTATGTCCGGCCCTTCATCATCGGCCTGCTCATTTCACAGGAAGGGGCCGACAAGAACTATATTTCGCCTTCCATTACCAGCATGGGATGGGCGCCCTATGTCACCTATGTGCTCGTCCTTAC
>Ga0307517_10000502_pt1 | contig 67175 bp, 60 predicted proteins | sample 23_EM_MG_FD_194515 | JGI IMG/M metagenome (GOLD analysis project Ga0307517, IMG submission 194515) | Populus trichocarpa ectomycorrhiza microbial communities from riparian zone in the Pacific Northwest, United States - 23_EM | ecosystem: Host-associated > Plants > Roots > Unclassified | place...
ACCACAACCTCCTCCTCTCCCAGGTACGATATGATATGATGTGATAGGATAGGATAGAAGGACAAGAAAACGCAACCTTAACCCACCCATCCACCCACCACATCCCTCCCAATCACCACTTGCCGGCCCCCCCCCCCCCCGCGCACCCAAACCTAGAATCTAATCACAGCCCATCACTCGCCACCCTTCCCCTCTTCCTTGTCTTCTTGTTCGCTCGCCTACGATACCTTACTCCAGCCGCCGCCGAAAACCCAACCAACACCAACCAACGAACCAAATCTCCGGAACCAAACCAAACCAAACCAAACCAAAACCAAACCACCCTCCTCCTTTCCAAAAAAGAATGTATGTGCGAACTTTCTCCCACTCTTTCATTATACATGTAATATTACAATAATAAATAATAATATATATATATAGCCCCCCCGCGCACAACACCGGAAGCTCAAGACACGTACGCACATATATAATACAATACAAAAATATCCTATTATTCGAGTAATTATGCTTCGCAAGAGCTAGACACGAGCGCAAGCGTATAGCGAGTGAATGAGTAAGTAAAAAACTCGACCCGGCCGGTCCGCAGCGGGGCTGAGCGAGTACTGTACCGTAGTGAGAGAGCGCCCCACGACGGGACCAGCACCGCCGTCACGATACAATAGATCGGATATTACATTCGAGTATATACCCGGTATATACACTGTACGAACGCAGTACGCTACGGGTACGGATTTACAGGGGCTTTGCGAGTGGGCTGGGGCCAGGCAACTGTCTACCGTAGCTGTACTGTACTGTACAGCTCTGTGCCCGTCCTGGAGAACGCACATATCGGTATGGTACAGCACACGCATACGTACGTACGATACCGTGCGTGCGTGCATGAGGGAAAAGTCACGGGCATCATGAGGATGCCAACATTAGCAAGTCACAGAAAACGAGCCCCGAGAGAATGTATGCGTGCTTGGTACGAACCACATCATTGTTTGCAAAAAAAACAAAAACACCAATGATGTGGTTCGAAAAGGTTTGCCTTTTTTTTCCCTTCCCCTTCTTTCTTGTCTCCCCCCATTTCAACCATGTACCATACCGCACCGTACCGTGCTACACCTTTAACTTACAGTTATGGTTTTTTGCGAGATCCATGCAAGGAAAAGAGAGAAAAAGCAGTGTATCCTGGAGAACGGAAAAAATAAAACAAATGAATGTTGAAAATAAAAATAAAAAATACAGAAAAAAAAGATAAACTCCACTCCCTATGCTTGCAATTCCAGAAATAATCAAGACCCAATAGGAAAAAAAGTAAAAATATAAAAGTTACCGATGATTTGAAGGGCAAGAAAAAGTGAATAATAATACACTGGAGCCAATCGATAGTCAAGCTTGGTGACAATGACGTTTGTCATATATCCAAGCCAAACTGTCTCTCATCACAAATATTCCTCCGAAATGTCATCCGGATCATAAAAGGAAACCTGGTATATGTACTGGGTTGTCAACAAGTAAAAGAAACCGCAAAATAAAACAAAAAAGCAAGCCGCCCCATCCACTTTAAAATGCAATACACAAGTACCAATAATGGCTCATCCATGCCCAATGCATAAGACTACCAGTAATAAATAAATAAAAAAGGAAAAGAGATGGAATAATTACACATGAAAGTCGGGGGCAGGACTGGACCAAATGGGAGGCCAGTCGGTTTGAAGATATGGAACAACGCCGGTTTTATACTCGGTCCTTGTCTTGGCCAGTGGCTGATAATGCATCCTTTGCCATGACACACCCATCCCTTCTGGTGACATTGGTGCAGGCGGAACCAGCAAGGTGTTAACTCTGCGGACAGGCCTGTACGGGGAATTTCGTACCCATGTCGGGGATTGCTGTGATCCAAAACCTGGGGTGGTTGGAGAGGAAGCAGCTGAGTGATGGATCGTCTGATGTTGAGAGAAAGGGGAAACAGCTCGAGAATGAGCACTATAAGGAGAAACAGCCATGGGCGCAGTGCTAACAGGTGATATCTGGGGGGTAGGTTGAGAATAAACTGTAGACATTGCGCGGCCACCAGCATTGGGGAAAGGTAATTGATTTAATGGCATCATTGGCAATGACTGCGATTGTTGCTGAGGCTGACTGGTAACGGGAGGGTAGTTATTGACAGGCAACCTCGGAGCATGAGCGGGTATGTGTGCGGAATACTGCGGCACGGTAATAGATATTTTGGGAGCCATTGAGCGAGTGATCCGTTTAGTTGGTGGTTGCATGCCAATTGCGGGGTCAAAAGACCGTTTCCTGGAAGGTTGGAAGTCGGGTTGAGGCATAGGGGTAACTGGAGAATGTGCTGGCATGAGTTGAGAAGGGACCGATAATTGGTGATGCAATGCCGGCATTGGTGTCGACATGGTAGAAACCAATCGAGAAGATCCATTGGGCGAGGAGGAAGCCGCTGGCGGTGAAGGCAAAGAGCCGGGAATTGACGGTAGGGTGGGTGTAAGTGGTGCCGGTGCCCTAGAAGATACCTCGACTGGTGCCCTCGAAGCCTTTTCCCAATACGCCGCAAATTTGCCAAGAGTTTTATGCCATGCCTTCCACTCCACATCTCCAACAAACAAGCTATACCTCATGTTGCTCAGAAATTCCACCTCCATCACATGAATCTCCTGCACCGCAATTCCCGAAACCTCCGCCCACGTCTTATTGGTGTAGGTGTTGTCATCCAGAACTAATGAAAAGTCAGTTCATTGAACTGAAAAAAAATTACGTTCCAGTGAGGGGGAGAACATACACTTATTTCCCAACATCAACGCAACAGTAAGAAGTCGGAATTCACTACCCGGTTTCCCCTTTACCGTAGGATTGAGTTTCTTCAATCTGTATATAAATAGTAAGGCTAGTAGGATGACGTTTTGTGACACCTGAGTGGTTGATAAGATCGTTGTGACCCATTTACGGAATCCTAGACTGGGCATAGCATCTGATGCAAGAGGAGCCTGTGGGATCAGTGTAGTTGTCGGCTCCGCTATTCTCTGGAGCACAGCTGACGACTCAAACCACAAAAGACAAGTAATCTGATATATATAATTAGAAAGGGCAACAACATCCATATGAAAAACGATGCAAATGCTTACCTGTGATGCAAACTCTGCCAAATTCGCCTTTGATCCATTGACAGTGGAAGGGACGGTCAATGAAGCACCTGAATTACTAGCAGAACTTCTTCGCCGTCTGGTAGGTTGCTCCTCCCGTGGCCGCTGCTGCTGAACCACTGAACTTCGTCTCGACAACGGTGGACTCTCCCTCCTCTTGGAAGGGAAGAGAGATGGATACGAATCCTCGCCCGGTACCCTAAATATTTCCAACGGCCCAGGTAACCCACGACCAACTTGGGGCTCGAATTGCTGAAGTTGTCCATAACTAGCGGGCAGTAATGGGCCAACGCCCTCATTGGTCATATCTGGAGGGGGGGTTTGAAGACCTGGCTTTACGAAAGATGTCGAAGGAATTCGTGATGGGGGATGTGAAGGTTTGTAAGACCCCTCCGACGAGATGGGTCGTTGCCAGTCGTAAGAGTTGGACCGTCGTGGTGGAAGGGGACAAACAGATGTTGAGTGATGGTATGATTGTAACCCTTCCAGAGGATGGTGAGTGGTGTGAGGATGCATGAGTGGTCGAGCTGCGAAGTTCAACATTAAGGCAACCTTTTGGGGGGGGGAGTTGGGGGAAGAAATTCCAAGGTAATGCCGAGGGGTAGAATGGTATATATTCTCCTGAAGGTGACTATGTGGGTTCAAAGGAGTATGGAGCTTGTCTGAGTCTGTGTAAGAAGAATTAACCCCGCAGGCGGTGGTGAGGATGATAAAGAGACACCGCCGCTATGGCCTCGTCAAGACCAGAGAGAGACCAGGCAGGGAAGGGAATGCTGTGCTATGCTGTGTGGTGGTGGTGGTGGTGGTGCGTAGGCCTCGGAGCTGGGGAACCTCTCGAAGGCGGTGACAGCAGGTGAATGGGTACAAGTACAGCAGTGGGAGCAGCAGGGAAAGTACGGTAGCAGTAAGGATGGAATAATAATATTATTTCTAGAGGAAGCCAGAGCATGACCCGGAATTGCTTCTGGTATTGGCGTCATGTCATGTCTTGACAGAAAGCGTAATAAGGGAAGCAGGCGGACGGTGGTCAAAACGAGGTTCGTTGAACCCTTGATGTAATGAAGACGGGCTTTGCCACTTTCCCCAAGCAAGCGGCGCGTGCCGGGCTAAGTGAGTGTGTGAGGGCATGCGCGTTCCGCTAAGCTGTGTGCGTACAATATGTATCGGATGGGAAAGGGGATGTGTGAGATTCCTTGGGGCCATAGAGGTTGTGTTTGGAGAGAATTGGGGAAAGAACGAAGGAAGGGGTTGGCGTTGGCTGTGGGATGAATGTGGATGGGGCCGGACTGGGGGGTTGTGAGTGGTGGTATTGGGTGATATTGGGTGGGTGTATGATATGAATGATGGGAGCGAGCCAAGTGGAGGAAGGAAGGCATGGGAATTGGGGGGAGGGAGTGTGAGAACGAATGGCAGGGGTGAGTGAGTGAGGGTGTGGGTAACAGTCAGGCAGGCTAGTTAGCCAAAGCGAGAGCGGCCAAGCAACCAAACACAAAGCAACCAAAGATGCACCAAGAACAAGCCTGAGGGATGGAGGGATGGATATCAGCCAAAGTGGGCACAAAATGTGTGTTGAGGATTGTCCTGGTGCATCGGCCTCCCTGTTGGTGGAGGATGGATGAATGAATGGGAAACGGAATACGGTAAGGGTATAATACGGTATATTATTCGCTGTGAGGAGGACAGAACGTAGGGCTAAAACATAAAACTGCAATAACACCATCACGCACACACAGCAATCAAACATCCACAATCATTAAGATACACTCTGACCTTATCGTAAAGAGAAGGAGCCAGAGGAGGAGGAGGAGGAGGAGGAGAAAGAGATATCATTAAATTATAAAACACCGGTAAATCAAACCATTCAAACAGCAAGCCCACATGAGCCTTTGTTATCTTGGTTTTCTGGTGTTTTACCGGCATAGAGGCTTTCTCTCGTTGCTCCATTCTCATGACACGATAGTGATATAGCTGTGGTAGTGATACCTTCCTCTTACTCTTCAGTAACCATGTTCGAGGATGCTAGATGATGCCAGATGATGCGAGATAATGCTGGAGCTGCTGCCGCAAGGGTGGTGTCACTCAGTCACTCGCTCCTCTTCCGGCTCCTCAGCAAAAAACTAACGGATGCACTTCACTGACTCTCCCTGCTTGGCTCCTTTGTGTGTCCACGGTGCAAGCTCTCTTTAGCGGGCAGAGTGAGAAAAGGAGCTAAACGCTACCGGATATGACGATTCCGCTAGTTTGGATGTTTCTTTTTGTCACAGCCTTTGTCACCCTTTCAACCCTCGCTGCATTTTGCCCCTCTCCCCACACATACCGGTATCTCAAATAACCACCACCCCTCCCTCCACACAACCCCCTCGAAAGTAATCAACCATGCTTGTTGCTTTGCATCAGTCTTCCGTGCCTGCTATCGAGACCTAACAAAGCCATCTTGAGGCTTCCGGACAGAAAAGGGAACCAAGCAGGTGCTAAGGCTTGAGCTCCGGTCTTGATGTAATCATCTTCAGGTCTGTACTCGAGCACGTCGTTACATTACGGTAGCGAAACAACGAGGCACAGGCAGAAAAGCAACCCAGAAAAGCTCACGAGTCACGACAGCCCTGAAAGCGCGTACGGGTACGCCCACGCAGGTTTTTAGAGTTCCGGTATTGGATGTTTCGGGACATGGTTGGCCGAAATTCATTTTCATTTGATTCCTTTTTCTTTTTTAAAACCCCCATTTTGCTTTTTCATGGTTTGTACTTGTATTTCACCTCTTTTTTTTCTTTGGCCCGTACCCTACTTTTTTTCTCCTCCTTCCTTAGTGAGTAACGTGACTTGTGGGTCTCACTTTGCTGCCTACCGATGGGGAGGGGAGTCCTTTCTCTCTTTTTTTCCATTTCTTTTCTTTTTCTTCATTCCTTGCTTGGCGATTTCCGGAAAGATGAGGCAGGGTATGGGGTGCAATGAAAGGAGGCGGATAGGAACTAGAACCTTGGGGGTTGGCTGGACCTTCAAGGGGCTGGGGTAGCTGCGGTTTACAGCACGATGCGGTCGTTTGTGTTGGCTGGCTGGCTGGATCACGACGGTTTATCACTGGCACAAGAAATCAATCGAGAAAACGTGGAAAGATGGTCGCAAATACGGTAATTTCTATACCATGCACAAGGTGCAAGTCAGCCAATGCCTGACGCTAATGCTGTATGGGGTTGTCGTCAACCAAATACGGGAGTGGGAGGGCGGAGGCAGGCGGGGAAGAGCAAAACAAAAAAAAAAAAGAGGGCAGGTTGGGATTCCGATTCACCCAATCATGCAGTCCTGACCGACATCCAACAACCATCAAACCTCACAATCGAAGCAATCCGCATGGCCTGCCTGTCTGCACCACCACCACCAAAGGAAAGAATAACGAGAAGGAAGAGGAAACATGTAGTCATCATCCGGCATTCGTGCGACCTATTATAAGACCAAGTTAACCGGTATTGGAAGTGACCAACCTTGAAACGGAAAGATTGATGGCAATAAAAGTCTTACTTTTGCCACGGTCCTGGCCTATGGCGGTAGGGATACCGCCTATACCATGCATTTTACGGGACAGCACTTTTTCTCACTCAGCATACCCGGGGCAAACACAAGTCCTTTGGTTACGAGGCGGTATCATCGCGGTCGTGGCGCGGTACTTGTCAACATTTCAATATTTGAAGCATGATGAGTGCTTTCGCGGTGTGAAGCCGTATGATTGGCCCTTGGCATGATTTACCATCTTTGGCGGGTGCGCGGAGAACTGCCTTGCTCCAGGCCTGTCTCCATCACCTTACGGTAATCTTTTTTGGTTCCCCCTCCTATCTTAATACTGGACCAGCCCTCACCTAGGCTGCTTTTAGCGTCGCCACCGAGTTCCCTCATTCATGGTCTGAAGGGCCTAGGGTCGGGTCTGGTCGACCCCAATTTTCTTTTTCCCTCTTTACCTGTATCTGGCGTCGAGTATCTGAAAATGAGACAAGGTTTTTCTTTCGCTGGTTGCGTGGTTGTGTAACAATAGCCGTATTTTCGGATGCTTATTGCTAGATACCGGTACAAGCACGCCGCTGCATATATTGCCCTCCGCTTTGTGTGGTGAGGGGCTGAAGCCCTTGGATCACGGATCAAGATTCACGAAGGATTGGCCAGCATACCGTTCCGTAAACATCCTCCCCACTACGTGACCGTACTGCACATATCTCCTACACCCTCAGGTTTTATTATTATTTCCTTCCCTTTATCGTTTACATTTCTTCATCAATTTACTCGAGCACACATGCTACGGCCAGCCCGCGTTCATTTGGTGGAACGAGGGTCGGAGTTGGGGGAAAGTGACGGGAAACCCCCTCCGAAAACAAAAAACAAAAAACAGGATGATAGATGAGCGACTAGAGAGAGAATGAATGAGAAGAAAAAAAACCCCAGAAGGAAAAAGAAAAACACAAATAATGCAAGCGATCAATTGGCCACCGAAGTAATAGCTTTAACCGTTCGTGTGCAATAATCGACCGACGTACTATGTTTGAGGTTGCTATTTTTCCTTCTTCCTCTTCTGTGACATTTTTACGTCCCTTCAAACAAGCAGGTAATTTGCATCGCTTCCCGTCGAAATGGGCACATATCGGCAAGAAGTCAGCCAGTTAACCAGCAGCCCCCAGTTTGAGCAACCAGGCCGGGTAGGTGACCAGGCAGGCTAGCCGGTTGGCAAAATAAGAGCAAAAGCAAGAGTAAAAAAGCAGGTAGGCGAGCAGAGCAGGCAGGCAAAGTAGTTCAATTTAGCCAGGTGCCTCGGACCTTTTTCGGTCAAATGTTCGATGGCTTCACTTTGCACGTATAAGATAGGGCCCACGAGATTTACGAATCCATTTTGGCCCCGGAAACAAGGAAATAAGGAAGGATATCACTTAGGCTCCCTCCGTCCGTCGGTCAAAGAGAATATCACAACGGATTTTGAATGCGGCGCTATGAAATGAATGAATGAATGACATGAATGAACTGTCATGTCGTGGGATGGATGACATATTACCATAACGTAGCGTCAGGCCTGATCAGCGAGAGGAGAAATGTTTATCAGCGGGGTTCCCGATGGGCTGGAACGGCTTTTTGATGATGATGACCTGTTTGCATTGGCTGGTTGGTTGGTTGGTTGGTTTCGTGGGATGTTTCGAACGAGGTTTGTTACCCGTACTGTATTGAACAAATTTTGATAACTAACTCAGACCCGAGCGGGCAGGCAGGTAGGGGGAAAAAGGCAAAGAGAGGTGAGAAGATCCACAACACAATAATTACGGGATGACTGTTCCCTTTTGGCTCTTTCACGGCTACTAAGCCGACGGCGCTTCGTGGGACGACATCCCATCCATCCACCGAGAAGCACACTGGCAGATTACAAAACGACCGGGTCCTGACGAGACAAAAAAAAGGAAATAATGGTATAATGATGATAATAATAATAATGAGACCAAACCACGAGTTTTGTAGGACGATATATCGGTATTTCATTCTTCGGAATTGGAGGGAAGGGTGTGGGAAGGGAAGGGTAGGGTAGGAAAGGAAGGAAATGGTGGTGGGGACACGAAAGGCAACGATGCACTATTAATTGAAAAGTAAACTGCTTCCGAGGTCATTGGAGGTCTGATTGGACGAGCAAGACCGCACCGTGATCCAAACTTTGATTATTTTTATTTTTTCTCTGTTTTGCTTGGGACAATGGGACCTTCCACGATATAATATATTTCGCGTTCCGACTTTATGGTACCGTGTCCCTCTCTCCCCGCTCAATCACCGCAAAGTTGCCTTTTTGTTTTATGTTCCCTTCTCCCTCATATGATGCTGAATCACTCACTCACTCACTCACTCACTCACTACCGTACCCGAGCGCTACGGCACGACACTAAGGGGTTTCCTTCTTTTTTTTCTTGCTTTCCCTTTCCCCCGTTCATGATCACTTGGGAGAAACCCTGTTTGATTCCAGTTCATTTGTTAAGAGTTGCTCTTATGGCTTGCATCCATTCAAACCCCCTCAGGATCATCCATCATCGCCCATGAGGAAAGTGGAAGAATGGAAGGGAAAAAAAGAACTCATGATGTTTCTTTTCCTTTTTTTTTTTTCCCACTCCCTCCTTCTCCTCCCCGGTGAGGAGAAATCTATTATATTATCCCCGTGCTGGTGACCCCGATCCTCCTGAGTAATGAGTATCACAGGCGTGGGGCACTTTTTCTTCTTCTTCTACCATTTAAGTTAGTCAGACACTTTTCTATCAGGATCAAATGGTTGGCTGCATCCGAATGCCGTAGGTTTCCTTCTCGACAACAACATGGACAGCAACAACAACGCATCCAATCAAAGGGCAAACTTTTGTCTAGAAATCCATTCGCTCAGACTCTTGGGTACAACTTCGGTATTAGATTCTGATTTTGACTTTTTTTTTCTTTTCTCTTTCTTTGCTTCTTAGCTCTGATTCTCCCTCACCTTGTCCCACGTCAAAGGCAGCAGGGGTGGTGAGTGGCCAGTGATTTGGGGAGGCGGGGGGGATCCAGCGTTAGCTTCGATATTTTACCTGTATTATTATTCATCAATCAGCAATAAAGTGCGGTCTCCCGTTGATTCGTTCACCGTCTCGTCAAACAGGATAACCCAGTAGGCTTTCTTTTCCCTCGGAAACATCATCATCATCATGCACGAACACACTAGTAAATAAAAAAAACTCTACCTCACTTCCACCGTGCTCCACTCCATTCTATGCTCTAAGGCATGTAACTCGAGTCCAGTATACCTTCTCCTTCGTGTCCGCCGAGATTACTCGTACAGTCGTGTGTGGCCACGCTTGCTTTCCGCGGCGAATCGCCAACTTGCCGACGATCGCTCCTAAGGCATGTAAGGTATCATCTATGATGGGACTACCGGAAACCGCATTTTAATTTCTTTTTAAAACCCTACCCATTTTCAATATTGCCTTCCTTCCTTTCCTCTTTCCACCCCTCTCCGCCGAGCGCGCAGAAAGCACTTTAAACCCAGTTTGTCCTGGGTTCCTTACGTTACTCATAATTCAAGTGCATGCGTCATTCACCGCAGCAGGAGGAGGAGGTAGGTAGGTAGGTAGGTAGGTAGGATGTGGAAATGATAAAGACAAAGGGATATTTGAATCTTAGGCTCACTTGAAACCTAGCATTTTCGAGATGAGCCCTGCACGAGCGCAGTAACAAGTACACACACAAACACATACTCGCACCTCACCATTCCCGGACAACAACTGAAACCCAAGGAATATATCCGGTACAGCGAGTGACCCGAGGCGACAGGTCAGGTTTTTTTCCTGGGAAAATCCCTTGAACCCAGAGCACTTCGTACGGGACAGTGAGGGTTTGAGTTGTACGGTACTGTTGTTACTCGAGTACTTTCGCGCCTTCGATACGGAGGTGTACCCGAGCGGCGGAGGCAAGGACGCAGTGAAAAGGAAAGAAGAAGAAAAAAGAACAGGTGCAAATGGAAAACCATGCATTGAGCCAATCGCAAGGGGAAGATGAAATAATAAAACAACGTGAAGCATGGCCAGGGCCATGGGCATTAGTTCGCATATTCAGCACAACTCTAGAATCCCGTTACCAGTTCTGGCAGATAACAAAAAAAAAAAAAAAGATCCATCTCCATAGTCAGTGGGAAAGCTGAAGCCAAAAAAGGAAAAAGGAAAGAAAGAAAAGGGAAAGAAAGAAAAAAAGAAAAAAAAGGAAAGAAAGAAACCTCGGTGGTTGTTGTGTGGTATGGGGAAAAAAAACCGTGCGGTACTTCTTCAATAGGGTGCTGAACTTTGTGGGTATCACTAAATCGTGACCCACAGCACTGCACAGCACAACCGCTCAGGCAGTAAAAAAGTATCGCGCGCCTGCGAAGATTGTGCAAGGATTAGGGCCATGTGAAGTTTCGAGGAGAGTGGGAGGGAAGGAAGCAAAGGGAGAGAAGAGAAAGAGAGGGAGAGAAAAAAAGAAAAGAAAAACGAAAAGGTGTAAGGAAAGTGTTTTTCTTCTTCTTTCTTTCCTTTCTTTTTCTTTTTGTTCGAAGATCACGTTGGAGGGGGAGTAACGCTTGGTCCGCCACACTATTGGCTGTGGTGGTGGTGGTGTGGTGGGGGACCTGACCGCGGAACCCTCAAAAAGCCACACAAAATGTTCGCGTCGGGAAACTCCTCGATCGGCAAGAAACTCAGCTCGCGCCTTTCTAACCCTAGTGTGACTGAGTTCTGGCACGGTCAATCGTTGTACGAGTACAGACAGGTTAACGAGTACCGTACATAAGGTCCTCGGGCATGATAATTATGACATCCGGTTGTGTTGCTAATGAGGATTTTGTTTTTCACGATTGGACCCCTAGTTCGTTCGAGTAAACTTCTCTTCATTCTGTCTCTGTCTCTCTCCTTTCCCTCCCATATTCCCTATGCCGGGTTACAAGTCTTGCGGGAAATGGGGGAAGGTACAAGTGTGCGGTGTATGTGTGCATGTGTGCATGTATGTAGCGATATCCTTGTCTCCTGTATTGTCACTCGTCTGCCGGTGTCCTTCGCGTAGGCCGGAGTATCATACTCGTCCAGGTCAAAAGTCTGTGGATAAATCACCAACCCTAACCTCGGGGCCACATACAAGCTTATGTGCCGCTCGGACCCCATCGGCTCTGAATCATCCAGAGACTTTTTGGCTTCACTGGTTAGCTGGTACTTTTTGACTCTAGTACGGATGTCGGCTGGATCTCTACCTCGAAAGTAGTAGTGTGCTCCATCTGATTTGATTCAGCGGAAAAAGGAAAAAAAATAAGAGAAGAAAGAGAAGAAGAAGAAAAAGGAAAAAAGGGTTATGATAAGGGAGGAGCTTTCTCTTGTTCGGTGCGAGTAACACTTGTCTCAAGTGGTGGGTTGCGTCGCAGGCTTACCAGATCCCAATTCTGGCAAAAGACGGGAGCGACCACTGACACGGTCGTGGGTCGTTGAACTCAGTTGTTTTTAGATGATGCGTGGCCCTTGCCTGCCTGCCTGGCCTGCTGCGGCGATATCTTTACGATACAAGTTACGATACGGGTAACAAACTAATATTATCCCACCAACCTCCCACCCCCTTCCTGCTTCCCTTCCCTTATTTACCCCCCTTCACCCCGCCTCGTACAGTAAATGAGAAGCCACGAGTACGTCTAAGCTATATATCACGGCGTGCACACGCAAAGAAAAACCTTAGCCCTGCATCAGGCCGACGATTATCATACTTGGAAAAGTAGGGAAGTGAAGAAGGGGGGCAAAAAAAAGGGAAAGGGAAAAGGGAAAAAAGGAAGTAAGGATTAAACAAATTCTTCTCTCATGCCCAAATGACAAATTCCGTAGCGGCCTTGAAATGGTGGAACTTGAAGATTTCAGGGAATTAGCTGGGGAAAAAAAGGAAAGAAAGAAAAAAGGGATTGGTATTCATCTACCGACCGATCCCCCTCAACCTCGATTGATACCCTTGCTGCATTTCAGATACTACGCCCCCGCTCCACCTGATTGCAATAGGTGTATCATAATGGAATGAATTTGAATATCACTCGCATCATATCCATATTGTAAACCCCATACCGCAGTGTTTGACCTGTCCGACAATAATAATAATAATAATATGCTTGTGCTCGTACCGTACGCTACTACCATATCAAGACTCAATATTCACCTGCCCTTCCGAACCCGTCATCATTCAGGCATTCATTTCGTTGTTTGCTCCTCCGCTGCTTGTCGCTGCGTGTGCTGCTGCTGCTGCTGCTGCGGCTGTTCATCGCCCATCATCATCTTGGGTATGATGATAAAAAGTGAAATTCCTTTATGTCCGCCTTTCCGCACCGGTCCAGTCCGCTTCCGATCATCTCTTCCCCACTCAATTGCTCGACCACCAACCGCCCCCCCCTTCTCCCTGCCTCCGTTGGATCTTACTCCACTCCTCCCCCCTTCGTAAGCGGTAATAGGAGTGTCTCGCCCGTCGGTGATTTACATAATAACACACAACACTGCTTTCTCTCTCCCCCTCGCTTCCCTTTGCTAAAGAAATGATAACATGACACAAAAAGGCACATTACAAGTACAAACCTTTGTCCGTGCCCGTTATCATTCACCATTTCGTCCATCAGCGGGATGAGAATCCATGTATCAAGTTTTAACCGAACCCTTTTATGATACCGGTAACTCACACTCACACACACACACACATTATCAGCAATAACAACCCTTCCTCTCCCTCCCCACCCCCTGGCTCTCAGTTCTTCTCGTACTTGTACCCGCCCCCCTTCATGTTCAGCTTGGCCTTGCACTAATAAAGCTGCTTGATGAACCGTTTCGCCTGTGTACCGTCCGGTATACTTGTGCCTCCACGCCAAGAATTGGCCCATTTTTCCCCATAGCCACGACGGACCCACTGAAAATGGCAAACGGGTGCCAATATTTCTTGGCCGGGGAGGCACGAGTATGTATCGAAACAGACCCCTTCTTTATCCCCCTCCTTCGGCGGGACTAGGTAACTCGCTCACCACCACCACAAGTACTGCCGGTAGTACGAGTACAACTAGCCATTCCCTACACTTTGGCACAAACTCTTCTGACCTAGCCTTGAGGAGCATGGGTCTTGATGACTGGTGAGAATAGCGAGTTTTGTCTAGAACTTTTTTTTTCCCTCTCTTCCTGTCTCTTTTGTCCTGCTTTTTACCCCGGACCTTTTGGCGTTATTATCCCTTTCTTTTTTCGCGTGGGGAGGGAGTTTTTAGCTGCGTTTGGATTGCCGGCCTATCGTAACATGACGGAACCTGTAGACTGCTGTACGGTAGTCTACAATCCCCCTACATAGCCATACCTGCCTGCCTAAGACTGCGATTTTTCCTGCTGAGTTGTGCAACATGTGCTAGTTCTGTGTTGTGTCTCGCTGCGTTACCGTACTTTAGTAATCCCTCTCCTTCACCCATCCATCCATCAATCAATCAATCAGTCAATGATCTCTTCATGACTGGCAGCTGAAACAATAGATACAAAACAAGGCTGCATAAGTTACTACCGCCGTATCATGGCCTAACTTAGTTGGATACGCGGTAATAACCCGCTCATCTGTCTGCCTGTTCCTTTCTGGATTCATTCATTCATTCCCTTTGTCTGAGCCTTTTCCGATTTCCCTTTCTTCCTGTCCTTTCCTGTCCTTTCCAATCCATCCACCCCCATCCATCAAACCAGCCATCAAACCACCCCAGCTTTTCCCCCCCTCTCCCCTCCCCCCCCCCACCGCCCCACCGCCCCTGCTCTTCTAATTTTACCATAAACTCTACTTCACACCTCTTGAAAGACACACAAACCAACCAGCCCAACCAACCAAACGCGGACTGCCCGCCTTATCCTACCGCCGGATTGTACCTAAGTTTCTGAACCCGACCGTTGGTTTATTACCTGCTTTGTGGGTTCGACTTGAAAGGTCTGGTGCGTGGCGATATTATCTGATATGCTGGCATGCGATCGAAACCCAACCTCAGCATTATTATTATTGCCGGCGAGTAATTGTGCAGTACCTACTTGTATCATACGTACCGTAGCCTGCTGTACTCGTTCCCGGCATGAAGAACCTGAACATTTGGATCCGAATTTAGTATGGGCGCTCAGATACGCACAGACAATTCGCCATACAAATTTTGATCCCTGTGTTCAGGTTCTACATGCCGGGAACATGTACTCGAGTTTCTGTGCCCCATCCCCTCCCCCACCCCCGACCACCCCTTCTCACTCAACCTATCGCTTATTATAATAATAATGTGAACTCGAATTACCGGTACAGTAAATCAAATCCCTCCCCTTCCTTTTCTTCTTTATTTATTTATTTCTTCCCTCCCTTCCTTCCTTCCTTCCTTCCTTCCTTCCTTGCTGCCTTGCCTTACTGCCTTCCTCCTGCACTCCATCCGTCCGCATGACGAAAAAATCAAAGCAGATATAAATAAATAAATAAATAAAATAAAAATTAATAAACAAGTGAGCGAAACATCGATGATAATGTAATTAATTAATTAATTAATTAATGGATTTGTGAAAAGCGGGGGCGAAACAAAACAAAACAAATAACTATAAACCTCATCGACAGCCTTTAGCTATGATACAAGTACGAGTTGTTTTTCTTTCAGGAAAGATGTGTTCGTGCAGTTATCGTACATTACACCACAGTGCCAAAACGGAGATTGTTCTTTCGGGTCAAACGTGAGTTTTAACGGTTCACCAGGGTAACTTTATACATCGTGGGAACAAGGGTATGTTAGGTACAAGTAGGTAGGAACCCTATTGACAGACAGGGATATATCCGACCAGTTCGAACCTCAGGTAACCATAACCAGAACCATAACTTTCTTTCTTTCCTTCCTTCCTCCTTTCCTGCAGGGTTTTCTTTTCCACAAGTATGATATGATATATGCTTGCTTGCCCGAAACTAACTAACTAACCACCTCGCCAACCAACCCAACCAACCAATCACCAGAAAAAAAAAACTCCCTCACCTATCGCACACACAGAACACACAAGCAACTATGATCACTGGTACAATAACCCGTAAGTTAGCGCCTTCTTCGCCCAGGTTTACCTTATCAAGCAAGAAAGAAAGGGAAGGAAAGTAAAAAGTGAAGTACACCACGAATGATTCCTTCCTTCCTTCCCCTCTTCCCCCACACACACACAGCCCCCCTCGATGCCAATGATACTCTGCACCGTATCATCTCCCCTGTACGAGTACCAATGAGACAATGGAGGTTGTTGTTTTTTCCCCCAAAGGGCGTTTGTGCCGCCTGAGACACGGAGGTTAATAAGCACCATGCTATCAATCAATCACCGTAAATTTCTCGGGGGGTTGCAAAGTTTGGATCGTGGGGGGGGGGGCTAATATTAGCCATACCGGTATAGTATGATATATGCGATCGTACCTAATTGTACTGTACGCACTTTGTCTCTGGAGAATACGGCACTCAAGGGGGGGGGGGGAACATTAGTCATCCATGTCTTGGATGATAATAACAACAATAATATCATTATCATTGCAGGGGCAGCAGCACAAGACTTTCTTTCTTTCTTTCTTTCTTTCTTTCTTGCTTTCACCGCTTCACCGGCACGATTCAAGGAGATATGGGGGGCGTTATCCCCCCCCTCGTTTCCTTTTCCCTCCTTTCTTTTGGAGAAGAAAAAAATAATTAGGTATGATACAACAGAGTGCACAGGACTTGTTACCATTCATCATTGTATCTATTATTCTCAGGTTTCTCTTCCTCTAGCCGAGCCAGCCAATCAACAACCAACAAACCAACCAACCAATCAATCAATCAAACCTCCACACCCCCCCCCTCCTCCAAAAAAGAATTATTAAAATTATTTATTCCCCAATATAGAAAAGAAAAGAAGAAAGAAAAAAAACCAAAGACAAAACAACAAAGCCAAAAATAATAAATTTGCGGCTCTGCGATAAGCTTTTTTTTCCCCCAAGTCTTATTGTTTCCATTTTTATTTTTATCTTTTTGAAGGGAGAATCTAAAGAGGAATATAATAATAAAAATTGCGAGTCCCCCCCCGCTCCAACCAATCAAGCCAAAGCCAGAAAAAGAGAGAGAAAAACCCAGCCCTCCCCCCCCCCTTCACCCTTCCAGTGATAAGCCATACGTGTTATTGTTACTATCGAACTTGGCCCGTACGTATCCATCCATCCATCGGTCTTAACGCAGCAGTAAGGTTATCATAAAGCAATGTAAGGTAGCGGGGGAGAGGGGGAGAGGGGGGTTTCGGCTCTGACTTGGGTTCACTGGACACGTAGTCATTTATCATACTATGCTCATTTTATATAAGTTCTTCACGTGTGAGGCAGGGGAGGAGGAGGGGAGAGGAGAGAGGAAATACGGTGGTGGGGTTTATCCTTGCTCGGGTTGGCCAGTCAGTAAGGTAAGGCACTACCGGTGTGATAGATAGGTAGGTAGATGGGTACCGTAGGTAGGGAGGGGAGAGCGGAGGTGAGGTTTTGGCCGGGTTAATTTTATTTTCAAGTTTTTCGTTTTTGGCACTGGATGTGTGCACTACGGGACTGCACCGCCTGGTCATGGTCCATCACTCGGTATTGGGTTTGTTTTGGATGGGCGGCGGGCGGTGAGGTCTCTTCCGGGGCTAGGAGGTGTGTGGTACGGTGAGTTAGGTATCGCTAGTCCGTGAATGTGTATCATACCTATCTATGTATTTGGTCGACTTAATTCAACCTGATTTAGACTATCCATACGGCATAAAACCCCCCCATCCACCCCCCCGATCGTACAAACGAAATGACTTTAACTTCAAAAAATTTCTTTCTTTTTTTATACTTTCCCAATTCTTCCCTGTTGGGAATAGCCGCGCGTTATATGATAAGTTCAACTCCACGTTGCTTGCCTCAGTTAAGTTTGCTGTCCTGTGATGGGTCACTTCACTCACCCCATTCACTCCCAGAACAGAATGGGCATGGCGAAACTTTGATATTGTCATTGTTGTCCCTGATCGTAATTGGCGGGGGACATTGGTTGATAACCGGTACTCGCAATTTGATTGGCTGAGCGAGAACGGGTGTGAAATGGTGAGCGGCCGTCGGGGGTGATTAGAGGAAAGCAGACTAAGCGCAGTACGGTACTTTGCCTTTTTTGTTTTGTTTTTGTTTTTGTTTTTCTTCCTTTCTTTCTCCTTCCTTCCTTCCTTCCTTCCTGGAGTATCATATGGGGGGGGCGTTAACTTCAGGCGTCCCCCACACGGCCCACCGGTATGGTAGTTAGTCAAGTTAGGTAGGAAGCGCAGTCTTTGTCGTGTCAGGTTTGAGATGTAACTGGATATACCATGTGGATAAAAAAAATAAAAAAAGGTAGTTTCTTAGTCTGGATTTTACGGGAACGGTGACTTTGGTGTGCTTGGTTTGGTTGTGGTTTGTGTGTGCGCATCATATTCTTTCTTTGCTTTGCTTTCGGTGTAGCGATGTTTGTCATGGGTGAGTTAGTATGGATGGGTGTCATATAGGGCGAGTTCTGCCGGGCGGCTGCCGATGGGCCGGTGGGTAAGGCAGGCAGGTAGGTTCGGTCGGAATCAGCTTTTCATCGGGGATTCTGCCTGGAACATACTGTAACCATATTCGTGATAGGCATTATCTATGTCATTATGGCGTGAATAACCCATGAAATAACCACTCCTGCAATCACAACCTATCACCCGTTTCCAAGGGCAGTAAGCCGCCATTCCCTGCCTTCCCTGCCTTCCCCCCCCCGGCGTCTCTTCAGCTCGAGCACGATGGTGATTAGAACTTGCACCAATAACTGTAGTGACACTGTACCACAAAAATGCGCGACAAAGCCTAATGTAACGTCTGACCACGGTATACGGTATTCATATTCGCGAATATGTATTCGTACCCGTGAATCTCCGTAGGAGGTAGCACTGGACTGGACTGGACTGGACTTACCATGGAAGTTCACGGTAGGCGAGGCGATCGATCGTATCTATCTATCATATTACGAGTACAATATAATTCAAAACCAAACTGGAGTCTCAAAAAGTAAAAAACTTAACTTACTGTAGCTCTTGACAGATATACAATTTTTGATGAAAGGAAGAAGGAAAAAGAAGGCAAAAAACAAGAAAAAAGAAAAGATCGCACCGCTTCTGTCTTTCTGCTGCGCCAGGGTTATCAGGTTCAGGTGTGTGTGTGTGTCTCCCAGAAGTAAGTAACGCAATGAGTAAAAAAATAAAATAAATGAAATACAAAAAATTCTGGGGAATGAATGACTGAATGATTACCGTATGATAATGTGGGTGTGCGTGATTTGTTTGCTTGCTTGCGGAGTGTAGATGCGCTGGTTTGCGTTGCCCGTTGTGGCGGAGTCGACTGAGGCTTTTTGTCCATGGCAGCCGACTGGCTGGAGCTGGGCCAGCCAGCCAGCCAGCGAGCCAACCGGTCAGTCTAGGCGAGTGATATTTTGTGATTATTGTTGGGAAGTTTTGGATGATTGAAGAGCTGTATGGCGGTGTCGCTGCCGCTGCCGCTGTGTTGACTGGGGGAAACCTTATTACTATGTCCCGGTAAGGCGGTGGGGATGGATAGGATGCCGGTATTTGGGATTCTCTACGAATATCTGGGGTTGAACGCAATTTGACTGTGGCCACGTAACACACAGGAGGCGTATCATACTGTGCTGTGCTCAGCCACCCGTGGCTCATGACCTTGCTTGAAGGGGTACGGGACCGTTAGCTCCCGGGTTGTGGACCGCCATCGGGGGACTTGTGTTCTTGTGGCCGGAGAATAAATTCGTATTTTATTATATCCTGGATCGTTTGCCTCGTCTCTCTCTAAATTGGTGCATTGTTGGGGGGCGTTGGTGTACTTGGGTTTTGGCATAGCCCTTTCAAGTACTCGAGATCCACGCTTTGGTCTCGGGGGCTTTCGTGTTAGAGGGATCTCCATACTTCTCATGAGTGAATACTGTAGGCCCATGGTTGACGTGCCACTCGTATAAATGGTAGAGTTTTGTACCGGTAATATTTGGTTTTGTTTTTTCCAAGGAAGGGCGGTGGCTTGTTCTTGCCACCCGCCTTTGCCACAAGACACCGGTGGAACGTTCTTGGGAAGAGGTTGAGCACGCCCCCAAGCTCTCTCTTGAGCCAGTCTCAAGTATGAACATCTCCCTTCCAATGTGAACATCCGGAGTGGCGTCTACCAGGCCTCGATGTAATGCATCGTACATAGGGGACCAACCATATTAGTCCATCGGGGGTGGCCATGATATAACATCTGTCTTCTTACAATCAGCTACCAGGAATTCCTTCAAATACCTACTCACACAGCCTCTGGACGGCAATTCTCCTCACAGTATCTTTTCGTAAAAGTCTGATCAGCTTTAAGGAAGGTCTACCCAATTCCCTTTCGCTATATGCCTAAACTGTGGAAGGTTGGGGGGGGGGACCTCTAGCTTGTCTGGCTTCTCTTAGCCCCGATCCTGCCCTTACGAAAAGAAACGCTACTCCCCCCCTCCCCCAAGTATAGTCAAAACTTCCGGACTCCCTCCCACTCGGGAACGCTTTCTGCAGCGATACAGGATGCCTCGTGACAGAATAGTAACAACAGACCACCCGGCAGGGATCCACCCGATAAGAGACAGTGGATGGCGGGAAAAAGAACTGGTCAGCTATTTGTCAACGTCGTATCTCTCCCTGGGGTCCATCGGGCACAACCTTGCCTGAACACCCTCAGCAACAGAACAAAAGGCAATGGCCAAAAAAGAAACTCACAGGGAAACGAGAAGAACGCGCAGAGGGAAGCAACTAGAGTCCTAACTGGGACCTTTGGAGGCATGGGGATCCTCGTCTCCGCTATTGCACCTCTAGTATGATCGAGTGATACCATATGACCTCACCCAAAACCCTTCCACGATACTCATACCACTGGCTTCTCTATTCCCCCGGCTCTAGAGATTGGATGACCTTGCCATATATATTCTAATATCCGTATTGCATGATGTTTGGTGGAGGGATAGTCTTGATTTTCCTAGGGGATTTGACCTGCTGTCCTCAATTACCTGGTATCACGATGTGTGAATGTGTAGATGTGGGCACCCAGTACTGCACTTCCGTTCATAATGTAGGAAGACTTGCACCTATAAAGAGACATAACATGAAATAATAACAATATCGGCATTCAGGGACTAGTCGAGCATGCATATATAGTTTTGTGTAATAGTGGTGTTGGGGCGGGCTGAATTGGTGGGTTCGGTGCTTTGTATATTCGCCGTACAATATGCGCGCGCACGTTTTTTTTGAAAGCAAAGTGTCGATATAGTCACATAGCAATAGCCATGGTATTTAATAGCTAGAGAATCGAGACTCTTTTCATATTCGGCATACTTCTAGTGCTTTGCAGTTTGCCTCTTTAAGATTCATGAGTATGAGCTTTTCGTACTCTCTAACATGCTATTACCTCGAAAGGAAAAGCAAGCATCCGCTTCCAGCTTTTAATCCCTCCCTGATAAGGATATAGTGATATCTAAACCCCGATTACTCCAAAATCAAAATACGCCACTTCCCGATAGATTGATGGGGAGAAACAGAAGGTGAGGAAGGAAGAGAGATATTGGGTTTATTTACAAGTTATGACGGGCAACAGCAATCAAAGCAAAAGGATAAGAATGTGAAACCCCTAACCTGACCCAGCCCGCTATTTAGAGAAGACAAGCCATGAAAAGAAACTCCGGGTATGAGGTCGAATAAATGAGGAAAGAAAAACGAATAGGGTCTAAATATAGGCACTTAGCGATTGGAGGGAACTTCGAGTATGAACCTAAGCAAGAGGTGTGCCGTGATACTCTAATTCGACAACCCATTCGGCAGCGAATTCGACGCCGTGTCGCCGTCGAGTTCCGTACTTCCTCCAGGCAGTATTGGAAATACCAATATCGGCAACATAAAGGTTCCAGGCAGCACCTACGCCAGAAACGAGTGCATTGAGCAGACCTGATTTGGGTGCGCCCATGCAGACCACCCATTTCGCTCTCATGTGCAGGTGGCCTGTGCCCTCAAGCTGTGCGACTTCGCCTATAGTAGATATTAGTATACTCGAGAGAAACGCGAGAAGGATAACAAACCAGTGCTCCCGTCCACACCACTGGGCATATCAACTGCTAATACGCTCGCTTTGCTCTTATTTGCGAACTGTACCAACTCAAACGCAGTGGCCTGCTGATCTGTTCGTAGATCTTCAAAGCTAAGATGCGTGCCCAGCAACCCATCAACTATTAGCTCCGGTGGTGAATCGAGAGCTTTCAAATTGTTCGCAAGTTCTTCCCACCGCCCTACTCTGCCACCGGCATTTCTGAATATATTGAGCTGCCTCCTGACGTGCTCTAGCAACTCATCTTCACGTTCCAGACCTAGAACACAAACCATCACCCGAACATGGTGGTTCTTCAAATGCCTTCCCGCAGCTATGGCACGTGCTCCGCTTTTATGATTTCCGGCAAATACAAGGACTACCGGGAGGGCATTATGGCTTGATGTAGATATCCGTTTTCCAAAGGCCTGAATGACTACTTGCGCAATGCCCCGACCGGCGTTTTCCGTCATCATATCATCTGTGAGACAGAGCTCGACCTCCGCGATCCTCTCCACATCGAGCATTTGCAATGGGCTGACAATCGGACAAAGTTTGCCACTGGGCGCTAGCCGTAGTGTTGGTTTCCCAGGCTTGCCAATTGGAGTTTGTCCAGGGCCTCCACCACTTGATGACTGATGATGGTGGAGATTTTCCAAGGACCTCATCGACGGGTTGCTTGTGCTCATTTGCCTTGTACCTCGGCGGCGCCCACTCTGCGATCGATGAGACATGCCCCTCCTGCTGCTTCTTCCGCTGTCGGCAGCCGTACCATCTCCACGACCTCGACCAAGCTCATCACCAGAGTCTTCAGATGATTCTTCAGTGATAAATTCGTTCGGCCAACCATCTCGATCGTTCGATGATTGCCCATTTGCAAAGGTGCCAAGGACGTTCTCATGGTGGTGGTAATTCTTTCGAGGGGCGCCTGATGCTTTACTATTGGAGCCGCGTTGCGGGAGCCTATTGAAGGATACTAGGCGTGCCTCGTCCGCTGTTGTGTCTTCGGCCTAGAGCCAAAGCATTAAAATAAAGACCAAGGAGCATAAACAAAAGTTTGATAGGATCACAAGATTTAACAAATTACCTTCATCCGGTTGAATAAACCCTCTTTATCAAATCGGTCCAAGTTCCCCTGAAAATCAAATTCCCTAGCTTTGTAGTCATTGACATCTTCTGTGGCCCAACCTTCCTCTTCCGCATTTGAATTGCCGTCATTTCGCCGCTCCCTCCGTCTTTGCCGCCTTCTCTTATCAAAATTTGCAGCACCTGGTTGAAGCAAACCAGCACCACCAGAACTGGTTGCTTGGGGTATTGGGCCCCCAAAAATCCCATGTGATAAAGCATCCTTCTGGGTGAGTTTCTCCGGGGCGGTTGACTCGAGGGGTGGGCGTTGCTCATGGCCCCTTGTTTGGGCTTTTCCGCGACGAGAGCGCCTTCCAGAAAAAGGCGGGCGAGTATAAGGAGTAGGCGGCATCGCTACATTGCTAGCAGCATCGTCAGTTTCATCGAAAGCGCTTGACTCAGCAGCGGCGTCCCCCCGAAGGGAGAGATCCCCAAAAGGTAATTGGAGCACAGATGCCGAAACAGGGCCCCGTACTGGTAGGGAATGACCGAGCCCAACGGGTCTTGGGTCCAGGGCAGCGCTAGCTGAAAGAGGGTGGGACCCCGAGCTTGCCGGGACTGCAAGAGTACTAATAGGAGCTACCGACACTCCTTGCGACGAGCTGTTGCGCTTTAAGGCTGGTGGATTCGGGGGTCTTATAGCGGCAGCAGCTGAGGCAATGGACGAGCCAGCAGTCGCCATTCTTGGTGGGGTAGAGTAACTCGGTTTCATCGGCTTGTTTTTAGAATTTATAATAGAGGCCTGAGCGGTCGGTGCGGCGTTGGCCTCGGGTTTCTGTGATATTGATATAATGGCCGGATCAACAAATTGGCCAGAGGGACCTGGTATCTGTGGAGAATGCACGGCTGTCGCCGGTCGGGAAAATTGATTGCTTGGGAGTTGAGAGAGGGGTTGGGAATACGTTTGAGCCTGTGCCGGAGGCAGTGGAGGTGGTGGGGGTTGGTTAGTAGGGAGGGTAGGAGGGGCCTGGAAGTACGGTGGATGAGGCGGCTGGGGAGGGACAGGAGGAGGAGTAGAGCCATTGGTCTCGGAGGGGATGATATCAATGTCCTCAATATCTAAACCGTTAATCGAATAGCTGGGAGCCCTATGGCCAGTGTCCACAAAAAGCACTAAGATGGGTACCTTGTTAGCAGTGATCATGGCTCAGCGCTTAAGCAGGGTGAATCTCGAACCATCGCGAAGTGTCAGTTCAGGACCATTGACGTCAGCGACGAGTCCACGGACTCGGGTATGAGCAGGGTCGTTGAGAGTCAAGAGGACCTGAAGACCAATAAATTGGGACGTCATTGTTGTGATTTGGATGGTGAGACTGTAAGAGCTATGATGCGGTAAGGGGGTGGAATTAGGGAAACTTTCAGCCTTGTAAATCGAATTTTTAATAAATGCACGAAGTCGAAGGTAGCTGTAGGATGGCAGAAGGGAGCGAGGGTGAGGGTTTATTTTTCGGGGGAGAGAGGGAAGAGAGGAAGACCTCTGCTGAAAGCCCAGTTGCACTTGTGAACGGCCGGCGAACAGAAAAGAGAAGTGTTGAACTCCTGGTTGCCCTGTGACTGACTTGCCGCCGGGTAACCCCGAGCCTCCCGTCCTTGCAGATTCAACCCCAGGTATCCCAAAGCATAGGGCAACATTTGATGATTCTTACCATTCGCACACCCTTCGCCTTAGCAGTTCCATTCGAGTATCATTCTTCACTACTCTACTCTATCATCGAACAATATAATTCATCGAACAGTCATGCAACGAGGCGATTCCCTTAATTCCCCATTCGTTCCATTCTCCCCCAACCCCTCTATTCAACAGGGTACCCCAACCTCAACCCCTCCGCTGAAACATACACTCTCTTCATCAACTTCCTCCAATCTCCGCTACTCCTCCTCACGCAAATCCATATATGACCGCCACCTTAACCGGTCCCAGCGGTCTGAGCTCTCCAAAGCAAGCTTCGCCTTCCTATTCGGGGAGATGGTGCAATATGCTCAAAAGCGAGTAAATGGTATCGCAGACCTTGAGAAAAAGTCACTCCCCAAATTAAACGAAACGAACAAAAGGAAAAAAAGGAAAAAATACAAACAAGAATCTTGGCTGACGAGGGCTTAGGCTCAACCTCCACGGTTACTCAATTGGCCAGCGATTGTTGGAGCTTTTACTCTGGCGTGAGGGCCGCAGTGCAAAACGCGAGACACGCATCTTGGGGATACTCCAGTTCATAACTACTACGGTCTACCGTTCTATCTTCAATAAGCCAGCGGATGGGCTGGAGAAATCTAGGGACAATGAGGATGAATATATGCTCATCGACAATGATCCTATGGTCAACTCTTACATATCTGTTCCCAAGGAAATGTCACAGCTGAATTGCGCAGCATTTGTTGCAGGAATTATTGAAGCTGTCTTAGACGGTTGTCTTTTCCCGGGGAGGGTCACGGCTCATAGTGTCCCTACGGAGCAATTGCCAGCAAAGACAGTGTTTTTGAGTATTACGCCCATCATCTACTATATTGGACGACGATTTAGGCTAACCAAGTGATAGTAAAATTTGATGAGTCCGTTATAGAACGGGAGTCGGTACTAGGCTAGTCACACCAGTTTCTTTTGTACTTAGATTCATCTGCAAAGGGAGGTATATCGGCGTGGGCGTTCAGGGAATATTTACGTTGTATTCAAACGTTATGACATTTTTGTGAATGATTGGATTTCTTTCATACCTGATAACCGGGTACGCGGAGTCCCGCACCCTGTGTCTTGTGGCACTATCTGGTCGCCTGCCAGAGTTGGGGTTTCGGGGGGCTGGTAATACCTTCGCCTGATAAAGGGTTCATCGGGTGATATGAATATGATAATTATTATAATATTATGTCCCCTTGCCAACGCTTCGTAGGCTGGCGGCATTACCCGAGCACTGTAGGAGGCCACCGGTGAGATGTGAGGGGGCACTCCCCCTTACTATGACACGGAGAGGCCACAAATGCAGGACAGAGGCCTACCACCCGCGTGTCGAAAGTTGTCAACACAATTAGTCGCGGTGTACCTGTAGGCCATATAGGCGCCCCCGGCATGATAAAGGTCCAGATAGAGCAAGCGGCGTGATAGGGCAACAAACGCAGGTGCTGTCTGAGTAAATGCCATAGAAGTGCTGACTCATGGTAAACTATAAGGAAAACGTTAGTTTAAGTGGATACGGAGAATGCTGCCGGGAACATACCTTAGCCTTTCCTGGTGAACCCCATTTAACGACTCTCAGGCCACATTCCTCACTCGTGTCCGCTGCCCCATTACGCCCGTTGCTCCATCCAGGCTTTCTACTAGTAGAAGTGCCAATTATTGGCGAACCAATGTAGAAGGTAGAGAATCGGAGGTCTCCCATGCGACATGAAACCGAAGATCCTTCATAATACATCACTCGGGCGGAAACCCCCTGGGCGGTTTGAATTCGAAGGTTTCAAACTCCTAAACTCAGGCGTTGTTTGCGATGCTTCCGGCTGCACTAGCAATTCTCAAATGGGGCCAATAGAACGGGCGCCTTATACCGCTCGCTTCACATTTTACTCGAGCACCATTCTGCCTGGGTGTCATGTCCTACCTCCATTTCGCCCCTCTCTAGCTCCGTAAAGCGAATCCACTTTTGCCCCCTGTCCGCCTCGAGCATAGCTTGCGGATCGCCTTACCGTAAAAATCCTTGGAATCCACTATCGGGTTATGAACCCTTTAGCCCACGGTAGGATCTGTCTGGTATCATGGGTTGTGTGAGAATTGCGGATACCGTTTAATGAGATCTAACACATCTGGAGCACTCGAGTAGGGAGCTGATTCTGTGTCCTGCGAGGAAAACGCTAGTCCTTCTCGGGGTTTTTAGCTCAGAATTCGGGGGTTACAGGACTGGTGGAGAGTGTGGATCCCAAGGGGTTTTATGGTGCTAGTGCTGCAGCGATTCTTAAGGCCCTGGCACCTTCGAGCCTGCCCTGGGCCTCATGTCGAATTGGAAAGCTAGTCCTTATCTTGGGGTGGACAATACCTAACTAGGCCTCCTGGCTAATTATTCAGCAAGAACTTTCGTCCCCATATCAGTATCGTGCAAGCCTTATCATACCAGTGTTCGCCTTCCTATCCAAACTTTGAAGGCCTCTCTACTCGGGCACGAGCCCAACTAGCAGACTAAGAAGAAAGTCGCTCTGTAATCATGTTTGAATAGCCGACTAGGAAGACTTTACGGAAGGTCTTTTTGCAAAAAAGTTCTGTCCGCGGGGCTCGTTATCACAAGTTGTATCGTAAAGTCAGTCGATGTTGGGTGGCTGGTGGCATGAGGCTCGAAAGCGCTGGCAGGCATTTCACCAGCTTCTTAACCCGTGGGTATCCGGGCGTGAAGATGCCAAGAAGTGGCGTTTGGTCTAGATTCGAGGATCTTGGCATTTGTATTTTCAAGATCCTTTCGGGGCTGGCAAATGGTATGATACATGTACGAGTACGAGTACAGTCTTTCATGGGGTCGTGAGGAATATTAGGAGGTGACGAACAGGGATCCGCAGCAGGTATTTTTTTGTTACCCTACTTTGACGAATTCGATTTTTTGTTGCCAAATACCCCTGTTCGTCACCTCCTGATATTCGTCACGACCCCATGAGAGACTGTATGGCTAGCTTGAGGCCTCGAGCCCTGAGCCCTGAGCCCTGAGCCTTCCCAATCCATCCTAGGTGTCGGCCAAAATGCTCTTGGCACTTGGCAGGGAAAACAGTATATAAGAGCGTTCCTCCCCGCCCCCCTCTTCTCTCACCAGCTCTCTTTGCCTTTTGGTCAGTACACCCCAACTTCCGCTTTCAACACCAAAACCTCGAACGCTTTTTGGCAATGGATCATCATGAGATGTCTTGACACTCTGACGGTCTATTCTCATTAAGTTTTCGGGGGTTTGGTTTTTTTCTTAACTTTTTGATCATATTGCTAATACCCCTATAGGCTTAGATCAAGTGTAGTATCTGTTCTTTTCAGTTTAATCTCTGAAACGGTTCTATGGAACCTTTTTTTGATTATACTTATTTTTGGTTACTTCGGGACCCTGCCTCTGGCTTGCCATGCTTGGTTCCACTGTGTCGCCGGTATTGCACTGCCTCCGGTTGACGCGAATCTTTTTTTCTTTCCCGTTATCCTACTGGCCGCTGTGCGAGGGGATGACGGAAATTTGGGTTTTATCGCTTCGGCGCTTGCCTCTTGGTGGGCACAAACAAACATACGTTCCCTTTTGTGATAGATGCGATCTGCCCATTGCCATGACATCCGACCTGCCTTTTGTCGTCGAGCTATTCGCTTGTGTCCCATCATCGTTCGGTCTTACCTGCTTGCAGTTTATCGTAGGTGTTTTATGTGTCTCGAGTGCGGATTATTTTCTCACGTGATTTTTAAGCATAGCCGGACTCCTGCATAATGTGTGTCGGGTTCGGAGGTGCTCTCGTTTAATGGTGGGGTTCCTCAGCCTCGAGAGGATTCGTTTGTGATACTGTACGAGTATGATACTTTTCTTGCCTGGGACAAGTACCGGGGGCTCAGGGTATGAGGCTCCAGGCTACTCAGCCAATGAACGAGTAGAATTTCATGAGGTTCCTGGGGTTTGAATTTTTTTGCGTTCACCCGACTTTTTTTCCCCCCTCGGAAAGGCGGCTAGAATTGGCCGTTTATATGGTTACACTCACTAAATTCCGGCCAATCGAAACCCCTTTCGCCTCACTTATGCTCAACCCCTCGAGATTAAATACCGACGGGGGGTGACAGCTGCCTTTTTCCTGGCCACTTATTCGTGTGCCAAGACTTCTCGACAGCTTCAATAACATGTTGGGGATTGATCACCGCTTAACTTTGAGCAGGCTGAATTTTTACTTCAATACCTTCTTAGCGGTGGTTTGCTTGGCCATCTTGACAGGTGGTATCATGGCAAAGGAAAACGTGTTCGCCAATAGTTATCTGCATTTATCTTGTAAATTGAGTTCTTTGTGGTTAGACAAAAGAGTTGAGGATGAGGGTTTGGTGACGTGTGAGAAGGATTATGTTGTACGGTATTTATGGAAGAGGATTTTGTGTCAAAAGCCCATCCATTCCTGCCCTCAAGTGTATCGCATCTAGCTGCATTTGGGTAACCGGTTTTTACAAGTCACTGGGATCTGCTATCGTACTCGTGCTTCGTGCTTCTTGGGCCCCGTGTGGAAATAACGTAGCTTGCTCTGCTGCAATGGGGGTTTATCAGAGAATATTCGCGCGGTACACTCGCATCCGCAAAGTTCTCGTAACACCTTCGGCACTCCTATCAACACGGACCCAGACCACAAGAAAGGGACAAGTCTTTTTTGAGAGATCTTTAATCCAGTAACGGCAGATTCCATAGAGCATATTCAGGGTTTTTCCCCCTCAAATAGCTTCTGCAATCCCCCAGTTTAAGGCTATCAAGACTTCGCGATACATCAGACGTTACGAGAACTTTGCGGACACGAGTGTGCATTGCCGGGACAAGGCGAGGTTCATACTGTACTGTACTTGTAAGAACCCCTAATACTTGGACCTTGCTCTGGGAAGTTGGTGTCGCCTTTGCTGGTGAGGCCCGGAGCCTTATTGTTCTCTCGTTTTAAGCTGTCCGAAGCTGGAGCTGGGGGGTCGGTTTCTGTGAGAGGGAATTCTGAACGTTTTGGCGGGAGGTCCTATTGTTCGGGCTCTTCAACTGGAATTGTCGTGGGATTAGGTGTCCGTGGGCGGCAGCCGATAACAGCGGACTCTAGTACCGCACTAATGACAGTAGAAATGAAAAAGAGGTCTTGGGGGGTTGGAGAGGCCTGGAGAGGATTGTTAGGCAGATCTGACAGCTTTCCTGCACACGGGAGCCTGTTGTTGTTGGTACTTGTACGTGTTTTGTTGCGGCTTATGGGTTTAGCCTCGCGCGGAAGAACGGTATCGATATGAGTGTCTGCGCGCGCCAAGACTCGTGTATGGGATTGAGCATCAGACCAGTGCTCGCCGACGGTGGTTGAGAAGAGCGGCGTGAATGGGCACTAGGTGGAGAGGGTAAGTTACCTATGTAAAAAAACACCACCACAAGTCGCTCCAGTGGTTCAGTTGGATTGGGATCGCTATTGTCTGGTGCTAGTGGCCTTTTCCCCAATCCCCTGAATTCCTTCTGTGAAAAGGTTCTAGTGCCTGTACTCGAGTCCATACCTGACGGTCGGGATATTGCAGTCGGGATCGACGGCTCCCATCCGGTGCTGTGAGTGTAATACCGGTACTGTACGAGTACTCGGGTACTGGGGGAACTCGCCTACTGGTGAACTGACTCTGCAGTAGTTTTTACCACTTTGGATGGTCGGCGGGGGTCTCGAATGATGCTAGCTTATGTTCATGAGCTCTCTATCAATCAAGGAGTCCGGATCCACCGCACGATTAGTCAAGGGGAGTTCGCCGCACTCGGGTTCTTACGGTTTACCGTATGAGGTAGACCATCCCCAGCCAGCTGTTCCATCACCCAGAGAGATGCGGGCAGCTATACAGAATTGGCGAAAAGTGTCAATGAATATAATTGTTCACCGACAACACAAGTCTGTAGGGTGATACTGGTACGGGTATACAGACCCTGGATATGTTTAGTCCTCCGCGTATAGCTCAAGACTTGTTGTCGTGAAAAAAAAGACGGCGATTAGATCACACTTGGGTGGATGGTTGGGCCGTAAAATCAGGCTCAAAAACTGCATGAATGACGACGGGTTGTGTCGACCAAACAGCACATCTCATGGGAGAAACTCCGACTCTACTTGATTAGAATAAGAGAGCAAATAAGAAATGGAGGAGAGCGTGGAGAAACTGTAGTGGCCCTTTTCTAGCTGGAAATTCGTTCGCGGTTCTGTAGAGCTGATTGCATTTTTTGCTTTGATCGGGCCCAGATTTTCATTTTCATGCTCAAAAATACTACCAAGGGTGATGAATTAAAGAGCAAAGGTAGATGGGCTTTGGCCCAGGTGAACATGAGTAGTTTCTCGCTGCTGCAAGAAAGATTGCAGAAACTGTAGCAGCTGCAGGGACTTCTTATAGGCTTCTGGGATTCGGCGGCTCGCCACTGATCCTTGAGCAGCAGCGGAGTCACAACCCTAACCATCGGGGCATTAATAGGGTGGCCCCTCGCTCTGGGATCCCTGTTGGGACAACTCCTAGGGATTTTAAGGCCTTCAACCCATTCCTCCCATTGCACCGAAGTACTTAGCTTGTAATAGCTGAAAATTCGACCCTCAACAATTAGATTATCTCGGGATGGATTCTCGACTGTTAGCATACCGTCCGTCACGCTCTCACACTCCGGACACAGACGACGAAGCCGGAGAAACCCCGCCGAGGATGCAATCGCCTGGCCCGGGCATGTTACCGCACGGTCATTCACAAATGCCCGGCCATCCACAAATGTCTGGCTATCCACAAATGTCTGGCCATCCACAAATGCCCGGTTATCCACAAATGCCTGGTCATCCACAAATGCCTGGCCATCCACAAGTGCCTGGTCATCCACAAATGCTCGGTCATCCACAAATTCCCGGCAATCTACAGGTGTTTGGTGCTCCACAAATGCCCCTCTACCAACAAATGCTCAGTAACCCACAAATGCCTGGGCACCCTCAGATAGCCAGCTATCCCGAGATGCCTGGCTACTTAGTTCCACCACGCTCCCAAACCAGTACCCCCGGTACGGTCGGCGGGGGGGCTCGCTCTGCTATAGACCAGCCCAATATGACCATGCCGGGACCTAGCAACCAACCGATTCCTGGTTACATGGTGGCTCCACAAGGAGGTTGTATGATCCCACTTTCTATTCACACAGCTGGCGCTCGTTATGATATACAATCATCCAACATTGGAATGTCGACAATGCCTCCCATATCTGATACTAGGTACCACTCATACCTACCCATAGCTCCACCGAAGGTCACCCCTGGCACGGAGATCATCATAGCACTGATGGGAGTCACAGGTAAAATCCGATGTCTGTTCAAAACCTGCATACGTTGGCTAATATAAACGACAGGAGCAGGCAAAAGCTACTTCATTAGGGAGGTCTCCGGTGACTCCGGGGTCCAAGTGAGTAGCGATCTTTGTTCTTGTAAGATAGCCCTCTGTTGTAGAAGTTGGACTCGAATGCTGACAAGAGGAAGGTACCAACAAGGTCCAATCTTACTCTTTTGGGTATGCAGGGGCAATGATCACACTTGTCGACACTCCTGGCTTCAATGGTATGAGTAGAAACGATACTGAGGTCCTGCGAGAGATTGCCGATTGGGCCTCGGAGACCTACAGTAAGGGGCAACTCCTCTCTGGTATCATTTACCTTCACCCAATCACCCATACCCGCGTGGAAGGTTCTGCCCTGAGGAACCTTAGGGTGTTCCAAAATTTATGCGGTCAGGAAGCACTGGAGAACGTGTTTCTCACGACAACACAATGGTCCAGAGCAAATTGGGCAGAGGCGGAGTTTCGCGAAAATAGGCTCCGGAGTCGGGAGTGCTGGGGAGAGCTCATTGAGAAGGGTGCCACTCTCCAGAGATTCTCCGGCACCAGAGAATCCGGATTAGAGCTTATCTCCAAGTTGATGTCAGGCAAACAAAAACCCCTCCTTATCCAGGATCAAATCGTTAAACAACATGTTGCCCTGCTTGAGACCGATGCAGGAAAGTGCATTAACGAGGAATTGGCTGCCCAAGAGAAGAGATATAAAGAGGAACTGGAGTCCTTAGTGAGAGAACGTCAGGAAGCTATAAAGGCAAGAGATGAAATGAAGGAGACCCTTGCGGCGGACTTTGCGGTGGAGCGAGCAAAAGCTCGGAAGATGCTCGAAGAGGCGGTAGCTGAGAGGAGGTTGTTGGAAGGGTTATATGCAGAGGAGACGGAAAGGCGCGAGGCTGAAGAGAAGAAGAGAGAGGAAGAGGTAGAGAAGCCCAAGAAGGTAGTGATTGCTGTCGAAACTGAGGGTATTGCAATTCCCCATGATGCCACAAGCGGATTCTCGAGCTATAGCACCGGAGGCCGGTTGGTTCCCGACACAGATGACCACGAGGGATTCAAGTCGAACGTCTTCGAGATCGAGGTCTATTTCCAACGCACGCCTACTTCTGTGTTGGTGAATTCTGATGGGACAGTTCGGGAGATGTTTGGTATGGGCGTGGTTGGCACGAATCACATTGTCTTGGACGGAGTATACTACCGGTGCAAATCTGATACTCCTACCGAAATAGATAGCCAGGAATTCTTCATTTTTAGCAAGGGTTAATTTTGGATGGTTTGTGGGATATGGTGTTGGTGTTATATCGTGCGCGTTGGGAGAATGTCTTGCAGTCGGAAGGTTGGGGGGGAGGGGGAGCAGGGAGTGCATTTGGTATTGACAAGGAGTGCAAGAGATGAGTGGGGCTTGTAGAAGAACAGAAGGATTTCCTTTTCCCAGATCTATTAGCAGGACTCCTGCAGCGTAGGAAATTGCTTCGTTATCGTTGTTTTCTCTCCATCTCAATGTCAGTAAATACTGCGGTCAGGGTGTTCTCGGAAAATAACAGAAGTTTAATGGGGTACTGTGCCTTGTAATCAGCTATGGTGGGTTCGCAATCAAGCTGCTCGTTCGTATACTGGCTTTGTACTTAAGTACACTCCGGTCAAGAAGTATTTGCACTCCGGGAGAGTGGCCGGGTGAAAGTCAACTGTGACTTATCAAGTAACATCCTTGTTCTGGGTGATAATAATAATGAAGGATGGGAGTTCTGGAGAGTTAGCACTCGCCCTTTTGCCTGAAGCTTGGGTAAGTGAAAGAGCCATAAGGGATGGTACGGTACACCTCCGGGCTGGATATCGCCGGAGATGCCGACTGTTTCTTAAGACGACTTTACTTTCGTAGTAGTGTACGAGTGCCGTAGGAACTCGGGAATTTTGGCCGAGTGCTACGGTATGTCTTTGGGGTTGCCTTCTTCGGTATGGTTTAGCGTAATTTATTTGCCTCTCCGGGTTGGAGTAGCTCGCACTTTTCCGGAGTAGGAAATTTTCGACTACATGGCTCATGGACTAATTATTCGGGTCTCTTCGTCTGTGCCGAATTTCACTCGCTTTTAGCGCAGTGATAGACAAGATCACTATTCTGATTAGCTCTATCTAATATCACCCATTAAAGAAATAGGCTCACTCACGGAAGGCTGACCTAGCCAATGAAAGAACTTGACCTTCCCCTAGCCGAGGATAAACCACCGTTTATACCTTTTAGAGTTAGGAAGTGGAAGAAAACCAGTGCTTGAAAAAAGGCTAAGGGATCACTATTTACCCCTTGCGCAATCCTTGACGGCAGGCATCAGGGGCCGTAGGGGTAGCGTGTAAACTCTTGAATCCACTACCGGTATCTTTGAGAGGCATATAAGCTCCGGATTCGGAGTCGAGGGATCCTGAGAGGGATTAGGGTTTCCCCGACACGGTACAGGATTGGCCCATTGGACGGGTTGGACTTCGTTAGCTGGTGCTCGTAATTCGCTAATTTGTCCTACCTACCGATAGGCATATCACATGCTGATAATCTGATAGTGGATTTCAAATGTTTTTCTGATACGGTACTGTGGGAGGTCTCTGGTGTAAGGTGTGGAGGGGGGCGTTCTTGATTGTAGCTACGGGAAACCAACAGGCTTAAATACATGGCGAGGACCTGCTCATTTTTAATGGCTCCCCCGAGTACCACTGATTTCCATACTGACTCGGGCCAACAACAATTGAGGATACTGATTGGTTAATTGGTTGAGTAGCTGGGCGATGTCTGGCTACCGGGGCTCTGGCCGCTGTTCTCATGAAGACTTTCGTGCGCTTTATTCTCTACTTGGGGTTGGATAATACGGTGGCTAAATGCGCGTTTAGGAGAATTAGAGGTCTCTACTGGTAGCACATATATCCACGAATATCTTCTTTCTAGTAGTTACACTCACTCCCATCTCCCGTTAGACTAGAACGCCGAATATCCCCTTCGTACTGCGGTATTCACCCGTCCCCAAATGTAAGCTCCCCACCATAAGTTGTTCACCAATTCCCCTCTTATTCCGAGCCTTGGACTTTTAATCAATATGGGCTCACCAACACCAACATATACTGAAGGTATCTGGTGTAAGAGTGTAGCTATCATGTTTATGTAAAGCCTTGGCGGCGTTTAGCGTTCTTGAGAGTAATAGCTGTCAGGAGTGGGTTGGAATAAATATTTTATCTGGGAGGAGTATTACAGGTGTTATGGGGTGTTGGACCCAGCGAAATCGTTCATACGACTACCCCCGGTAGAACAGACTGCGGAAAGGATATGTGCGATCATGTGGCGGTCGATTGTAAGTTGAGGCATTGGAGATATGGAAGCTAAATGCGATAGCGATAGGGATGCTAGGGCTGAATGTGATTAGGAGAGTCCGGGACTAAGCGTCGGGACGGGCCGCAGCTCAGTCAACCTGGAAACCGAGCTCAGAGGTCATTGTAACACAGACCCTAATCCGTAAGAGAGTGTGCACCCATGATCCTCGCTGTTCAGCTCAGGTCTGGAGGTGTCGTCGGTGGACTACAGGTAGATTATTGGGAAACTCAGATAAGGAACTTCCCATAGGCCGGAATACGAGTACTGGAAAGCACCACGGTCGGTTCGACGACGAGCCACCACTCAAGGACATCTGTTGTGGTTGCCTATTCTTGCCTAAATATTGTAGCGGGAGATGGATGGCGCAACGGTCGAACTAGACTAGGGCTAAACTATGGTAAATTTAGTCAGAAACTTCATTCTCTCATCATAGAACTAACCAACCAAACATCAATCTACAAAAATAATAAAGCCATCTCGATCATTCCATCGTCTCCCACACCTGATCTCTCTTCATGAATGACATCATTTGCCTGCGTACTCGTACCTCCGTGATAATCATAAAGGAATGTCATATTCTGCTCCCTTCAGAGAAAGACGCCGAGGTCCACACTTTAATTTTGCAGGGCCCCGTGGAACCAGGAGAATGTGTTAATCGTGGTGACCGGAGACGTGCAGGTCTATAAATAAAGCCCGAGGACTGCGTGCGAGCTCTCTCTCTCTCTTCAATCGTTCTCGACTGCGCTCTGGATTCGATTCTGCCTTATTGGCTTCACTCGCCTGCAACTAGTTGGTTGAAATAAGAGTTTTTCTTTGTGATCTGTTTCAAATTCGCAATAAAACGCCTTCCCTTAACCATCTACCGGTATGTCCTGAAAAAGGCTTATTTTGGACTCTTGCTGACTGTATTGAATGTTTTACTTCAGCCCCCTACTTTATTTCAACGTGCTAGTGGCAGGCGAGTAGAACTAGATAATGCAGTAGTACTGGTACGGGTATGAAACTACAGTATAAGGACATGCCAACCACTGCCCCAGCTGATGTATAAACATGGAGTGAAACCTATGATACCACAGCCGTAATGCAGTCTGATAATGCACTACGAGTAGAATAAATCATTTGCGGATGGCCTGATTACATGGCTGCGGGCTGTGAGTGGTGGAGTACCCGGGTATGGTCGAGAAGGTCGAAAACTTTGGGTGGAGTAACAAGGATTAGGAGCGCTGATCAATTAGGGGTCATGTAAAAGGAGGGTGTGTTACATAATGCTGTTAACCTAGAAGGGGTGCACTCTGGGTTTAGCTGCAATTCTAAATCTCTGGATTTTTATCAAGATCGTATAAGGTTAAGCTAAGGCAAAAGGAGAATGGGTTGGGCCTTTTGGAATGGTTCTTCAAGGGATTCATATAAATGAATGGATTGAACTGTGTATGGATACTTGAAGATACCTACTCTTTCGATGCGGATTTTTGGTGTCCCCAAGGCTAGAATTTTTCCACTCTGACTGATGCAAACTGTCTTCCTACTACCCCACCTGATCCTGCCGATCCTTTTTTCCGACCTTATGACCATACACGATTACTGTAGCCTTGTTGTTGGGGTTTTAGTGAAGTCTTGGAAGCAGGCTACGTGGAGTGGGCGTCCTGTTAGCCGCATTGTGGTAAACTTTCTGCTCTTGCCCAAGAATATCCCATGACAAATAAAGAAAACAGTGTGCTGGAATGACCCCGCATGGGGCAGGGATTAATTTTATGGACTACGGTACAAGGGGCAGGCATATAGCGATCGAACACACCACTTTGTGACCTCACCAGTTTTTGAGGATTTTTTGCGGGTAAGCCGCTTTGGTGTGTTCGAAAACTAAATGCCTGACCCTTGTATGATACCTCAAGAGCCGAGTATGATCTGGTGCGGCTATTTGTCCACAAGTATATGCACACCCGCGGCGACCGTTTTCTGTTTTGAAATCTGGGACTGTTTGGCGCAACGGATTTCGAAACCATGGTTGTTAATTTTACCTGGATTGGCAAGGCTCCTATTCGGAATAATGAAATTGATTGAATTTGCCCCAACCAAGGTTCCACAACCATAGTTTGTAACTTACGGGGTTTTCAAATCACGTGGCGCCAACCAGCCTCTAAAGTGTTGATTTGTGGCGCTTGGAACTATCTTCATCCTAGTGGTTCCTCTTCATGCTCCAGGCTCTCTAGAGGAGCTTGAATATCGAAATTTTTAAACCCTCGGGATAAGGACACCGGTATCAACCGATAGGTTACAATTTCCTTTTGCCTAGTCACTTGCTCGGATATAGTTCAAAGCGTATAAAGTGTATATCTATCTGAATGCACCCACGTAGTTCATAGGGTAAGGGGTTCTAAATTCGGGGGGCTGGTTTCAGAGGTTGAATGCCCACCGCCGGTGGGTAGGGGGTACAAATCCCGTGGGCAGGTGCATAAGCGATAAACCAAAGGCCGCTAAATCCTTAACATAGATAACCATGAGGAATTCGAGTAGGACACCATTGAGATCACTACCAGTTGCCTGCCCAACCGGTTTTTTGACATTTGGGTTAGGCGAGGGCATTGAGGGAGATGCTTTATGAGGGGAACGGTGCCACCAGTTGCATCATCTTGGGGGGGTATACTCTCGGTGCAAATCTGGTACCCCTATCAGAGTGGGCATCCAGGGATTCGTGATTTCCAGTAAGGATCAACTTTGGATGGTTCGTGAGATATAACATTGGTGCTACATTATGGGCGTTGATCGAGGGTCTTGTATTTGGGATGCATGGGGCCGGGAGTAGGAAGAGCATTGCCGTAAAAACCTGAATAAGAGAGAAATGTGCTGGGGCGTTGTAGTTGGCTCTCCCGGTAAGGCGCCGCGCATATTCCCGAGGTTTTGTCTCAGCTGAGGGCTGAGATTGCGGTGTTTTCCCTCATGTACGCTGAGAAGGGAAATTCCAACGTCCTATCATAGCACATTTTGTCTTCTATTCTAGTTCTTACGGCAGTCGAGTATTGACCAAGGGTGCAGAAGAGAATTGGGGCTGGCCGGAAAACAGGAGTATTCCCCCTCCTAGACCGGTCAAAATATCCCTGTAGTTTAGGTGTTATTTCTTTTTCCTGTACTTTTCTACGAGTATTCTCAATGTTAGTTAATGTTAGGTACTCCGTATGGCGAGACCACGTTTAGACCGGGCTTTGATTTTGTACAAGTACTCGGGGCAGGGATAAAATTCGTGAATATGGGTTATCAAGTTTATTATTAGTGAGACACCGCCAATCCGGGCATATGGCAAAGATGTCGGGTCTGTCTCACTCAGCGGATGGTGCTCGCTCCAGCAATTGGCCAAGAGTTCGATAGACTCAAGGACACCCCGAGCACTCGCCTGGGGGTAACTTACAACATGTCTCGTGATTTTAGCGCCCCCCGAAACCGACCATAACAAGATGCACCTTTCAGTGTCAGCTGACACGTCTACCCGTAATGCCATGACGTTGGTAAAACGGATTGCTCTTGCATAAGCCAAAAATTGGCCAGAGCCTCTGGATTTGCGGGGTATTCGGTGTATGTAGTACAGGACAATTTACAAAAGTCACCAAAACACGAGTATGCCCATCCCTTAGACGGATAACACGGCAAAAACCTTTGCCTCTCTTACGGGAAACCATTTCTGAGAAGTTCTCATCACGAAGTGGTCGTATTGCTCTTTCTCCGACCAGGTCTCTCCAGAAGTACGAGCTAGGCTATAAGTTTGACCCGCCATCTAATTTTCCAAATCAGAACTTGATATCTTGATACTGTAACACCACAGCAAAGTTTTTGAGTACCCTGGGTCTTTAAGGTGGGCTGCCACGTGTCGAAAATGACGTCCCCTGTGACCCTGCAGTCCCGACTCCACAATCCTTAAACCTGTCGAATTGTTAAAATAGAAAGAGGGCCCCCATACTGGAGCAATAATGTGCCATGATATGGTAGAAAAGGGCAGAAAATGTTGGGTGGCGAGACAAGGATCACATGTATTTGATTGGAAAAAGTGGAAGAGTGGGGGTGTCACAGGATACCATTAACGAGGAGAATGTACCGAGTGACTGTCTGTGACCCTAACGGGGGGATTTATCAAAATGGAACGGAACAGAATGGAAACAAATGGAAAAGGAATCAGGATTTTGGAACGGCTTATTTAGACGACCCAGAGCATGTGGCTGGCCTGATGTTAAACAACTCTATTGGAAATTGTGATACAAATTGTCGAACCTTCGATCAGCCAAGCGAAAGGAAGGGAGGAGCTGCGGACTGACCGTAACATTAGATGCCACGGTCGGTCTTGACAGCTCGTACTTCCCACCAAAAATACCCGAACTACCAAGGAACTTCAACCTATTCTACAACTAAATCATGCCAATAGTGGCACGAGCGATTGCAAAGGAAGGGAAGGAGGGGAGGATGGGGCAACTAGAGTTGGAGCTTGGGAAGCCCGGAGCTGTTGTGAATGGTGATAGATAGTGTGTGGTGAGAGGGCATCTGGCCAGAGGTACCAGCCGGGTCGGGCAGCGCCCCATTCGAGCATAAGTACCATCGGCTCGGATTTCTGGTGTCTGCCAAGGCAGGAGTTTTCTACTCTTGCAGCCTTTCTTCCTGCCCAACAACTTGTTATTTTTTTTTGCCCTTTTCTACCATAGGCAACTCGAGCCCTCAGGAAGGTCGAATGAGTCTTCAGCAAGGCTAGAATTGGCATTAAAAGAAGTGAGCCTCAGCCTGAATCAACTGCCAATATTTGCCAAGCCATACTGAGGGTACTCTTTGCTGAGAACCCCCCCAGTTTGGTAATCCCCTGTGTGATGGGTTATGATACTTGGTGAAAAACGACATGCGATATACGGATACTCGAGTACTCGTCCTGTCTTTTTACCCCCTGCAATCCGAAAGGAGGGATTCCACTCGTTGTCGAATGCTTTGGAAAAAGAAGTGGTGTTGCATGCTGCTCGGATTGAAGAAAGGAGCGACTTCCGGTGGGCACCCGATAACAGCAGAAAATTATCCATACAAATTTACGGCCCTTGACGCCGACCTCATGTGAGCACAGTCACCACCGCGGGTGGCGAACGGAGGCACGAGTACTCGAGTACTGGAGTACTCGTACTAGCACTTCGTAGGCGGGTGGATTTGTTAAGGTTGGGTCACAAAAATTACGGATAATTAATCCATGTTCGCCACCCTCCCAGTTTCTCTAACTTGAAACTACGGTAGCCTATCAGACAGCAAGTGTTTGTGACGCTGGTGCGTGGCCTCGATGCTGATATAGGGCCGCGCCTTTGCCCCAAGGACAACTACTACAACCACACTCTGAAATTCTAAAAGTTTCCACCCTGTTCCTTCCCTTGCACCAAAGCAGATCATAGCTCAAAAAAGCCCCATATCCCACACTTGGATGGTCAGATTATCTTAAGATAAATTCTCATTCATCAGCATATAGTCCGCGACTCTCCTACGCTTCAAATAAGCAGCCTGGAGTGTACCCTGCAGGAGAAAGGGAGTGAGCGCCCCATTGAGAATTTACTCCAATGTGCTTCGGGAAGAAAGAGAAAGCCCAGGCGAGTGTCGGCACGCAGGACGACCCCGCCCCGCGTCGGACGCACATCCCGCCTCAAGTCAGCCAGTCCCGACCATCCAGCCAGTCCCGACCATCCAGCCAGCACCGACCATCCAGCCAGCACCGACCATCCAGCCAGCACCGACCATCCAGCCAGCACCGACCATCCAGCCAGCACCGACCATCTAGCCAGCACCGACCATCCAGCCGGCGAGCGTCAAGAAGACTATCAGGGCATAATTTCCCCGTTCCTCAAGAGCAGGACTTCATGGACAGGCCACCAGTACCTGCTATGGACACAACTGGATACAGTTCACAACTACCTCGAGAGCGCGGCCCGCGCCGAGCGCGCAGCCAGCCTAATGTCAAGCAGCCCCAAGGATCCGACCAGCCACAAGAATCCTCCCAGCAGCGAGCGGCCAAAAGACGATCAAGAATCAACCACTCAGACAGCGAAATCGTCATAGCTGTAATGGGACCTAGGGGTAAATTCCAAAACCAATTCAAAATCTGCATTGATTAGCTAAGATAAATGATAGGCGCAGGTAAAAGCTACTTCATCAGGGCGGTCACTGGTAGCTCGGCGGTTAGAGTGGGCAATGACCTTTATTCTTGTAAGATAGTCCCCTTGTGTAGTTGGACTCGAATTCTAATGGGAAGAAGGCACTAGCAAGGTCCAACCTTACTCTTTTGACTATGCAGGAGCGAATGTTATATTAGTCGACACTCCTAGCTTCGATGATACAAAGAGAAGCGATACCGAGGTCCTACAAGAGATCGCTAATTGGACCTCGGCAACCTACAAGAAGAAAAAACTCCTTTCCGGTATCATCTACCTCCACCCCATCACCCATACCCGCGTGGGAGGCTCTGCCATGAGGAATCTTGGGGTGTTCCAAAGTTTGTGCGGTCAGGAAGCACTGGAGAATGTGCTTCTCACAACAACACAATGGTCGAACGTTGATCCGGCAGAGGGGCAGGCTCGCGAAGATAACATCCGGCATGAGGATTTTTGGGGTGGGCTTATTAGCAGGGGCGCCACTCTTCAGAGATTCCACGGCACTAGGGAATCCGGATTAGAGCTTATCTCCAAGTTGATGTTGCAGGAACGGAAACCCCTCCGTATCCAGGATCAGATTGTCAATCAGCAAATGGCCCTACATGAGACTGATGCAGGAAAACTCCTCAAAGATCGGTTAGCTAGCCGGGAGGAGAGATTAAAGTGGGAGCTGGAATATCTAGAAAAGCAGTTCTGTGAATTTACAAGGGCGGGGGATGATGAAATGAACCAGATCCTTGGGGCGGAGCGAGCAAGAGCTCGCAGGAGGATCGGGAAGGTAGCAGCAGAACGGAAATTGTTAGAGGGGTTGCATGCAGCTGGGTAGAAAAGCGCAAAGCTAAAGAGAGGAAGAGGCGGGGGGGGATAGGGGAGCATGATACGGTGGCAGGTCCTAGTCGTCCTCGGTCAACCAATAACCCCCGGACAGGACGTGCGGGGCCCGCCAGTATTTTTTCTTCGCCCGAAGAGACCTAGAAGATTCCGCAATTTGAGCCACCTGTAGCACCGTCTGTTCGTCCTAGGCAGTCATCCGGACTGACGTCAAGATACCCGTCCGTCCTAGATTTCTTTTTTTGATACCGCCATCCGTCCCTCCGGCCCCGAAGACTGATGGACTGGGCGCGCGTGGGTTGTTAAGCTATGTCCTCCCGGAGGCAGTTGCTCTTCAACATAACTGACCATGAGGAGCTCAAGTCGAAAATTTTCCGTATCGAAGTCAATTTCCAACTTAAACCCATTTCCTTGCCTGGGATTTCTGCAGAGACAGCCCTGGAGATGTTTCGTATAGGAGTAGCTGGCACCAATCACATTTTGGACGGAGTACGCTGCCGGTACGGATCTAGTACTCCTACTAGTATAGGTAGCCGGGAGTTCATATTTAGCAAGTGTTAACTTTGTATAGTTGGTGAGGTATAATATTGGTGCTATATCATGGGTAGTGGGCGAGTGTCTTGAAATTTGAAGGTTGGGGGGAACAGGAGGATTTCCTTCTCTCAGACCCATTAAGAAATCCCTGTAGCGTAGGGATTTGTTTTCTTTTTCCAGTTCTTTTCTATTTTCAGTGTCAGTTAATCTTGGATAGAACTGTGGGAAAACGGGGGAAGTTAGTAAGATACTGGGTACTCGGCTGTGACAAGAGTAGCTCAAATTACCAGATTTTGACCTTGTATTGTACGGGGCATGAAGAGTGAGTCTGTCGAACTTCTTCCAGCTGTCGCGAGCTCCTTCTCAACCTCTCGGAGAACACTGCTTGCTCCGCCCATTGGGCTAAGAGTTCGATGGACTGTTTTCCTTTTCAGAAAGTTGGTGCAACTGGCTTGTATCGAACTATAGTAACCTGGGGGGAAACCCTTCTCCATATATACCCTTCCAATGTTAGATGGTACACAGCCTCCTACTTAAAGAAATAATTATGAGGTGTGTCGCACAACCGATGGCCTATGCTCATACAGGAGAGGAAATAGTATCATTCAACAAGGTGAAACTCCATCCCTGTTCCCCCCACTTCTGCACCCCAAACCAAGCCTCGCAGGCCGTCATTTAGTAGCAAAGCTCTTGGATTCCCGGTGCATCCACCGCCCTGCGTATCCCCTAAACAGCTGAAACATTGGGGCCCATTTGAGATGTCGAACACCATCGTATTCTTGAAATCTTGATAGAAAAACTTCGTGCTTGAGAAGGGGTGCACTCCTCAGGAAAGGGCGAAATCAGTAGTCCAGAGCATGGTCGTGATAGAAAAGGCACTGTCCATATGGATCTGCTTCTGATTACTCAAATAGGTCTGTGTTCAACATTTTAAATGGGCCCGAATATTTCAGCTGATTAGGGGATAGCTACTGTATAGTCTGGTGAAATCTATCATCTCTGCTAGCCTAGGATGGGCTTAGTTCGGCGAGATAACGGGATTGCGGATACCGGCTACTGAGAACTAATGCATCGTGCTGATTTTATGTAGTTTCGGGGAAATGCTAGTCCTCCCGATGAGCATCTGACTCGGAACCCGGCGATCACAGGGCTGAGGGGGATGGTGGATTTTAAGAGATTTTATGGTACCGGAGATTGAGAGGCTTATGCGGTAGATCGGACTATCTCTCATGATTGTTATGGGTGGGTAGACGAAGAAACCGATTGGGTAGTTAACGGTCGGCCAAATGCACAGATATTTAGCAGCGGAAGTAGTTCGTTCGTTGACCTATCTCAAGGTACAATGACTGGCACAACCCTCATCTAGCCGCACTCCTTGTGCATGCCCAAAGTGCTCGAACGAGTGACAAGGAAGCATTCAAGACTGGCGTATCGGAACAAAGAAAAGTCAAACAATAAAGAAGACACTACAGCCACATATCTCAACACGGTCATTGAGGTATATGTCGAGTGATTTCCTATGATACGCTCTTGGGTCTAATCTTCCCAGTCACTGAGGGCCTGTTTGGCATGGTGTGATTTGAGCTGTTTGCTATCTCAATCATGATTTAGGCCTAAATAATGATCTGAGATATTCGTAGTGTTTAGCTAGGTATGATAGCAATTTCAGGTCATAATTTGGGAAATTTTTAAGGTTGGTGTGTGAATATTTCTAAAAGTCCTATGATTAGTCGCAGTTAGGGCTGAAGTTTCTTTATCTTTTGACCTTTGTCCTCTGTCACTTTGCCCTAATGTTTCCCTCGGAATATTGATGGGAGGTAAAGTTGTGATTATAAGGTATTCATCATATAGCTATGAGGTTAGAAGGATGTGGCTGATTCTGGAGGTTGCGGGAGTATGCGGAGGAATTAGGCCATATAGGGAGATATAGAGCTAGGTGTGGTAATCCTTGGAAGGACTAGGGTGCGTTGTTTGTATTTTACTTTACCCGCGCACCCGTCCCCACCACCAGATTAGTTTTTCGGAGATAGCGAAAGAAGTTGTGGAACACATGCAGTGCTCAAATTCCAAGTGAATCCCCTCACTCTATCGTCCACCATGGTCAACCCATTTCCCCGCTTTGACATATTATCCGTCGAACCTTCAGATTGAGTGACCCTTTGTAAGCGTTTCTCTTTACCCATAACCCTTCAATCTTACAAATAGAGGCCTTATATGATGCCATGAGCTGGTCCGATTTTAGGAGGCTTTGCACAATACTGCGCAACTTAGCTAAAAATTTGAATTTGGCCATCGGATCGATAACCCATCTGATCGGGTCGCTTCCGTCCGTCTACCCCAGCACCGGAAGATCGCTCCTGGTAGCCTTGCCCCCTAGCCCAAATGAAAAATAGGAAATATATTTTTTCCATGCGCATATTGGAACGATGCCCTGCTGGGACCACTTATGCTTATTTCTGGTTTTCTGGGTCTGGGCGACTGGCTTGCTATGTTGGGCCTATTGTGTCACTGGATTGGACAGTCTCTAGGTTGATCCCAAGGGGGATTTTATATATTTTTTCAAATGTTTTACTTGCGTGTGCGAGAGGGGATAAGGGAATATATTGTGGTTTGCCTTTTGAGAATTTTTTTTGTCATTGCCATACAACTAAAATTAGCTCCTATGATAGAGTAATCACATTTCTGAAGTCTTGTGTATAGTAAACTTACTTTAGCATGGTCTGGGGGATACAGGAGTATCTTTGCAGATCTTTCAAGGGTACATAATGTGATAATATACAGTAGATAGCTGGTGTAGGAGAATTGCTCAGGATACCTTGGGGTGATTTAATGTTACAATTGTAGTGTTGCGCGGTATGGTAGCTTCACATAATAACCTAAAATACAATTAGAGCTCGATTAAAAGCAATTTAAGGGGGCGTTGAACACATGCAAACATTAATGCTTATCGCTAGGCCTATCGATTGATATCAGGGCTGATAGGCTGTGATCGGTTGATGAAATCCTGCCTTTTTTTGCCTCGGAAGTTTGTTGAAGTGGCCTGGCCCACTAGGAACACTCTTGACACCCCTCGCCACCACAGTGCTCGAGTGATCTCTTAGTCGACAAGTGCGGGCCTGGCAGGGAAAAGGGGTAACCGCCTATGAACAGAAGCCTGAGTATAACTCAACAATAATCACTTCACAATATGGTGGATTTAGAAGAGTATGAAATCAAATAAGAAGAATAAATATTACAAGGGGGTTTGCATCCAGTTGTGTTCCCAAGAAATTGAGATGAATTTCGGAATGTTATCTCCCGATTTTCTCTACTCTAAGGGCTAGAGTCTGTCCCGCTGTTCAGGTATTGCCTCTCATCTCAGAAAGTGTCCCGGAAAAGTAATCTCTTGCCTTCACACGTTGCCTCATGGCCCTCTGGATACTCTGTAGGGCTAAGATCTGGTGGTGACGCCGGCCTCTTAGGCAAAGGGGATTCCTAGTTCTCTTTTTTTTTGGCTCTCCTTGCACCTAATTTTCCGCACCCCTCTTGAAGTTTCCCATTTCGAAGGGCCTAGACTCAAGAATAAGAGCACGAGAGCGTACTAGAGCGTAATAGTGAGCATGTGGTACTGTATTTGGGGAGGTAGTTGGCATGGTTTGGTGAGTAGGTATGCATCGTGGTTGTAAATGCCATAGTGAGAGGGGGGGGGGGGGGTACGAGTACAGTCTAATCTAATACCGCATTCCCTTGTTTTATTCGCCTGCCGCTAACTTAAGATGCACAACACGATCCTTATCAATGTTCGGTCTCGATGTACGATCTGATAAGTTGATCTCAATGTACAGTACGATCTGACGGGTGAATGAAGAACGTACTACATGTGCACCCATGGAATGGACTGCTAGGTGTACTGGTACCGCATATGGATATTCATGGAGCTAACTTTAAAGCTTCTATAGAATCTGGGTGGGAACGCCTTTCATTTTTTCATCAAATGATATGATTTTCCCTCACTCCATAACTCCTAATACCATATTGTCCAAGTAGAAGTTCGCGAAATTTGGCCATCATGGGGAACAGAGCGCAAGTGTACTCGAATGTAGGGAGTGGACAGATACAGAAACGAACCCCGGGGCTCGGGGTCTCGAGTGGGGCCTCGCTAGTACTCGGCACAGTACCGCGCTCGGGTATAGTCGCACCCGGCCATGATGGAATTCTTTATACGGGAAACCACGCTATTACGAACGAGTCCACTGGGAATTTGTGCCCCTGCTCTCATAGAAAATGTCTTCACCAGGTATAAGGAATTTCTTCCAAAACCTCGCCAAAATGAACAAAAAATCACGAACTCTTGGCGTTCCTTATAGTGGGATGAGACTACTACCGATAGTGTGACCATTTGGCGGCTAAAATTGTACTAGCCCTGCTATTGCAGTGAAGGTTGATCCGGAAATAATAGCATAGGAAGGCGGTATTGTGGAGAAAACCTGTGCTCGAGTACTCGAGTACGCATCAAGCTTGCATGCGTCGCCGTCTCTTGTCTAGGGTCCGGTAAGAAGTGGGTGAATAGGTAGTTATTGAAGGTTAACTAGCCATAAATATCCCTGCCCGTTCGGGTTAACTGTTCCCTACCGTACCCTGGTAGAGTACGAGTACCGCGGGGGGGTCAAAATTAAACAAAATAAGCGCAAATACGGCACCAAAAGAGCCACAGTGGGAGAGAGGATAATGATAGCGAGCAACTTGAAGTATTTTCGTCGATGAGTTACTTACTAAACTGACGGTAATGACAGAAGTATATATGAAAAGCAAAACACCATTCTCTGTCTTCCAACCATCACCACACATTTCCACTTCGTTCCGCAAATGCCTCCTTATCGCCTTGTCTATCCTTCAAAGAAACAAATGAAATAAACACTCTGTTATCCCTGAACAAAAGAAATGTATGACAAAAGAAAACTTCCTTCATTCCCGTAGCCTTGATGCTTTCCACCTGTCCTATCCATCCGTCAATGAAAACATCTTTCTTAATCTCCGTTCTTTGATGAAACAAAAGAAATCAACATGCCGAGCAGCTTTTCCAACAAAAATAACACGAACACTTGTGCCTCGCAGCCAAGTGCCACCTCTGGAAATCGGTGAAAGCATTTCCTTCGATAACTACCAGACCCGAATGATATCGCCAATTTACCACCCCCGCAGCAGCACCCTTTCACTCTGGGAGTAAGGCTAGGTGTATTTTATTTTTGGTTGTTGAGGTTGCTCAAATTATTACTGCTGATATTAAGCTGGGTTGTATCATACTGGGTTGCGAGGTACAGGTGTTCGCGTTATTTTGACCCTGGGCGGTACCAGGCTATGATGGCAAGTCGGCCGATCTTCCCCTGGTTGACGCCGGCGCCTTCCCAACAACGCAGAGAGGAATGTTTGCGCTAGCCATTGGGCTGAGAGCATACTCGACTCGAGTACCCGTAATTGAACAACGTTTGTGAACGCGGCCGCTATTCCATGATACTGGGGTCCGGGCGGGAAGGCCAAATTTGGCGGCATGAAATAGTAGCCAGTTAGCATCTGCGGGATAGGCGGGCTGAGTTGGCTTACCTCTGGATTGCAATGCCGTTGGGTTGGGCAAGCATGGGCGCGCAGTTCCCTCCCGTATCTAGTTACAGATTAAATTATTGAACTTTGGGAAATCAAAACCCACCAACTATCGCCCCCTCTCCCAACGCACACCACCGCCTGTGTATGTGGCCTATGGGCGCCATCCCCACCCCTCCAAAATCCGGCTCACCCTACTAACCCTGGATGGGTTATGTATGTACAGTACGTTGTTGAATGAGGAGAGGATTGAAACCCTGGTATCCGAGTAAACACAGCATCGTACCGGATCTGAAGGGTAAGCCTGTTGAAATCCCTCTGATTGCCCCCCGAGCCTTCTCAACCGCTCAGAGAACTCTCTGTTCTCTAGCTACTGTGCCATGAGTTCGACAGACTTTTTTCCTTCACCAAATTTTAGCATCTATAGGCTCTTCAGCTGCATAATTCGCGTTACGCGTGCGTAATCTCGACCACGCCCCACCAGTTCGACAGACTTTTGCGCACACCCTAAGTGCAGTACTCGAGCACTCGAGTACAGCGAGGACGTCCTGAACCTGCCTCTTTGGTTGCGGGGGAAAGCGCATGGAGAAAGAAACGTCTTTCCAGCCCTCCGTCGGGACAGCCGAAAAGGAGGTGTTACAGACCTTGCTTAGGGAGAAACTCTAGCCTCCTAGCACAAGTGTCCAATTATTCTCCCTTCCTTTTTGCGATACAAGTTCGCAGGCGCAGATTGTCGTCACTCATGCATTTTGCGCATGACCTTACAACACAACTACCTGAGTAGTAGTTGGAAGCAACCTACGGGCCCCGCGTCCGGTGGACACCCCGCACAAGGCGCCACCGCAATCGTGTTGAAGGATAATAATCTACTCGAGTAGGAAGGATAGGGGACTCTGGGCGCCTTAGCGTGAGGTCCAATTATTTATTTTTGAGGTTGGTCCCATCGAGGGGAGTTCTAGCTTAACAGGTTTACTTGAAGATAAGGAAAAAGAAATAACGAATGCAGCAGAGCGTGGAGAAACCATAGTGGTTCTTCCGTTGCTAGAAATTAGCCTTCGATCTGCCGCCTTCGGTTACATTTTTCTTGATATGGTGAAGATTCACATACTATCATGTCTCGTGGATCGTGGCACGGCTGGGGGAATAGTAGCATTGCAAGAGCTGTACCTGCAGTGACGGCCCATACCGGCACTCGCAATTGGACGACTTTTGTGAACATGGCTACTATTGAATAATACCACGATCTGGGCAAAAATACTGCTGTATGCGATAGCAGTTGTGCTCACAAGCTTCATTCGGGTGGAATCAAGTCTCCCAGACTTGGTGACTTAGTACCCGGATCCTGGGTTCATCGCAAACTCAAAAGCCTAGCCATTCGGAAACTAATATAAGACTGCTTCGTGCTGTTGGGATAACTACTACAACCGCACTCTGAAATACTAAAGCTCCCAAACTCTCCTCCCATTGAACGGAAGCAAATCGTGATCAACAAAAGCCCGGTATCCAACACTTATAAACAGCCAGATCACCTTGAGGTAAATTCTCATTCGTCGGAATACAGTCCACACTCTCATACACTTCAAATAAGAGGCTTAGAGGGTACCCTGCAGGAGAAAGAGAGCGAGGGCCCCATTCAAAATTCACCCCAATGTGCTTCGGGAAGAAAGAGAAACCCCAGCCAAGTGCCGGCCAGCAGGAAGAGCCCGGCCCGCCTCAAGTCGGCAGGCCCCCAGCATCCGACCAGCGGCGACCGTCCAGAAGACTGTCAGGATATAACTACCCCGTTACTCAAGAGCAGAACCGCGTGGGCACGCCGGCAACACCTCTTGTGGACGCGACTGGATACAGCTCGCAATCACCTCGGGAGTCCCACCAACGTCAGGTGCGCAGCCAGCCTCAAGCCCGCCAGTCCCAAGAATCCGACCAGCGACGAGCGTCTGGAAGACTATCAGGACTTAACAACTCGGATGGGGGAATCACCATAGCCGTAATGGGAGATAGGGGTAAAATCCAAAGCCTATCCGGAACCTGCATTGATGGGCTAAGATAAATGATAGGCGCAGGTAAAAGCTACTTCATCCGGAAGGTCGCTGGTAACCCGAAGGTCAAAATGAACGCTGGTCTTGATACTTGTAAGATACCCCCCTGCTGTAGTTGGACTCGAGTGTTAATTGGAAGAAGCCACTAGCAAGGTCGAACCTTACTCTTTCGAGTACGCAGGGGAGAAAATCACACTTGTCGACACCCCTAGCTTCAATGGTACGGGGAGAAGCGATACCGAGGTCCTGCAAGAGATCGCTAATTGGACCTCGGAAACCTACAGGAAGGAGCAACTCCTCTCTGGTATCATATACCTTCACCCCATCACCCATACTCGCATGGAAGGTTCTGCCGTGAGGAACTTGAGGTTGTTCCAAAGTTTGTGCGGTCAGGAAGCACTAGGGAACGTGCTTCTCACAACAACACAGTGGTCGAGCGTTGATCCGGCAGAGGGGCAGGCTCGCGAAAATAACCTCCGGGATGAGGGTTTTTGGGGCGGGCTTATTAGCAGGGGCGCCACTCTTCAGAGATTCCACGGCACCAGAGAATCCGGATTAGAGCTTATCTCCAAGTTGATGTTGCAGGAACGGAAACCCCTCCGTATCCAGGATGAGATTGTCAAGCAACATATGACTCTACCTCAGACCGATGCAGGAAAATTCCTTAACCAGGCATTGGCTGCCCAAGAGGAGAGATCTAGGAAGGAACTGGAATCTCTAGGAAGGGAATTTCGGGAGACTATAAGGGCAAAAGAGGGTGGAATGGACCTGGACCTGATCCTGATAATTGTGGAGGAGCGAGCACAACTTCAGAAGGAGCTCAAACAGGCTGAAGCTGAACGGGTATTGTTAGAAGGATTGAATGCGGTGGAGATAGAAATGGAAGGCCCCAGTCGATAGCTCCCGGAAAAAACGGACCGTCACTATGTACTCTCCAACACCCTCCTGGAGAAACCCAGAAGATTCCGCAATTTGAGCCACCTGTATTCCCCCTCTGTTCATCCCAGGCAGTCGTCCGGACTGACCCCAAGACACCTATCCGTCCTAAGTTTCCTTTTCAGTACCGCTATCCGTCCTGTCGGGTCTAGATGGGTGGACTGGACGCTGGGGTTTACTGCTATGATGTCGCAGGGAGGCTCGTAAGCTATCGCCTTGAGGATAGTTACTCTTCGACATAACTGACCACGAAGAGCTCAAGTCGAATATCTTCGGGATCAAGGTCTATTTACAACCCAAATCCCTTCCTTTCCCGGGGATTTCTGCGGAGACAGTTCTGGAGATGTTTAGTATAGGGGTGGTTGGCATCATCACATGTTGGACAGAGTACACTACCGGTGCAGGTTTAGTACTCCTACTAGGATAGGTGCCTGTGAATTCTTAAGATTTAGCAAATATTAATTTTGGATAGTTTGTAAGATATAATACCGGTGCTAGATCATGTGCAGTGGGTGAATGTCTTGAAATTAGAAGGTTGGGGGGGATTGGAGCTGGAAGTGTCTTAGGGTGTCGAGAACAGGAGGATTTCCTTTCCTTAGACCTATTGAGAAATTCCTGTAGGGTAGGGAATTGTTTTCCTTTCCCAGTTCCTTTCTGTTTACAGCGCCAGTTAATCTTAGGTAGAACTATGGGGAAACAATAAGTGAGTAGCTCAAACTACCAGACTATTTTGTATCGTACGGGGTATGAAGGGTGAGTCTGTCGAACCTCCTCCGGCTGCCTTTCCCAGGCACTCAGAGGGTAATGCCTGCTCCACCCATTGGGCTAAGAGTTCGACGGACCGTGCAGCCGGCCTATATCGAACTATATGGTAAACCGAGGGAAAATCCTCCTTTATATACAGCCTTCCAATGTCACATGACACGCAAGGCCGTACCTAGGGAAGTATCCGTGGGCCAGGTAATCACGTGGGTGTGTCACACAACCGTGGCGCCTGTGATCGTATAGGAGGGGAAATAGTACTATTCAACTGGGTGAAACCCCTCTAACTATCCCTGTTCCCCCCCCACTTCTGCACCCCAAAACCAAGCCTCGCAGGTTATGATCTTGTAGCAAAGCCTTTGGATCCCCGGGGCATCCATCGCCATGGATATCCCCTAAACCACTGGGGGATCCAGGCCTAGTTAAAATGTTGAACACTAACCTATTCCTCCAATCGTGGTGGAAAAAGCTTCGTGCTTGAGAAGGGGCGCAGTCCTCAAGAAAGGGAAAAATCAGTACCGCCAAGGGTGGCCCTGATAGAAAAGAGATTGCCCATGCAGGTCTGCTCCCCATTACTCAAACAGGCTTGTGTTCAACATTTTAAATGGGCCCAAATGTTTTAGCTCCTCAGGGGATAAATGCTGTAGAGTTGAGCGAAATATACCCTCCGTTAGCCTAGGATAGGTTCAATTTGACAAGCTAACAGAATTACGAGTACCTGATAATGAGATATAGCGCATTCAGTGTTCTGGTCTAATGCAGCTTCGGGGAAATGCCAATCCCTCTCATGAGCATTTGACTCAGAACCTGGCCATCACAGGACGGACAGAGATGGTGGATTTCATGAGTTCCTACATTACTCGATATTGGGACGCCTATGCGGTAGATCGTATCCCTCGTAAGTGTCCTTTACGAGCGAGCGGAGAAGCCGTTTGGATGGTCAACAGTTATTGGAGTGTGTCGGGTGATTTCTTATGATGCTGGGTCTAATCTTCCCCGTCACCAAACCTTCCTTATTGCTTGTGGTGCGAGGCGCCTAAAACGTGGTCTAAGCCCTTGCGCGGTAGAATGCCTCTATATACAAGAGTAAATGGTTATAAATAAATAAAGAGAGAGCTGTTTCTAGAAGTCCCATGGTCAATTCTTCCTTGGACTGAGGTTTCTTTATTTTATCCTTCCCCCTCTGTCACTTTACCCTACCGCTCCCCTCGGAATGATGAGATTGATGGAAGGTGAAGCATAGCAATTAGGTATTATTGATCCTATGTCTATTACGTCCGAAGGGTATGGCTGATTCTGGAAGTTGTAGGAGAATCAGATCTTTCGGGAGCATTGCGTCTTATTTGGGAGAGTTATAGATTTTTGAGTAGTTTACACAGAAGATTCTGCTAACATGCCTTCCCTTTGATATCACGGGAGTGTGTGGAGGAATTGTGGTATGTGAGGAGATATAGAGATAGGCGTGGCGATCCATGGAAGTATTAGGATGGGTTATTTGTGTTTTGCTTGTACACCTGTCTCGAATATTGGTTTAGTTTTTGGAGATAGCGAACGGAGTTGTGGAAGCAACATCTCATACCATTCCTACAGAGGCCCAAATTCCAGGCAAATCCTCTCACTCTACCCTCGACCGCCATGCAACCCATTTCCCCACATTGACATATTATCCATCAAACCCAGAGGTTGGGTGACTCTTCATAAGCATTTCCCCTATAAATAACCCTCTGCCCTTGTGAATAGAAGAGTTACATGATGCCACAAGGTGGTCAGATTTTAAGACACTTTGAACCACACTGAGCAACTTAGCCGAAAAGCTCAACCGACCACTAGATCCACCCATCCGATCGGATTGCTTTCGTCCGTTCGCCCTAGCGCAGACAAGCCGCTCCCAGCAACCGTGCGGAGAGGAAGGAAGAAAGGGGGAGATGGAAAAGAGAGGGGCGACAGAATCAATAGATATTTCTGGGTTGAAAATACGAAAGAAGGCCTCCAGAGCTCCGGGCTTCCTGGAGCCGAGGGTTACGATATAAAGATTGAAAATTGAACTGATATTATGCACAGGTTAGGGTGGCGTATATTTGTGCATAAGGAGGCTGGAAAAAGAGGTTGGGTCATGATAGCAGAGGCGTAGGTTCGTAGGGGGGGGGGGGTTCGGGCTTGCTGGTGGGTTCCAGTTTTGGGATTGGAGGCTTCAGAGTTAGGGTTGCATTCCAAAAATATCCAAAGAGGGTTTCTGGCTGTGAATAGCGGGGTTGTCTGTATAATGGTAATGGCGATCATGCGCCCTAGCTGCTATTACGATTTTAGGACATGATACTCTGAGTAGGCATGGGGAAAATGTCGGTATTCTGTGGTGTTTTGGTGTGCACCGCTCAGTTAGTAGCAGGTCTTGGCATTACCACTGGGATGTTAGTTGGTTCACTGAGTTTACAACGACTGGGACCATCCCGTCATCCTAGAGCTAGGGCGAGGGCGCCTTGGGCACAGATACTGATCTGTGGCATCTGAGATCGCTTTTGTTCCGTGTATCTGAAGCCCAGATTTTCCTACTCTCTCCGAGGAGGTGAGAAAAAGGGGGCTACAAATCTCACAAATCCTGTGAGAATCTACTACCCCAGATAGGGGTTCAATACCTACTGTGGTTACATTCCCAGAAGTCGATCCTAACTCCCAAGTTTTTGAGATATCCCGTAAGAGAACTGGTTGTCAGCTCTCCGCGGGTCTTGCGGATCCCAGATTCTAAGCCCGGAGCATCGGGGAAGGGTTGGCGTTTCTTGACTCAGTATAAAACCGGCTCCCTAAATATGTTGATCTGGAAAAGCAGTTTTCAGAGACCCTCTAACTTGTAGAGTGCTCATGGGCTGACAGTTTGATAGCAGATCCTAAGAGTTTGTACAGTGGTTGGATTTGTGGCCCAGGCCGATTTCGGTGCTCCTACGAGTATCAATGATCGAAATGGCAGAAATGTATGCTTTAAGTCGGCGATCATAATTACGCGGTAACAACCCCTGTCACACATCAACGCTGCCCCCATCCAGCTCCTGGTGCGTGGCTTGCAGACATGGATCGGTGAAACTCGCCAATAGCCATCACACCCTCTTCAAAGCCCAAGTCCCAAGTTGTCTGCCATAGACAGGAGTCCTGCCCCTCCTCTCGAGAGGTAAAAATACCTCTTCTCCGCTTTAGCGTCTTCCGCATTCTACCCCCACCCCCACCCCCACCCCCCCGGCATCTCGGCCTGGATGGGGAATAGTAGCTATTTTTTCCGGAGCACGCATTAGAACGATGTCCTGCCGGGACCGCTTTTTATGCTTATTTCTAGTTTTGCAGGCCCGGGCGACTGACATGTTATATCGGGCCTATCGTGTCACTAGCGTTGCACCGGCTTGGCCGCACTGTAATATTAGTTGTTGAAGAACCTAGAATAGATATCCAAGGGTGGGAGAGAAAATCGGGATAGAATTGCTTAATGAACTATGGTACTCGGGGGCGATGCTATATACCCGAGTCCCCTATCGTGGTTGTCCGTATCTGGACTCCCACAGACCTCCTCACGCTAGTTCACTAGCACGCCTGCCAAGCATCGTGAGCTCCACGATACTAGCATAGATACAGTATTCTATCCGCATATTCCAACATTATTTATCAGTAGGCTCCCGAGTGATCGAGAATGATTGGGCAGAGTTTGGACATATTCCAAGTCCGGCGCGAACACTGATATGGATTTGATACGCTTGGCTGCGTACGGCATCAGATATTTTAAAGGGCAATTGTAAACCCCAACTTCTTTATAGGCTAATTGGCACATAGCAAATGAAATCCAAACAGGCATCACCGGCAGTTGCCCGGCGCTCCCAGGGGTCATCCTATATGTACTCGCAAATCTTGTAGAATCCTAGAGAGCTATGCGGTGGAGCGGAGGCCATTGGGGGAGGGGATGTGACGTGATAGGATAATAGTCAGAGAGTACTAGCGCAGTGGTACGTGATTTACTCCCATGCTATGATTTGACTAAGTGATAGGTAATTACCAAGTATCCACACTACTCGGGGCACATTAAAACTATTACTATGCTTAAGGGTGGGACAGGAGACACCGTCAGGCATTTGAAAACATTTGCAGCTATCTTTAGATATCTACAGATGTTTGTGGGTGCCTGGCGGTGTCAGCCACCCGGTTATAAAATATTTGCTAACGGGATGATATATACCGAAAGCCTACCTCACCGCCAGGAATTGCCACCGAATCCCGCAGCCTTCCCTAAAGCGTGGTCTTCCCGGGCCGTATATCGGCCTGCTATCTGCCGGCCGGCCCGGCCCCTAGCGAACGCTGGTTGGGGCTAATTTTCAATGGGGGAAATGGGGGCCGCAGAAGTAGATGGTAGACTAAGAGAATTCGCTTGGGACTTAGGCACTTTGGAGGAAGGATATGGAATGTAAGTTTCATCGCTAGTACTGCCTTCATTCGCTAGCTTTCAACCTCGCTCTTCAACTAAAACCAAATTGACGGTGGAGACAAGTGTTTAAGTAAAATACAGATTCCATATCCTGATCCTTCGATGGATCACCACACCTATCTCTGTGTTTCCCGCATGCTCTTGTTCTTCCGTACGCTCCCATGATAACAGAGAAAAGACATATCGGTCAAATCTATTGTTGAACAATCACCGGTATCCGTACCATCTGCATGTCTCCTGAGCGGACCCCAGCACTCTCGAAACAAAGCCAAGCACATCTGTCTGTTGGATTAACTACAGGGCATGCGGTTAGAGGGTTGTGCGGATATGCATGTATCATATTATGCGGATATGCGGCTAGGAGAGATACGGTTTAGGGCATGCGGTTTCTTGGATTTCCGGCGGTTAGGTATTTTCCCGTGGGTTGTTGTTCTCACATCCTATGCCGCTAGGCATAGGATATTTCTCTCATGGTTTCGTTGATGTGTTTGGCCATAGGGTATGAGGTATCGGGTATTTGGTTTTATTGTTTCTTTCATACCTTTTGTCACAAGGCATACGGGAGTTGTCACACCGGCAGGGCATAGGCCTTAGGATCACGAAGGATCATGGGGTATCAGGATGAGTCTAGATTGTTTGTGATTATGAGGGATTATGTTTGGTTAGCTGCGTGTGTTTCTTTAGAGAGCGTTGAGTTTCGGGAGTGCTTTGTTGTTAGTGATATATATCTCCTGGCTTGTCCTTAGCTAGAGAGAGGGCAGCTATCTAGTCCACCTCTCCTCCACCCTTGGCCACTCCGCTCAGAGTCCGTTGTGATCGCACTTTCGTTCCCTTCCTCTTTTGTATTTTCTCTTAGCCTTCATCACTGTCTAATGAAAATGCCTCAGCGAATAGGAGGGAAGGTACTCCGGTCGTGCTCTAGTACCGCTATTTCATGGCCAAGATCAAACCAGTGTTCGCAAGCGGCTAGTCCGGTCAGGCTTGAGCTCCATGCCGTCCGGTCTGGGCTTTTCTTGGGGCTGGCTAGGCCGGATTGTATGTAGCGATCTAGCTTTAATGGCTTAACTGCCGTGGCCTGGACGGACTGCAGATGTTGTAAAATAGCTTGATTGAAGAAAAGCAAGCCACCTACCGACCAGCACCTGCGAGAAATGAGCACTAATATACTACATGGACTAGCAGTCACACCGGATAACCTATCCTATCATATAGAACACATCTCTAACATGACGCACTAGTGAAATCCCATCTCGGTATCCATATCAAAAAGAATCCGATATGGTCATCCACCGCAACCGGATCCTGACAATCCACATTTTCCAATAGCAGATGTTGGAACAATGGCTTCAAGTGACGAAAGTATTTCTGCCAGTGGCGGGCAATAGTGCCAGTGGAACTTAGACACTAGTTGGCTCTGTATATAGATACCTCTTGTGGGTATAAATACTGTGCGCCGGTACTCAAGCATCAATGCATATGAGACATCGGTCAATTCTTGCTCTTCCTCTACAAACCAGATCATTCTTTCGGTGGGCCCGTCCTTACTTTCGCTTCGCTCTCTTTCTCGCGCACCCAAATTCCGACAGCAGATATCTGTAGTTTCGAGTGATAATGGGTGATTTTACATTATCCGAGGATTTTGGGCTTGAGTACCCATTTGCTGTGAGTGTTAAGAAACCAAAGATGTCAGGTTAAAAGCCCCACTAGGTGCGGAACCCAAAGTTGAGCTAGACGGTTTGTTGTGTTGTCTTTGATAGAGTTAAGTCGGAGCTGGAAGCGAGAATTAAAGTGAGAAGAAATAGTTTACGACGCAGTCATCAGGATGAAGAGTGCTAGGATTACCACGGGGCGGAGGAGGAGGTCATGTATTCGTATAGAACAAAGACCTGTAATATGATATCTTGGTTGAATAACAAAAATAAGGAAAGTTACGGCGGGTTTATCATATCCGAGAGCAGATGGATAGAATGGCTTCATATTCTTCCCCTATCACCAAATTTGTTACCAAAATGAATTTAAAATATCCACAAATATCCCCTGTGTAGTGTGCGCCGAGCCTGGATGACCAGCAAATATCTGCGGGTATCTTCTGATATTTACGGGCAACATCAGATATCTACCGGCATCTTCGGATATCTGCAGATATTTCCGGGCATGTGAGGATGTCTGTCGCTTATAAACAAAATATTTACTAATCAGACGGGATATGCTGAAAGCCTGACCGCGCCCCCAGGTATCCATGAAGCTCGCGGGCTTCGTAAAAGTGCATACAGGCCTAGGCCTGTTTCACTTTGACCTGACCTGACCTGGCCTGGCCGGACTGCACATCTGCCGGCTATCTGCCAGCCGGCTGGCCACCTGTGAAGGCTGGATCACACCATCACAGTCTGCCGTCGCGATTGAAGTTAGTTGCGAAGCACTGAGGAATTAGGGGGCTCTGTGGGCAGCTAGGACGTGGACTCTGGTACTAGTAATTCATGTTTTAGTGCGAACCCTGGAATGTAAACAAAGAACCTAATTGGCTTTTAGTGATACCGACAATATTTACTAAGTGTCAAATGGGTAAACTGTCGCTTTCGGTTTGCTTAGCCCCAGCCGCGGGCAACTATCGGTAAGCAACTAAAATGAGATCCTATATCATAAAATCACATATAGAAGTAATAGAGTAAGCATAAAGTGCTAGTTGCCCCATCGTGGCGCTGGCCCCATCGTGGCGGCTGTGACAGTTGCCTCATCTGACACCTTATTAGTAGCAATAGAAAAAACCAAGAGTCATTCTACCCTCATTGAATATCCTAACCGAAGGAGATTATTTCCTGCACACACACAAAGTCGATATGCCCCCTTCCTTTCTATTCCCAGGCGGTTTTCTAGTTGGAGTGCTGAGAAGGTCCGATTGAAGATATTGAGTCATTTTGCTAGCTTCCTGATTTCAAGTTTCATGTGTTTTTTTTGTTTAATTTCTCTAAATGTCACATATAATAAGTTACACTGTAGCAAACTTCACACGAGGCTGCGGAACCTCCTTTCACTTGTGGAGAGGCTAATCCTTTTCTCTCACACGACAACGTTCAAGCTCGTGTTGGCGCGCACCCCACAGCCTTCCCCGTGCGGGGTTGTGCAAACATTTGTGTTGGTATCATAAAGAAAACTAGCGCACGCCAAGCCTGCCAACATAACCTTGTCTACTCGAGTACAGTACCGGGGTTTAATGGTAAGTCTGGCGAACCTCCCTCATTGGCTCCAGGCCTTGTGGGGCACTCAGGGAACCGAGTTTGCTCGAGCGTGGTGCAAAAGTTCGACAGACTTTTTTCCATCACCAAACTACCAGGAAATCCACCAATTATGTGTTCTTGGTAGCCTCCATACGCATAGAAACTCGGCCTATGGTCTTTGTTTTGCTAGCGGATGCCGGATAGGTAAAGCTAGGATAAATTTAAGAAATTAACGGCCTATGAGAGCAAATTTCGACGGACTTTCGCGCACACCCTAAGTGCCGGGTATGAAGAGGGAGGATAACACTGTTGGGCTTCCTTCACAGTACAGTACTTCATGAGACAGTGTTCGCTCCAGCCATTGGGCCAAGAGTTTGGCGGACCTCAACACACCCTAACTACAGTATCGTCCCACTAAGGCTCCCATAATTCTCACCTTTTGGGTTGAGGAGGGAACACACCCCGGGAAAATGTCTTTCGGACCTTCGTTAACACAACTAGGAAGAAAAATATAACACACTTCATTACTCGTAGGGGAAGGAACTCCGGTTTCCCGGTGCATGACCCAATTATTCCGCCTTCCCCGGTATTGGCCGGTAGACACAGCTCGTCGTCACTCCTGCATTCTGCGAATGGCCTTACGACACACTATCTATTGGCATTTTTCCTGAGAATAAGCCCTCAGCTATTCATTTCAGAATGAATATGTCCAAGGTTTTTATGGCGCTCTGCAGATATGTGTTATGCTCGCGTGAGTGAACAATTGGGTTGGGTGGGTTGAAAAATTAAATATCTTCCCGCTGGTGACGCGGAGAGTTCGCATAAGAAAAAATTGCACTTCTTACATCCCCCAGACAGAATCAAGGTTTAGCGCCGCAGTGCTTCTTTTTCTTTCTTTTTTTCTCTTTCACACTGCGCACAAATTGCTAAGAATTGAGGTTAAACACTTGTGCTCGTTCTTGTGGACAGTCAAAGTAAATTGTTCGTAAACAAGAGAGGACTACATTGAGCTTGCGGTTAAAAAGGCAAAAAAAAATTGTGCGGGGTTCTAGTTATGTTCTCCCCAGTTCGCAATACGGTTTCTAGTCCATCATGAGCTTTTTTTGTCTTTGCTCTTGTTCATGAACAAGTATTTTTGCGTTCTTGACCTGCGACGTGGAGAAGTCACTGTTAATTCAGTATAGTATCCTGGTAGAACCCAATTATTCCAGTGCTCATGTCCCCAAAAACGGTTTATGGAGTGTGGCTGCTGTCGGGATATAAGAACGCACGAACATTGTATTGCACAACCCATCGCAGGCTGACCGTAGATCTGGGAGCAAAAATGAAATTCCTTCATAAAATACTAGTCTCTTGGTGGTCTATAATGAGAATATCTTTTATCACAATCCTCGTTGACTTGGGTAGAGTCATTGACATTGCTATTTTTTGGCTGCGGGTCCGGATGGGTGAGCTAATGGCTGGGTAATACCAGTCGGTCTACTTTACAAGTATATTCTAGGCTTTGAGCGCGCGGCGGTATCGCTCCACGGCTTTCGGCCTCCGTCACAGTGTCTTGGTATTCGGTCATTGATCAGGTCTTTTCCAACGCGGGGATTCAAAGGAGGGGCGATCGGCCACTGGCATCGGGCAATAGCAATTTCAACCCAACTGAACCTTGCAACCCGATCCACCTTCTGTGGGGGTATCCGCTCAAGCTGCAACCACAGACTGCTCTTAACTATAGTAATAACTGGAATAACTGGACCTCGTGCTACCCGTGAGGCGGGTTGCCTCTCCGAGTCAGGCACTGATATTTCTCATTCAATTTATTACGGCCGAATGTTGAGAGACAGCTTTTCCCGGTGTCTTTTCCCACACCTGTAATCAAGAGAGGGGGGGAACTCTGTACAACATACCGTGAGGTCGAACGATTCCGTTTTTCATGGCTGGCCGAATCAAGGGAAGCTCGAACCTATCTAGGTTAAGGTAAGGGAGCAAATAACACATGCCCGGAGGGTGGGGAAAGGGTAGTACTAGGGGTAGGCATAAAGATTTCGAACACAAACATCACGTCCATTACGACCACAGCGATTGAAATAGCAACTCAGTGTGATCAGTCACATTTCGGTTTTCGGCCAATAGTGTTCCGTGGAACCCTCTTCACAACGGCTTCAAGTCTTTAGTTTAAGAGCATCCTACTCTTACGATAATTTCATCGCTGAAAGAGAGATTTATCTCTTCCATCTATTATTTTTACTCCCTTATCTTCCATTAACTACACAATATCTGTTAATTATGGTTAAGCGAGGCTCTACTAGGTTTTCGGCAACCAAGGTTACAAAGGCGGATTTAGTGACTTCGGCTACTTTACAAAAAATTATGGATTTGGAGAAAGAAGTATCCAAGTTCCGGCATCATGTTTCTGTCTTATAGAAGAGGAATCATATGTTGCAGAAAGAGGCAGAGGGGAAAAACAAAGAGGTGGATGTGGATAGTTCTGAGGTGGCTTCTCCCGGGAGGGGTAAGGAGCCTGAGCCGCATATGGTGGCTGAGCCCTTAGAATCAATGAGTGGAATAATTGTGGCGGAGGAGGAGGAAGATGTGTGAGTGGCATGTGTGGCGAAGCCAGATGTGGCTGAGTCAAGAGTGGCGGTGGTAGTGGAAGATGAGGGTGGACCTTCAGCAGTTAGTTTTCCAGTGTCAGAGGGTAAGAGGAGGAGGGTGGATAATTCAAGTAAGGAGGTGGAGAGTGTGATGGATGAGAGGGGTGTTGTGACTGTTGTCCCTTTGGGACTGAGAGGTGGGGCTCTGTTGGGGCCGCGAGCATATATGGCGGATAGGGTTGGTGGGATAAGGAGGGGGAATGGAGTGCTGGCAGACCTGTTCATCAGGAGGGCGTATAGGTTTGTTGACAGATCATTGATTGGGACGTGCAATGGGATGGTAGGAGATTCCTATCAGACGAAAGGGGGAGGTGCCTGTGGGCAGGTGAGAGGTAATTTTGGAGGACATTTTGCGGGGAGGAGACATGTGCATATCATTGAGGGTTGACCAGGGTCAGGAGCGGCTTAGAATTTGCAGTGGGCGAAGACCGTGGGCGCTAAAGACTCACATGAATAGGGTCGGGACTTGTGTGTGGCTTGACGGTTGCCAATATTGAGAGGGGTACTATATGTAGTGAGTTGTTTGGGGATTTGTTGTTTTTGTTTTTGTCGGGGTTTGGGGATTATGTTTTTGTTTGTAGTTAAGGGTGAGCAGTAGGTACAGGGGCACCTCACCCGTTAGGCATACTGATAGGGTATTTGATTGCGGGGAACGATGGGTTTGGGTCGACGGCCAGGTGTACAGGTTGATGTATGTCTCCTGTTATTGCACCGCTTGGGAGGATGGGGTTTGTGGTTATGTTTGGCGGAGATTTAGGTTTAGTGAGGGCGGGTTTGGAAGTAGTGATTGGCGTGCCATATGCTTTAGAATAGCTTGGTAGCCGAAATGGAAAAAGTTTATAAAAAAAAAAGATTTCGAACACACCAAAGTGGCTTACCCGCAAAAAATCCTCAAAAACTGGTGAGGTCACAAAGTCGTGTGTTCGATCGCTATATGCCTGCCCCTAGTACCAGGCATGATGTTTTCGCACACACCACTTTGTGACCTCACCAGTTTCTAATAATCTTTTGCTGGTCAGCCACTTTGGTGTGTGCGAAATCTTTATGCCTGGTACTTGTAGCTCATTCGTAGCTAGAAACCCACCCTCAATCTTCTGCATCCAGTTACATTTTTGCGTTGATGTAGTACGGGCCCACACTTGGAGTGCTGTGACAGAGTTGGATAAGGTCTCAATTGAAGCCTACTCGCAATCGCTTGGCGTTTGTAAAAACGACTGCTACTGTATGGGCAAAATCTTGAGGCTCCGGGCAAGATTTTGCCCATATGCAATAGCAGTCGTTTTTACAAACGTCAGGCAATCACCAGTAAGCAGCATTACCGGACCCATGGCTCCAGTGAGGCGGTAACTCGAGTGCCGCAGCGGAACTAAAATTCTAGCCATTCGACTGATATAGGACAGCTCCTTGCTCCTTGCTCCTGGATAACTACTACAGTACAACTACACCCTGAGATCCTAAAGCTTTCAATCTATTTCTCCCATCACGCTAGAGCAGATCGTGAGCCGCAAAGGCCCAACATCTGACACTTGAACAGCTAGATTATCTTGAGACGAACTCCCGGCCATCGGCATAAAGTCAACCACACTCGGCCCATGAACAACATGCCTGAAGAGAACCTTAATGGGGGAGGGGAACGAGCGCCCAACTCAAAGTTTAAGCAATTATGGCGATCTATTATAAAACGCGCCCCCAAGGAGCGCTCGCTGCGCCGGGACCCACATCCGCAAGTGGACGGTATTCCAGAACTGCCTGGCGATCAGCAAATACCGGTATCTAGCAGCCGCCCACAATCACCGCAAGAGCTCGACCCAGGTCGGGTGTGCAGCCCGCCTCGAGTCGGCCGGCCCCGGGAGTCCGACCAGCAGCCAACGTCTAGCCAGCACCGACCGCGTAGCCAGCACCGACCGCCTAGCCAGCACCGACCATCCAGCCGGCGAGCGTCAAGAAGACTATCAGGGGTCAACTTCCCCATTTCTCAAGAGCAAGACTTCATAGACAGGCCGCCAGTACCTGCTGTGGACACAACTGGATACAGTTCACAACCACCTCGAGAGCGCGGCCCGCGCCGGGTGCGGAGCCAGCCTCAAGTCCACCAGTCTCGAGAATCCGATCAACCCCAAGAACCTGACCAGCCCCGAATACCCGACCCACGGCAAGTGCCTAGAAGACTATCAGGGCATAACCACTCGGACAGAGGAATTGTCATAGCCGTAATGGGAATCACAGGTAAAATCCAAAGCCCATTCAAAACCTGCATTGATTGGCTAAGATAAGTGACAGGCGCAGGTAAAAGCTACTTCATCAGGGCGGTCACTGGCAACCCGGAGGTCAAAGTAAATGTTGGTCTTTACTCTTGTAAGGTAGCCCACTACTATAGTTGGAATCAATGTTGACGGGAGAAGGCACCAGCAAGGTCCAACCTTACACTTTTGACTATGCAGGTGCAAAAATCACGCTGGTCGATACTCCTGGCTTCAATGATACGGAGAGGAGCGATACCGAGGTCCTGGAAGAGATCGCTAAATGGACTTCGGCAACCTACAGGAAGAAGCAACTCCTCTCCGGTATCATATACCTTCACCCGATCACCCATGCCCGCATGGAAGGCTCTGCCATGAGGAACCTTCGGATGTTCCAAAGTTTGTGCGGTCAGGAAGTACTAGGGAACGTGCTTCTCACAACAACACAATGGTTAAACGTTGATCCGGCAGAGGGGCAAGCTCGCGAAGATAACCTCCGGGATGAGGGTTTTTGGGGCGGGCTTATTAGAAGGGGTGCTACTCTTCAGAGGTTCCACGGCACCAGGGAATCCGGATTAGAGCTTATCCGCGGGTTGATGTTCAACACACGGATGCCCCTCGATATCCAGGATCAGATTGTTGACAAAAGGATGAGTCTACTTGAGACCAATGCAGGAAAATGCATCAACAAGGAATTGATTGCCCTAGAGAAGAAGTTTAAGGAGAAGGTGCAATCCCTCGAGGAACAATTTCGGAAAGCGATGGAGGCAATGGGTGAAGAAATGAGGGTTCTTATGGATGAGAAAGAAAGGGCTCAGGAAGAGCTCGAAAGGGTCACAGATCAAATGAGATTATTAAGGGAGTCGCATGCAGCGGAGGTAAAAAAGCGCAAGGCAAAGGAGAGGGAAGAAGAAGCGAGGAGGTCCGATAAGGCTGCAATTGCTGTTGCTACTAGGGATATTGCAATTACCGCTCAAATCGCAGGTGTGTTCACAAGCTATAAAACCAGGGGCCGCTTGATCCTTGACATCGAGAAACACGAGGAATTCGAGTCGGATATCATCGATATCACTATCCATTACCAGCTCAACTTCCTTTCTGGCATTCGGGTTTATACAGGGAATTTTGGGGAGGCGTTTGGTGCGGGGATCGATAGTACCAATTACATTGTCTTGGGCGGAGCACACTATCGGTGCAGATCTGACACTCCCGTGAGAGTAGGCAGCCAAGAATTCGTGATCTTTAGGAAGGTTTAGTTTTGGATAGCTCGTGAGATATAATATTGATGCTACGTTATGGGCGTTGGCCGAGTGTCTTGCAATTGGGTTGCATGGGGGCAGGGAGTAGGATTGGGGTATTTATCGGGGCTGAAGAGGGGAGGCGGGGCCGCCGGGGAACGGGATTCCCTTTTTCCAGACCTGTTGAGAAATCCCTGTCGCGTGGGGGATTGTTTCCTTTTTCAATGTCCCTTGATGTTGGGTAGATCTCTAGGAAAATGAGACAAGTTTAGTAGGATGCCAGGTAATTTACTCTGTTATGGCAAGATCATGTTCAGACCAGCGGGCCTTAATCTTGTATTGTACTTGTAGCGCGTACTGGGCATAGAGAGCAAGCCTGTCGAATTTGGAGAACAGCGTTTGCCCCACTGTACTTGTAGCCATTGGTTAAGAGTTCGACAGACTCAGGGACATCCCAAGCCCTCGCGCGGGGGCACAACTCATGCTTCGTGGTGTTAGCCCTTTCGGAAACCGACGACAACTGACTGACACGTCTACCCACAATGCCATGTCGTTTCCGAAACAGATTGCTCTTGCATTTGCATTCAGCCAAAGTTGACCGGAGATATGAGATAGCAGTCCCTTTTACAAACGTCACCACAATACGAGTAGAGCTATCCCTAAACTTATCGCCCTCCACCTCCCTTAGTAACGAGAAATTATTTGCGAGGAGTCCCCATCATGCAGTGGTTGTGTTGCTCTTTCTCCGATCAAGTTTCTCTAGAAGCACAAGCCACAAGCTTCACCATAATCAGAACTCAATATGTTGGTCAATTCCACGATAGGTCTTTGGAAACCGGTATGATACCCCAAAGCCTTTAAGGCTGCCACGTGTCAAAAATGACCCTTTTTGTGTGGTCACTATGAACCTCTAATCCCTGCTGTAAAATCCCTAACCCTGTCGAACTGTTGAGAGAGAGAAAAAGGCCCCCAGATGATAGTGATGATGTGCTATAATACTCGAGTACTCGAGTACTCATAATTTCCTGACGTCTGTAAACATGACTAGATCAGCAGCTATGTCTGAATATGTATTACAACTAATACTGGAGTGGCCTAGAGCCCAACAACCAACAACACAGAGCCTAACAGCGCGTAAAATTAAGTACACTCACACCCCGCTATCCCGGATCGCGCTGAACCGGATACCCCGCTGAACCGGAAACAAGTGTTGACAACTCCAATTTCTCACGAAATTTCATTCGTTGAACCGGAAAAGGAGGTGTGCGG
>Ga0307517_10000503_pt1 | contig 67132 bp, 83 predicted proteins | sample 23_EM_MG_FD_194515 | JGI IMG/M metagenome (GOLD analysis project Ga0307517, IMG submission 194515) | Populus trichocarpa ectomycorrhiza microbial communities from riparian zone in the Pacific Northwest, United States - 23_EM | ecosystem: Host-associated > Plants > Roots > Unclassified | place...
TCTACGACACACGTCCAGGGGGGACTTGAAGACGGGTGGCTGGGGTGTGGCACGCCAGCCATCAGAAGGTGACCCAGTAACGGAGATGACGGGAGCAGGCTTGGTAATTACCTAATCCAGATAGATCCAGCTCGGCACAAGGGAACCGGTTACCCAAAACGGCAACAGCTGCCATATAAGGCATATTCCTATACATGGAAATGGGCGATGGGTACCCATATAGGCCACTCAACCGGATATCAGCCAGGGCTCAGTCCTCCCCTCCTCAGCTGCTCGCAAGCCGTGCTCACCCGCCCATCGTCCAAGCACACATCCAGTATCACCCAGCTATCGATTTCACGCATGGTGGGTGGACCGTTGGCTCGTTTTTGATTTTACGTTCTTTTCCGCCTCGAGGCACATCCATTTTTTAAATTTCACCGCGCTTCATTACAAATATATACCCCCCCTCCTCCTGCCTTTTCTTCAGCCCCCGCCCCACTTTTTTCCATCATTTTCTCTAACGCCTGTACATCCAGAACATGGCCGCTGCTGTCGTCGCCCGCCACCCATCCCCATCCACCTACGTTGGCAGACCCCCCGCTCAGGTCGTGAACAGGCCAATTTCCACATCCACCTCGACCCCCCAGCCACCGGCGTCCACCACACGTCCTCGGCATCCGGTACGTCCACCTTCCTTTCTCTCTCTAGTCTAGTTACCTACTCGGCCTCCCAACAGGACCCCTACTACGGCCATGAGCAAACCGCAAAGATGTGCGCTCGCTACGTCAACAATCTCTTCCACTGCCCCGACCAAGCACCACCGTCATCCACTCCCACCCCATCCCCTTCTCTCGCCCACTTCATCGCGTATGCTCTCCATCGCACGAGGCTGACGTCCTCCGTGACCTTTGCTGCTCTCTATCTGTTGCAGAGATTGAAGACGAGGTTTATTGCCGCACGCGGTTCCTCCGGGCACCGCCTCTTCATCTCCGCCTTCATGATTGCTTCCAAGGTCATCTGCGATGATACATACTCGAACAAGTCCTGGTGCATTGTCGGTCAGGGCATGTTTGCCCTCCGGGAGATCAACCAGATGGAGCGAGAAATGTGCTCCTACCTCGAATGGCAACTCAACGTCGAGCCCAGCGCACTCAAGGAGTTTGAGTCGATGGTCCGCAGGGATTTCAAGGGTCCAGGGCCCTACCCAGCTCACTACACCCTCCCAGCTCCCTCCTCGGGTCCCTTCGCCCACCCGAAACCGAGTACGAGCAACATCCCCACCGCGATTCCATCCTTCGGCCCCGGAGCACCCCCATCCCCACCGTCCACGAATACCCTCATACCTGCAGAGAAATCGTCGCGAAGGTCATCGGTGGACTCATACCAAACACCCTCAGACCCTCCCCAACTCCCCACTCCCCCTTCTTCGCATTCAAACGTCCCCTCTCCGGCCAACTCGATGTCCCCAGTCACTCCCCCCAATTACGAGGACAACAGCGCGAAGATCGTCTCGTCTGCCGGGTCGAATACGATGCAAATATCGGGCGACAACGTCTCCCCGCCATATCACCACGTACGCGCACGAAAGTCCTCCTCCCCAATACCAACGCATACCAAGACACAGATCTCATCAATAGACGCAAAGCATACCTCTCCAAAGAAAACGACTTCCCATCAGCACGCTGCTCCCGTCAAGCCGAACACTGTCTATGCGTTCGCTCGCCCGTGCGTGTGGTAAACCGGTCGCCCTTCTACTATCTTTATTCCCTTCGCCGTTTGTCCCCCAGCTACAAACCGTCTTGGCTTCCTATTCTATCTTCGTGCCTAGACGGCATGATTTTTATCGCTTTGACCGAATCGCTCTTGATGACGCCGCGCTGCTTGGGGACTGACGACCGTGTACATCCATCAATCATTCATCTACATCTCGCTTCTCATGCAATTCCTTACGACTATACGGACCAAACAACTGCATACTTGGTTTTCTTGCTATCCGTTGCTCCTCTGTTTGGGTTACCGGCTCCGCTACATTATTTTAACGACCCTTTTTCATGGTTGCTTCATATCCAAAATCAGGCATCTTTTCTTCGTGTCGATTGTTTTCAACTGCTCATAGTCGCTTTCTTCCAAAGTCTCATGTTGTATTTGTATGGCTGCCCAAGATTTTTCTCTCTCTCTGTCGCACTACATAGTATACTACACCTAGTTAAAAGGAAATAAAAGAACAAGAACTCGGATAGAAATTTCCTTTGATCCTCCTGTCTGATATGCGATTTTACCGAAATGAGGTGAGGAAGAACAATGGCCCTCTTCTCCGGATTGCGAGTGTATTCGGAACCAATCGTCTTCGCGGGATGGTATCACCACGCCGGGCATCGAATATACGCTTGACAGAGCGCGGTGTCTGATTGGAATCTTCGGACAGTCGAGGGGTGTGCGTAGGGTTAAGGGTTTGTTCCCGTCTGCTCCGACGAGGGTGTCTGCCACGGACACGTCCCTTTCCTTTGTAGTCCTACTGCATCCTAGGTTTCGTCGCGTCTCTCTCTAGATCCCGCGCCAAGAGAGGAACAAAGTATACACAGCCCACCCCCCACAGGAAAAATCCCCGGGAGACGCGCAACGCCGTGTGGTCCATCTCGGATCGCAAGCGGTTACCATACGGAGCCTCCTGACTTTCAACTGTCCCGGGTGATTACGGTCTTTAAATTTGACTAGCGCGTCCCCCGCTTCCCATGGTGATCTCCATTGGGGACGTTTCCTAACAGGTATCCACGCCCCTGACTGGGCCACCATCCGCTCATAAACTATACGCGGAAGGTCGACTCTTCTTCGACTTCAGTGTGTGGTTTTCGTGATCCGGAATTACACTATCCATAATACCCATAGGTTTGGCTATCAAATACTTTGCTTACAGGTAACGTTCTTCCGTACGACCTCGACCCGGAATTCGGAAGCGGACCTGGACTCGAGTAAGGCAGGTTCTCCCCAAAGCATCCGTCATATTCAATTAACCCGTCCCTCTGGTTTGGCCCCGCCACCTTCTCCCCCACCAGGCTCAGGTAAGCGGAAGGCTGTGCTCCCCATTGCGCTTTTTTTTACGGTCATGCGGTTGATTTTCGACTGGTCCCGCAGTCCTCGAGGTGCATAAAATCACAAGATTCTCCAAACGTGATTCTTCTCCCCGTCGGTCGAGAGATCCGTATACATTCGACCACCTGTTTGTGCTCTTACACGGAACAGCTTGTACGGCACTCGAAACTTGCGATGATGAGAGAGCGGAAATGAAGTCACTGACAGGCAACGTTCAGTGCCTGCCGCTGACGCGGTTCTATCCTAGCTCTCTCGTCTCGGGCGGATCTTGGACCTTGCACACAAGGCGATTCAATTCTCGGGTCAAACATAACATAGATGGTGACCTCACTGGTGCCCAGTGGGTGTCGAATAGAGCAGATGAGGGGTGTAGATTCCGACCGGGGAATCTTTGTATCCCAGAGATGGTTCCCTGTTATGACATCACCGATTTCACTCCTTTAGATCGACAACCTGGTAATACCTGGCAGACGCATTCGAAAGCGGAATTTTGTCCTCAGAGTTTGGCTCGCACACAGATGCGGCTCCCTATTCCCTAGTGGAGTGTCGGTGAGCTCATAGTACACTGCTTTGATCTTCATCGTACCTACTGTCTTTTCCTTCTTCGCACAGGTCGTGGAAGATCTATGAAATCCCCCTCCCACCACTGACGTAGGATGGCGATCAACGGTCTATTGAGCGCACGTTCGCCGGTGAAATTCGTGAACTGCAAATGCCCTCGAAACTAGCACCGTCACCGCTACTCCCCACCGGAACACCGTCAGCTCCATCCCCCCGATCAACCCTAAATGAACGCGTCTCCTGCGTCTGTTGTATGTCCTACCGTCGGGTTAGACACGGAACAGTCCCTCCCGACGCTAAACAACATGGTACTCCACCGAACCTATCATTTGCGATCGTGATCGCGACTTTCTGGAGTCGTGGAGTACCGTGTTTCCGTAAGTGTCCAGACCGTTTCGCTCCGCTCAAATTTCAAGCACGGCCGCCCATCGTTGAAAAATTTCCCTTGCCCAGGTCATTTGACACATTTCGTCGTCGGTTCGTGGTGCATTCCGACTCGTTTGTGACGCGGTGCGACTCCCCATTATCCCAGGGTGCATCTGGTTCGGTTTGTCATGATCGGGACGAGGTATGCGGGTCTTTTTACGCAGTCCATGATTTACGGCGGCGTTTTGGTCATGATTGGGTTCGAAACTCCACCCGTTGGCGTAGCCGAGGGAGGTGTGTTTCCTTTACCGATGGCGGGATGCAATACGCCGATCGAAAAACGTTTTTATGCGACTGTGCTCGAGAATATGGAACGCGTTGCAAACCTACAAGGTGCCGTAGAACTCTACTAGATCACCCTCTCGAGTGTTCACTTGAATGTAGCAGGCGTGGACCTCATACCCATGTTACACCCGGTCATACCTCCCCGTAACTCTTCCCAGAACCGGCCTTCTCCGTTCCCACCTCCTCCCATTTTCGATTTCCCCGCTCACACGTCGAGAAGGCGTGTTGGATGACCCCGTACGGTCACCTATTCCTTGCAGGAACTAGCTTCGGGATTATTATTGGAAAGGTGTGGGTCGCGCGCTACGCTATGTTGCGTTTCGTGGTGTTTACTTTCGCCTCGTGGTTGGCAATTTGACAGACAGGCGCGAAATCTTTTGGAACCCTCTCGGTCCCGTTTGGCTTTCCTGATTGATTACTTGGCCCAAGGAACTGTAAAACAAGCTTAAACTTCCGCTTCCGCGCTGTTTGTTTGTTTGTTTTTTTCGCTCTCCCCGATGATTCAGTTTCTCTCATTTTGGCCGTGCCGGCCCAAACTTCTGAACCCCTCGTCCTCATTGCCTATGAGCCATTACCCACTCGACGTAGTTCGCCGGTTCGCAAATTACGTTTCGAGAGTATCACGCAGCACTCGTTTTTTCCATTCAAGTGCTGATCTTTGGTAATGGTGGTCGTTTTTAACTTTCTGGTCAGGTGGACGCTAGCACTGCCCCTCATTTTCTAGGATTGAATTGTCGGTGCTGTCTCCTGCACGCCATCCTTGAAGCTAGGGCAAGGCCATCCTTATCGATACGTTTGATATGGCCTCTGGGCTCTGAACCTGACCATCGCGATCTCCGTTCGTATCCGAGGGTCGACCCCCTCCACATTCGACTCTGCGATCCAGGTTTTGAGATCTAATCTGGTGGTCTGGATGCTACTAATAGAGCGGATCCTCCCTTTCATTCTAATCAGGTCTAGATACGAAGAATGTATCTACAAGATGGGGGTGGTCATTTATTTTAACACCCCTTATCTTTATCTTTGGACAATGTCCCCCAGCCATCTGGAACGTTGTTCGATTGTTTTTCGGACCCTCATTCCCTTTTCATTCTTTCAAGCCTGCGTTTGGCATTCACTTTGTCCGATCGTGCGTCTGCCACCTGACTTCTCGAACTTCATATCTATGGCGCGATCTGCCTCCCTCCCTGTTTTGGTGTGGGTTTTAATATCATCCGTTCCTATCTGCTCTTTTGCGTTGTGGCCTGATCCTCCTCCGAAAAGTTGTGGGACGCCACACGAGGAGGTGCACAATTTGAATTCACTGTCAAGGTTGGAATCTACAATCGAAAGGGATTCAAAGGTGTCCTTTCATCCTCCCTTTGGGCACACTCAATCGCGTTAGGTGATCAATACCACCGAGGCACGTGCCTCCCGACTTTCACGTTCGTGTGAGTAGTGAGGTTTGTAATATATGTGTTTAGTAAAATCCATCGAGTGACACCCACGTCTAGTGGGTGGTTAGAGGCATAATATGAGCCAGAAGCGTGTTTGAGTAAGGTACGTTACGCGATCCCGCCGCCTGTGTCTCACCCACGTTCGGCGAACGTCAGGTTCAGACACGCATCTCGCTCTGGACACATTCATTATTCACCCTCGACAGTTCACCCGAAATTTTGGTTAGCACCTCGATCGACAGGCGACCATGTGGACTCTATCCTGCCGTGTGCTCTGTTCGAGAAGTTTTGGTTCACAAGCACCCCTGGCGTCGTGAGGAGCAACATAGAAGCAGCCGACAACGCTCAAAAGCCTCCGCCCTGGCCTGGATTCTTTCACATGGGTTCCTTTCCAGGCCGATCTGCACTCTTTAGGATCACCGGCAGATTCATTTTTTGAATAGGAAGTCGGCCGACACCCCCTCTCAATCCTTTGGTATCCTGGTATATCTGGACTCTTGGGAGATCCCCCTCTGCCTATGGTTCCATATCGAGCGAAGAGGCTTAGGAAGTTCAAGAGACGGTCTCAAACCTGGTTAACGACGCTACCAACACTGCGGATCTGTTTCCAGCCGAGAACGCTCCGAATTCTCAACTGAGGTGCTCGTGTGCTCGTGTGCTCCTACACGTGCCGAAGCCGGGCGCCGAACGGCGACAGAATAGCAGATCACATGGAAAAAAACCTCCTTTTTGTCATGGGTATCGTGGGTATGTTTCCAGGCGGCAAACTCACAAAACTTTTTTGAAGGACTGGTAGGTGTGACGCGTGGAATGCCAATGATCCTAGTCGGGTGTTTGCCTCTAGCTCGAACGCTCGGCCAAACCCACCTCTGAATAGGGAGGGCGTCCGCAGGACACAGCCACCGCTCCGCACCGACGCCACCGACACCCATGAGGACGCCTCGTTTCCCGCACTTTTTAATTTATTCTCTCAATGGTTGACTGCCACGGCAATGGCTTGATGCGGTTGGTGAGAACGATGGCTGACAACCTGTCAAGCTTCGAGCCTCAAGTTCGGGGTTCGTATCCAGGTTCGCATGGACGGCTGTCGCGGTTGTCGGTTGTGAAGTCGAGCGGCGCGCCGAGTCCACCGCCTCTCGGAATCCCTGTTGGTATGTTGACTCCCATCTCCGTCACGGGAGTTATCGTGGCCTCGCTGCGGTATTGATATTGATTGGGTTGATAGGAATCGTCCCGGCAACGTCCACGAACATCTCACATCTCAATTGCTGGGTTGCGTGGTGCGATGGGTGATAAGTGAATGTCGAACAGCGATCCGGTTCAGTGGCCTGGATTCAGAGTCCAGGGTGATTGGTTGGAATCGAAGGCGGTAAGTTATCCAAGGACGGTCTGTGCGTTCCCTATCCCATCTTTGGCCCGGGTCCTTATGAAGGCGATCGCGAGTCGCTGGGCCTGTCGTGTTACCGTCGGTTCGTGCCCAATTATATGGACGAACGAGCCAGCAGACACGCACCACGCATTGTGGCGATCGTAATCTCCAGCGCTGGGTGGAGCGTCATTAATCACCTTCGAGGTGTATTGAGAACTGGGGAGGTCGTGCCCGGGTGAATGGCTTTACGCGTAAACTACGTGCGTGGATGTCACTCGCTCTTCTGTAGGTCGAGGCATCCCTTGGTTAATGACCCCACTACACTTAATATAATGTCTTATTTGTATTATCCGGAGCAGTCTCTGCTTTGACTTCAAATATTGGGGTCTTACCGCTGTTGTCACAATGAATCCACCTGTTTGCATCCCACGAACTTCAATGGTTTGGGTGCCATACGCCGTAATTTTCTATCCACTCTATTTCGTTTGACTATTGGTTTTGATGACGCGCGGGTTGGCAGAACTGAAGAATCATGGGCACGTTGTTGATCCTGGTGCGGGAATTGTCATACCTCGTGCCCTACGGAAACGGGGAGGGAATCAATTAGGACAGCGTCCTCGGTTTGATGGGCTGTGACACAACGCCCGCCTTCACACATCACGAGCGCGTCAAGATACGGTAGGCTGGGTGCTTGGTTCTGGGATACGAGAACCTTATGCACGCCCCCGTGTATTGTCTGAGTGAGTCTTATCGTCGATTACAGGCCCGGTGTATTCGTTTGAATTTTGGGTAGCATCCATTCTGCGCACACCCGTTTTTTCATTCACTTTTGGCGCGTGCGGTAGCGCTGGCATTTGTACTATGAGAGCTAGTCCGTTTACCACCGCCGAGACTACAAGTATACAACTACGTACATTGAGTTCCTGCCCCCTTCCGGGATTCGGGCTGGGAACTTGGACATCGGTGGCCTTTCAGATGTCCACATCATCGCCGTTCGGAACTCTCAGGCCTGATCCTCCCCGTTCCTCAAGTTCGCTTCCTCCCGCGGCGGCACCTTTTCATTATATGTGGGATTGAATGTGGTATGTTGGAACATCATCGGTATGTCGTAATAAAACACAGCCCTTCACAGCTGAGGTTATTGAGTACAGAATGTTGTGAGTAACTCACGCTTCAGGTACTTCCCAATCGAAGCTGACAATAAAACAGCGTTATGTTGGACCACGCTAAAATTTTCGCCCTATTTTTTTTTCCTTTCAAGCCACGCAACTGAGTTCGCTTCGCCTCATTGTTCGCTACCACATGAAATGAGGTGGATAGTATTTTATGTGTACAACAGACACTCGCCTACCTCGTGCCATGATGGTACTGCTCCCGTGTGCCGTGTGTCGGCGGTATGCTAAATGCAACCCCCTCCCCCCCGCCGGAAGCAATACTCCCTCGATCCGAACGGAAGGAACCGAGGCGGACCAACACAAGATCCGTGGTTTTTCCTCGCGAGCTACATTCAAAAGTTCTGAGTTGGTCCGGAAACGGGGCTCGTGGCTACGATGGAGAGGCTTATCTGCGATCCCATCTATCTGTCATGAGATGTGCATGGCCTTGCTGCCTCTCCTGATCCACGAGATTGACTTCTTCGACTGTTATCTTTACGCGTCCTCACGTGCCGCAAAGTGGCAACAGTAAGCTTCAGTCGGAATAAACGTGGATGCCACCGTACACAGAGGTTTGCCCATAACAAGGCAGAATACTAAGTCTTGTGGTGGACCCTGAGAGATCTTAACAACACGCTTCTCAGCTTAGCTCAGAATCATGATTTACACACCTATCTGGCTAGCGGCTGATATCAATTGCGATCATCAGCGAGGGCTGCCAACGGCTTCGGTCCGGAGCGGTCATGTGTGTAGCCAATTATCGCTGTTGAACGTTGTTATCTCCCTCATGGTGTGAGATTAAGATGGGGCTCCATCCAAGCCTAACGAAGTCACACACGAGCACCGCTAGGACACACGACCGGAGATCCTACAACGTAACCATACTTCGTATGCCCGCGCCTTTCCACCGAACGCCACGATAACGCACAGTGAGGGCCCTCTGGCGTCTTTCGCACTTTGAGTGCACCGGACTGCTGGGTTGATCGCGCTCAGGGCCAGCACATTTTGCATTGCATGATCACGGCCCGAAGGGCTTGCTTCGTGGACATGTGTAGACGTGAAACAAATAGACTCGTCCTTCGTTCCTGGCCTTCTTGAGTGCTAGCCGTACTCAGTTTGGGGAGCCTACGTCTATCGTTGTAAGTATTGTGATGTCCTGTGCGGATTACGACATCCGGCGTCCTATGGGCGGGCCATATGTGGAGTCGACGCAATGGTGTCGCGGCCTGTGAGATCCTACTGTTGCGATGATTTCGGATCGAGAATGAGAGGGCCGGCGAGCATAAATTCCGTATACAACGAGGAGCGAGGTGAATGCGAGACTTTTGATATAGCGACCTTCCGGTCCCCCGGGAAAGTTAAACCATAGTCGGTCTATTCAGTTTGAGGAATCGTTCGAACCAAGTTAGGAAGGAAATCATCGAGCTAGTGGTACAATCTGCGTCAATTCTGTAGGTCATGTACGAGCGAACGGGTCGTGTAGGCTCGTGGGTCGGAGTGCGGCTGAAGACTCTTTCAGCATGTCATCAAGCCACGGCTGATCACTAGCGAGAAGCTGGGGTAGAGTTTCAGCGCATGGGCCGAGGAAGAGATAATCCGCCTCGCTATCGCCGTCGCTCCGGTCGAGGTTGAATACAGCAACCGTGCCTCCGTTCTCCGAAACATCGGAGGCGTATCCGGCAGCAGGGTATACCTGATGGGAGAAGTCATCAGGCGTGGCCGCTTTGACGGATCTCTTCGGTACTTCGCACCGTAGAGGATGTCCCGACAACAATCGCCAGGTCAGCCTTCTGGACAACTTCGTCAATTTCTTCGAGATGGTATGGTATCTCCTCGAACCACACGACGCCTGGTAATAGTTTAGTCACCGGTAGAGCACCCGACGGACAACATGAGTTCCCGACCTGGTCGGAGTAGACCACCACAGTTTGGTTGGGTACATCTGGGTAAATCAGAGAGGGGTATATCCGGCTCTTGTTCCTGCTTCTCAACGATGGCCTCTGTGCCGTTTAGCGCGGCACAGATCGGGCTGTTGTGGTTTGGTTCACGATGGCCACACTGGGCGCAGAGGGTGTCGAATAGCCGACCATGCATCTCGATGATCGACTGGGGTTCCGAAGTGACCCCCTCAAAGGCTTCCTTCGAGGCCAGAGTGCTGGTAAGTTGATCCAAAGCCCTCCGGCTGAGACCATCGACGTTTTGAGTTATCAGTGTAAAGGACTCGGCACTAGGGCAAATTTGGCGTAACGTTTCCTTGACTGAAAGTGCGGCTATCACCATATGAGCAGCATTTGGCTCAGCCTTTCGTGCTCTGAAATTGGGTGTAACAAGGTCGTGAATTTGTGTGGCGGAACATAACTCACTTCTCCCTTCTCATATGATAGAACTGCCATACACGGCTTGGATTCTGAGCAAACGCTCCGGGAGTGGCGAGGCTCATAGCCTCGTACTTCCTCCACAGACCTCCACCATCGCGGAAGGTAGGTATACCTACAGATAGTAGGTGGTAAATGTCATGAACGGAGATGTCAACAGTTTAGAAGGACGATCACCAGAAGCGGCAGAAAGACCTGCTCCTGCGATGACGATGATGTTTCGACTCGACTTTACCACCTCACGGAACTTGCGCGCGTTTTTACTGGGTCCTACGACCATTGCGCTTTGGGATTTGACCCTGAGATTGAAGCCTGAGGCAGAGTTTATGAGAACAAACAACAAGCGCCCTGCAAATCTCGTCCACTCCGGTGGACCCCGAACCATTATCGATTAACGTTTACACTGGTGACTGTCCGTAAGGCCACACCAGTCCAAGTGAATACCCAGGGACTTTTAAGGAAGGTGCGCAAACCCCGACCGTTCTTTCGGGTCGCGGGCAGCGCGAGTCTCGCCTAATGGCACCTTTCTACGACTTTTAGAGACATTTCCAGTCTTACGGACAGTCGCCCACTCCCTCCCTTCTTCTAGACCCGCCCGAGTGACTCAGATGCCAACGGTACAGCCAGATAGCCCAATTGTCATCGTTGGAGCCGGTTGCTTCGGTCTTTCCACGGCGTACCACCTTCTCAAGAGGGGGTTCACAAACGTGACCGTGTTGGATCGGGCGGAGACCCTTCCCGCGAAGGATGCTGCTAGTACTGACCTGAACAAAAGTAAGATGAAAAGACCCCGAGCAAGCTCTTTCTGACATCCGTATATTTTACAGTCGTCCGATCATCCTACCCGGACGATTTCTATACCTCCCTTGCACAAGATGCTGTAAAAGCGTGGAAGGACGAGGGAGAATGGGGGGATCACTACCATGAGTTCGCACCCCTCCCCTCCCACCTCTCCTGGTCACGCAACTAAATTTTCGAGGCACAAAACATCACAGGACAGGCGTTCTAATAATGGGCGAACAAAAAGCGGGCTACACCAAAGCATCTTACGTTAACGATCTTGCCCTCGGAGTTCGAGTTCTTGATCTCGAAGATAAAGAGAAGCGGAAAGGCATTTTCGCTGGGGGTATAGAACTGGGTTCTGCGTTTACGAGAGACTGTTTTGCGTATCTGAACCAAGACGGTGGGTGGGTATATGCTGAGGGTGGGACCCGGCGTGCTCTAGAGAACGTCCGAGTCCTCGGTGGAACAGTTGCTGGCGGAAAAGCGGTCAATGAACTCGTCAAAGAGAATGGGAGGACGGTTGGTGTCCGGTGCGCAGACAACTCTGTTTATTCTGCAGAACTCGTCGTTCTGGCCACGGGATCGTGGACCCCGTCGACCTTCCCCGAATCGTTACCCCAATCGCAGTGCCTTGCTACTGGGTACGTCCATGGCCTCACCACATCTGTCCCACTCGGCTCACCTGTGTTCACAGGCACAGCGTTGCGACCATCCAACTGACCCCCGAAGAAGCAAACATTTATCGAGAGGTTCCAGTAGTATATAACCAAACTACGGGATTCTACATATTTCCGGTGAGGGAAAGCGGCAGCGGTTCCAAAGGTGCGCTGACTGTTGCCCTGTCTTTAGCCCAATGCCGAAAATATCGTAAAGATGGCGATCAATTCTGGTGGTCATACCCGAGACGTCCAGACCTACCAGCACGGCACGATCTCGACACCTCGCACCACCTTGACCCACGGGGAGGTGGAAGGCTCTCGTATACCCGCAGAAGCCGCCAGAGATATCAGGAAATCGTTTCAAGAGACTTACCCCGCTCTCGCAAGCTCGAAACCGTTCGTTACTACCCGAGTGTGTTGGTAATTACGTATTTCAATCTGCCGTCGTGAACACCCCTCGGGTTTGCTTACCTTTATTAGGTACGCGGATACCCAGGATGAAGACTGGTTGATAGGTTTTGTTCCTGGAGACCCGTCCTTGTTTGTAGCCACCGGGGGAAGCGGACACGCATACAAGGTAAGTCTGGTGTGAAGCCCCATCTACTCTCTGACGTTCCCATCCACAACTAGTTCTTGCCTGTCATCGGTTGCCTTGTTGTGGATGCTATCCTGGGTGTGCTCCCAGACCATCTTGTCAAAAAGTTCGCCATTGATCGGCAACAGGGCCCGAGTGAGGAGGTCAATCCGGATTCCACCTTGCGCATCGAACGGCGGATATACACCACCAGGAGACTTGACGAAAGCTCAATGTGCACAGAGAAAGATCTGTTACCACCTTGAGTTTTTGGACACATTAGGAGCTACTGTAGTACAAAAGGAGTCAACACTACTACTATACAAAAAAAACGTCCCTGAGACTCCTTGATTTTGAGGTACCCTAGATGAATTGACGATGGATCGGAGAGATATTGGGGCACGACCGCGTGGATCGCTTTTTGTGTTGGGATTTTACGAAACGCGAGCAGAGATCTTAAGCCCTGACTCCAACAAATTCCCGCCATGACTTCACTTCGGGTGGTATCCTTCCCTCCACGTACTTCTTGAGACCGCCCTGGGGGATTTTCAGGGCCAAGGCCTCAACGAACAACACCGCGCAACGGGCATTGTTAAGTAGGGGCAATCCAAAGTCCACAGCGTTCCTACGACAGCCATTAGTCCCGCAAGCCTTTACAGCGAGAGAACAAGCGTACCTCCTGGCAACATAATCCTCATCGGTTGCGCTGGTTCCTCGTCCCTTGGCTAAGTTGATAACACATTCAATGTCATACTCGTCGAAGACCTCCCTGAGCTTCCTCTTATCCTTGGTGGGGAAAAAGATACGCTGGGCAGAGACGTAAGGAATACTATTTAGGAATTCTTCGACTCCACTAGAAGAGCAGTATAGTTTGAATCCTAGCCTGGTCAATCCATCTGCAATTGTCCTCATTTCTGGCTTGGTGACGTCGCCACCCAGGAGAACACCCGAGTTCAGGCGTGGAACTTTGAAACCGGTTTGGCTGAGGAGAGCAGCCCAGTACGCCTCTTGGATGGTGCTACCGAAGCTGGCAATTTCACCAGTACTAGCCATTTCTGGGGAGGAAGATACTTAGGATTGGGTGAGGATCCTAGATGGTAAGATACTCACCGCATCCAAGGAAAGGATCGGCTCCAGCTAATCGAGTCCAAGAGAACTGAGCGACCTTGATAGCAGAATAATCCCTCTTTTGTTTCATGAGATCCACGGGCTCAGGCACGTCCTGCCCGACAATAGCAGAAGTAGCAGTCTCGATGAAATTCTGTCCGAGGACCTTGGAGACGAAGGGGAAGGATCGAGATGCTCGAAGGTTGCACTCGATAACCTTTAGTTCAGCCTCTTCCTCACCCGGAACCAGACTTCGGATAACTTGCATGTTGTAGGGACCAGAGATCTTGAACGCGGTGGCAACCTTCTCCGCAATGGTTTTTAGACGCTCCAGATCATACTCAGATAAAGAGAATGGCGGGAGTACAAGAGTCGCGTCACCGGAGTGGACACCGGCATTCTCGACGTGTTCGGAAATCGCGTGGATGAGAAGTTTGCCTTCATGAGCGACAGCATCGACATCGATCTCCTGGGCATTTTCGATAAACTTGGTGATAACGACGGGGTGGAGAGGAGAAACCGAGGCAGCAGCGGAGAGGTTGTGGTCAAGAGTGGATTCTTCGTAGACGACATTCATGGCGGCTCCAGACAATACGTATGACGGTCGAATGAGAACGGGATAGCTGTACACGGTTAGAATTTACAAATTATGGCCGGGAAAGGGGAGACCTACCCGACCCTGGCGGCGAACTCCTTTGCAGCGTCGACGGTGGTGACCTCCGCCCATGCGGGTTGGTCGACACCGATGCTATCGAGAATGGCAGAGAACTTGTGGCGATCCTCAGCATTATCAATCATTTCCGGATCAGTCCCCAAAACATTGACACCGTTCTGCTTGAGCCTAAGGGCGATGTTTTGAGGGAGTTGACCTACAACACAGCCGTGAGATGCGGAAAGCCGAGGGAATAAAGAACCAACCTCCAACGCTCACAACAACACCGCTAGCACCCTCGAGCTCATATATGTCCATAACACGTTCAAACCCAAGTTCCTCGAAGTAGAGTCTATCCGCCTCGTCGAAATCCGTGGAAACAGTTTCAGGGTTGTAGTTGATCATGACCGTTTTATTGCCCATATCCCTGAGCTTCCTCGCGCAGGTAACAGCACACCAGTCGAATTCAACGCTGCTTCCGATACGGTAGACACCGCTGCCCAATACCATTGTACCGTTGTCGTCAAACTTGACATCATGCTCCGAGGCGTTGTACGTGGTATACAGGTAATTGGTGTGCGCAGGGAACTCAGCGGCGAGAGTGTCGATCCGCTTGACGAAGGGAGTGATTCCGAATGATTTCCTGTGAGCGCGAACCTCGTCCTCGGTAGAAGCAACGAGGTCGGCGATATGCGGGTCCGAGAATCCCATCTTCTTGGCCGTATGCATGAGCTCTTTGTCAACGTTTTCCAGAGAACCGGCAGTCTTGAGAGCCAAACGGGTTTGCACGATGTTGTCAATCTTGTACAAGAACCACTAAAACCGCATGTGAGCCAAACGATCGGAAGACTGGACTGCGTGGGGACGCACCTTGTCGATCTTGGTCAACTCGTGAATCTTATCAACAGAGTAGTTCTTGTCGTACATCGCGTGGGCAATAACGAACAAACGCATATCAGTGGGCCTTGAGAGCGCACGATCCAGATCCTCCGGAGCAGTATAAGCTTCGAAGCCCTTGTACCTAGGATCAATTTGTCGGATCGCCTTTTGTAGACTCTCCTCGAATGTCCTTCCGATAGCCATGACCTCACCGACGGACTTCATAGAAGAGCCAACCTCCCTGTTGACTTGGGAAGAGAACTTGGCCAGGTCCCATTTTGGAATCTTAGTGACGATGTAGTCGAGGGAAGGTTCGAAACAGGCTGTAGTGGTCTTTGTGACGGCGTTGGGAAGTTCAGGTAGTGTGTGTCCGAGTGCGAGCTTCGCTGCGGTGTATGCCAGAGGGTAACCGGTGGCTTTTGAAGCCAGAGCGCTAGATCGACTCAACCTGTTCCACGACCTTGTCAGAGAACTTGGCTGGTAAATGGGATTTATCTAACCGACCGGGCATTGACCTCGATGACGCAATATTCCTTGGAGTAGGGGTTTAATGCGTATTGGATATTACATTCTCCAACGACGCCCAGGTGCCGGATAACCTTGAGAGCAGCAGAACGAAGCATGTGGTATTCATCATCCGGAAGAGTCTGGGATGGAGCAACGACGATAGAATCTCCGGTGTGTGTACCAAGCGGATCAAAGTTCTCCATGTTACAGCAAATAATAGTGTTCTGCACGCAAGTTGATCATCAAATATAGCTCAATGGCATAAGGACCAGCACTCACATCAGCACCATCCCGCACGACTTCGTACTCGAGTTCCTTCCAGCCTTTCATACTTCGTTCGATCAGAACCTGAGGGCTCAAACTCAAACTCCTTGCAGACAGGTCACGCAATTCCTCAGGATCATTCGCAAAACCGGAACCGAGACCTCCAAGAGTGAAGGCGGATCGCAAAATGACGGGGTAACCAATCTTTTCGGCAGCGGCGAGAGCATCGTTGACGGAGGAGACAGCGGTGGAGTGGGCCACTGGAATGTCAATCTCTACAGGTGACGTGAAGGGTAAGAACCCGGAACAGACCGGGAGTGGAAACCATCAGTCGCGCACCTTTCAGAGCTTGCACAAACAGATCACGGTCTTCACTGACTTCCAGAGTGCGGATTGGTGTTCCAAGGACCTTGATACCGAGGCGCTCGAGGACGCCCATCCTATCCAACTCTATTCCGACGTTCAATGCGCTCTGACCACCGAATGTCAAAAGAACTCCATCCGGGCGTTCCTTTTCCAAGACATAGGCGACGTAGTCCGGAGTGATCGGCAAAAAGTAGACCTCGGAAGCCAATTGATGGGATGTTTGCCAAGTGGCAATGTTGGGATTGATGAGGACGGCGTCGACTCCTTCTTCCCTTAAGGCTTTGAGAGCCTGAGAGCCGGAGTAGTCGAACTCTCCGGCCTGACCGATGCTGAGACCTCCAGACCCGACAATCACGACCTTGCGAACGTCAGGACGAGGGAGTTGTGGGAGGACCTTGGCGGAAATTTTGCGGGCGAGTTCCGAGGGGGAGCTGAGGACATGTTCATCCTTTTTGGGGGCGTAGGAGCCAACGGCGGGGGCAGCTATGGCCCTGAGGGGTTTCGTGGGGACGAGAGCAGCACGAACGGCGGATACGTGCAGTGGGCGCACTCTCCGGGGCTGGACGAGACGACCACAGTGCCCTAATCGACCCAGGGCCATGGTGGAGAGAGGGAAAATTGAGGGAACGTGACTCGAGGATAAATCGACGTCGGTAATACATAAAACCTCCACGGACCTTTTCTCACACTCGCTCCATTGCGTGATTGGAGTGGCAAGCGATGTGGTTAAAAAATTATGGTACAAAAAATAATGCCCGTGGCGACGCATCCGTATGTTACACAAATACCGCCCCGTCCACACTCATACCTCTGCAAATCCGTTGTATCCGTTCTTTGAGGGTGCGATCGTGTTTTTGGGATAGAAACTGCTATCATAAGCAGTCATCACTCCGGATCTGCTCAATTCGCGGTATGTCGCGTTCCTGGGCAGGTCCTAAACGCACCAGTCGCATGTGGTGAGACAGAATATTGTTGATGGGTCCTATGTGGAACTCACCCGAGTGATTCTGGGTGGAGAGAGAGGGCCCGGCGATAAGAGGGATTCCTCTGTCTGGTGCAGCTTTCTCTCCAATCTCACTTTCCCCCGGTTCGTGGGTTTTTTTCGAAGCAAACAGAGCAAAACGAACGTGATTATCAACGCGACAGCAGCTATTCCCCCGACAACGCCTATGGGGATATGAGGTCTTGTGACGATAACCCGAGAGACCTGCCTACCACCGACGATTGCAGCTGTACGATTCCCAGCACTAGGGGTGGGATCGGCCGGGTCAGAGGACATGGCTAGTGACGGAGGCGAACCGGTCGTATTCGGATCTGCACAGATGCTAGCTGGTCAACGTAAAATGGAGACGCTCACTGGGGCACATACCAACAAGGGCTCGGGAAGTGGTAAGGTTGAAATCGCCTTCCTTCTGCTCGGTCCTGAATGGGGGAACAGCATGTTGACAAATCTCGCACACACCGTTACATTGAGGTAGGCCCATGGGGGTACCTCGGTTTCATCGGGAATATCGAAGGGAATTCTATCTGAAGTGAGCGGGAGATTGTATCGATGTGCGCATTCTCCTTACTGGGTAACATAAACTTCAGTGCAGAGCTTGTCGTAAAACTTCCACCTATCTCGCCGTGAGTCCATGCGTTGCGATGGTGGTCTGCCCCCTCACGCGTTCCCTGATCCGGGTATCTGGCACTGAGAGCAGGCCTGGTATAAACTAGGAGCGAAGGAGTGAGCACAGTGTCTCCACGATAGAGGAAAGAGAGACTGACGAGTACGTCACCGTGTCGCAGCCACAGCCTCCTTCCTGTGGTGCCCGGTAATTTGTGCCGGGCTTAAGAGGTTTGAGCTCATACGCTAGCGGCGTGCCTGAGTTGCATGTCTGGAAAATGAATGACCCTCTCAACTTACATGTCTGGTTCCTGCACTTGGCCTCAAGAATTTGGACCACAGCACACGGATCTTGTCCAAGCGAGTTGTGTGACTACCCAGTACGTCAACGTTGAACTTGCGCCCAGGTAAAATCTCTACTCACCCATTCCCAATCCGGCTGGGTGCAACTTGCGGCGATAGAAAGATGCACCTGGAGCGTAATCCAGAAAAGTGAAAAAGCCGATGCTACCGGGGAAACCTGGAACTTTGGTCATTAGCCTTGATTGCTCCCACACACCGGTGATGCAGATCCCATACCATGGCCCAAGGATTGGCGCGGTAGGTTCAACCTGAGGACAGCCTCAGGGGGAGGAGGAAAGGGCGGGGCGAATGGGAGGATGTGGCATTCCAGGCATATATAAACGCACTGGCGCCGCCCTGGCAGGTCGTTAATGCTTTTGCGATGTAACGTCTGACAGATCGTTGGCAATGTTTCACCAGTCACTCTTGCACTGTCGATCCCCCGATCACGCCGCGCTTCCCCTGGCGGTGTCATCCTCCTGACGGTTTTCTCACCTTGGCCAAGTCTGCTTCCGTTTGCCTTTCCTCTGAGATCCCCAGCAGTGCGTCCCGGGACCGTGGGAATGTATGAGCGACCCGTGGGCGGCTTTTGATGGCTTTCAATCCCCATTTCACCTCGGGACCTTCTTGACGGGTTTCTCGGTTATGACTGAGCCTGCCGTCTGCTGCATGCTACGACACGTGCTGGAGCACCGTCGACGGGGGGTTGGGCCAAATAAACCGCTCATCGTGGGGGTGCAAGGTCCGCAAGGCAGTGGCAAGACCTACCTCACCACTATACTCAGGGACGAATTGATCTCCCCACCCAACAATCTTTCCGTGGCGTTGATCTCCCTCGATGATCTGTATCTACCGCATTCGGAACTAGTCCGTGTCGCGGACGGCCACCCCCTCAACCCCCTCCTTCAAGGCAGGGGCCAGCCAGGAACCCACGACGTTTCGCTTGGCACCAAAATCCTGGACTCACTCCGCCGAATCAATGAACCTGAGGCCGAAGGCACTGTCTCCATCCCGATCTTTGACAAAAGTCTCCACTCGGGAGAAGGCGATAGAATCCAAAAAACCACCGTCGTCAATCGACCGCTTGATGTGATTATCGTGGAAGGGTGGTGCACCGGCTTCTATCCCGTTCTCCCAGAAACTATCGAAAAACGTTATGCTGAAAGCAGGGGCCCACGTTCCTCATTCGCTTATCGCAAGGAAGACGTACACGAGATCAACGAACTCCTCCGACCATACGTACATTGGTGGTCGACTTTTGATACCCTTATCCAGGTAGATTGTCTACGGTTTTCCCCGGTGCCGGACCCCTCTTCTCACGGCTCATAGCTAAGCCCATCCGACGCGTCGTCGTATGACCTAGTCTACAAATGGCGTCTCGAGCAGGAGCATCACATGAAAGCCCGGAACGGTGGGGAAGGAATGACGGACGACCAGGTGATATCGTAAGTCCACGGCCGAAAACACCGCACCACTAGAACACAGCTGACCTGCTATTCACCGTCTATGTATCAGCTTCGTTGACCGTTATATCCCCGGGTATGTCTTTTTCGGAGACACCGTCGAGAACGGATGGCTCGATAAGCACGGGCAGGCAGTTTCTCCTCCCTGGAGGGGAAACGCTCTCAGAGTCTTGATTGGGGCAGAGAGAGAGGTTGTTGGTAGTGTTACATTCTAACCTACAGCTGGTAGGCTGGAGCGGACGAAATCTGCGCATTATACCACTCTATCGTGTCGCAACGAAGGTCCTCTACGCGTAGGGACTTTTTTATTCGCTGCGCTCTCCTTTCTGCATCGATTCGTGGCCTCACTCACTTTTTACTTCTTGATGTTCCCGTTGCTTCAACGCCTCCCTTTCCGAGAAACGAAGTTGGTTACCGCCAAGCAGGACCGCCTTCGGGAGATAGAGGCACCTCGGCCCCGGAGCGAGTTCATCGCGCACGGGTAGTGTTTTTCATTGAGACAGTAACGGGGACGGGAGCACCGCTATCAAGAAGGTAATACGAGGTGGCCAGAGGGGGCAGTGGGAGGGGGTCATCGTAGAGACCACGCAAACCCCGCATCGGTCGTCGGGTCGCAGGCCCTTCACAACTGTCCGTTTTCACAGTTCCACAGGGTTGAAATGGGCAGTGTACTAGTTGTTTATTTACAGCGCTTTTCGTTAAGGAGAGTCGAAAGGCAACTCGTGCTCAGTTCTGAAGTTGCTGTTACCGGAGGCACAAAGGACAAATGTTCATAGACAGTGAGCACAACCCCCAATGAGTCCTCTCCCTCATAAGGGCGCATTGGCCTTGTGTACTGTTGCAGAATTTTTTTCCTCATCAATAGTTCAGAGTTGTTGTTGTGAACTGTGAACGAGGTCCCCTCGGCAACGGTTACAGGACCGTAATCCCAAACGTGACGGCGAGCACCCGGCCCTTTTAATACCTGAGGCCAGAAATCTTTTTTACAGCATGCGGTGGGGGCGCACTCCTGCAGACGGGAGGGGAAAGTTGAGGAGCACGCTCACTGTAATCCGATGAAGTTGTCGCTCAGGTTTCTAATTGCGGTAGTAGAAACGAATGCGATTTATCTTTCGACTTTTCAATGATAACTTTGAAGTTTTTACGGTGAGATACACTCGACAACATCCAATCCTAATTACCAGTCGCTACGGTAGAAGTTTTCTGGATCTTGGTCGAGAGACGGTCGGAAATTCCGCCGCGCCTTAGCGAAAAGTGCTGTAACGGTGGGTCTCCGACCGCATCGAGGTATACGGCTCGCTCCTGGGGAGCTTCGTGGGATTAAAGAGCTATAGCCTAATCGAAAATGAAAGTCACAGATACAAAAATGACCGTACAATAATAGTCTGTCTGTAAAATTTGTAAAACTCCACCCTTGTGTAAAATATAAGTCCAAGTTGAGGGTAGGGAAACGATCGAGGTCAAAAGTCACCGGGGTGGGTTATGGTTCATTGTTGATGAAGATGCTATCCACATTCATCCAAGCCGCATTCGGATCACCATTTGCCCTGGCCTTCCAGACTCGTTCCCTCTCTAGCCAGTACTCAAGTTCTTCTCCAATCTTGGAGGGTACCCAGTACCTCTCCCGTGTATCGGCCTCGGTCTCGGCCATGAACCACCTTGGCCGGTGCGGTGGGATCTTTCCTTCCTCCCTTGCTTTCCTGGTCGCCCTCTGTTTCTCCTCCTGTTTCGACTTCAACCCGCTCGCGTGTTCGTACTTACCCAACTCGAACGCCCGTTGGTCGGGTCGCAGCCTGCAGTCTGTGGGACAGATGAAAGGGCCGAGTGTGTCTTCTGGACAATCATTCAGCGTGATGGCGAAAGGCGTTAGGTTGAATGGTGCAGCGGGCTTTTCCGAGTTCTTCCAAAGCAGGATATTCTGCGTTGATTGGCTGGCCGATACATCCATGTCTGGGTGAAGGAAGTCTTCCCCAGAACCAATGGGGCAAGCGATGAGCTGCTTCGTCCACTTTCCAGCAACTTTGTAGACCTGTTTGCCGGCGCTGGAGACTACGAATCCTGATACCTCGTACGCATCCTTCCCTCGCCAACCACGGGGCTTGAACGTCAGTCGACACTGGTCCTTGGTACGGTGGTTTGTGACCTGCGCGATTCGCGGGTGTCAGGTGACGAAGGGACAGGTAAAAAGTCATCGTACGATCATCTCTCCGTAATGGTCAATCGTTGGGGCACCCAACATGAATCCAGAAATGTTGGTAACGACCTTTTTCCAACTGTAATGCTCGACAACCTTGCCAACGTTTCTAGGGTGCTTGTCTTTCGGATAATCCGGACCCCACTCTTCGTTGAGGATCAACTCTGCGTGAGCGATTCCAGTGGGCCTGATCTCAAAAGACTTGCCCATGAACTTGTTTTGAGCATCAACCTTTGCGACAACACGCTTCAGCGAAGCTCCAAAATCGTGTCCGAAACCAACATACCTCTCCGTAGTATCTCCAAGAAGGTGACTCGGCCCAACACGCTGAAATTGGAGGGTGATGGCTTACTTGTTCAGAAATATATCGGTATTGTTGCTTGAGATCCACATATTCAAAAGTTTCGCCCTGAGTTTTGTTAGCCTGGGAGAGGGCACCGCGCGTGACGTCTTTTCACATACAAGCATAGGGTTGAACGGTTTGGCAATTCGACCAAACGTAGAAGAGTAGTTTGACATTGCGAAAGCAGCGACATATGCAATGCGCATCAGAGGGTCACGCTCGTTGACCGCAACATCCACTGTGCGGCTCGGTCAGTTTCGGGGTGCTGTGCTCCGGGGGGGGGGTGGCTTACGGCATTGAGAAAACTCCATATCTTCCGCCTTTGCAGGACATCAGTCTCAGATGCGGCCGGTTTCCTCAACATACGTACCATTCTTTGCAGCATACTTGTCGGTTCGTTGAAGAACACCGGAAATGAGATCTTGGTCAAGTCTATAATCACACGCCATGGTAGATCAATAGACCGAAATGATAACAATACAGGTACTGTACCTTTTCCGATTGAGCCTTTCAAAATCGACCACAGGCTGGTTGGAGGCCTGTTGTCAGCATCGAGATCCAGACTCTGTCTAACTTTGACGTATCCCGAATACTGTGCCTTCCCAAGCTCTAGGAACTTTTCTTCACGGACTTGCAACGCGGAGGATACGATCATGGGTAAAGTTCCGGCATCGATGGCGTCGAAAAAAACATCGATCTCCTCGTCCTCTTCGTCGGTATCGATCTCCTCAGCCTCGAGGGATCCGCGGGGAAGCGTCGGGGTGTTCAGACCAGTCGTGAGGGGGAAGCGACGGACTACATTGGAAGGGGGCTGGGAAAGACTGAAAGCGGTTATCGTAGCCGCAGAAACAGGTTCGATAATGGTGGACATCTCCGAGGCGGTCAAGAACGTGCTTGTAGCAGGGGTAGTCGTGGTAGTGGGCGGTTCTGTGGCCAAATCCGTCGGAGCAGTCAACTCTTTGGACTGAAACGTGGTTTCAATGCTCGGGGTCGGTTCAGGGGAAAGGGAAAAGTCCTCTCCTGCTGTCAGATGTGGTGGGGAAAGAGTGCCAATTCTAGATGGAGGACCGGATACCGGTTTGGCTTTAAGAGTGCTGTGCCTCCATTCCTCGTGTTCGGAACTAAACATTCGGCTCCTTCGCCTAGAGCTCCTGTTCTTCAGTTCCCTCTCGAGAGCTTCCCCTTCCTCGACGACAGTCTTGAGACTGGCCTCCCAGACATCCTGCCGCTTCTGCTCGGATTTGAGCTTGGCAGCCCACCACGCCTCACGTTTCTGTACCATCCCAAAATACTCTTCTAGGGTTGAGTTGATATTTCCGATGTTGTCCTTAAGCTGCGCAGCTCTGTCGGTCAGACCAGCTGCGGGGGACGCTGTTTGGAGCAGGGCGTGGAGATATTCTGAAGTGAGCTTGGTCTGGATCTGGAGGTAGTTCTCTTGGATCTTAAATATGTCCTCGAACGGTGGGTGGTCGGATTCAGGAAGATCATCGGTGGAAGAGTCATCAGGGGCGTCATCTTCGTCCTCCTGCTGTTCGAGACCAGCGACTATTTTTGGAGGCGGGACTGCAGGGGAGTCTCCACCGACACCAGTAATCGAACTTGTTTCAGAACCAGGGCCACCGTTCCCGGTGTCACTGAGGCTCCCCGAGGGTTCCCTCCCCTTGCTGAAGGTGCTCTTCGTATACCTGCTGCTTAGGGTGTTTGAACTGGTATTGGTCGTGCCTATGCTCTTCATGGACGGGGCCCGTAAACTCGATTCGCTCATTCGCGCCCCCCGATCTCTCTGCTCTTTCTGTTTGTACCAATCAATGTTCTTGCGAATCATGGTCGTCCAACGTGTCCCTTCGACAGGATGATCGGCTTTGAGATACCACTTCTGAACAGTCTGGTGGCCACGACTGGGGATGTGGTGAACCTCAAACCTCTGTTCGTTGGTCCCCGAAGCGACTTTCAGGACGGCTGTTTTCATTGTAATCGACCCACGGGAGGCGATGTTCTCGTCTTCTTGGTGGCGGTAGTCTATGGGTCCATAGCTCAACATCATAAAAGGTGGAGATAAAAAGGGTATGGACTCACAGGAGAGGACCCCGTCCTTGAGCACGAACCACCTGGTATTATACCCCCTCGCGACATTAGTGTACTTGTGCAGGTAGCCCTTGAGGGTAGGTGGTGGTACTGTCGAAGATGAAGAGGCCAATAGTGTGGTATCATGGCTCGTGACTAAAGAAAATTAGTCGGGTAAAGCTGAGGTATTCAAGAGGGCGACTCACACTGCCTCAAGAACACCCTAACTTGATCATCCTTGCCTGTACCGGAGGCATCGTATACCGGTCGGCCCTTTCGGTCCCTCGCGAAGACATCCGCTCCCGCGCGAATACCTAGCTCCAGGAGACTGAGATCCCTGCGCTTGGCGGCTTCGTGAAGGAGCGTGGTACCAAATTGATCATCGACATAGCTCAGATCTACGTGCTTGATTCTTGGGGAGGAGAGAAAGTCGATAAGGGGCCTGGATGAATACTGAGAGTCGGAGTTGGGTGAATTGTATGCTGTTTGTGAAGGAGAAAGGATGTAGGACCGGAGGAGTGAACGATATGAAGTGTCGAGGAGTGATCGGGAGTCTGAATTGGAACAGACGGCGGCATCCAACAGAGGTTCATTTCTAGGTATTCCTTGGAGAAATTCAGGTGGATACACACCTTGAATGGCTTTGACAACGTCTTTGCCCTTTGCGACATCCTTGCAGGATTTGCCGTTGGCATCTAGGAGGGAATCATCGATCCCCTCTTGATCCAACAACAAGTTCACAACCTCAAGCCTTCCTTCTGAAGCGGCGAGGTGTAATGGTGTAGTCCCAGACTCCGGGGGATATACAGCGTTTGGGGAGATGATGCGGTTCGTAAGGAGGATGGCAATGGTCTCACCTACGAATGGATAACCCCGCCTGTTAGCTACTCCTCAGTTGACAACCAAATCCAAATAAATCGTACATGAACCACACTTCACGGCCAGATGCAAAGCATGCGCAGCTTGTGCCTGGGTCGTCTGTTCTGTGTCCGGGTCAGAGGTTGCTGATTTGCGACGTTGGCTGGTAAGTTCTGCGAGGAAAGCGTGGATTCCCGGGAGATCGTCTGGACGAAACGTAAAGGTGAAGTCACTGCACGCGCCGCTGGATGGAGGACAAGAAGGGTACCATCGCGGAGGGCTTTTAAGTATCGTGCTTGGTTGAGTAGATCCATCCCTACGCTGGCAGTTGCAGTCGGGCGGCAAGCCGATGGTGGTACCAAGCCTCAGAGCGCAGCCGCCTCCGTTCAACTGAACCGATCAGGTGAACTCGGAGACTGTGCACCAGTGTGACAGCTCTCGATATTCTCCACACGGCTGGTATCATGACAACGTTCGAGCGGGGTGCTCAACACTTATGATGTTCACGATGAAATGAAGAATACAACTGCATAGGTACTCCGCCAAGAAAGGGGAATCCCCGCTGATCAAACTTGGGACAAATACAATGGACGGTAAACCCATCGAACCGGCCGGGTGAGATGATGACAGCAGTACAACAGAGATTAGATACCGCACGAAAAAGATAGTTACGTATCTTAAAGTATTGCGGTAGGGTAAGATAAATAAAAGTCGGCAAAGGGAAAGAAAAGGGTTTACCGAACCCGGGTGCGCTTTGAGGTGCGGGACTGGGGCAGGGGCGCGACCCCACCATCATCCTCTTCCTCCCTCACCCTCTTGGGTGATGGTTGACGAACCGCGGGGAAGGAGGGGTCGGGTCTTGTGTTGGGTATCTCGCCGTGCCCATATTCGGGCAAGACACCCTCCTCCTCGAGTAGAGGGCCGAGTTTTGATTCCACCGCGACCCTAGGATGCTGAAGTTAGTAAACGAACAAAGCAGCGTTCAGATAATCCCACCTCATCCATAGAACGTCCTTAATGTCCTTGTCCACCTTCATCATTCTGGGCAGTATGGTAGTGTCCAGTATGGCGCTCAGCGTCCTAGCGCGGTGGAGGATCGACGATGGGTCCTCCGGATCAAGAGGTGTCGCAGCGACGATACTGCGAAGGCCCCGCAGCAGCTGGTGTACTTGATGAGATGTTGCCGCTGCGGCCTCGGGCGGCGTTGGGGTGGTTTCTGGCGGATGAACCGCGTCGTGGACATCCACGACGCTGCCAGCATCACCCTCAGGCTCCGTCTCGACGACGACATCGATTCGAGGCGTGGTAGGAAGCCGCCTGTTCACTGGAGATAGGAGAGGGTGGAAAGGTGCTGTAGGGGTGACTGGAGGAGGGGCCATAGAACGGACGTCGCGTCCCTTGTGCGGATCTTCAGGCTCATTGGTGGTGGGCTCAGCATGCACGTTTGGGTGACTCTCCTCAGCCTTGACGGATACAGGCTCCGACTTAGCCGTAGCTTTTCGTTTACTCCTCCTGGCTGGCTGCTTAGCATTGGAGGGAGAGGACCGGGGGCGTTTCGATGTTGATGGTTTGTCAGTCCTGTAGATCACGATTAGTGGACACGCGATAAATTCAACAAATACACACAATTCTGGTACCCCGTCGGGATACTTCTCAAGAAGGAGACGGACGATCTCGACGTTCTTCAGGTTGGCCTTGAGGCTTTCTCTCTAGCAAGGTGGTCCCGTCGGTCCGTGGTTTAAAGCGTGAGAATGATGGAGTGCGTACCCTTGCCAGTTGTTGGAGTTGAGAGCGTTTGAGGGAACTCAGCTGGGAACGATCCATGGTGACGATAACTAGAGTGGTGGTGGTAGCGATGAAAGAGAGATGAAGCACAAATCCCCTTTATTTGTACTTGGGGGAGAGGGCCATGGCCCATCCATTGTTCCACCTGACATCAAAATCAAAGCCCGTTCATGGCCACCGCCGCAAATAACGTGATGGGAACAAACTTCCGAATTCGGAAACACTGCCGTCTCAGTCGGGTCAAGTCAATCCACCTCCCCGCCGCTTCTGTAAGCTCAACTACGACGACGACCATCCGCTCTTCCTCTCCGTCTCTTCCATTTCCCCCCCTCAACCATGCCATTTGGCCTAACTATTGGCACTGAGCGTGCAAACACTCTCCAGGTACGCAAGAACGCGCAAATTTTCACCCAAACCCCTCGATTCACAGACCCACCACCCCAGACCGCCATCCAGAACGAACTTGCCAAACGAGGATGGGGCACTGAACCGGATATCACAATGGCTGAATATATCACTATCATGCTCATCAATGGAAAGTCGGAAGACCAGATTAACAGCGAACTAATGGATCGTGGGTTGTGATGCCACCTTGATTTTTTCGCGTTTGCTGATCAAATGTTTCTTCCACTTTTGTAGTGATTGGACCTGACTACGGTATGTGTTTTGTCTCTTAAACTTTCACCAACTTCTATTGACTGTCGCGGTTAGATGCGAGCTTTGGAAAGTGGCTATTTTCGGAGGCAGCAAAAGGCTCCGCCGACGCGCAGCCCACCCCCTCTACCCCAGTTCCCACACAACCAATCAAACAAGACCCTGCGACAGACCGTCGAGAACCCCCACCTCCGAATGCAAATGACGGACCGTCCCAACGTAAACAAGGCGGCCAGCCAAGACCCGTTTACCACCCAGCTATGAATCAGCCATTGCCTTCTGGGGCTAAACGATCTGCTTCCCCTTCCTCTCATGGGCCAAATAAGACACGTCGTACCGATCTTCCTTCCGGTCCCCGCGCAATGCTTCGTGACGGTCGTGACGGTCAGGGTGGTGGAAACCCGGGTCGAAGTCTCCTTGAAAGGGTCGGACCTCGGGGCCCCGGATTCCCTCAGGAGCAACAGCAGCCTCAAATCCCTGTACCTCCGGTATTCCAGAACGGGATGGTTCCAGGAGTCGACATGAATGCAGCCATGGCCGCTCAGATGACGAACCCACTACTACTCCAAGAGATGATGATGAACCAGATGGCGTTGATGGCCCAGATGGCTGGTGCTATGGGAATGGTTCCGCCTGGTGGTGGTTTTATGCCTGGCCAGCCTGGGTTCCAAGAGATGGGTATGGCGAACGGAATGAACAACGGCTTCGTTCCGCCGCCACACCAACAGAGGCAGCAACAACAAAATGGAGGGCGAAGAGGGCCAAATAACCGTGGACAGAAGCCCCAGCGCGACGAGCAAGCCAGCTCCCAACCCCAGCCTCCACCCACTCCTGCTCCTCCAGTTGTCGCCCCTCAGCCAGTTCAAGCCACCCCCACTCCCGGCCCTGCTCAACAGAGGCCGATTTACGTCCCACCGGAACGACCACAATCACCCACTCTTTGCAAGTGGGCCTTGAAGTGCACGAATCCATCTTGCCGGTATTCTCACCCTTCACCGGTGGCTACACCAGAGAGTGGCGTCGTGTTGAGTAACGATCCTTGCGAACAAGGGAAGGATTGCAAGGATAGAGACTGCGTAAAGGCCCACGTCAGTCCTGCTGTGTTGAACCCGAAAGGTGCGCGAAATCATCTTGGATTTCTTTGTCCAAGGCGTCTGATCGTTCTCTGGTTTTCAGCCCTGGAGCAGAACCGACCCCCTCCTCCACCAGTGGTTCACCACCAACCCCCTCCCTCAGCCCAAGTTCAGTGTAGATATGGCGCAACCTGTACGAAGGTTGGGTGTCCGTTCCTCCACCCAAATTCAAACACCGCATGCCGTTATGGAACTGGGTGTACGCGATCCAACTGTCACTTCCAACATCCAGGAGGTCGCGTGTTGCCCAATTCCTTCCACCGTGGTGTTTCATCTACCGACCCGACCGTGATCGTCACACCGCCTCAGACCGGAACTTTGCATGGCCCTGCGTCGAGTCAGAATAGGACCCTGACATTGACCAAGGAGCAGAAGAGGGAGGCTTTGGAGAAGAAAATGAAAGAGCTGGAGGAACAGAAATTAGAACTCAAGAAGAAGACAGAACAGGCAGAGGCGAAGAAGAAGGAGGATACCAACCCTGTGGCAATCGCTGCATAGTCGGTGTCCGATCCTCCCTCCAAGCCAACATCCCTGCCGACTCCCCAAACTCCTGTACGTTAACTCCTACCCGGTCCTCCACCGTCCCCCCTCCTCGGTCACCGCCACAGAATTCTGTTCCCTGAATCTCAGTCCTTACCATAATTATTCTGCTTTCTTTTTCTCTCAGCCCTGGTTATTTTCTGCTGTTATCCAATATTCTTTTGCTAGTTAGATCCACTCGAAAGTTTTGACCGCGCATCTGTATCGTCGTAGTACCTTGTCCCTCTACCGCTGATCTCCCGTCACGCCCTACTTCTGGCGTCAGTAGTCTACGTAGATAACTTGTCGGCTACGTAGAAGAGAGCCACAGGCGAAGCCACGATGACGGGGAGGTGCAAGGGGCCAACCAAAAGAAGTTGAGACCCCACCCGTCATCCTCAAACCATCCTCGCGTGATCGATCCGCTCCCCTCCACAATTTATAATAACACCAAGTGTCAGATGTGCGGCGCGACGGGGGACATACGTCCTCTGGTTGTGAACGAGGCTGGACCACATCCTCCATCTTTGTGATGCGTTTATTGTGTCTAGGTCACCCGGGATACGTTTATAACGAAATACTGTTACATGCAGATACAATGTGAATGTCGCATATAAGGATATCGCGGCCATAAAACCCCATCTCATTCCAGTCAGTACTCGGCCAATGGGATGATTTTGCCGACGTTGGACTGCTGGTATCGCTTCCTTCGACTGGCCAACTCGACCTCGGCGCTGTCGAAGAAGGAATAGCCCACTGTAGCATGATATTCTTAGCAACCGAACACTTGCCGAGGGCAGAAAGCAACCTACCCACAGAATCGTCGTCCTCCGTGGCCTCGATGGCTTGGCCGTTAATGGGTCGACCGGTTTTCGAGTCTCGCAAAACACCGGAGTGGTCAACAAACGGTGCAGGTCGTTCATTCGCCGCACGGTGGAGTTGGATCAGCATCCTCTGTACGTCAAGCAACAAGCCATGGATGGTGTCCAAGAACCTTCGCGTCTGCAGATGCTTGGAAGTGCCGCAACTGGAAGCAACCACTGGTCAGCGAGCGGACAAAGAGAAGCCTTGCCCGCTTACATAGAAATACCGTCCTCCTTGATGATATACCCAATGCCGTATCCGTCAGCAGCAACTGGTCCAAAGCCGAACAAACGAAGGGCAGGATTACCACAGTTGGAGGTGGAGAGAATTGAAGTGTTCAAAACGTGCCAACCGTTATCGGTGAAGATACTGGGTAATGACCCGGTAGTGAGATGTGGAACTGGGTCATCTGGCGAGGGCTCGAGGTTTCCATCGAGCTCGCGCAGGAGGAGACAATACAAGGCATAGAGATGCCTGTCCTGCCCAAGACCCTTGGAGCACTCCTTGGTCAATTCGACGTGCCTCTTGCATGCCTTGCGTAGTGCGGCGACCTTCTCATCCATAGGAGCCTCTGAGCAAAAAGTCTAACAACAACTCAACTTCTTGTTCAGAGGGAGAGGCTTTTTTCATACCTTGACGAAGGCGACGCTCTCTGGTTGTACAGTTCGAATAGCTTCTGTCCTTCCGTGAAGGAAAGCCTTGGTCATAGCTGACTCGTAGGTGCACTCTATCCTTCCGTATAGGCCGAAATACGCTGCCTGGAAGGCCATCTGTACGAAGGCATCGGGACTGAACCCGTGGCTGGTGATAAAGTTCTTCCCGTAACCCTTGAACTCAAGTGCTTGACAGTCGTTTTGGCAAATCAAATCGCTTAGCCTTGTTTCGGCGTAACGAATACCCGCACGGAGTTCCGGAGTGAGAGTCCACTCAAGTTTTTTCGGAGCAGGATCGATTCTGTAACCTGGAGGCGGTAGTGGGAGATCGGTTGCTCCCCGTGGCGCCTTGTATGATTTAGCATAGGGAGAAAGTTTCGCCTTGAACATCGTAGGTGCGGTTGGGTTGATAGAGCGGGCGAGGAGCATGAGGCCTTCTGTAAATATATCGGCGGCGAACCTGAGCACGGTGTGACCATCAACACCAGTGTGCTCGAAGTTGATTCCAGCGGAGCCGTCGGCACAGACAATAAGTTGCAGCTACGGAAAGGGGCTTAAGGCTTCATCCCTGGGACGAGAGGAGATCTGTACCTTATCATACCAACGATTGGTGCAGGTCCCGACCTGGACCCCATTTGTCAAGCTGTAAGTACCGCACAGGAAGTTGGCACAGAGCTCAGCAATGTTGTCTGGCGCTGCGTCATCCAAGCACACCACAAATAGGGCGCTGTCGACAATCTCCAGACACGGACCATTGTATTTGCTGTGGGTGAGATTGTGACGGAGATGTGACCATGTCTTCCTGTTTTCAGTGGTGAGGACACCTATTGAATTGCGGGCAACCTGTTCCAACGTCATGCGAATCTTCACCTGCCAGATTTAGGTAGCTTACGTCACTTGGGGGTGTATCATCGGCATCTGTGACGATCGCCTGGAGGTTCCGGAGGATCTCTCTTTCGGTGAGGATGGGTTGATTCTCGCCATCCAGTAGGTCGAACCAGTCTCGGTGGAGGCTAAGTTCACAGATGGTTCCGGTGCAGGGACGTGGAAAACTCACAAAACTGGCCACGCCGGAGGACGACGATGTGCCTTGATCTGGGGGCGGTGACCATCCTGCATCCACGCTTCGAAATTTTAGAAGCATCACGTGAAAAGGGACGGGAGAAGCACCTCGGTGGGAATACGAGCAACTCCGAACAAGCGAGTGTACTGGTCCATATCGAGTGGTATCCCGCGAACAGAGTCAGGCTCAAGGAGGCCCGCCCGCAAGTCGTGGATGAACCCCAAAGATGCGGTGATTAGAGCAGCTGCCCGGGGGAGTTGAGCACCACGGTCTGGGGTGGGATCGTTTCTATGGAGGATGTCGGTTTATAGTGATGTCACCGAAATCATGAGACTTACTCCAGAACGAAAAACGGGTTGAGGGCGAGAACGACGGGATCCGAGTGCGACAAGTACGATTCATACCTGCGAGGAGATGGCTGATAAGCCCTCAGCAAATCCACACACCAGCAAACAGCACGGCGTTACCAGAAGTCTTCAATGTAGCTGATAACGATCATGATCAGTCTATGAGGCTCATTGACGGCGCATAGACGGAGCTCTACCTTGCTTTGTTCGCTGCCCAGCTCTTCAATCTTTGTTGTATCCATGGACCATCACCGTCCAAAAACTCCTCGACGGCCTTTTTGGTGCGGGCGTGTTCCTCCGGCTCTTGAAGACCCTCCAGCGCGCGTAGATACCGACGGCAAGTGTCCTCCAAGGGTGGTATGGGAAGGGTGGGGAGGCCCCCGGAGGCGTCGGACGGTTGGACCATCGGCACGGCTGGATATTTTCCTAGAGGAAGAGGTGCGGGGGAGGGAGGGGGAGTGGGACGCGGGGTCGAGAAGAGCGATTGGGCTGCTCGCCTGAACAAGTTTGCTACCATCGTGTGAACGTGAGAGAAGTGTCGGGACCGGCCCTGCCCGTCGGGCCGTCATCGTCTCAGACGGTCACCCGGCGTCCTGTGCACTCCCACTCCCGATGGCGTCTTCATCCAAACCGAAAACCGCCCATGTTGATGAAGACGTTGACGACTTGGACGGTACTGGTTCGGACCCATCGTCGACGCCGATCATACTGACCTCCGACAATAGATGTTCTCGAGCAATTCTCGTCCCCTCCTCCAAGAGGTGCCGCTCCTGCAGAACCATCTAAAACATCTGTGCCATCCCCCCCGTCGCAGAAGACGAAAACGTCCGACCCATCTGTGGAAGATGCCTTTACGGAGGAATTCACCGCTGAGTTCGCAAAGGAGATGGAGTCGCTTTTGAAAAAGCTGGGGGGCGGTGGTTCCGAATCCGAAGAGGAAGACGAACTCATCGTCGAACAAAGGGAACAGGAGAAGAAGTTCAGGGAGGCCTGGAACGAGATCATGGGTGACACAGAGTCCGTTACGTCCGCATCAGCTTCTGCTGCACCAGCGAGTACCGCCCAAAGTTCGCAGAAGGGACCTGAAGGGGGGTTCCAGGAATGGGTCAGTCAGACTATGGATAAGATGAAGGAGGGGGGGTCTTCATTGAAGGTGCGTGATTCTGCAACTGAGACACGTCAATGTTCTCATCTGAGCAGTCCAGCGACGAGAACGTCGACCCCGACCTGGGGGCCCTCTTATCATCTATCGACAACATGGGGGGCGACGAAGATGTCGAGAGCGGGTTGCAAGGGATCCTGGAAACCATGATGTCCCAGATAATGACCAAAGAAGTCCTCTACGAACCGCTAAAGGAGATGCACGAAAAGGTTCACAAATCTATAAATCCTATCCTTCAACCCACTCTGACCATGCATACAGTTCCCTGGCTATCTCACTGAAAACGGGGGTAATCTATCTCAAGAGGATAAGGACCGTTACACACAACAGCAAAAAACCGTGTCCCAAATCGTTGCCATCTTCGAGGCCAAGGACTATTCAGATGATAATCCCGAGATGTGTCTCAAGGTGATGTCACTCATGAATGAGGTCAGTTTCCCCCCGAAATGCGATCCAGGAATGATAATGCTAAGTCCGCACGGAACAGATGCAAGAGCACGGTGCCCCGCCAACGGAGATCATGGGTGAGCTTCCACCGGGGATGACGTTGGGACCGGATGGACTTCCACAACTTCCTGAAGACTGTTGCATAATGTGATCCACTTATCCAATTTCACGCACTATATATAATCTCACTACTGGGAAGGTGATACCAAACTGTTCCTTGCATTAGCGTAAAAATGATAAAAAGTAGAAACCAAAAAAGAGGGCCATGTGTGAAGTCTGACGACGACGCAGAACTCCAAATTACGAACTGTCGCCAAACGAGTGAGTGGGAGGCTGAAGGGAGGGTCTCCCGAACATAAAGAGACGGAAAGGACAAGGGTATAGAACAGAAGTATACAGATGGGAACACAAAACCTGCATGACGATAACGTGACGAGAAAGTGATAATGGGAATCGAGGTATAGTCCATCAACTACAACCGGTATCCAGGAACACCCCAGAATAGAAGGGTAAGGCCAGTCGACAGGGCAGCAACCACGATGGTAACCCAGATTGCCCGTCCAAGAAGTAATTTCTTGACATAGGGTTCACGGATAGTGAGGGTGCGGAAGGGGGTGGATTCTGATTGATGGAAGAAGACGAGGATCGGATCCAGCTCGTACTGATGTGAGATGAGCAGGAGAATCGCGATCGTGAACGGAATGAAGAGCTGAATGACGGTGGTCATTAGCGATCACATGGGTGACGATCGGAACGGTGGACTCACGAAGAACCGCTTTGACTTTGGTACGACATCCAGGAAGATGAGAGAGAAACCAACGGCAAGACCAATCCAAAGAAGAATCAAACCGGCGATTAATCTTACCAACGCGGAGAGAGGGGTCAAGTTTCCAAACGCCTTCGATCGCAGGAATCTTGGGAACGCATCTTGTTCCATGGCCCGGAAGCAATACTCCTTCTGAGCGTGGAACATGTCTGGAACTTGGGCAAGAAGGCTCTTCTCCGTATCAGACTTGGGATCTTGGTTGCCGGTCAGGGGGAAAGTATGAATTCGGAGGGCAGGAGGGAGATAAATTTCGTGATTCTCGGTTGCACCAACGGTATTTCCAGCAGGAGACAGGTAACGGTAGAAGATGTGTTCGGCGGAGGCGATGAGGTCCTGTCTGGTTACGGCTGCACTACGTGGGATCACGGTGGGTGCACGACTGACGCGCTTGTGGAAGAGCGTCGGTGTGCGACCGGACAAGGAGAAGGGAGTGCTTGAACGCGGCTGCTGTTGACCATACTCATCGGTGATCACGGTGGCAGGGGTGGCGGAGGTTATATGGGGACTAGGGCTCCTCATAACCTTTTCATCGGTAGCGGCGAGGTTTTGGCGGTCTTGCTCGGTGAGGAGTTCGCTGGTACTCGTCGTGCTACGCTTCGTGGCCATTCGCGGATCAAGGCCGACAACGGTACCATAAATAGAGCCACGACGACGAGCATAGTCCCAGTACTCAGGCCAGTCCTCCTTGATAGCGCGCCCAGATTTACGAACGTCCTTGAAATACGCACGGCAGAGGTTTTCGTGTTGCTGAACGTCGAGCCAAAAGTCTAGAATGTCTTCAGCTCCTTCACGTTGGAGGAATAAACTAGAGTGTATGCAGTTAAAATGACGCAGGTGGGTGGGGAGAATAAATATGCGACTGACTAGAACATGAAAAGATCGACTGGAGGCCTGGTGCGACGAGCCAGAACCTCTGCGAAGGAGGGCAGCCTGTTCTTCCTGCTCTGCGTCCAGTCATCAACCTGCTTCTCCTCCATCGTTGGCGATGAGCGGTGTTGGGTGGTGACGGGGGGACGACGACGATCAGCCGCGGACGGTGAACGGGGGAGAGAAACGACGACGCACTTCAACGTCGTCGCCGGCAAACTCCGGACACCACGACCGCTTGCGACCACCACATATTCGAAGGATGTCGACGTTGGCAAAAGCTCTCTCTCCTGCCGTGCGAGAAATAAGGATTCTCTGTTGCCAGACTTCACCAGCCTCAGCCGGAACGCGGTCCGTCACGCTTTCCACAACCAACATATGTCTATGTCGCTGACGGACGCACCCGCTTCCAGGAGTTTTATCCAATCCGCCTACCCAACTATCAAGAGGCACAACCCAGACTTGCCCGTCCTCATTAGGGAGGCAAATGGCGTTCCTGCACGGATATTTGCGCGATTTGGTACGTTCCCACATAAATCCCGAAGTTTCCTGGGCTCATCGGCAACCTTGGAAAACAGAGAAGGGTGTAGAACAACATATCGTGGTGGACAATCTTTCTCCTGCAGAGATCACTACCAAGTTCTCAAAGTTGCTCAGCCCGTAACATCCACCCATAATACCTACTCTTTGAATGGAAAACAGACGGCCACTGGTTACAATGCGATGATATTACACTCCGAATGATAATGCATAGAATGGTTCGAACGGGGCGCGCGCGGGGCAATGAGGGCCCCCCTCCGTGTGTTCAGTCGTCCGAGCCAACCGGCGGTATGTTCATCTTCTGCAGTCCCGTCACCATCCAAACTTCTCTCTCTACACTACTGTCTCTGCGACGAGTGGTGCGAGGAGTTGGCGAAGGCGTTTCCGAGGCTGAGGACTCCGCAGGAGGGTGTGAAGGAGAGCTAGAAATGTTGCCTGAGTATGGTTGAACCTGGGGGCTCCGAACCCTCCCCGGGGTATAGAAACTTGCCGAAGACAAGTGTGGTGCCACGGTGGTAGAACTCCCGGTGTTCATCCTCTGACTATGAGATCGCGGGATCTGACCATGGGGTTGTTGGAATACCCTGGTGGTGCGGGTAGATTGTGAGCGAGTTACACGACGAGTGGGCGTTGGTCCCGAACTATGTAGTGCCGAAGGACGAGGCTGGGCGCGGGGTGGGGTTGGAGAAACCGGCCCCTGAATAAGTTTTCGACGCTTCAGAGGAGGTCGCCCGCACGGCCAGTCGGGTGTTGCGATAGGACGTCCCTCGAGTTCCTCCTCCTCGGTAACATCACCGAGGGGCGAGGGGCTGGCGACAGGTTGGGAGTTCCGGGAACGGCTACGTTTGGCGAGCGGGGAAATAGGACTGGAGGGGACGAATTTCCGGCTAGGGGTCGCTCGCTTCACGGGGGCATCGGGTGGATCGTTCCTCAAGCCAACAATGAACTCGATGGAATTACGAATGTAAGAGTCGGAGCGATCCGTATCGATTTGCAGGGCAGCAGGAAGTCTCTCATTCAAGACCGAGGCAGCAATCAGCAGCTGCTCTCCGCTCATCAGGAGAAGGTCCGCGTGGCAGCAGAAGGGTATCTTGTCTAGAGAAGTGACCACCACAGCGTCCTCCGCTGCATCTTCGTTTTGGATGGCGACAGATACTTCACCAGTACGATTTGTAGAGCGCACAGCCTGGATAAACCGGGAAGCAGTCCGAGGGTGGTTGCTGGGACGTGAGAAGATGTTCAAGAGCCGGGAGAGTCGGCGAACAGGAGTCCTGGGCCTGGGAGCCTTCGAAGTGCTGACCATATCCTGGTATGTCTGTGGGTAGGACAGCACTGAGATGCGAGGGGCGATGGGCTGAATGCTGCAGAGACGGTGGTGAACAGAGCAGGTTAGATCCCGCGGAGGAATGCAGATTTGCGATCACGTGTGGCTGGATCAACACAGCTCGGATGGCAAGGCATCATGATCCTGAATCTCTTCTGTAGATAACAATGGCCACCGTCAAAGTCGGCGATACTCTCCCATCGGGAACGTTCTCCTATATTCATTGGACTCCACAGCTTGAGGATAAGGTGTGTGCCGGCTGTGATCATCGGATGGTGAACGGATTTTTTAATCGCCATTACAGCTTGCATGCGGAGCCCGTAAGACACAGCTTTTGATCCCTAGTACCTGTCCGCGATGACCAGGAAAAACAAACAGCTACCAAACTGAGTACTGACGAATGGAAGGGAAAGAAGGTCGTTATCGTTTCCGTCCCGGGAGCTTTCACCGTATGCATTTTCCCAGCTCGACATCCGCGTTTGGATTCACTGGACTGTGGCCTACCAGCCTACTTGCCATGCGAACCACTTACCCCCATTCCTCGAGAAGTACGAGGAATTCAAAGCAAAGGGTGTAGACATCATTGCCGTGGTGGCTGCCAATGATCCATTCGTCATGAGCGGTTGGGGCCGTTTCGAAGGTCTCGAGGACAAGGTTTGAAAACCCATCAATACTTTATCTTCCTCCCAACCATCTGTAACCCATTCAATGCGCGTCTTTCCAGATTTTGATGCTATCTGATACCTACGCCGCGTGGTCGCAATCCCTTGGCCTCCACCTCGACTTAACCGACAAGGGGTTGGGGATTAGAACCGCCCGTTTCGCTATCATCGTGGACGATCTCGTCATCAAGTATATCAAGGTCCGTTTGAACCCGATGATAGGAAGGAGTTTTGGGCTAACCCGGGACTTCCTCTTTTCACATGTCAGGCTGAGCCTGGGCCAGGAGTCACTGTCTCCGGAGCCGATGCTGTCCTCGCCGATCTCTAGGATCAGAATAGCACATTCCAAACAGCCATATGAACCTCTTGAAATAACGGAGTCTTGATATTCCCCTGACCGATGAGATACAGGGTGTGACTTGTCAGATAATTGTAAACTTCCGTATCGCCTGTTATCGGACAACATGGGCGCTGGCCGGTGCCAGAAATTGACCTCCGCCTCTTATCAGTACTGAACAAACAACATTGTTTTTTCTGATGATTCACGTGTAACCCTCCAGTACATCCCGTTTGCGGGGGCCGGGGCCCGGGTGCGCTTGTCTTGTCGGTCCCAAAGCTCGTAGAAATTCCTGTGACGAGGAGCATACCTAGTGTAGACCACAGACGACGAGGATCCAGGGAACTTGTCACGAATCAAGCGTACACCAAGTCCGGGGAGTGGCGCAAGAGAGGAGTATACTACTTACTAGCCACCTCACCTGATGCACCCTTTCTTGTCCTGGACCCAATTGTATAGAAAACATTCTTGAAGCATGAGGGTCCAGTGCAGCGGACCTTCTAGGCCCCAATTGCGCACACAAGCCAAAGCTGATAGGACCCTGGCAGCGGTCGAACATCAAGATCGCAGGCGAGCCGTCTGGAAGCGAGTCCCCAACCTCGTGATCCCGGGAACCTTTGATACACCCTCCGCATGGTCTTCCAGAGTCCCCAACGCCGAGAGCTACCCGCTGCTACTCGCATTCCCCCCCTCCTGCTCGATCTTATCAGATAATCAAACGGTCAAGTTCCGTGGCGCTACTTCGGAATTTGCCGTACCTCTTCATATGTTCCTCGACCTCAACGTCCCGATCCCCAATTTGCAACCCTCGGGCTCCACGGCCGTAGCCCCGCAGTCGAAGAAGGGAAAGGCGGCCGCGAAACAAACTCACCCTCAGCAGCCAGAGCCATCCTTTTCGCCGGCTCAGATAGCCGCCATCGAGAATCGCGTAGAACTCCTCATTCATCGTCCGTCCTTGCTCTGTCGCGTGTCGCTCGCTCTTACGTCGATGAATGTGCAGTTGGATACTCGGTCTTCGCGTTTAATCAGACAATACACAAGAAACTCGACCCAAAAACCCATCAGAACCTTGCTCAAACCCTCGTGAGACAGCTCAAGCGAAGACCCGGAGTCGTGTTCTTAAAGCGTATAACGATTGTTTTGGATGAAGATAGTGAAAAGGGGTTTGGCCTGGTAGGTGACCAAGCGTATTCCTTTCATCCGCCTTCTCGGATTTATGGATTTACCCCCCAACAGGCAAGCACGAGCTCATCGATTTTCTCCGGTTACGACATCATTGCCTTAACACCAACTACTCCTGGCACCTTATCGCTCGCATGCCTGACGCACAGCCAGCCCTCTACATTGACCGCACATGTAATATCACTTCCTCTGACTCTCCCCCGTTTACCGTTTCATCTGAAACACACGCTGATACGAACCGCCGTGAAAAACGGTGCGGTGTTCGAGATGAATTACTCCGGTGCATTTGGTAATGATTCGGACGCCCTCGAGACCGCCAGTGCGGCCATAAAGCGTAACTGGTGGGCAGCCGCGCGGGAAGTGATCAGGGTTACCAAAGGGAAGGGCGTGATAGTTAGCGGTGGCATTACCAACGAACCTGACCTGAGGGCCCCTCGAGACATCATCAACTTGTGTGTCAATTCTATTCCTGTACTCGCAAGGTTTTTAACCCACGTACTTGAAAATAGAATTACAATGTTGGACCTGGCTCCAGACCTGGCCCATGGCACAATGGGAAAAGAACCCCAAGCTCTTGTTCTCCGCGCCCGTGAGTTCACCTGCATATACTGCCTTATCAACCGAGATCGACGCTTCGCGAAGAAACGCGGAAGACCTACCGCGCGATATTGTCAGAGCCCAAGTTGGTGATCCCCGGCGCTCAGCCACAACCGGCTCCCCCACCCCTGGAAGAAGTATCTACCAGCTCCACTAGCACCCCGACCCCTGGGACAAAACGGGCTTTCGACGATATAGGGGATGCACCAGGTGATCGCCCGTCAAAGACAGAGCCACGCTCCAATAAAAAGCGGAAGAACAAACAACGATAGGTTCAAGAACCCCCCTCGCTTCCCTACCAACTATTTTTACGCGAACCAAACATACAGGTGTCTTGTTGTTATGGATGGTCAACTACCCAACAGAAATCACGTTAATGGATAAAACCCTTTAGCGCAGATTTGCATAAGGTGGGTTGGGCTTGAAGCGAGAGGGTACATAGGAGCGGGCACACAAAAATCCATGATATCCAATTAAAACTGTAATGGAATCTGAATACGGTCGGGTTCGGTTGAATCATCGGTATAACGAACGAGACTAAGGAGCGACAAGATAGAAACCTGAAAAAGCCCGCAGAACCAAACACAAATATCGGATCGGAGTCCGTAGATTCTGAAAGCCGGCTGTAAGATTTTCAAAGAGTCGTCACTACGCATTGACACAACCTCGTGCGAGAATACCAACTTTTACGCGAATCACGGCACTTCCCTTAACCCCTGCATCGCTGTTTTCGCATTCCATCTAGCCACAGCACGCGGTAACCGAACGACCCCTTGGATTCGCGCACCGGTGCTATTCAGTCCGTGGTCATGGTATCTTGCATTCGATCGATCAGATCATCACGACTGCGACCACCCCACTCAACCTTTGCTCCGCGACTTTGCCTATCTGGATCCTTCTGGCGGGCGTCCACACGTAGCGATACACCTATTTGGAGGTGTCCTCGTGATTAGTTACTCGGAACACCTTCCTACCATGTGACCCATTCTTATACGATGTCACATGTCGTGATAGAGTCCCTGACCAACTCATTGAAGGCTTGGATACACCGTCGTCAGGATTCGGTCTTTTGTGGTGACACCGAAGGGCGCATATAAATCGTCCTGTAAACATTACATGCAACCCCACTACGCTCTTTTCAGCTCTCAAGGATGGTTGCCACCGCGGCGGACAGGGCTCTTGCGGACCATTACAACGAAGAGTATGCCTACCAGGCCTGGTGGCTGGTCGCATCCTTCTTGTTCTTGGTCGGAGTCATCCACTATGGCTCTGTTGCACTGAGGAGTTTGTTCCCTGGAAAGAAGGGACCTACAGACGTTGAGGCAGACGGCCGGGTGGTCCGGCACCCTTTCTGTTTCAGACCTCTCCCCCTCACCATCACGAACGCCTACAGGATTATGGCCTTCCGAAAAACCCTCACCATTGGGTCGTTCAGTCTCAACCTCGCTGAAGTCTTCATCACTATAGCCTACATCGTTGCCCTCTTTGTCTGGTCATTCATTAACAGTGCGCATCGCGGTATTCCTCTTATACATGGACTCACCGTCCCGCGTAGCCACGTCTCTCGATGGGACAAAGTTGGAAAGTACATACTATGCAAACCGCGCGGCTAACATTGCCTGCGGTCAACTCCCGCTCGTCACTGCCCTTGGTACCAAGAACAACATCGTTGGATGTGGGTTTTGTTTTTCTCCTCGGTTAAAATCGAGACGTTGACGATTACGGGACACAGTAATCACTGGTCTCAGCCACGAAAAGGTTTGTTTTAAACCTCGTGCCTGTTATCGCAGTTGACCTGACCACTAACTTATAGATCAATTACATGCATCGTATGACCGCGAGAGTGGTGTTTGTTTTACTCTGGGTTCACTCTGCCGCTAGGGTACGTGTTTTGTCTACGGCCCATCTCAGGTTTTTATTTCCTGACCGCTCCCATAGTTCAAATAGTTAGTATCATTCTGTCAGGGGGTTCGCCCACCTTCTGACATGCATCGTCTTAGTCTGAAACCAGGAGGTCTCCAGGCGGAGTTCATCCAAGATGGAATCCTTGCCATTAGTGCTTTTAGTTTCCTCCTCTTTGTCAGCTTGCGTCCCGTTCGCAAGGCTGCCTACGAACTTTTCTTCTTCCTGCATTTTGTCACGGTTCTGTGCGTGCACTTCCCGCCCCTGTGGACCTCTTTCCTGACACGATACCCGTAGCGCTTTCCTCGTTGGTGGCTACCTCCATGCCAAGAAGCCTGGGTAAACAGGGCTCCGGTCGCCCTTCAGTGTCTCGTTTTCTCACATCCATTTTTAGCGTTAGCTATTGGTTCTGGGTTTCCTTCCTCGTCTGGGGACTCGATCGTCTCATCCGCCTCGTCCGCCTCGTCGTCTTCAACCACTCTTACTTCGGATTCAAAAAGGGCTCCGGGACAATGGACGCCAGTGTCGAGCTTCTCTCTCCACATCTCGTGCGCCTCCGTTTACGCAGACCTCCTCATTTCCACTGGTCCCCCGGTCAAAGCGCCTACCTGATCATGCCCGGTGTTTCCACCATCCCGTTCGAAGCTCACCCCTTCACCATCGCGAGTGTTGATACCACGCGTGAGGAAACTCCGAGTGACGTTACCTGGACAAATAAGGAGGGACTTGATGATACGGAGCCCCTCTGGAAGGAGCTTCTGTTTTTCATTAATGTCCATGGTGGCTTCACCAAAAGATTGCGCGACGCCGCTGAAAAGGGTGGAAAGTTGAAGGTGTTTGTTGATGGTCCATACGGAAAATCTCCGGATCTCACAGACTATGACACTTCCGTGCTCATTGCCGGTGGCTCTGGTGTCTCTTTCACACTGCCTCTCTTGCTCGATGGCATCAGGTGAGTGCATGCATCATGCACTTGGGAAACACTATCTCATGATCATACTGCAGGAAAGTCGCTCTTGGCAAGAGTAACACCAAACGGATTACTTTCATCTGGTCGATCCGAGACCCAAGTACGGAATCCGTCTTCCTCACAAGGTCATCCACTCATCAGTATTATAGAACACATCCTTTGGATCTCAGAATCCTTGGAAGCCGCGACAAGGTTGGCTCCTCAGGGCCTCAGAATATCAATCCGGATTTACGTGACTGGAGACTCTGCCTTCCAGCAATGGGACGACTCCGTTTCAATCAAGTCTGGAAAGGAAATTGGCAAGGAAATCAGCGAGCCGCAAGAGAAGAGCTGTATCCCATCATTCCTGGAAGATCCCGCAGTCCAGGTCACCACTGGATCTCGGCCGAACTTGAAACAGATGCTCCAAGAAGAGGCAGATCTTACCAATGGGCGAATGGGAGTGACAGGTTTGTCTTACAGGTTACCAACGAGCCTATTTACGTCGCTAATCATGATACCAACACAGTGTGCGGTTCTCAGTCCATCACTACTGCCGTAAAAGATGCCCTCGGATTTTCAATCGCTGGCCCATCCAGCATCATGAAGGGTGGTCCCAGTATCACCCTCAACACTGAAGCGTTTGGTTACGCTTGAAGCTGCCAATTTTGACTGTACATATTACATTCACCTTTAGCTCCCGGCTGGGATTCTGATCGAGTGTCTTTGTATATCCGTAGCGGGTCTCTGGATACGGTTTGTGTACAGAATACAGCTGTAAATATGATGCGCAATTACGGCTACAAAACACCAAATTCTTCAAGGTCTGAGTTCGTATTCCGATCACGATCCGCCGACACTGTCACCGAGAGCATATTACGGATTAACCGGTCCATTTCGAATAACTCCAGGGATGGTTTCCGGAGGCGCTGCGCTGCGGTATGCCTGGAGGTTCTTTGTCCGAGAGCGGGGGCAGATCGAAGGTCATGGTGAAACCTCGGTTCACGAGCCAAACTTGGTTCACCGGAGAATTTCCCTCTTCTTGTCGGGAGAGAATGATAAAGTTTAGGCTTCGCGCGGATGACGGTCCCAAATGCTGGTGGGCCAAAACTGGATCGATCAGATCGTTGCTCTCTGTTTCTGGAGTTCCGAGGAGAGGCCTGGACGATCAGTGCTTGGTCATCAAATGCACTCGCAAGCAAACGAGAAGTAGAATCTCACCCTGCGCCCTTCGTAATTCTGAAAATTTCTCAAACTCCGTGTTCGTGGCAACGTGATTGCTTCTCCAACGCGATCACGGCGACCCTGGCTTAGAGAGTGCTGGCGATCGGACCTGCGGATAGAACGTCTCTCTAAGGATCGCCTGGGGTTACCGGTTTCCGACTCCTCTTCCATGAGGTCCGCCAGGCGAGGTCTTCCAAGCATCGAGACCGTAAGCCTCCGGCGATCGTTCAAAGAGCTGTTCGAGTCTTTCTGTCGTATAGTCGGCGTGAAAGGAGTAGCTTGTGCGTCAGGGGCTTCGCCAGCGGATAGAATTCCAAGTAGGCCCAACCCAGAGTCTCTAGATGTTATGGCCGCAGTCTCCTGTTCTATCGGCGAGAACCGTTTATAGCCCAAGACCGCCTCGATATCCATCCTGAGCTGATCTTCGCTCTTGGTCAAGGTGTCCGTGATCTTCATCGCGGCTGACAAACGAGAGTTGAGATCCACGATGAGGCGGAGCAACCCGTTTATCGGCATTCTCAGGAGTTCTTCGTGACAGCAGACGGCAAGAGAGTCGAACGTGCTGACAACGACGAGATCCAGATCTTCGTCCTCGTTCATCAAGGCGACGAAGCGTGGGGGAGGAGTCCATTTAGGTTTCCATCGGAGAGAACGAAATGCCAGCTGCGAGCTCCTGAAGAAAGCCGGAGTCCTGGTACTCCGCTGCATATCCAGGTTGGTGGTGGGTATCAAAGTGATGCCAGGGAATGTCGGAGTGGGTCACCTTATACGATCGGCGGGTCAATAGGGGTCTAGAGCAAAGCAGAAAGGAGAATGCATTTAGGACTGTGGTCGTATATAAACACTATAATACTACTCGTGAGTCAGATAAAGTTAAGATCCACCAAGCACTAGTAAATGTGAGGTACCCCCACCCACGACAACGATGAACTGCGACAACAGATGCAAAACAAACACAACAACTTCGTAAGGTCCCACAATAAGTTATGGAATCAATCGCTCCTTGTCTCCCACCGTCCTAACCCAGACCTCTCCCGGTTTGCTATGACCCATTTAACAACAGATCCCACGCAGTGATGATGTCCAAGGCTCACCTTCTCTCTCGCAAGATACGGAACACCAGCCTCCGTTCCTCATCTCTACTCCCCTGCCCTTTGTTGTCGTTTCTGGGGGGGAAGGCAGAAGGATACCGGCTCTGGAGATCAGCTAGACCTTCATTGGTTCCCTCGGCTTCCACGACGACGGTCCCGTACCACCCAGGATCGATGTTCCAAGCCTTCGATCCATGCTGGAAGGGTATCCTCTTGCCATTCTGCGGGGGATAGATCTGGAACGTCGAGCGATGCACCCATCGAATGACATTGTGGTAGGTTCCCTGCGATCTGTGGAGTAATCCTAGCTTAGCGTGCTGCTGGACGATTAAAAGCGGTGTAACTCACGTCTCAGTCTTGACCTTATCCTGCAGCAGTTGCAGATTCATCGCAATCTCCTCCGCCCAGGGGTTAAGGTCAATGTGCACGACCGGATTTCCGCTGATCCTGACCACCCTATGGAAATACGAGGGGGCGAAAGCCAGCGAAGGAAGGTATCTGGGTAGGTCACCCCAGGTCGAGTAGGCGTAATCGAGATCCTATATTTTGAAGTCTAAGAAATGCGAGATACGTCCAGGGACAGAAGACACTCACAAGTAAAAAGTTTCCGTCCCAAACCATCCTCCCCGCATTTCCTTCATCTCCCACAGCAATGTCCCACACAGCATCGCCTGGTCTCAACATGTGCAAAATGCCCGCCCGCTTAAGTTCGGATTCGCACTCGACCACACTTGCATCAGACAACCAGTCCTCTGAGGAAGGTACGAAAACCCGGAGCAATGGTGCTCTCCTCGGTTGATAGATAGGAGAAGCGAACACAGCCCGGCCTCTCTGTCCGGTAGGTGGTCTCGAAGACTGACGACTGTTACACGAAGGCGAAGGAGCCCGACTCGAACTAGCTGACACCATCCCTCTTATGTGAGTGCGGGATGCCGTCATGGGGCCATCGGGGAGTCTAGAGATGATTCCCCCATGAGCGGTGACGGCTTCCGCTTGAGCGCGTAATCGAACGATGATTCGGCTATATGCTCGAGTGGCAAAGGACATCGCCCTCGCTTGCTCGGTATGTCTCAACTTCTCCTCTTTCGGCATGGTAGAGGCCCGCGCTTGCAGATAGCCGTCTGAGATTCTGGCGTACTCGTGCGTGGGTAGCGAAACACCACGCATATACTCGCTGAGATCCTACATGTACTCGTTAGAGCGATCGTGGGTAGTAATGGACTAGACTTTACCCTTAGGCTAATCGTTAAGGGCTCATCCTCGTCCCAAGTCCAACGAGCGTACCCAATCGTGGAAAGGTATCGCTCTAGGACCTCTTCCTTCAGTTCCTTGACGTGGCTAAGCTGTGAGCGCAGGTTCTTATTGACTCCCTGAAGGATGCACCAGTCGTAGAACGACAGGTATTGCAAAAGCGCACGCAACAGCTGAGGGTGAAGGAGGTGCAATTCAAGTGGGTAGAAGTAGGGTTCTGGTTCCTCGTCGATATCGGCATGGTTCACATCTCCATTTCTCACATTGAGTTTCTTCGTCCCATGCAACGAAGTATCGCCCCCATAGAAAGAATCCATCTGGGACCCCCGATTTGTTGGTGCGCCACCTGTCCTTAAACGCTCACGAGATTGGTGGTGTGTGGGTGGGGGGGAAGTCTGGTCGTTTTCCAGGCGCGGAGGTTGTATGGGCTTACGGGACTTGTTCCGAACGGGTTGGGGTTCTACAACCACCGGACTCCGATCGCGTTCCCGGTCAGACGAAACGGAGGTATTACTCGTTAAAGACGCCTTCCTACTAGGATCCAGGGTCGGCAAACTCCCAGTGGAACCCTGAACGTTCCAGTCGATGGGCCGTCTGCGCTGATCACGGTCCTGTGGGGGGTCCGGGCTTGAACCACTAATGTCTCCGCTGGAACGGCTATCGGTAACCGGCGGGCTATTCTCCCTGTTGAACGATGGAGGTACCGGAGGAGAGTGGTACCGGCTGGGTTCGCGTTGGGTGGGGTCTGAACGCTGGCCAAAGCTCCGGGCGGTTCTTGGCGAAGGAATGGGTGGGTCTATCGTGGGTTGCGTATCCGGTATGTTGGTCGTGATGGTGACCACTGGGGAGTACAGTGACTGGCGGCGATTCAGCTTCGATGCTATATTGTCCCCGTTGAGATTGGGTATCTGCTGATCAGCGAACTGGCCCTTAGAACCTATGGAGCGCTGTTGAGGTTTATTATTACTTCCGGGAGAATTCTGACGCAGAGACGCTGGCGGGGGAGGTTCGAAGCGAGGTTCAGTGACTCGTCTGACTGGTGGCCGATGGGCGGGCGGTAGGGGTGGCTGGCGTTCAGCGGGTCCAGTATCGAGAGACCCACTCCCACCAGTACGGGTCCAGCTCTTCTCCAGGGTTGCTCGGTACTGCATCGCGGGAGACATCGCCTCGGTGTACACGGTCCGGATCGCTGGTTCGCCCATCTGGCCATGAGGTGGCGCCTGGTTGCTTGGCTGGTCAAATGGCCTCTCCAGCTGTTGCTGGTTTTGTTGAAATCCTGGCGTCGGATCCATCCCTGACCGATCAACACCCTTCCCTTTGATATCCCCAGTCCTGTTGTTATATACGGTCGGGGGTTCCTGTTGTTGTTGGTTTCCACGCATGTGACCTGGGGAGGGTTGTGGCCCATTGGTGTTCCACGATTGGGGGTCCTGTCCATTGCCAGCAGCAAATATCCGTGGTTGGCCTTTCTTCAAGGCTAGTGGCTCCTGTTGGAAGTCGGCACCAGTGTTCATGGACGCAAATATCCGAGGTTGTCCTTGAACGGGACCTCGGTTGATAGAAGACCTTGGGCCGATGGGATGATGAGCTCTCATGCGATTCAATTGGTCAGCTCTCATCCTGGGATCTTGATATTCGTTCGACGAGTCCACGGTCTGAGGCTGTGGGGACATCAGAAACGGGCGCATCGACGTTCAGGGTCACTAACACTAACACGTTGGAATGTCTCGTGTTGTTGGATCGCAGGGGGGACGTCAGGACTTTTCGTTCGAGGCAGGGGACTCTCATGGCGAGGTTCATGATTCTTTGTGGGAGTCTACCGGACATTGTAAATGCAAGAGGGTTTCGTTCGTTAGGACTACTCACTACGCCGAGATCTGGAGAAGTGGGTTTTGTTTCTCCAGGGAGGGAAGGGAAAGAATCACTGCTAGTGGTTGATACCGATGGTGCGACGGGCTCCTGCCGGTAGGGGTTTGTTAATTCGGTGTCAAATAGCTCGGGATGAGGAAGCGTGATGACAAGAGAGTTTGGTAGGATAGGATCCTTGGCAGGTGCGCTTACCGTATTCTGAGATGGGAGGTTCACGGAACTTGCGGTGGTGGAAGGTGCAGGGGAATTTTCGCCGGACACAAAGCCGAAAGCCTCCAACGGGGAGTACTTCCTGCGAGCTTGGGGCCGGTCGGGCGGGCTCTGGAGGGCCAATAACCCAGATGACAGGGACTCAGGAGCAGGCCTTTTTGGAGGTTTCCTTTCTGGAGAACCAGATACCGGTGTACGAGTTAGCTTACGAGTCATATCCTCAGGCTTGGGCAGAGCGGGGGAAACATCCAGAGGCACTGGAGCGGGTTCTGCGTTCTTCGGGGGATCGTCGCGCCTTCTGGATTCCGGGATGGACTTTTGGGGGCTGGGCGGCAGATCATTGGTATCCATGGGAGGGGGCCGGGACTCAAGCGACTGCACTGGCTCACGGGGGAAAGCATGTGGATTGGTTCTTCGAGTCAAGGTCTGTTCGGGGTCGGGGAGTGGTTTATCTTCCTTGCCGCCGTTTACAGGCAGTTGCTTCTCGCGTAGCCGATTCCGCTGTACTGGCGGGGCAGCAACACGGGTACTGCTTGGCTTTGGCGGACTCCCATCGTGAGATCCATTTTGTCGATGAATAGAATCACGGGGCGCAAGAGGAACAGGGCCGGAGATAACGGGAGGGGATGGAGAAGAACCAGTTGAATGCGACGATGCGAACCTTGCGAACAGGGGCGGGGGTGGGGCCGACCTCTGGACCGTCGGCGGCGGGGCGGGCTGTTGAGGCGGGTCAGGTTTCTTCCCGAGCAGCCTCCTCATCGTCGGTGTTTACGCCCTGGACAGTAGCAGAGTGAGCGACCGCACGTGTCGGATCACAGACGCATTCGCGCATCCCCATCACCTTTCCTCAAAACCTCAACATCCGTCCCGACGCGTCCCTCCAAACGCGTCCCCTCATCATGCAGGACGGAAGGCCAAAGCCTGCCTTCTCTTCCCTCTCGACGCGCACTCCCTCTGTCGTACCTCCATCGTCTCGGTCGTATGAGCCACTCGTCAAATCTGTCCTGACGCAACGTACCAAATCTACAATCATACCCCTCTCCTTCCTGTTCACTTGGGTGTCCCTCGTGGCATGGAGGGTGTGGCTAGAACCGAACGGTATCTTGACCCTCGTTTACCTGTTCCAGCCCAGCTGGTCAATCGGCGCCTGGGTGGTCGGAGTGTTACCTTTGTTAACTCTGCGCAAGTCGTATCTGAAAGGTGCGTTCAAACACCTATGCAATATACCTCAACTGATCCATGGTGTGCAGTACCTGTAACTCATGCCACCTCACCTTCAACGACGATACGAAACGCCATGACGCAACACTCCAAGATCCTTACCACCACCCTCCTCTGTTACACAACCTCTGCTGTTGCCTTTACGTTCTTTCATGTCATCTCATCCACACAAACGCCTGACAGTGATCTTCGTTTCTTCGTGAAATCAAAGTATGTCCTTGGTGTTTACGATAGTTAATGCCCTAACCTTGTGAAGGAAACACCCATTTTATCTGAATGGTTGTGTGGTCTTCCTGTTTTTTTCACAGATCGTCCATGGAGGCTTATTCCTACTTAGGAACGTGCTCCTTGGACGGCCTGTTATCGGATGGAGGCCCAGCAGCTCTGTTAGTCCAATCACACCATCAGTCGTGGAATTAAACTAACGTGTCATAGCGATCGGAGTTAGGTTTGACCTCCAAATTACTTGCTCTAGTCGTCACCGTACCCGTATTCGGGATGTTTTGCACCTCCGTCCAGATTGTGCTGTTCGTTGTAGGGCGGGTGGTGGTCTTGCCCATCCTCTTCAAGATCCCAGTTGTATCCCACCTGTTAAGACCTTTCACAGCCCACTTCTTAAGAGGCTACACACCGCTCCTACTCTTCACTCAGTTCCCGACTATCTTGAGGGCGTTCCTCTTGGGCATCACGACTCTCGCGTCTTGGGAGGTTTCCGAAACCCTGTTTGACACCTTGGTCTCAGAGGTACATTTCACGTTTCCCGCCAAATTAAGTGTATTGACGGTACAAATAACAGCCCGTCACTGTAACACCATCTACAGCAGAACCCTTCGTTACGCTTATTTCAGGCATTTCTTCTGGGGACGCCTTTTACAAGCACTCCGCGTACTTCGAGTTGGCGCACCTATCTGGGGATCAGTCTTCCGGAGCCATCGCCGCTAGGACTGCGTTTTTCGCGGACCAGAAGTACAACCCTAGCCTATGGTCGCACTTATGTAGGAGCGCTTTACTTGACCTCGGAAAGGACTACCAACTCGCACTTCGTAGAGGCAAGCCGGTTCCGCCAGGTTTGTCACTCGCGGTTATCCAACCACTTCACTTCTCTGACCATTCGTCGCAGCTCCGATCCCAGTCCCACCTCCAATTTCGAAACCACAACCACCCTCCACTCCACTTCTGAGGAAGCAGATACTGAAACCACAGACGAGTTCTCCAGTTAAAAAAGTGGTCGATTCTCTGGCTTCAGGCGGGGATATCCCCCGTGCCGTCGATGAGGCCGTTTCAGAGGTCCCAGAGCTCTTTAGGTCCGTCAGTGGGGCGGTGACGAAGCCTGCGGAAAAGGCTGTTACACCCGTAGTGCCCTTAGTTCCTGAAGTCTGGGGTTTCCCCGTTGCGCTCAAGACCAAAGCCACCGAGGTTATTCAAAGTAACACCCCGCCTGTCGTACTGAAGGCCCTTGGTGCCGCGCATTCATGGTGGACGAAAGACAGGCTGAAGAGTGTTGTTCAGGGAACTGTACTCAGGAGGGAGACCGATAGCCTCATTATCCAAGGTCCGTGCGGACTGACAGAGTGCGTGGGGGTACACAACTAACCATACGTGTTAGTGTTATCCCATCTCGCTTGCGCTTCATTGAAAGAGGACAGATACGGAGTCGTCCAACGGGACTTGGCCAAGATTCTCGAGGCATTGTTGTCGTTTTTGGGAGCTTTGGAGGACTATCGTGCGGAAATTGTCGAGACATGTCCAAGTCATGAAGACATTGCGGCCTCGACAGGAAAGGAACAGGAGGACAAGCTGCGAACACTGCAAGAAATAACTCAAGCCGTCGAACCACTGGACCAATTGCAAGACGGTATGTCTTTTATTTGGAGAGTGGTCGTCTACACATTACTGAGTTTGAGCGTCGCCAGCTCTGAAGAGTGGTGTGGAGGGGATTGTTGGAACGTTCGGAGGGACGTTGTCGGCTTTCAAGTTCCCTCCAAGGATAGCGAGGAAGTTGCAGGGATACATGGATGTGAGAACGAACTTGGATTGATAACGTGTCCACGTCGTTTGTCATACTGTTGGATAATAAGTATATCATTCCAAGCTGTATGTATTCTTCTCCAACTGAGAGAAATGTGAGCGCCGTTCTGCGGAGGACGCTGTTCAGAGCAACCCCGCACCTCCAACTCGAGTTGTTTCCTCACTCTGTACTCTTCGTCGGCCTTGATGATGATGTGGAAGTCGTCGAGGTCTTCGACGATGAAGTTGTCCCTCTCGTTCATCGTCAAAAGGATCTGCTTGACCGCCGAATCGCTTGACGTCAACGCGCGAACGCAGAGTTCAGTTCCGAGAAGCAATTTGCAGGACATTGGGAGGGATTCACCAAGTAAGAAGGACGCCTGGGGTTTCGGCAGTTTCGATGTTAGCGGAGCGAGGATCGAGAGGGTGGACACTCGCCGCACCTTTGACGGCTCTCATGACCCCGCCTTCGCTTTTACACTCTACTTGCGGCGCGGTGTGTGGAGATACAGACGGTATATAACGGTCTGTGCAACGCGAGTAGGGATGCCTTCCTCCCGACTCTCCCCTTCGCGGTTTATTTCGCCCTGTAGCCTGACCCGAGTATTCGCGGGTGAGCGAGCAAGAGAGAGAGTGATCGCCGCTTTAGCTCATCCTCTCGGATTTCGACTTGGTTCCATCTCAAACTCTGCTGTCTCCCATTCTCTCCGTAGGAACGAGATGCCGCTCCCTCACAGTGTATATCAACCAGACCCAACGTGCGTCCGCGCCTTCCCGCATTTCTTCTCCCCCCTCTTCCCCTCTTCTATCCCCCGCACATACTTTGAGCTCACCGAGCCTGTCCCGCCATGTCTCCCATCGCATGGAACGTCCACGGAATCGACAGTTCTCCGACCTTGGATAGGGTGAAGCAGACTACTGGTGAGGATCCGCACCCATTCTCTTGATCGCATGGGCGAGGCATTGACCGTCGGATGCCGGATCGGGATACCCAGCACTCGAGCTTGTGCCTCCCGTCTTGGTGGTCACCACAGAAATCGAGGCTTCGAAGCAACAGGCTGCCTGGTCTGCCGTTGACAGGCATATCTTGCCCCATCATACCGTGGGTCCCCCTGTCCGTTCCGCTTCTTCCGATGTGTGGGCTCAGATCTACAATTTAGGTCATCGGGATTGGTTCTGGTGCGTTTACTATATCAGACAAGATTCCGCGCGGTCCAACCGATATGAAACAGGCTCCACCGTCCCATACGTTGTCGAGAGGATCGTTGCCCAGGGTGCTGAGGTCAACAAGAACAGGGTGTTCATCCCAACTGGCAAGTCAAAACATGTCCTCAATCACGTAAGGCCAATTCATGACCCGACTGGTTACATCAGGATTCCAGTCCAAGGAACTTATCGTTGCTGCCAACTTGCGACTCGGAGACGTTGATCAATACCCCGTCATAGATGTTACCATTGACGGTGCTGATGAGTGCGTCACCGGACTGCGTTCTGCCGTCACGCCAAGCTTGACCGGTTGGCTTCTGCAGGGTCGACAAGGATCTGAACGCCATCAAAGGCGGAGGAGCTTGCCATCTCCGAGAAAAAGTCCTTGCAGAGGCCGCCGACACGTTCGTTGCCCCCACCCCTGTCGGGAATACCACCGCTCAATATTGGGCCATCTTACCAACAGGTTTATTATCGTCGCCGACTACCGGAAAAACTCGGAACACCTTGGAACTAACGTGAGTTTTCTGATGTCGGGCTGCAAGCATGGATGATAGAAGCTCGGTCGTTCGCATACAGTGGAAGGCTGGTGTTCCCGTAGAGGTGGCACCGTTCGCCTACGCGAAGGTTCTGCAAAACCTGGTTCTCCTGGGCTCCCAGAACCCCGCGCTCAGGATGGGCAAAGCGAAAGCCGGGCCTGTTGTGAGCGACAACGGAAACTTCATCATCGACGCCCCTTTCTCGACTGAAGATCTCAAAGATCCTTTGAGGGTAACCTTTTTGCCTCCTGCACTGCCATCTGGATAGGGGTTTTGACGAGTTTGTGCTTCCTGCAGATTTTGAAATTGATCAAGATGTTGACCGGAGTCGTCGAAGTCGGCTTGTTTTGCCATATGGCCCAAGCCGCATACTTCGGTAACGCAGTACGTTTGAAACCCTCGCGCTCCGAGGACTCCTCTTGATAATCATCGGCGTTCTGCAGGACGGAAGTTTAACCGTGAGATGGGCTGATGGTCGCCTCGAACAGCTTGCCAAAGGTGCCAAGGTGTAGGGCAACAGTTCAATCGGGTATGGGAGGAACGAAGATCTCTCAGACTACCAGCTAGCGCGTTGTCATGTAGAAATCAATCTGTATCCATCGATATGTACTACACAAGCCGACAGACCATTTTGCCACATGATTCTTTGTGAACATTCTTCAACAACAGAACACCCGGCCGGCAACAGAAGTTGTACCAAACGATCACGCTCTCCTCCCGCTCCACAGGTCTCCTGCAACCATCTATATACCGGCAGCTTTGATCCACCAACAGGAACTCTAGCCCGCCACTCCACCTCTTCCATCCACTACGATGCCTCACCTGACTTCGCGAACCGTCGCGGTGGAAGAGGCCCTCAAGATTGCGCAGCGCCACTATGGTTCTCCACTCGAGCTTGTCTCGTTATCTCGCCTGGACAGTTACGCTTTCCGGTAAATCTCCCTGATCGTCATATCAATGGTCACCGGTCGTGGACTGAATTATGTACTCGCTTCCCGTACAGATCCGTAAAGACATACGAAGTTCACTGCATATCCCGTTCCACTTCTCCCCCGTCAGAGGTATCCTACATCCTCGAGGCTTATTACCCCGGTGGTGCTTGGGCCACATCACCTGACGCCACCGAATCGATCTTATCTCAGGTTGCCCAGCGATCAGACGTACCCGTTCCCAGAGGTCTCGTCTCGGACACGACCAAAACCCTGGTCGACTTTGACTACCTGCTCCTCCCCCATCCGTCCCCCGCCGCCCTTCCAACGCGAACCCTCACCGCAGCCGAAGAGCGGACATTCGGTCAACACCTCAGAAAGATCCACGCGATCGACAACGACTGGTTCGGAGTCCCGGGCGAACCTTCGGAAGTGATCAGTTGGGAAGAGGCCTTTACTCTCTTGCTCGAGGGATTGTTGGAAAAAACCGAGGCAGATGAACTATGGGACACAGTCAAGATCGAGCACATTCGAAGGGCCTTGTCCCGAGCGATTGGGTTCTTTCTCTTCGATGACGTCGAGGCGCCTTCGCTTGTCTGGCTGATGGGAGACGAGTCGTCCGCGATGGAGGTGGAAGAGAATGGGGAGTCGAAACTGACGTTCCTCGGGTTCGCGCATGCGGTGTGGGGAGATCCGAGGATGGAACACGTGTTCGCAGACGAGGTCAAGGGCATACAAGAAGGGTACGACGAAAACCTCTTCTTGCTCCCACGACAGAGGATCAAGGGGGTGTGGTACGCTCTCTTTTTCGCCCTCCTGGTGGTGGCGGAGAGCGAGGACGCAAGGAGGGTGGAGAAGGCTAGGTTGAAGGTGGAGGAGTGCGTGAACCGGCTGCAGCTGGTGGAGTATTACTGAGGTGCTGGGGGTTGGGACAGTGGGTATCAATCGGTGGCCATGGCCAGAGGTGTGTCTCCATCAACGGAACCTTGTCCCAACGCGTTTTCCGTTTCCTTCTCTTCTTCACTATCGTTACTCTCCTCTGCATCGTCCACTGCAGAAGGTCCAGAAGACTCGCTGTCGGATGAGAGCATTTCCTCCACGCGTGCCATCGTTTGTCGTTGGATCCGAGGATCCCAGTCGAGTTCCTCCGGTTCCTCCTGCTCGACCATGACGCGGACCTTCCAATCGTACTTTTCCCGTAGCATAGTGACAGCCTTGACCGCCCTGTCTACTCTATCGTCGTGTTCCAGCTTGATTTGATCGCATTCTCGAATAACATCTTCGTGTGAGGCTTTCGAGGCACCGGCGACAATCCCCAGAGACCCGCCGGTGTGGGTGTGTTCGGACATTCGACGGACGGTCTCGTTTTCCATCCGAAGGACCTCTGTGGTCTGGAGGTTGCGCAGGAATGGAATGATCCCCGCATCGAACTGAGCATCTGTCAAGCCAAGGGTGGGGTGCAAAGCGAGGGATTCGAATATGTTCACGTTCGATTTCGGGGTGGTTGTCGCGAGGGAGGTTGAGAGACTGTGAGTCTGGGACAGAAGGATGTTGTATCGGGTGAGGATCGTCGGCCATTGGGGCATGACATTTTGACCTTGAGCTTCGAGGATGCGGCGGAGATAGAGAATCGAGTCGATGGTTTGGTTAACCTTGAATCTGATAGACTCGAGCTGAGCGACGGGCAAGTTTGTCGCCGTCGTTGTCGAGGATGAGGCGGAATCCATGTCGCGTGCCAAGACAGCCGAGGAACTGAGAAAGCGAGGATGGGCCGCCTCCTGCCCGATGGCCAAGCTCATGCCTCTCCACGGTCTTGTGGTCCATATTCCTTCCCTCTTGTCCCCCCTCTCTTCCTCCTGGCGCGGACGTCCGGCTAATATCAGCTAGATAGAGAGTTTATACCAGTACGCAGAGCGAGTATATTTACCATCAGGGGACGCAAGGTGCGCGACACCCGACGACAATGGCCCCTCGTAACCGCTGCGGAAACGGCTACGGAGATGCTCTCCTTCTCATCGCCATCCTCTCCTTCCTACCCAACGTACTTGGCGGAGTCTTCATGTTACCCCCGGACATCGCCTCTCAGTATTCCCTCTCGACCTCGACGAGCTTCCCATTCCCTACGGCAACGCAGTCGAACAGCGATACCCAGAATACCCTCGTCAACGGATGGTCTGTGAACAGAGGCCGGATTCAACAGGGGACCGACAACATCGCATTCGTTTCGGACCCCTTCCCCAACTACCAGCTACCGAGTTCGAGCTCATTCCCCTCCCCGTCTGGCCCTGTGTTGCAGGTCACCTATGCCCAGGACGGGTTCGGCTCGTCAGGCAGCGGGACCCAATTCTACTCCTTATGGAATTCCACCGGCGGTGCGTTCAGAACGATGCTCCTGACGTACGAAGTTGCGTTCGATTCGACTTTTGAATGGGTCAAGGGAGGGAAGTTACCTGGCCTCAGAGGCGGACCGGACGCAAACACCTGTGATGGCGGATCCGCATCTGACGGAACCTGCTTCAGTGCAAGAGTGATGTGGAGGAAATCAGGGGATGGCGAAGGTGCGCACAGCAAGCGCTTGGTTCCATCCCTGAACTTACGCCGTCCCGTCTTTAGCCTACGCATACATCTTGACTCCGAATAATCTGTGCAGTAACCAAGGTGTACTGTGTAACGAGGACTTTGGAATCAGTCTCGGTCGCGGTGCATTCAGGCTCCAACCCGGGCAGTAAGTTTTGAATATTTTCGTTTCATATGATCCGGGTTATCTGATATCTGATGCCTCGTGGTATTCTGCCTATAGGTGGAACCGGATCTCTCTCCTTGTGCAATTGAACGGTGACCCACAAATAGCCAACGGTCAAATTCAAGTCTTGTGAGCGCGCCAAACTGACAATCGTGGGCGAGGGCTGATCGGTTCTCTGGCAGTTATAACGATGTTCTGGCAGTAACGCAACAGAACCTGCAGCTTGAGAGGGCATCTGACCTCAACATTGGTGGCATGTTCTTCTCGTGAGTGTTACGAATCCCATGTCGGAAGTTTCCAAATACTCACGTCCCCGTTTTTCCAAGAACGTTCTACGGCGGTAGTGATGCATCTTGGGCGCCTTCCAACACGACACACACCTACTTTAGAAACGTGCAGCTTTGGGGTGGATCCTCGGCATCTACCTTAACTGGGCAGAGGGTCAATGGAGCATCGCCGATCTCACCGTCGAGTTCTCTGTTGGCAGGTTTTACTTTGTTTATGATGTATTTTCTCCGATGGCTCGCCTGATGGGTGTCGCCACACAAGAGGACTATTGTGTCATGTCTGGAGTAGTTTTTTTGACCCGTAGAGTTCCGCCATAATTGAGTTAGCTGCCGACCATAGACCGGTTAGGACCGAGAGTTACGAGAATCAGTGATGATCAGGATCTCCCATAACTCACGTACTGCCGGACTGTGCGGGGCGAGGAGCGGGGAGAATCTGGGGATGAACCTTGCATTCCATTCCCTGACCCATCTCATTCATCTCTGTGTGACGAACCCTGACCCTGTGACATGCTGAAATCTATATGCCAATTCGATTATCGCCCCACATCGCGCCATAGAATGCGCTTCGCAGTTTTCGGGGTTGCGAGACCTATGATTGAAACTAACGGCTACCCAACACATCCACTGTTCATAGCCCTACGGAACGTGCGACAGAGGCGTCGTAAGTCTCGGAGCAGGGATCAGACTTTTCATCTCGGGATGGCCGATGACGAGGTCACATGCCAGCCGACTCACCCAGTGATCACTGGTTTCCAGGTTTGGTACCCTCAAGGCCGGAGATCATCGTGAGGTTACCCCGCACAGAAATGCTAACCTTTCGCGGGGGACGAAAAGGGATTTCCGCGAATCGTTCGTGTGGATGCCGGCGGAGATTTATAGGCGGGTGCGGGGGTGCTGGGATTCCCGGGGAGTCTCACAATCATGGGGGAGCCTGTCACGAGGTCGTCCAAAAGTCGAACAGCAGGCCACGGGGCCATTGTTAGATGAATTATCACGATATGAGGTGATGATCAATAACGAACCGATGAACCTTGAAATCTCCACAAAGTGTAGGGCATGTTTGCAGCAGCTATGCTGTGTGGGGACCTCCTGCTTGAGCCTCGCACCTCTTCCGCGAGGTTCTAGGCACGAGCGGGGTTTCAATCTGGTTTCCTAGGATCACGAATGGAAGAAGAAGGTAGTCCCTCGCGCGGTCCTCTCTCTATTTTTTGTTTTACTCGATTTGTCCCATCTGAGCACCGTCGGATGGGAGGTGAGCTGGTGCTGGATGTCCGACGGCTTGGCCAGCCACCGGCCCTGTGTGGGAATGTGGGAGGGCGGATGAGCGATCGAGAATGGAACTGCCAACCGGAACGCATCCGAACCGTCGGAAGAGAACGAGAGTTTGGCAGCGGTTCATGGAATCGCCCGCAAGCGAAAGTATCGCAGTAAGTAACAAATTCCGTCATCGATGACTAAGGGGAAGAGTATGCAATCAGCCACGTTGAAACCGTGTTCCGGCTGTGCCAGAGTTGGTTAGGGAACGACTAGGCTGCTTTCCCCCCCGTGGATGCAGTTACGACATGACAGTCGATCCACCGAGCATACCCTATATATACACTTGCTGTAACATCAGACGGCGTATATACGAAATGTGGAAATAGCCGAACACAGGAATTGACGGAATTATAAAAGGGACCCGTGGTTGTGGCTCCATCCCTCTTACTGCTTCTATCTCCCGAACGATTGGCCCCTCCCCCCCCTCCCCCCCCCTCCTACTCGAAAGTCATGCACCACCCGGCTGATGGTCGTCAACACTATCCCTCGCAGGATGTTCATCATCACCATCGGCCTGACCCAACCCACAGACAGGACATGGTTGGCCACAGCCAGCGCGTGGCCGCCTCTCACGCACGAAGAATCGAGCACCCGTCCAGTGGCTTCATCCCATGTGACACTGGGATGTTCGCCGGTCGTACGATACGGGCACAGGTCAATGAGATCCAAAAAGCAAACGTCGGAAGGAAGTGCGTCTTTGTCGTCATCCCACGGGTGCCACTCGATTGGGCAACTTGCACTTTTTTTTTAAAATCTAAATGTCATCCAACTTGTCTGTAGATATGCAGCGTCCAAAGATCGACGTGCGCTCGACCCTCCGCCGGTCACAGAACTACAGATATACGACGTTCGAGACAACGGAAATGGCGTACTCCAAGAGACAGAGGTCGATTACAGGTAGACAAGATAAGCTCCGCAGTCGAGTTTATTTGACCGTTCCTCTACTGTGCAGGGGTCTACAGCCGACCGGTCTCATTTGCCATGTAGAAGTCTTTCAACTCGCAATGACTACCGAAGAAAACCCGGCTCAGATGACCGATCTCCCTGAGTTGCCCTCAGCCAACCCTTCCTGTGCGTCATAATATCTGCCCACCGGAAGTTGTCGAGTCCTGAGTCAGATGACCGCCGATAGATCCGCGGGTAGCCCCAAATGGTCAAAGGGTGGAGATCTATTGGAGAAATCACCCTATCACTGCCGCTTCTAATTGTACGAGCAGCTTGGTAGGCGATCTCTTCACACAGGCCCTGAATCTGCCGATCGGGCAGAACAGCAAACACTGTCTCGTTTTTGTCTTTGCAGTGGGTTTTCTGGAACCGTTCCCGCTCACCTGGTCCTTATGCCCCGTTCTAGGATTTGTCTGTGCAGCTAGAAGGTTGGTTCCTATTCAGGTATAGAGTATTCGACCTGTTCTCGGTCAGCAATGGCTCGCAGCCAATCCTCGCCGAATGTTGGGGTCGCCCGTTCAGAATATACGCGACAAAACAATTCCCAGGGTTAGAGCCCTCTACTGAATTGACAAAGGTAATCAATGATTGGGCTCTTATTTCGACCAGTGGCGTCGCTCACCCCTTACCAGCTGCTCCATAGCCATCACGTGCCCGTTCGTGCGAGGGAGGTGCGCAGGAAGCGCAAGAAGAACTCCAACAATGACTCCAGCGCCGATTCTGATCAAGATCAGTCCACTACACCTTGAAACGAACGATCGCTCTCTGCCTCAAATCTCTCAGTATCCACATGTACCAAGCTTCTGTCGCTCTTGGCTGCTCATTATTCCTTTACCCTCACCACACGTACATAACACATTACGGCACAGTGTACAGTATGCCTACAGCTTATCGATGTCTCGTCGAGCACCGTATCCCTTTCCGCCTGCTCCCGATCGGATCGTCTTTCTTTTTCAACAGAGCTGGTTGATCCATCTTGATTTACGCGTGGATCACTCATAGAGCCGTCATGATGGCACCATAACCACGCAGGTCGAAGATTTGCGCCCCCTCCAAGCGGCAACAGTGCAGGGAACAAGACTTTGGTCCAAACCGCGTCCCAGTGGAATGGCGGACCCGAGATCTCGGCTATTCCCGAACGAGCCTAGTGAATCTTGTGCCTTCTTCTCCCCAGCGGGGGAGGGAGGTGGTTCCTTGTCGTTACGTCGCGTATGGACACGCCGACGCCGACGCCGCGGCGTCTGTTCCCGCAGACCGCCCATCATTTGGCGGGCGATGATGCGCAGCGCCCTCTGACGAAAAGATTGTGGGAAACCACGATCCGCTTCGAGGACCTGTGTGTACCATGGTCTGCGTCTATTGCGTAACACAAGGCACGCTGTGTCACGTCCAAGTCTCCTCGTGTAGTTGGAGCGTCACGGATGTCCCTCCGCCATCCCTGCATCCATTGATTTCCCCCACCCGGCAGAATCATCACAGCGGACCTCTCACACGCTGTCAGGTCGTCTGACTCGCTAGAGTCCCGCGGGGATCAAGTGTGTCTATCACAGATCGGGAAACGCCGCCCTCGCCGAGTTCTCACCAGATGGAAATAGAATTATTTCCCGAGCCCAACCCAAAAAGACCAAGGTCAGTGAATCACTGCGATTTCTCGGAACTTGAGCGGCTGACGAGAAGCACTCGTGCGCCCATCAGTGAGTGGGTTGGTATAGGAGAAGTGGATGAATGAAGGGAAGGGCAGGAACACGGGAGCTAACTGTATGCGGGAGGGTGGGCGACACGGTGATCTGGTCCCTTGGCTCGGGTATTGATTCGTCTTGATATGGAGTAGACCGGACGACGACGGCACGGAGAAGGGAAAGCCTCCGATCTCCAAGTCCGTCATTGTCGACGGGTGTTCGATCAGGGCATGCAAACAGATGAAGGGCGCCCTGATTTTTCCTTGGCACGCTGAACCCGGAGAGGTAGTTATGGACTTCGACAGGATCTACCCACAAATCCACTAATTGGTTCATGTTTTCCGGTCCGATCCCCTCACTCGTTTAGAGCCGTATTCCTTCCTCAGCTTGAATTGTGTCGTAACTCGCTGTTGCATAACGAGCACGCCTCACAGGAGAGGAACGTTCTGTGCCATACACAGGGGCCTACCCCACCATGAATCACCCACGATCCCTCCTACCCCATTGTGTTTGCAGGCGACACCCTAGTCGCAGCGTGTCCAGGAACCAATTTTGATAATCAGCTATTGAGACCGCCGATGCCGTTGGTGGCTTGAAGACTCAGAGCTCGGCAAGGTGCTTCACACGGCAGTCATGAAATTCGAGGAGACCGTCGCGGTCACTTCAGAGGTCTGCCCGACCGAACGCCACCCGGATCCGGGATGGTGAAGACATCGATCAGGAGAGGGAGAAGGCGAACCACGTCGAACGCCGCACACCATCACCATGAGAAAGGTTCGGCTGGATTCAAGCATCAGGCGATGACGGTCAAGGTGCCCAGCGGATGGCGTACTCATGAACTGATGTCGAGTTTTCGGCGCAGGTTTACAGCCGCCGCGCTGCGATCTACTAAGACACGTTTCGTTGCAAGGATCTTACTCGGCCCCTTGCTGATCTCATTTCTGGCGACCGTCAGCCCAGCTACCCTCGCCTGAGTGCCAGAGAGCACGCCAAGAGCATCTGTCTTCGGCCGCCATGCGCGACGGGCAGACGATCCAGGCTGCTCCGCCTTTAAAGACAACGAGCTGTCCCAAACGAGCTCGAGGACGAAGACATGTTCGTCGCATTCCAAGTCATCCGCGGTTACGGTTGTTGGATAAGGCGCGCTGTGAGTCCGGAAGAAAGCTCTACTTTTGCACGTTCCTGACCTCCAGTCAGTCAATTTTAACGTGGGGCACGTCTCCAACGTTGAATGGAACAACAAAGCGTTTGAAAACCTCGTCACTTCTGAGCTCCGAAAATATATCGTTCAAGCCTTGGTCGAAGCTCGCAACCAGGATCCCGGTTTCGATGGTGTTGTCAAAGGCGAAGGCTATGGGGTACGAGCTTCTAGGATGCGGAAATACGCTGACCACCGAAGCGACATTTGAGCACGGCCGGAGACTGCTTTGCGAGTGGGAGATTTGGGTGTCAGCTTTGTGAAACTTGACACCGCCCTTGGGAAAATAACTGACGTGGCCAGGTACGAAAGTTGATCACCACGTACTTCCCTTGTGCGCCCTGATAATGACCTACGCACAGGGTCGTGTGGTCATGGGAAATGGTATTTCGATGACCCTGCCTGCGATGGATGTCGACTGTATTGTTGGGTGACACTGACCCACTCACGACCCCGCCGGTTGCCCTAATAATCTAATGTGTGCCTGATGGGGTGCCAAACGGCCTACGTCACTTGAAACGGTGCCGTGGGATGTTGTTCCTGGTGGCTAACCGAGTCAAATCCAGTAAAGTCCGCTGACGAGGCGTTCCGTCCGCGTATCCACGATGCTCTGGATGTCGAGGAGTTTGACGTGTCAGCCCGGCCTCGCGTGTGGATTGTATTCCTGTGAAGCGCCGGAGTGGCAAGCGAGGAAGGTGGTCCAACTCGGGTCATCGACCAATGCTATCGGGACGGCTTCTTCCTTGGCCACCGGAAAGAAACAGACGCTGGGACACTCCCACATGCTGTGGAGCTCAGATTTCATGAAAGCCTATCGCAGTGCTCGAGTGGTTGGGGATCTTGTGCAGGTTATTGTCTCTCTTGACTCTAACCGGGGACCCTTCTATTTCCGAGGGCTGCGAGCAGATTATGAACTTTAATTTCATTGGAAGCGACCACTCCATTACGGCGCTGTAGGAGAACTTGTGACCCTTGAATCCGGGGCGTTCATTGGACAGGGTCGAAAATCCTCGCAGCAGCAGTACTCGTATGTACCGCTGCTGGCTGTGTCCTCAGGTACCGAGGGCCCAACTGGGCGCGTTCCGATCCAGGCTCGATCACACCGCAGATGACTCTTGGGCTGATAAGACGAGTCGTCAAACTGCCGAATGGCTGTGGACGCGCAAATGAGTAAACACCGCTTCCGGTCGCCGCCCCAGTATAAAACCCTCCCCCACGGCGCCAATCCTTTCCTTGGAATCCCTCCAACCCTCATCTCCCCTCGACCATGGCTTTGAGACGCGTCTCCTCAGTGTTTCGTTCACCTTCGTCCACCGCCGGTCCCAGCTCGGGAGAGAAGTCGCCTGCGGTCGTGCTCGAGGACGACGCCTCCGTCACCACAGAGACCGCCGACGCAAAGTCCCAGCAGACGACTGTCGCCGTACTACCTCCCCCCAACTTGAAGATCAAGGTCCGCCAGACAAGAATTCAGCACTCTTCTGAACTGATCGTGTTTCCCGTCCACAGCGCGTCGATTACTACTACACGCGATGGGGAGGTTGGAAATACAAGAATACCGGATCCAAGGTCGTTGCGGAGGCGCGGCCGTTCATGACTGACAGCGAACAATGGCCCGGATTCTGCTTTGTCGTGATTAGGACCATTCCACAGAAGGAGGAGGACAAAGCCAAGCCTCCACAACACAAGTTCCAAATCAAGAGCCAGTACCTTCTCAAGGCCATCAAAGACGTGATGAAAGAGATAGAGGGCATTTCATGGATCAGCGAACCGTTGGAGGTTAGCATTCAAAGACCCCCCTCCTTCGTTTGATTTCTAACGTGGCGTGTCAGATGGAACCTGAGCTCTTTTTGGGGTTCTTGCCAGCATTCGAGGAGTATCGCGATAAGCTGGCTGCGTCGAACAAGACCGCCACTGTGGAGGATAAACACGTCCTCGCCTCGGTACAAGTTCTGATCGACTACCTCCACAAAGATTGGAAACGCACTATCGCCACCATTCGCAACCTTACCGGCCACGGAGATATCAATTACGAGCTCCTCTACGCCGTCTTCGTTCCCAAGACGATCGTTATCACCAGGTGTCCCTCCTCCAACGAACTTAGGGCGCTGGAGGTTGTCACCGCCACCCAGGTGTGCACCATGAGTGGGGCGTTCTTGGACCTGACTCTGGAGAGTGTTGATTTGATCGACGAGCACGATAACACTACCCGCTTTGGACGTGTCAGGAGTCGTGTGACGATCCCTATGTTCAAGGGAACCGTCCCAATCAACTCACTCGATGCTTACCCCATAAAATACCACCCTACACCAGACGAACTCTACAAGGTGCTCCTCGACCGCGGTCGCAGGTGGGCCGCCCTTTGTGAAGTGCACCACGTGCATTACAAGGGCACGGCCGCCATCCGGGTTAACGGTAAGATGGTCAAGTACAACCTCAACTCTCGAATCATGGTCGACCGGGGTATGTTGAATCCGTCTCATGTCGCGTTTTTAGTGATCTCACACATTGGGTAGCTACCTTCAAGCGATTAAACGCAAACTACCCCTTCCCTCAACCCAAGCAAAGACCCAACACTATTGATCCTTGTAAGTCTTCACGCTCTCGGCGTTTGAATGTGTGTAGACGTAGCGTGAAAGATACTGGCAACCTCCTTGGATCCATATCCACCGTTCCCACCCTTGACGTCGCCGGAAGGGGCAAAGTGGAGAAACGCGAGCTCGAAGACACCGATTTGTTGATTGCTTCGCCTGTCGTTTATGGCTTCAGCCTTGCTGACAAGATCTGGCGTGGGTTTTTTTCGGTTCCCTCACCAAGCATCCACTCTGACCGGTCTCTGCAGTTGAATTCAATGTTGAGAAAATTTCCGATATCCAATGGAACGACGAAGCGTTCGCGAACCTTGTGCTTCCCTCTGGACGAAAACAGTTACTCCAGTCCCTTGTGGAAGCCCATAACCAGGACCTTGGATTTGATGATTTCGTCCAAGGAAAGGGTCAAGGTCTCGTCATCAACCTCTTCGGTCCCCCTGGTTGCGGAAAGACGTTGTCTGCCGAAGCCACGTCCGAACACGTTCGCAAACCATTGTACGTTGTTGGAGCTGGTGACTTGGGTGTGACGGCCACAGAGATCGATCAAGCTCTGGACCGTACTTTCGATATCGCCACGTCGTGGAAGGCGATTATCTTGATTGATGAGGTTGGTCCGCATCCTGAAACGTTGGGATATATGGATAACTAACAGTTCCGCAGGCGGATGTATTCATGGAACAGCGCTCGCTTCATGACCTCATGCGGAACGCCATGGTCGCAGTTTTGTAAGTCAAGTTCGTCCTTGGTACAACCACCTGCTTACGCGACCTAGCCTTCGTCATCTCGAGTACTACCGTGGGATCCTCTTCCTCACAACCAACCGAGTCAAGATCATCGATGATGCCTTCCGTTCCCGTATACACGTCGCTCTCTACTTCAACGATCTCGACGCGTCGGCCAAGACGCAAGTTTGGAACGCGTTCTTGGCCAAGGTTGGCGTGACGCTTGCCCCCGAGGAGATCAGGAAACTTGCAGTGAGAGATATTAATGGTAGACAAATCAAGAATGCCGTCAGGACAGCTACATCTCTGGCTCACGGGAGGAAGGAGACGTTGACCGTGACTCACTTCTTGGAGACCCTGGACGCCATGGATGACTTCACTGCTCAGTTTAACGCCCTCGCGTCCATGTACAACTAGATTCTTGTCCTTCATCTCATTTGCTCAGAGCGGTTCGGGTTTGTATCTTTACTCTTGTTAGATCACTCATGTACCATAGTGGCACTTAACGCTTTTGCTCGGTCGAAAAACAGAGACCGAACGAACACCCGTGAATTCTGCGATATGATACGAACCTGACCATTGGCACTCTTCTAGGAGGGATGGAGGAACTGGGGTCCTGCAGACGGACAGTCATTCCCTCAGTTGCCAAAACCAGCGGCGCAAACGAAAAAAGTAGCGACGCCTCGTCTCGATCGAGGAACCTCCGGGTAGAGGTGAGTGCCTATGAGCCCGGCACGCTATCCATTGCGCCACGTCGCTGTTGGACAATTATTCGGCCCCGTCAAAAACAACTCACTTAACTTGCCCTCGACAGTTTTTGGTGGTAGAAAATCGGGAACACAATTCTCACCCGCACCGCCTGATTCAAGTACAGGACGATATAGTGAAAGGCTGTAATAATAATAATAATATGTACGATCCGAATGGCCAGTTGGGTTGAGGTGGGTGTGT
>Ga0307517_10000504_pt1 | contig 67114 bp, 57 predicted proteins | sample 23_EM_MG_FD_194515 | JGI IMG/M metagenome (GOLD analysis project Ga0307517, IMG submission 194515) | Populus trichocarpa ectomycorrhiza microbial communities from riparian zone in the Pacific Northwest, United States - 23_EM | ecosystem: Host-associated > Plants > Roots > Unclassified | place...
CACTTCCGGACGGAATGAACCCGGGCGGACGCACCCAGAACTCGAGTTTACGTTATAAGCGCCTGGAACGTCCGGCGCACAGGGTGAGCGGGGAGAGATGGGGCGCAAGATGATTTTTTTGCTGATGGCAGGAAGCGACGAAAAGGTCGGATCAGGGGAAGGGGAAAGGCTTGCAGCGACAGATCGTGGCTGAGCATCGGTGGCGTATCTCGATTCACCAATACCTGTGCCATCAGTGTTAGAACCACCGCTCAGTTCCATAGAGGTATCACCAATGATAACTGCCGACGATGGAACTACTTGGCTGGTGGTCAAAAGGGGGAATGAACGGGAGCTATCCTTGGGGGGGGTGTTGCCCCAACATTCCTTGGTGTGAGCAATAAACTCATGGTGCCTCTTGGACACAGGAACGAAGGCATGGTGGCCAGATGGAATGGTAGATTCGGGGGCAAATCCTGATCCATCACTAGGACGCAAAAAGGGGGGGACAAACGTGGGAGGGGACGACACCTGACTGATCCGATCCTCAGGGCGAATGCACTCTGAAGGAGGTGCATAGTCCTTGTCCGTAGATCGATCCAATCGGAAGTTGCTATACAGCTTCCGCTCACCGGAGGAAAGTTGCTCAACAGGGGTGGGAAGGCTCCGTTGGCTATCGTCAACCTCAACCACTGAAGGGACATACAAGGGGTCCTGGGATCGGTCCTCCTCAATGGACGGCCAGGATGCGGAGGGGACCATGGGATCAGACGCCATAGTTGAATGGAAATCCGAACTCACCACTTGGGAGCTGGATGGAGCGAAGGACTGGGAGGAGCCCTCAGGGGAGTGAAAGCGGGTGTAAAAACCCAAAGAAGTAGTGTGGTTGACGTGGCAACGCGCCGAGGATGTGCCAATGATGTCGCAGCCGCGAGCAGCCAGAACACCTGTGCAAACTGTTTTGACCTGGTCGAAGGAACGAAGATCAAGGTGAGAAACAATATGTCGAACCTCATCCGTAAAGAATGGGGATTCATTCCTACATCCCTCAACATGGCTAATGTGAAGACCTTGGTAGGCCCTACCCGGAGCAGGATACGTCAACCGGACAACTGGGACAAGGCCACGGCCACCGGAAACTGGCATCCTGCCCGGGACAATTTGAGTGCCCAGAGCAGGGGAGGGGGAGGAGGGGGCAACAGCGTCACCCATCGTGAAATTTCACCTGTAGCAAAGGCCAGGCGAGCCACCAAACGAGGAGGAGAAGAAGTACAAACCACAGAAACACCAACCGCCCGAAGGCCGAACAGCACCAACCGCCCGAAGGCAAAGTAAAACCCCCGTGAACAAAGTTAAAGACTTTGTAAACTATCGCGAGCGGGGTAAACCGATATGATAGGTCGGTGGCAAAATTTTTGGTGTGGTGAAAGGGAGTGTAAAAACAACTCTTACCCTATTCGTAGTACTTGTACCGTAAAAACTTTTGCGATTCGCCATCTCAGGAAGAGGTGGTAGAGTCTCGGTTAGGTCGCAAATCTCGACATTCAGAGACAAAGTTTCTTGAGATAGATTAGAACTTTCCTAACATGGTATAGCCTGAGCGCTTTGGCCTTGTTTGATCTTCTCAGCTTCCCAAACTAAACCGATCTTGGGCTACGGTAATGACTCAGTCTCCAGGAATCCCCAGATGGCGAATTGCAAAAGTTTTTACGGTATGATACTAGAATTCTCCACTACCTTCAAAAGCGACCGCCATAAGAACACACAGTAAAGAGCATGACAGGACAATGTCGCGGACAGGATAATGTCGCATCTCTAAGGGTATTAGTAAGTAAACAGGATTTACTCTTCGTTGTTGCAACCAGATCTGCCATATGCGACATTATCCTGTCGGCGACATTGTCTTATCATGCTCTTCAGTGCCTAACCTCGCTTTCTTCACCCTGAGCTTGTGACATATAAACAAGCAAAAAAATAAGAACGCACGCGGGTGCTTAACCTCGATATTGCTGTGGCACAAGTGTCGAGAACGCAAGAGCCCCCGTGATCTGCCTTCCTATTCGTCCCTCCCCACCCCCCCCCCCCCGCCCTATGGGTAGTCTAGCAGTTTGAGATGATTCTAAGCATCACATACCAGTGCGCACGGAAAGTCCGCCCACTCATTGGGGGATGCGAGAGAGAGATTGGCTTCCACTGTGTGATACCCGGGAAGAATGCCTCACCCATAATCCCCACTCATGACCGACTGATCTTTGTAAAAATATATTGCTATTGATAGTATCTTATTCCTTTTGAAAAAATATATTCGACATTACAAGGACCGGTACAGCGCTGTGCAGTAGCCACCCCTCCTAGAAAATCGCTCTGTATATCCCTTTTGTTCTGTTTCTACAGGGCTGAGTTGGCGGCGCTTTCCCCTCTGTAGCCGAGAGGAGAAATTCCGAAGTCCTAGGACATTCAGCTTCCCTCCGAGCACCCACCGTGCTAATCGTTTCTTCTTCTTCCCTGGGAATCGCATCCTTCCTTCACTCCTCACGGCCATATCTAATATTCAAGACCTAGAAATATCTCTGGCGGTGGGAGAATACTTGTGGAAAGATGGCTACGATGGATAGTACTAGGTTGCTTTGGCATTAGGATCTTTTTTTTTCCTAATAAGTCTAGATCAGCTAATGGGGTATTAGTGAGAATGGAATTCCCAAAGCCATATGTGGTGCAGTTACCCAAAGCTATCTTCAGGGGGATTTCACAGGCAATGTCCACAGCAATAATTCAACTACTACTACTATACATAATGAGTGTAAACATTTATCTGTTCGTGGTATGTAGCCTCTCATTGCCAATCTTGGTTGTATACTTGTGTGTGAGGATTTCTCTAACAAGCTTTGAAGAACTGATAGAGAGTAGCGGATGGGGGTCACCGCCGGGAATTAACTTGGACAGCCTCTGCGACGAGCACAACCTGCCCGTGGCTGACACGGGAAAATGGATTTTCAAAAAGGATGAGTATAGGAGATGGCAGGAGAGCAAGGGATCCAAGCTTCTTTGGCTTTGCGGTGGTCCTGGAACGGGAAAGACTATGTTGGCCAAGCGTGTGGCTACTGAGATTCTTGGAGGACCCAGTGGTCCTTCTGAAGGGGTTATATTTGGGTTCTGCTTTGTTCCACTCGAGGCCCATACAGACCAGAAATCAGCCGATGTGTCACAACTCGGCCTTTCAAAAGTAGTCGGCGGCCTACTGCATAGCATTCTCGAGCAGGATGGGAACTTTTCCAACAGATGTAGGACTAAACTTGAAGAGCACAGGACGAGATTTTTCAACAATACGAGTACTTTGTGGAAGGCTCTAGAAAGCACGATTCGGGATTGCCAGGCAGACCTGGTATACATCCTCATAGATGGAGTAGACGGCCTTGGGAAGTCATCGGGAGATTTGATTGAAAGGACTCTGAGGCTCATGAAAATCGGCACGGTCAAAATATTCCTCACTAGTCGTGACGTGCCCTGCATCTCGAATACCGCCCTCTCTAAGTTCCCTGAATTGATCAGGATCGACCTTGATACAACAAATTTTGTACAAATGCATGTGGAAGCATTTGTCAGGGGCAAACTGAACTCATGGGGATGGAATGATAAATTGAGAGAGAGGGCAGTGGGAGCCCTTGTGGAGAAGGCGGAGGGTACCTTCCTCTGGGTCTCGTCGGTGATTGACAGTCTACAAGACTCCAGTTTAGGCCCTGATTTTGACGATTTGATAACAAAGCCGCCATTAGGGCTTGAAGCTGTATACGGAAAAATGTTGCACAATCTCAACTCACGGCAACCATCGAGCGTAGTTCTGGAGTTGATCGGGAGTGTAGCTCTTGCCCTGCGCCCACTCACATTTGGCGAATTAGACAGTCTCCTAGAATGTAATGAGGAAAATGCGGACCCTCAACCACAGTCTTTTCTCACAGGGGCAAGCAGCAAAATTCAGCTCAAACCAGAGGAGAAAATCAGGATGTATGTCAAGTCCTCTATGGGATTTCTCCGAGCAACCGAGACAACTGTATCCCTTATTCATCATACCATAATCCCATACCTGTTCGGCGAAAATTGCGAAAATTGCGACAATGCCTGCCTGGGGCTTTCTGAAAGTGAGACAGAGTGCGCAATTTCCTTGGCGTGCTTCCGATATCTTCACGATGTCTTTGGAGACCGGGAGAGGTACCGAGGAAGGGATCACGAGCAGGAACCGGGAGAGACTCCGCGCGAATTAGCGCGGGAAAACCCACAACAAGCTGTGGTCAAGCAGCCATTTCTCAGATATGCTGCGGAATCCTGGCTCATTCATGCCCGTCGGATCATTGAGATCTCAGAGGAAGATTCCAAAGACAATTGTCAGCGCTGGTTGCTGCATCAGTTCTTTGACACAAGCGACCTCATACGAAAGCCATGGATTGAGCTCTGCGGAGATTCGAGAATGGAAGTTTTGGCAGGTAAGCAGACACCATTGCAGGTTGCAGTATGTCTGGGGCTCGTATCTCTGGTGCGCCAGATCCTCTTAAATATCACCTGGGGGACATACCGCGCTTGCACACCACCACGACACATAGCAGCTAAGCTGAAGGCGCAGGTAAAAGTTTTTGCACGGGACAAGGCCTACGGAAAAAAAATCAATAAGAGAAACCGCTCCGGCAACACCCCACTCCACCTCGCTACTGAATTTAATTACACCGAGATCGTCAAGTGTCTAGTTGAGGGTGGTGCTAATCTAGGCATCAAAAACAATGACCAGATGACGGCGTTAGAGTTGGCAGAACGTGACAAAAGAGGAGATATTTTGAAGATCCTAAAGCCGGCCCGTCCAAGGTAAGTGAATACCAGGTATAAGACTTGGTGATTTTTCTATATGGATTTAGATTAGCTAATCAGCATCAGTTATTGGTTTAGATGTCATCGAGTCCGTCGCCATTGTCGCAAGCCCTCGCCCTTTGACGAAAGCGACAGCTCCAATGCAAAGGCCATCAGCGGTATCGGCGATTATGGTGTACAAGTACCTTTATATGTTCCTGGTATGTGGCCTTTCATTACCGGTCCTCGTTTTGAAATTATGGCTAACAATTTGTATAGCAACCTTTGGAGACCGGGTAAAGGTTATCGATTGGTGGAAACCATCACCAGAAAATTTGCTGTGCAACCTCCGCCGCAAGGATGGCCAGGCGGACGCTGACACTGGAGAATGGGTTTTCGGAGATGCTCAGTATAGAGAATGGCGGGAGAGTAAGGAATCCAAGCTTCTCTGGCTTTGCGGTGGCCCCGGAACGGGGAAGACCATGCTGGCCAGGCATGTTGCTGCCGGGTTGCACAAAGAACACGACAATCCATCTGAAGGTGTTAAATTGGGTTTCCACTTCATCTCCCCCCAACTCCCCATCGTCGGGAACTCTGATGCTCAGGTCGATTCGTCCCGACGTAGGCTTGCCGAAATAGCGAACGACCTACTATACAACATTCTCGAGCAGGATAGTAAGCTTTTCGATGTCTGTAAAGCTGAATTTGGAAAGCAAGGGAATAGATTTTTCACCAACCCGATATCTTCATGGGGGGTTCTAAGAAAAGCGATCCAAGATTGCGAGACAAAGCCTGTATACATTCTCATAGACGGCATGGATGGGCTTCATGAGAGCTTATGTGAAGAATTACTCGGATGGGTCGTAGGGCTTATGGAAATCGGCACAGTCAAAGTATTTCTCTCTAGTCGGGACGTGCCCTGTATCTCGAATAGCCTCCTCCGTAGAGTTCCTGGATACAGCAAGGTCAATCTTGATATGAACAATTTTGTAAAAGAGGATGTGGAAACGTTTATTACACGCAGAGTGCATATGGAGCAGGGAGAACAGGGAGATGTTGACATGAGGGAGAGAGCAGTGGAACTCCTTCTAGAGCTGTCGGAGGGCAACTTCCTCTCTGCATCATTGGCGATCGGCGGTTTGGGATACGGGAGCCCAGGGCCTGATTTTCACGAGTTGCTAAGGCAACCCCGTGTTCAATTAGGGCTCGAGGGGGTATACAGAGCCATGTTACGCACTCTCCTCTCGCACGAAATATCAGGAGAGGTTATGAACACTATCTGGAGTGTAGCACTTGCCATGCGCCCGGTCACACTTAGCGAATTAGGCCATATCCTGGCATGCATAGAGGGGAAAGCAGGGGCGGAAAAACGGCCTTCTTCAAGTGTTGCAATCAGCGAAATTCAGCTGAAGTCAGAGGAGGAAATCATAATGTATATCCGGTCCTCTAATGGATTTCTCCGGGTCATCGACGCAACTGTATCCATTGTTCATCACACTGCAACAGAATACCTTTTCCGCGAATATAGCAAGGGTAGTCTGCCAGTACTTTCTCAAGGGGAGGCTGACCTCGCAATTGCCTGGGAGTGCTTCCGGTACCTTCACCAAGTCTATGGAGATCCGAAGGAGTTCTCGAATGGGGATGTCAGGTGGCCCAGCCATAAGGAGGCAGAAGATGAGTCGGAAGAGGAGTTAGAAGAGGAGTCAGAAGAGACTCCATGGGAGGCGGCACGGGAGCGCTCGTGGTGGGCAGCACTAAAGTGGAAATTTCTCGAATATGCCGCAGAATCTTGGTTCCTTCATGCCCGCCGGAGCATCGGGATCTCAAAGGATACTTTCTATGACGATTCTACTCATAACTGGTTGCAACACCAGTTCTTCGACACTAGCGACGTCATAAGAAGACCCTGGATTGAGCTCTGCGGAGATTCGGGAATGGAGATTTTGGTGGGGGAACAGGCACCACTTCACATAGCAGTCTGTCTGGGGCTCACACCCGTAGCAGAAAAGGTGCTCTCAGTTCCCACAAAAGAAATAAACAGCGACGTATCGCCACTACACCTAGCTGCCAAGTTCTCCTCCGGGGCCTGCAAGGTGCTAATTGCTGGGAACAGCCCACACCTCCTCACAAAGCAGGACCAAAATGGCAACACACCTCTACACGAAGCCGTCATTTCGGGCCATTTGCCCATGGTGGTGAGCCTTGTAGGAAAATTCGCAACACCAGAGTACAAGGCATACAGCAACCAAATCAACCAGCAAAACTCATGTGGAAACACCCCGCTACACCTGGCCATACAGTTCGACCACCCTGAGATAGCAGAGTTTCTATTTAAGAACGGAGCGGATCCGACTATCAAGAACTGTGCGCACGTGTCAGCATCAGAATTGAGGTTAGGGTTCCGGAGAGGGGATAGTTGGGGTGTCTTCAAACAGGCCGGCAATGGTATAAGCACGAATACCAAAAATAATCCTGGTGTACAAGTAGCTTCACCTATTCCTGGTATGTAGCCTTTCCTTGCGCATCTTAGCTTTAAACTTACGGCTGGGAATTTGTGTAGCAACCTTTGAAGAGCTGATATGGGATGCCCGCTGGTGGGTGTCGTCGCCAGAAATTGACCTGGACCACCTCCGTGACGAGTATAACTTGCCAAAAGCCGACACTGGAAGGTGGATTTTCGAAGATGGTCGGTACAGAGCGTGGCGGGAGAGCAGAGAATCCAAGATTCTATGGCTTTGCGGTGGTCCTGGAACGGGAAAGACTATGTTGGCCAAGTGTGTTGCGGCCGAATTGCTCAGGGAACCCCGGGACCCTCCTGGAGGATTTAAATTGAGTTTAAACTTTGTCCCACCCGGACCCCTCACTAGTAGAAAATTAATTGACGAGGACCGGTTGTCACAACTCAGCCTTGCCAAAGTGGCCGGAAGCCTACTGTATAGTATTCTTGTACAGGACGGGAAACTTTTCAATGGATGTAAGGCTGAGCTTGAAAGGCAGGGTGATGGATTTTTCACCGACTCTAGTTCATTATGGAGTGTTCTAGAAAACACGATTCGGGATTGCCAGACAGATCCGGTATACATCCTCATTGATGGGGTAGATAGGCTTAGGGGGAGGTCACAGGCAGAGTTGATTAGAAGAATTCTACCAGTCATGGAAATCCGCACAGTCAAAATATTCCTCTCTAGTCGGGACATACCGCATATCTCGGATAGCCTCCTCTGTGGCCATACCGAATGCACCAAGATCGATCTTGACATCAACAGTTTTGTAGCAAGGGATGTGGAAACGTTTATTACGCAGAGAGTAAGTGCATTGGGCTTGGATGTTTATTCGAGCAAGAGAGCAGTAGAAGCCTTTTTGGCAGAGTCGGAAGGCACCTTTCTCTGGACATCATTCGCGATTAAAAATCTAGCATGCTCTAGTCCAGACTTTCATCTCACTCACAGGAATCCCCGACCGAAGCTTCACGAGGTATACCGAAACATGTTAGGCTCTCTGTCGGACCTGGAAGAGTCGGAAAAGGTTCTCAACGTAATCCGCAATATGGCACTCGTTTTGCGCCCACTCACATTTGGAGAATTTGGCCATATCTTGGCATGGATGGAGGAAAAAGTAAGGCTTGAACGGCCCCCTCACCGTGGGCCGGGTAGCGAAATTCGACCGAGTACAGAGGAGGAAATCAGGGTCTATGTCAGGTCTTCTATGGGATTTCTTCGAGCTACCTGTGAAACTGTATCGATTGTCCATCATACCGCAATTGAATTCTTTTTTGATGGACACGGCTCCCACCGACCCACATGTTATAATGGTACGGCAGACGGCAAGATTTCTTGGGAGTGCTTCCAATACCTTAACCATGCCTTTGGGGACCCGGAGAGGTTCCAAAGAGGGACTGTGGGTGATTGCCAAAATAGGTCCCGGGACTCAAGAGTAGGACAAGATCTCCAGGAAGGGGAACGGGGGGAGACTCAATGGGAAGTGGCCCGAAAAGACCCACAAGAAGCGGTTGCCAAATGGCCATTTCTCCGATATGCGGCCGAATCCTGGCTCATTCATGCCCGTCGGAGCATTGATTTTGGACCGCAAACTTTCTACGGCAAAGATCAGGACTGGCTGCAGCATCAGTTCTTTGACACAAGCGACCACGTACGAAAGCCCTGGATCGAGCTCTGCGGAGATCCGAGAATGGAGGTTTTGGCGGGGGGGCAGACACCACTGCACATCGCAGTCGGCCTGGAGCTCATGCCCCTGGTAAAAAAGGCCCTCTCAGGCTCCACAGAGCGTGGACCACCCCTCCTCATGCAAAAGTCCCCACGGCCTGTAGCACACAGGCGCAAAATTAACGAGAAAAACGGCTCCGGCATCAGCCCACTTGGCCTTGCTTTGCAATTCAATCACCAGATGATAGTGAGGTTTCTACTTAGGAATGGCGCGGATCCAGAATAAGGCCCAACTCATGCCATGAGAATTAAGGAGCGATCTCGGGACAGGAGATAGTTCGAAGGAGGCAGTGAGCGTGGCTGTTCCCGCGCCACCTCGGCTCTCATTTGAGGGGTGCGTTCGTTTCTTTACATTTTTCGTTTGGTTGATTTCTGGGACATGTTGGACTTGGGTTATTGGCCGTATATCGTGAGTTTATTGAGCAGGTAGGCTGAGTTGGTTGTTAGCTGTATGAGAGGGTTTCGAGACCGGGGGGAGTGACTGTCGTTCATTGGTTTATTCGTTGTTTTAGGGTGGGCAGCGGATCATGATTTACGTTCTTTTTTTGAGTTTAGTTTTGCTTGTTTGATGAATTTTTTGATCATTTTATTAGCTATTTTATTTCACTAGCCACCACCGAAATGCCCTTCTAGTCGTATCGCACACCTGCGATAACTTGAAGATTCTATTTTGTTTATTCGAGCACAGCGATAGTGAGGTTATCTATGATAACTTTACCGCCAGTCATATGTCAGCGCAGAAAGCATCGAGTGACCACAAATGACTTGATGGCATTCCTTCTATCCTTCCATCCTTCCCTTCCCCTTGATAATAAAGAATATTCGCGAAATAAGCAAAAGTTTACCCCCAAACCACACTTCCTAACCGAAACGGGTATACACTCCTAGTGTTTCGCTGTGAGCCCTGCCTTAACCACCTCCCTCTTCCCATCCCGCTCAAGCTCGCACCTGCCAATCGTAGCCGCAAGCAGACGCTTGAACTCCACCTTAGCAAAGATATCTCAACACACCCTTTGGCCCGCCAGGAATGAGAGAAAGCCACAATTTCTCTTAACAGAGGCTACCCCACCCTTACCGCTCAGGCCTGAACCCCCCCGGCCCCGCTCTTTAGCGAACACTATCCCTACTACTTTCCAAAGCCTTTTTCATTATTGTTTTATAAAAAGACATACAAAGCCCACTGTTGTTCTAGTATTGTGCGATATATCTATAGGACAACACCATAGAGGAAGCAGCCTCAGTATTTGGCCTTGGCCTGCTGCTCAACCCACTGGTAGTGGGTCAGGTATGTGATAATACTCTCATCAGTAGGGCCATCACTACTAGTGAGGATTCCAATGATCCAAGCATCCACAGTTAGAACAACAGACCCAGAGTGACCACCATCAGAAAAGCTGTCATGGGTCTTATTTTCAGACACTAGCAAGACTGCGATCCCAACAGAGCTGTGATTAATGCCGTACTTATTGTTGATATAGGTGAAGGACACAAGACCATTGGTTCAACTAATAGTGGTTCCAGTGGTCAACACATTCTTCACAACCAGCAGGCACTTCTGACTATGAACATCAAGGTGTTGAGGGTCATGGATCTGATGGTCCTGGACTCTGGGACAACACCATCAGCCTGCAGGTGACTATCCTCTGGATAGCAGTAGTGCACAATCAGCAGTCTGAGGGAAGATTGTGCTGCCAAAGTTACCAATCGAGACATTCCCGTCTACAAAGGAAGAAAAGTTAGTCTGCTAGAATTGAAGATTAGACAGGTGATGGAAAATGCAATAAGATGAAGAAGAAAACATCTGATATAGACTAAATGGAGACAAAGATATAGAAAAATCCATATCAATATAAATCTTGTTTTCGTTAAATGTAGTCTATTCAATCTTCTCATCATATAGCTCAATCAGAACTGAGTCTTGGGTGAACCTGTAGGGCTCAACAGAGACAGCAATCTTTTCTGTGTAAACCATAAAGTCAATTACAGTCTGGTCAGGAGTGGTACTGTACCACATGACCTGGTCGTGAAATGCATTGACCTCCTTGATCTGCTCTCTCACTTTTTCCACCAAGTCCACATGTTCCTTGTGCCTCTCTGGATTTTGCTATTCTCTCCCTGACAGGTTCTCCCAGCCTGCAATGCACATTGTTCTACGCTTCAATCAAGTCAAGGACATGCCAGTGACCAATGATATTCATCATAGACTTGATGTGTAACAATTCCTTATAGGATGTTTGGGATCTGATAAAAGTCTATGGGGTATTGATAATGCATGACCTTAAGCAGCAGACAATGACTCTTCTAATGCTTTCTGCATTAGTTATAATAGGGACTCTTCTTCTATCAAATGATAATAAAGTCTGTAGAACTATTTGGTAGTTCCTGTTATCAATGCACTGGGTAGGCTTGTATTACTCACTGGATTAATCATAGATGAAAGGCAATAGCAAGTAAAAGAATATAAAGTAATCGTGTGTTTATAAACCTTATTAGTTGGAGAGTCCTTAGATAGTAGCTTGAAGATCTCTATCCTAGGGTGAAAAGCTCCCTATTTATACTCAATCTTCACCCTACCCCTACCTTGATAACTTATTCATATTAGTCATCCAATTCTCATGACTTATAACAAATCATAGTATGAAATCCATCAGCCAATTCCTATAAGTCATCTGCGTAACAAACCTTTAACAAATAACCACTCATAAAACAAGTCACGTGCTCAAATGACTGATATGCCTAAAACCCATAACTCATAATGTGAGTCATGTGCAAAAGTCATTACATTATCTGACACCACACTCCTGAGTCATAAATCAATCAACCAATTATAACATAATGATGACTTCCTACTGCTCAGTCATATGAAATACTATGAGTCAACTGCCTTGATAGGGTAAAATATAACATACCTATAACTAATAAATATTAGTTATGTGAAATCTGCGCTGCTTAGTCACAATTTGTGACATGACAGCCTGAGCATTGTTTTAGCCCTTGTCACTGAGAGGTACAAACTCTTCATAAGGCTGGCTGGGGTTTCTACATGTCATACCCATGTTGGTATAGACAGGAAGACCACTGACAACATGGGTACTGCTGAAACTGACTATGGCTGGCCCTAGTGTTTCTCGCTCTGACTGGAACCTTCTAGTGTTTTGAAAAACTCTTTTGCGTGTTTGACTAGTTTACCAGAAACATAAGATGTCGGATATAAAACAGACTAGCACTAGCTATCAACTCCATTAGTATCGGGATTGTTTGAAATGCGAGACAGTGGAGGATTTCCTACATTTCCTTTACCTCTTTCCATTTCTGTCTCCTTGAGTCTAGTAGGTTCTGTCTCTATAAGAGACACTATTGTTCCTGTTTTTTTTCCGTTATCATTCTTTAAAATTGTCATTGTCTTTCTTTCACTCGTTAGATACGAATCTAGTCTTTTCGCTTGCTCTATTGCTCTCACACCGCAGTGAATAAACCGATAGTCCACTATATGCCACCTACAAATTGTCAGGTACACTGGCAGGTCAAGATAGTGCTGTGATTGTTGTCTTTACTAAGACTGAAGTACAAAGCAGCTGTGCCCTCAAAGTGAGTGTACTTAAGGGATGCAATAAAGAGACTCAGAGTAGTAGTGAAGGACTTTCGGATGTCAGGAATATTGCCAAAAAGGGGTCGAAGGAGAGGAGCTTAGAGCCAGCACCAATCCAACGAGTGACTCCAGACTCGAAAAATGTTACCTTGAAGGCTCAGAAGCTAACATCTGCTAGAATCTCCTTGCCAACAACAGTAGCGGAAACAGCGGCATCATACTCCAAGGTGTATAGCTCCACACCAATGGAGATGATGTGTGAGCCAAACAGCTTGACCTCTCTTGCTTCATACATAGGGGAGGGAGTTGATGGATGTTTATTTCACACTAATGGTGTAGAGCTTGTAGTAGATACACTTGCTAATAGAGAGCAAAGCATGCCTAATAGGATGACAGTAGACAGGGCGCACCTCACATTCAATGCCCTAGGCCTGAGGGCCATTGTAGATACGTCAGTCAGGGCCACACTTGAAGACACAAAGAGTCACAGTGCCGCCACCATAGAAGTCACTATAGGCATAGGGGTACTTTTCAGTCAGGCAAGTCTCCTTTGAGACCATGTCCATAGTGGCCATCCTGTTGCCATTGTTGGAGAGTGAGAGCTTGTCAAATAAGAAGAAAGTCTGGGGGATAAGCATCTCTGTAGGGGAGACACTAGCAGGAGGCTGGTTCCAGACAAGCCTAGATATGGCTAAGCAGGTTGCAATAAACTCCTTATCGAGGTTGCGAGAGTGCGTGAGGATGCATGTAACTGTTGGCGAGAGAACGGGAATAAATAAATAAATAACCAAGAGTACGTAATTGGAGTGATTAATACAAGTGTTGTGGACTTTGTTATACCAAGGCCATGTCTTTTTTGTAGTAAAGAAAGAAGAGGTGAAGACAATTTTGTTGGTAGCCAACAAGAGACCTTGAGCAGAAAAAAACCCCAAGGTAAGCTCAATATTATGAGACCAGAAAATGCACAGGGACGCACTTGTGAAGTAAAACAAGAAACAGGACGACTTTTAGAGGAAGAGGCGAAGGTAGATGGCAACACTGTCCACAAGAGATTAGGAAAAGAAAAAAGAAAGAAAATCACCCCATTCTCATTGAAGAGGGGTTACTTGTCAAGTGACTGTCTTTCTCTTGTCGTAAAGAGTTAGGAGGAAGTGATGAGGCCACAGCAACAGGACCCACAGTACGGTACTCCTATGGACACCATCAGTCCTCATTCATCAGACGGAAATAACAGCGCACACCATCCCCGCCTCCGTCGGTGGATAAAGCTTGAATAGTAGCACGACTCGCACCCTGCAGTTTCTTCATGCTATAATCTTGCATCGTTCTCAAGCTTCGTACTCGTCTCACTGACACCCGTCTACAGAACAAGGGAAAGGTATTGGGCCGCCCCTTCGCATTCTGAGAGGTATTCAGGGTTGGGCCTGGTTCCTTCAGGGATTGTTATTTGAGCACCGAGATGATCAAGATTCGGAAGTACTCGTTCGTCATTCGTTTGCAGATGAGAGTGATGGATGAGCTCTGAATATCACCTTCAAGCAATCCGTCTTTCCAAAGAAGGTAGAGGATTATCAGGCGAAGTCCATCCGGAGGGCGGCATATTAGTACAGTAAATATAGGACGCATTATTAGGAGACCCACACTAAAGCCGGATCATCGAGAAGTCGCACTAAAAGACTCCCCAGGATCTTTTGTTGAGCGGGGATTTTCAGTCGCCAACGCCTGCTCCAGAAACGGCACATCTGGGAGATTTTCCTTCTCGAAAAATACCTGTTCATTCCTGGGCCATGGCAAGATGAAGCAAGCACTATACCTGTCATTTTGTCCTTGGTATTGAGGTAGACTCGCCATCATGTCCCTGATTGCGTACAAACTTCATAGATCAGCACTCGCACCAAAATAGTACACTGGCGCACAAACCCATCAAGGAAGTTCTTGTCCTCTAGGAATCTTTGGAAGTCTTCCATCAACTTGTCGATGGTGTCTTTCATATGCTTGTGCCGATTAGACCCCCACACCCGATTTTCATTCCCAATCATCCCCTCTATTCCCCTGTCAGCACCACGAGAAGTGATAGGAACGAATAAGGAAGGTGGGATCTGAAGGTTGACGGTAATCGTGCCAAGGTTGCGGCGTCGGCCGCAACCCCCGAATGTTCGCTGGCTCACAACCGGGGACACTCTAAAGAGTGCCTGACAGCTCAAAGGTAATTTACAGCTCAAGGGTAATTTGTGGCTTAGCAGAGAAACCCTGTAATAAAACCCCAACTTAGGGCCTAAACCCACTTTTTCAGAGAATTTTGTTGCTGAGAACAGCATTTGTTTTACAAGGAGGATTAGCCCAAGCACAAGCCGTTTCTTGATGAGATCAAGGCAAAGGCATGGTAGATGAAGGCCAAGATAAAGGCCAGTGCAACAGCTGAGGCAAAAGCCAGAGCTACTATTCAAGCATATGAGGGGGAGGTATCTAGGCTTATTATTAAGGGAATTAAGCAACATGTCAAGTTGCTTAATTAGATGTGGAATCAAATACTAGTTTAAAATGTTATGTTACGCTACAAAGCTGTGGTGAGCCACAAATTCATGCTAAGCCACAAATTACCGTTGAGCTGTAAATTACCTTTGAGCTGTCAGGCACTCTTTGGAGTGTCCCCGGTTGTGAGCCAGCGAACATTCGGGGGTTGCGGCCGACGCCGCAACCTTGGCACGATTAATTGGTTGAGCTGCCTCCCCCCCCATGTTTCCTTCTAATAAGCTACCGGCTCAAAGTGCTCAACAAGGCACCAACCCTAAACACCCATCCTCTATGGAACCCTAAGTTCCAGCTAGTTATGATACACAGAATATTACTACAAGAAGTGGTAACCTTAACAACATAAGTTACTTTCTCCCCATCTTTTATGGGCAGAAGATCATGGGCCATCGTTTGATAAGTGAACACGCGCAGTGCGGGAGCGAATAGATAAATAGAGCTATCTACAACAAACAGCACACTCCGAGGCCTATTTGAGGGCGGAGGAAAATCGGGGTGCCGCCGGGCGTTGAGGTCTAATTCACTCTGCACATCTTTGGCGAGTAGCTCTGATGGAACCTGAGCTTCATGGAATAGATTTTGTGGACGAAAATATCGTAAAGTAGGGTACTCTCCAAGAGATGCACAAAGAATGCCGGATTTGTCGCCGATCCCTGGAGCGGCTATTGTGGAGAGGGTTGAGGAGAATTGTCTGAAGGTTGGTCTCACGGAGGAGTACAGGGCGCTTGAGGAGATAGTTGTGAGCACCCAGGTCTTGGGATGGAGCTATTTCGGAGGAGTAGAATCTCTTTTGTTTGCCCAAGGTCTGTTACGTAGGGCACGCTCATGAGCAGCTATGATACTCTGAAAACAGTTCGCATCACACTTCCCAGCTATTTGGAGGGTATAGGTAGAAATAAACACAAATATTCATGGAAAATCACTCGCAGTTATTTCAACTCCCTCTTGTGGAACAAACCAGCATTAATTCCCCCAATAGAACTGCATTACAAAAAATCCTATCAAGTCTCGCTATAGGAAAGCGTAGTCCCCGTACATATTAGCATTGGGGCACTCTCTAGTCGATACCAAGGCATACCGCCACTCGAGCACAGTGCTCTGAATCCACTCCTATAACCCCGACCATCACAGCAGTCTAGCAAAGCCCCCGGAGGGGCAAACATTTTCATCCTACAGAGAAGGAAAATTTGGAAAGAAAAAGATGCTTTCATACACCACCCATGACGCATTCGCCAATCTTTCAATGGCGCATCGCCGGTCGCCGTAAATAGCAGAATCGCTGCCGCCACCGATCAAACAAAGTGCACTGTGCCGTGAGGTTGAAGGTGGTATAAGCAGGATGAAGGCCCAAAATCGCGCCAACCGGATCCGCGGTTCACAGACCGATATACTTGGAGAGTGTGGGCTTGCCGGGGGAGATGAGGCCTCATTTGTCAGTGGAAAGGACATTGAATTTTACCAGCGATGAGATCTAGATCTTAGGTGAAGAGTTTTCTAGGAATTCACCATTTACCCGTAAAGCTCCTCTCAAGCCGTTACGACTCCCAGGAGAGGTAGTGCACGAGAGCGCCGAGCATGACTTGAGCCTGGCACCGCCCACATCCGGGGAACTACCTTCAACCTCCGCTTCGTCAAGGTTTTCAAACAGCTCACATGAAATCCCGCAATAGAATCAAACGAGAAGGCGAGACTTGATAATCCTCATCCCGACACTTCAATGGGGAGCGAAAAAACGGAGCATCTGGGAAAATCAGGTTCAACAGGAAGATCTACAGGAAGTGATACACAGTTAACAGGAAAGGGACCTATTAATCCTGGAGATGATGAGCTTAATTCCAGAAGCAATAAGTCAGCATTAACTAGGCCAACTAACACCAACAGGGGTACAGCCCAATCTCCTGACGATCATATATCAGACAACGTGCCAGGCTCCGCCCCAAAATCAAATGCCCCGACAGCAGCCCCGCCTGCAGTGAAGGGGGATTCACTCAACTCTATCACGCAATCCACCTCTAACCAATCTGCCCCCCGGACCCCCTGCTCAAAAAGAGAATCCATCAGAGCCATCGAGCAGCAAAAACCTGCCAATCTTGGCCCAAGCACTATGCCGAGATCCACTCCGCCAGTCGCCGATACTAAAGCACCCGGGCAGCCAGGTCCCTCTAGGGACTCAAGCCCCAGCTCGGGGAAAGCAGTGACACAGGATAGCGACCCCGAAGCACTATCAATCCGATTATCTCGCTCATCTTCACCATCTCTCGGGTCCGCTGAGTTTTACCAGACCGGCGGTGACAACCCATTCCCGGAAATAACCGCAAGGAATATCTCCAGCTTTCAAGCAGACTGTTCACAACCAAAAATGCTTTGAAAGGTTGGAAGAAAGGAGAAGCGTTCTCATGATGGTGGGGCACTGCTTCGGTTGTCGTCATGGCATTGGTCCCTTGGCATTTGTCGGGTATCATACCCTGTGAGAAACTAGAGAGAGTCAACATGTAGTCTAATACAGTACTGGATGAGCCGGAAGTCGACCTGCCAGAATGCCATGAACACACGCACCACTACAGCAAATGACCTCGGCGGCCACTAAGTTCCCCTCCTCGAAACAAATGCCGTCCCAGTCTTTAGCTAGCTTTGACCTGAGGAGAGGCGACTCGACTGTCGCTGCTACACTCTCTGTAAAGGAATTCCAACCCTCTGAGCGCGGTATCATCATAGTTCTATCATTCCCACGCAGCTCCTCTGCCCCCTCCTCATGAAATCCATTTGCCCAGATTTCCCACTCACCCTTACACATTCGCCAATCTGGGATGTGAGGTCGTTGGTGCTCGAGTAATTTTAACATCTGGTGGTGGAAGCCTCTTCCAGACTGATTGATGCCTCCGCGTGAGAGAGAGAAATCAACCATGTGAGGGGGGGCAGTGAACGGCCCAATGGCATCTTCACGCTCCAGCTCGGTGTGGGTTCCCTTCTAAAATACCAAACGTTTCAATAAACCCACCCGAGTTAACAAAGCTGATCACACAAACCAACAAGATTGCGATACCGAGAGGGGGCAGTGATCTTTCGGGCAACCCTATTCAAGAGTCCGATCTTCCGTGAGAAAAAAATGTGTCGTTATTGAAAGCTAACTGTACTCCACAATGTGGTTATGTAAACAAAAAAAGTAAAGCTTGTTAGAGTCTTCGAACGGACATCGATATCCACACAGACAGGTACTACCAAATCGGACAACGATAATCTTGAACTAAGGCTAAGGATAGTGTACTACCCAGAACTGCACATGTTTGGCAGAGGATTGTCCTGGTATAGTACCCGTAAAACTGTATCCTCCACCTGCTCCGTAGTGGTGCCAGACACCACAAACTGACTCTCGTTCGGGGCCTTTTCGCTTAGTAATACACTCTTCTTTGCTGTTTCTGGGGTTGGTTCGTTATCGGATTTAGTCATGGGTCCCCACCCACTACCAAAAAAGTCACAAAGAATCCCTACATAATATTTAACTCAAGATATCTCCAAGCAAACATCCCCGCCGATACCCACCACCAAACAAGGTAAAACAAAGAAAGGTGAGCACAACTAGAAGCTACAAACACGAAGAATTAGGAAAGGGGTGCCAGAAGACGAGAAGAAAACCACCAGCCGAAACCAACCACCGAAACGAAAAGAACGAAGGGGAAAAGGGGGATGGGAAAGAATCGAAAGTTTATGCAGGGAAAGTAACAAAATACAGGATCTCCATGAGTACAATATATACCCCCACGATACAACATGTAGGTAGGATACGTCATACGGCAAGAAACCCCTTGGTAATAAACAAAAAACGAGATGAAAACCGATAGCTCGTCACTCCCAATATATCCATATATCCATCCGTCTATACTTCAATAAACTACAAAAGGTAGATGAGTGAGAAGGTATGGGAGGGACAAAGTTATTGATTTGAAATTAAGCAAAACCACCTATGTAAAAATGATAAAATGATAAAAGAAAAAAGTTGTTTGAAATGAAGGAAATTAACCTGGGAAATAAGCAGACGCTAAGAAGACGATCCCTTCCCCATGACTTTTCCGTTCCATGTCTCCAACAGCCATCCCCTCTTCCTATTCCCCAACGCTACTCCTATTAATACCCCTGGCCCGACGGCCGATATGGTGCGCCGCCACGATATTCATCATACCCCGCCTGACTATCATGTCTCCCGTGCGCAAGTGGCATTGGCGCCGCCGAGCTCATCAGCCCTTGTCTGTCAGTAGAGGAGCTTACACTCCTGTTGTGAGAGAACGGATGCTGTGGTGGAGGCGCAGGAGTCATGTGATGCAGGGGGTAATCCGTTCGCCCGCTGCCATTATTTAACAGAAAATCGTCCCGTGGAGTAGCGGAATAACGTCCCCTACCGTCAGGACCATGCCCGACCGGTGCACCAAGAATCGAATGACGAGGATCCAATGGTGTCAAGGTATCAGCTTCACGTTGCTTCTCAAGCTCCTTGCGTCTCTTTGTGTGTGGATTCTCCTTGCACATGACGATAATGGCGTTGACGGCGATACATATGGCGAGGGCAGCAGTAAGGACTGACTGAATAACAATAAGAGCGACACCTAGAGGCGGAATTAGCAAAATAAACATCAAAGAAAAGAAAAGAAAAAATTATACCAGTAACAGTCTTGGTGTCTGCTGCAATACCCAGCTCCTCAACAAAGATGATAAGGCAGACAACAGACAAGACACGAACAACCGAGATGATTGTGTTGAGAACATTTCCAGCCTTAGAATTATATGGCCTGTTCCAGAGCAACAAAACCAAAAGAACAACCTCACAAGCCAACTGACCAACGGTCTGGATAAGCCCGTGACCGTCACCAAGAGCGATGAAAGCACCCTTAGCAAAAGCATAAATGATCAGCGGCAAGAAAATCCACCAAAAGTCGGTCTTGAACTGATCGTAAAACAATCCATAACGACGCATGTATGGCTTGTGTGCAAATAACTTATCAGCGGGCTTCTGCTCCCCGTCATCTTTTAATGCAGCAGCCTCATTCTGATCACCTATGGCCTTCTTCTCACGGCGAGCAAGAATGAAAATACGGACGGCGAAGAAGCCCAAGACGCCTGTGAAAACGGCGAGAGTAACACCAGCAAGAACATGAGCACCCCATGAGTCGCCATTCCTAAATTGGTAGAGGCAGTACAGAGTCCAGGTTCCGTAAAGCACCAACACCTGGGCATCCGTTAGCTAATAAATCGACCGGGAAACATCTCGCCAAATGACTCACCAGCCTAACGATGGTTGTTGCCAAGAAGCCCCAGTATCTCTTGCGGAATCCAGTCAATGACTTTGGGAAGCTACCGAACAGCGACCAAGCCTCCAGGATAACCTTAAACAGCAAGATGCAGACAGCGATTGCGGCAATGACGATAGCAAAGATCAACAGGACAGTCATGAAAGTATTAGCCGAAGGAATTTGCAATTTTTCAACATATGCCTGGACGCCATGTACATAGTGCATAACCTTGTCCTGAGCACCATTAGTCGAGGTGGAATTGGTGCCGTTGCCAGCAATCGCTGTTCCATTCACTTCAACCGCACGCTCATAGATCTGTGCCACAGTCCAATCCAATGCACGACGGGTCTTATTGGCGGTCGAATTGCCAGCTTCGGTACTGCTATCACTGCTGTACACCAAAGTAGAGTTCAAGAGATCATCGATCGAGTTCCCCTTCAAATGGCCTCCTGTAGCCTTCCTGAAACCATCAATAGACCTTTGCATGTCCTCCCACGGAATGATACCGGTGCTCCAGGCAAAGTTGCTAACAAATGACCTATAAACGGGAGGATAGTTGACAGACAGCATCCCATTCATCGCAACATTTTGAAACCAGAACATGACATCTCCAAAGTTTGGTGACGGACCTGCCCCTGAACCGGCACCGGCAGCGCCAAGAGCCGAAACTCCAGAAAGAACCAATGCAGCGGCAGCAATACCAGCTGTGACATACTGAACACCCGGCTGGTTCGCAGTTTTTCCGTTTTGTACCACAGATTGAAGACATGCGAGTTGTTGGTTACTATCGACAGATTTCAATTCCAACTTTGCCATACCATCAAGATCAGGAATCTGGAAAGCGATCGCCGGAATCATCGAAGCGAAATTAGGGGGGATATCCAGTTGATCCTTGGCAGCGAAAGTTCCTTTGGGCACTAAAGCAACCATTCATCAGCAACCTCATCCCGTCGAAGAAAGGACAAAAGGAAAAGAAAAGAAAAGAAGAAGAAAACCACGCGTGAAATAGTCTAGAGCAACATACAAGGACATAGTTGAGTGATCCCCTGAACGCAGGGATCAATTGTCTTTTCATAGACCTGTTTCCCATAGGCCGTCACGGTCAGGACAGCCTTCACTTTTTGCTCCCTCGAAGAAGAGCCAGCCAGATCGAAGGTCACGAAACCATTCACCCTGTCGTACTTGACGTTCATCCTATCGACCTTGATATCGCTAGTCGCGAGACATGTTGAGAATCCATTAGTTTCGAGCACATCGGTAGCCTGAACCGGCAGGGCTCCGAATGCAAAGAAAAGGAGAAATGCGGATAGTAATAACGACGGTGATTTAGATGCGTATGATGTCGAAAAGGCAGATCCGCCTAAGGGGGATTTTCGTGATAACATCGGGATCGTGTCTATGCTTTGAATAAATGGAAAAAAATGGGAAAAGGAAAGAAGGAAAGGAAAAAAATGGGAAACCAAGCACTGTGATTCCCCAAGTCTCGATGACCCCTTTGTGTGTTGCAGCTACAAGAACTCGATTCCGCTGGTCTAAGCGAGGCTGCGTTGAATACTTGATGGCGAGTTTCAATGAACCCCTGGAATGAAGGGGGTCCGGGTAGTAAGTGTGCTCACGGTTACCAAGCAAACTCACAAATACCCTGAAACAATGCAAATCAGTATCGGGAGATATTGCGGTTTGAGGACAAGGGGCGGCTGAAAGAATGAAGAGAGAAAGAGAGGGCAATAAAAGACGCAGCGGTGAAGAGATTGAGTGAGAGTACAAGAAAGAGAGAGAGCGAGAAGAAGCTCTTCACAGAAGAAGATGCAATGCAATACGAGAAGAGTTTGCTAGACTGAGAGAGTGTAAGAGTGACAACAAAAAAGGACGACACGAAACAGAAGGAGAGGCAAAGGGGGGGAAGGGGAGAAGAGGGGAATTGGCAGTTGGATGATGTTGAACGAGGGGGGAGGGGTGAAGTGAGGTCGAGAGGAGAGAGTGGGAAGGAAGGGGAGGGGAGGGAAGGGAAGGGAGGAAAAGGGAGGGTTGAGTGGACGAGTGCAGTAAGAAAGCAGGAACAGAACAAAGCGGCAGCAAGTGATCCAACCCTAGCAACACATAGAATCTCTCTTCTGGCGGTCTTCTCTGTCTCACGGGGCAGGGAAACACTCACTCGGCTCGCTGGTTGGACAGGACGCGTGTGTGGCTACAGCCTTGACGAGTTCCAAACGTGGAAAGAGCAAATTTGGTGCCTGACAGCAGCGGACAGGGGCCTCCAATACCCTCTTTTCCCCCTAAAGCCAGGTGTCGAAAGTCAAAATTGGAGTGGAAGATCTTCCTTGCTAAACAAAATGGAGACAAAAAACAAATAATAATAATAATAATAATAATAATACTGTAATAATAATAATAATAATAAACTTCCGCCTTGGCGAAGAAAAGAGAAATACGGCACCAGTAGATTATCGTGAATTGGTAATTGCGCGACGCTTCCCGCTCTGCCCTCACTTTATGTCAATGTCTAGCAAAACGGTTGTTGGAAGGTTTCCATATTTAATTCGTAAAGGCAAGCTTGAGGGGCGGTTGGGGGCAAACTAATAGGAAAAGCGTTTGCTTCCAACGGGGATGGCGCTTTTAACCAAGCGGAAACAGTAAAAGAAAGGCCTCACATATGATGCTGTAGCACTCGAGTTGTGCAGTGGATACCCCATCTAAAAGTTTGCCGTACCACCGCCAACACCATTTCATCCCCCATCGACGCCCGCCCGCCCTGTGATTGAGTAAAAGCGAAATCCACAGCCCCAGACGACAGGAGACTCAAACAAACAAAGCAAAAAAAGCCAGTCATTGAGCACATACCGTACTTGGGTGCTCGAGTATATCTACACCACCACAGCCTCACGAGACTCGATCTATCACGCACACCGAAAGCCGCCCACGATGCACACACCGGTACTTTTTGTCTCTGGGAATACGGCCATTGTTACACAAACACAACCATGCGACCAGCAAAAACAACCCAGTCTCATTTTCAAATACCGGTACTTTATGCCAGATACTCGTACAAGCAGCACAGAGAAAAAAAAGAAACCCAAACCCATCTCCCTTATTCATCCACTCATTCCCCTCCACCTGAAACAGCCCATCTTCACCATTTGCACTCGCCTCCCCCTCCTGTTATGAGCAAAGTGCACTCGAGTAGGCACGAATCGTATGATAGCTGAGCTCTCATAAACAACCCAGCCAAACATTTTACTCCACTTCCAAAGCCAAAACTAACGGCAAAAGAAAAGAACAAGAAAAAATCGCCCCCCGAGACCCATGCGCAAAGCAAAGAACAAGCATCCAAACATCCAGACTAGCTAGCGTTACTTTCTTTGGTTTTCCCAAGAACCCCGCCTCCACTTATTTACTGCATTTAGCCACACTCCGCCGAACCCTACAACCAGAAACCAAGACATCCAAAAGGGGGAGGAAAAAAGCTATTTTTGCACAACACAGCCACCAGGTGAATAGGCGAGCAGAAGTGGGCATCTGCGCGAGTGGGGTGGGCAGCCAGTTCCCCGGAAAAGAAGAAGGGGAAGAATAAAAGACCGGACAATCCGGAAACGCGAGTAGTCAAGATTCTCCCCTTACAGCACTCTCCGCATCGCCGTTGAGGATCTACCTACCAAACGGTCAACTAATACGCCATCTGCCATTCGTACCGTACGTCAGTCGGGTACCATATTCCACAGCATACCCGTCCAAGTAGAATCTCAAATAATTCAACCATGTGCTATCATTGGCGGTCCGGAATTTCCTTCCCCGAAAAAGGGGCGAAAAGCACACCAAAAGGCGAGTTGCTTACCTACAGCAGCCCCCTAAAGGCCGGACCTTACCAACTACGGTACTGTACTTGTAGAACGACACAACACTCGGTCCGAGGATTTGAGATTTCGCGGTTGGCTAATGTAGGCTTGACCAGCACTGTACGGTTCGCATAAATATAGCAAATTACGATCCAGGATGGTGCAATACAACACAATAGGTGCGATACCCGTGTTAAAGGTTGAACTCCAACTTTGTCGAGATCGCACGACTAACTTACGGCGCCATCGCCACTAGATTACTCCGAAGCCACAGAGCACGGTAAGTTACTGTACTCCGAAAAGCCATCCAGTCCCCCCCCTTCCCGATCCACCGTATCGCTTCCTATTTCCACCCAGGCCGTTGCGATACCGCCGCCATTCCCGTCGCCCCATCTCCCCATCCCATTCTGCTGTACGATGCCGTGCCGTTGCGATAAAGTTATGGTAAACCCTAATACCACCCCACCCCGCTCGCTTCTCGCTTGGTGAGTTCGCAAAAAACCTCACCGGGAGCGAGAGGGATGGGCCTGGCGGTGCGGCACCGCCCCGCGTGACCCATCGGTTAAATTCCAGAATGTTGGCTTGGTTTTGCTTACGTGATCTGCCGTACTCTTATTGGCCCCGGTGTATCCGAGTGATGGTGCGATCATGGGTTGTCACTCGGGAATGGGTTTTTGTGATGTGGACGGGTATGTGCTGTGCGATGTGAGCGGGTTTGATGGATGGGCGGGTGGTTGAGTAGTGCGTCGAGATTAGATGGCGGAGGCTTTGGGTATCGTAGGGTTGTGGCTGTACTGCGTCTGTTGCGGGTATCGTAGTCTGCTTGTTGTGTTGTGGTAGTGGGTCTGGGGGGGTGTTTGTACCGTTTTGGGGACGGGGGATTTGAGTGCGGCATAAGAGTGGATGGTCGCCCCGGTTTGTACGGGGGCTGTGGTAATGTGAAAGATTTGTTCTTGTGGTACAAGTAGTGGGCGAGTGGGGGCTTTTCTCACGTGTGAGTTATCCTAGGCTTGTTGGTATAATATCACTGGTCCAGTATTATAGTCACTATTAGATGTTGGTAATTTTTGTCATTTCCTTCGGTGGGGGGAAGGAAGAGGTCTGGATGTCTTGGACTTGGTAGTTTGGAGTTGCCGATATGCAATGGACCGTCTGTTACGTTGGGCATGTCCCCCCCCCCCCCCGAGAAGTGATGGCGTGTTGTGAATGATGGGCGAGACTCGAAAGATCGTTTTTGAAGAATAGTGGCTGGCTGTGGGTACGAGTAGTATTGTGGGTGTTGTGGGGGAAGCCTAGCCGGGGTAGGCTTATATTACCGAAGTTGTGACTTGCACTTTTTCAGCCTCTGGTTAAGGAGTATTGATCTCCGGTAATGAATTCGATTTGCTGAGCAGATACTTACAGAAGTGCTACCGGTAGAATGTCTTCAATATGTGCGCACCCATCGCTCGGCGTTCACACCTCTTATTTATTATCTCTGTGGTAGTACTTTCACAAGCGCGACCAAGGCTAAACCTTTCTGATAGGTGGCCTTGGCCTTCTGTCATCATTTTATTTACATCTAAAGATTAGGCTCCGGTTTTTTTTGGGGCGTAACCTGGCGCAGCAAGGATTGATGGAAGACCAAGGAAGGAAGGAGCTATATCTCCGGCGTATATGAGCGTGGCTGGCTAGTAATATCATCAGCTACTCTTAGAACCACCTTGTGTAATATGAAAATTCGCCAAGACTCCTCAGTGTTATCTGCGGGGCTGCTGGTGTTGCGGGCATTCGTCCCCCGCCAGGAACTTGTGCTCGGAGATAGAGGCAAGGATCGAGCTTCACCGAAAGACTCCTTTTCTGAGGGAGTAATTAGTTGGCCTAAACAATCGGGCGAGGTCGGCAAGATCGAGTTAGCAAAGCCCGGGCTTGGACTCAGTGGGCGAACTGTGGTCCTTCGTCCTAGAGCCTTGGTATATCCCTCTTCTATGAATGCACTACGACGACGGGTTGCGGGCTAATCAGGTTGCGCACTAAGTCTCTGTATCCCGTATATAGATAAGGCTTTGCAGTAATGAAATTGCCGGTATCCAGACTTTCCCTGGCTCTACAACCACCTTGGATTACAACATTTACTACCTTGCCTTTTTCCGAATCCTTCACTGCCCGCGATTCTCATGCTTCCTTGTATCTGAAGAGCATCTAGGCGAGGACGGGTTCGGGGATAAGGTTTGAATAAAGTAATTGCACCCGGCTGATATCGCGTCAGCACAGCTAGACCTGCTCAAGAAGCGCTATCTGGAGTAAGACATGTTGTGATATGTGCACTTTTAGCCCGAAATCTTGCGCGGTACCACTGCTATGTGCAGAATGGTGATTTATTAAGTCTTCGTTGAATTGAAGATATGAGGGTTGTTGTAGGAAATGCCTCTAGACATGCAGTGATCGACTATCAAGAGAACGCTTGTTTTCGGTTGAGTTAGGAAGATTTTGATCATTTCCCTAGAGGCTGCATCTAAGCCTTAGATACCGGTATAGAACCGGAAAGTACCGGGTGAGTTGGTGGAAATTTATGACCTCAATGCAATCCTACACGAAAACCTGCTACAAAGAAGCTCCCCCAGTGGTATCGGAAAGGGGCGGAGGCCCGGGGAGACCACATAATACTAATCCTCCCGGAACTGGACAGGCGCCCTCTATCAGTGATTAATATTTACAATTTTCCTTTTTATTTTCCTTTTTTTTCCTTTTTTTTCCTTTTTTTGTATTTTAAGGATGTGTCTATTCCTGCAATGCGCTGAATATTATTTAATAGAATTTATAGTATTGCTTTTCCAAGCCACGAGCGCGCGCGCGGGGGGATATTCAAAGACGGCAGGATAAGTATCAGTTCTGATATTGACATGATGTGAAAATGCCTAGCTGGCGCAGTGGTTAACATGTCAAGAAACTAATAACCTTCTGTGCAATTAGCAGGAGTCCAGGAGTTCGATTCCTCTCAAAATGAGTTATTATCGAACGATCCGTCACGTAGGGTATGAGATCTAGGAGATCCTGCCCTACAGGAATTGGGAGACTGAAGACCTTAAGCCTTCAATAAGGCTGTGGCGCAAATCAGACCTGCTGCGAGGTGGCAGAATCCGACTCCAGACCTACCTGTAAGGGTAGGGTCTGCGATCGGCGGGGTAGCAGAATAAAAATCAAACAAGAATATTTTTTATATTATTTTATATTATTATATATATATTATATATATATTTTTAGGAAAAGTTGATCTTTCTTTGGGTTGGGTGGAAAAAGCAGATAAGTTCCGAAGGCTATAGATTCTCTATTCTAGAAGCACTGCCATATGCCGGTATATAGAGGGAGAGCCAGGGGTTGCATCAACGTATTCCGCGGCATGGGGGAACAACTGGGTATCTCGAGGAGGGACTGCCGCTGATGACCTGTGTTTATCAAAATGTGGGGAAATTCGACACTTTCATCACTACAAGGGTACTCGAGTAGCGGTAGGAAAGGTAGATCATGGTTTTCCTGCTCTCACGGGGCGCTTGGTTTCGTGCAAGTCTACGGAGGAGAGAAAAGAGGAATCGTAGTGGATTTTGTACATCTGGCTCTTACATATCAGATGGTGGAGATGGCACTCGAGTATGACTACCGGTATGGCACATAACTCTTGGCGGGAGAGCACTCGGGAGATCTCGAGATCGGGTATCCATTGCCACGAATTTCGTTGAGACTCACTCCCGCTGAGTGCGCCTCGAGCCGGGCAGTATGGTGCTACATACGATAGTACTTTTTAGCTTGCGTTCTTTGTTCTTCGAGCGGGTGCACTTCGGGGCTGGGATCAAGCTACGTTAACCACCTCGCTCATCAGATCTTCTTTGTACGTTGTTGTTTCGAAGTTTGGCAATGCATGCACTCCATTGCATATCGGACTGTATGCTTCCCGTTTCTTGAGTCGCCTCCTCGGGTGCCGGTGTTGTCACTTACATTGTTATAGCAAGCACCATGCACCACATATTAAAGAAGAACTTGGTCAGCTTGTAGTGTTGGAGAATTGGCTTGTGGGTGTGGCGCTCGAGATTTCAACCTACCCGGAATCGAGGGCAAAGCTGTCGAGTGATTTTATATGTTGGGGAGCAAGATATGTCAAGCTAGCCAACTCGGCTGCATGTGTTCTTTCATCGCACAGCAAGATCTATGTTAAATCGCAGGCCAGAAGAGCGCTTGAATAAATGTGGGATTTCCTGTAGTAAGAGCAGGGGATTGGCGGGGCAAATGAGGAGAGGTTACCGTAATAGAAGGGTCCCGTTGTATCTCAGTGGTTGCACAATACCCCGCTTTTCTTCATCCCCCCAGGAGTTCTGGTAGCCCACCGACGACTCCATCATCCATCATCCGACTCGTGCTATATCCTGAGCAGAAAAGAACAGAAAAATGTCCCAATTATTCAGTAATAATTACGGCTCCAATAATAATTATGGCTCCTTCAACACCACGACCACCTACATCAACCCTACTGTTGTCGATGACCGACCCAATATCCTAGCCTGGCTCTCCCCACTAGAGCCTAAGTTGCGTCATCAGGACATCCGGGACCGCAGAATCGAAAGTGTAGGGAAATGGCTTTTACAAACCGAGGAGTTTAGAGGTTGGTCTGCTGTTAGTGAGGATGGCAAATCCGATAACGCAGTCCTGTTTTGTTATGGAGATCCGGGTGTCGGGAAAACATACATTAGGTAACACGGATGATCCTTAGGGGGTAGGAGAAAAATGGCAAGTGCTGACAAGCTGCGAAATTAGCTCCATGGTGATAGACAACTTGTGTAGTGAGGCGAAAGGACGGAATACCACCATCGCATGTTTTTATTTCGACTTCGCCGCTCGAAACGAGCAATCTCCAACGGGTGTGCTGGGCTCTTTGCTGGAGCAGCTGGTTTTCGGACTCGAGGAGATCCCGAAAGAGATATCAGAAGCATACAGGGATCGAAAAAATGCCATTGGTGGGCAGGGACTGCAAATTTCCGATATTTTGAAAATGCTGCAGATTGCCTCGGCGAGAAAGTGCGCGTTCATATGCATAGACGCTCTCGATGAATGCGCAACAGAGCACCAAGTCAATATTCTCGGTTCACTAGGTCAACTCCTCCAACATTCTCCGGGCACTCGAATATTCGTGACCGGAAGACCGCACATTCGCCCCGAAATCGGAAGGCGTCTTGGTGGAAGAGTGACAAGCATGCCAATATGTCCTAAGAGGGATGATATTGTCACATATCTTCGTAGTAGACTCGCTGAGGACACAACTCCAGATGCAATGGACAGTACTCTGGAGGTAGACATCCTGGAGAAAATCCCTAGCGATATTTCGGAAATGTATGTAGAAGCAATGACACTTCGGAAGCTACCTAAGTCATCTACTAATAGACACATATCTAGATTTCTGCTGGTCTCGCTGAACATCGATGCGATCCTGCAGGAAACCACAATCCATCGCAGGCGGCAGAAGCTCCGCGCAATGACCGATGGCCTGGGGTTGGAGAGTGCTTATGGGAAGAGTTTTGATCGGATAAAGGGACAGGGTGGGGACAAGGCGAGGCTTGGCATGGCCGCATTGATGTGGATCTCTCACTCCGAGCGGCCCTTAAAGGTGGTTGAATTGTGTCACGCCCTAGCAGTCGAAATAGGGTCGCCGAATCTCAATGTCGATGACGTTCCTTCAATAGGAACATTGCTATCTTGTTGCCAAGGACTTGTCGTCGTAGACAAGGAGGCCTCCACGGTCCGGTTAATCCACTTTACGTTTCAGGAGTACTTCCGAACTCATGGCGAGTTTTTTGGCAAGATTCACTCGACGATGGCAGAGACCTGCTTAACTTACTTAAATTCGCAGCAAGTCAAGAATCTTTCGGCGAGCCCCTCTCCCGATCTTCAAGACACACCCTTTCTTGAATATTGTTCCTTGTATTGGGGAGTGCACGCAAGAAGGGACCATTCAGATCGCGCGAAACTGCTTGCATTGGACCTATTTGAAGACTACAATAACCACATATCCACTAAGATTCTCTTAGAAGCACTAACAGGATATTCGTACACCATGGATTTCGGCAATCCTCCGGTGTTCAGTGGCCTGCATTGTGCATCACTCTTTGGGATTGTGGAGATTGTAACTGGATTGATAGAGATGGGGGGTTATGATATCAACCAAAGAGACTGCGTGGATAATACACCTCTCGTGTGGGCTGCTTGCAATGGGCACGAGCGAGTTGTTGAAATTCTACTCAAACGGGGCGATGTCGATCCAGGAAAACAGGGCAGGGACGGCGCAACACCACTCTGGTGGGCTGCTTTGAATGGACAGGAGGGAATTGCGAATAAACTTCTCGAACGGGACGAGGTCAATCCTGACACGCCAGATAGCAGGGGCCGAACGCCACTCCGGTGTGCCGCTTTCAATGGGCACGGGGGGGTGGTGAAAATTCTTCTCGAACGGGACGAGGTCAGCCCTGACAAGCCAGATAACGAAAGCCGAACGCCACTCTCGGGTGCTGCTTGGAATGGGCACGAGGAAGTAGTCAAAATGCTTCTCGAACGAGACGAGGTCAGCCCTGACAAGCCAGATAGCGAAGGCCAAACACCACTCTTGGGTGCTGCTTTGAGTGGGCACGAGGGAATAGTTAAAATGCTCCTCGAACGGGACGAGGTCAACCCTGACACTCCAGATAACCAAGGCCGGACACCACTCCGGTATGCCGCTTTCAATGGGCACGATGGAGTGGTAAAGATTCTTCTCGAACGGGGCGAGGTCAGCCCTGACAAGCCAGATGACGAAGGCCAAACACCACTCTCGGGTGCTGCTTGGAGTGGGCACGAGGGAGTAATCAAAATGCTTCTTGAACGAGACGAGGTCAGCCCTGGCAAGCCAGATAAAGAAGGACGAACACCACTCCGGAGTGCCGCTTTCAATGGGCACGATGGAGTAGTGAAAATTCTTCTCGAACGGGACGAGGTCAACCCTGACACGCCAGATAACCAAGGCCAAACGCCACTCCGGTGTACCGCTTTCAATGGGCACGATGGGGTAGTGAAAATTCTTCTCGAACGGGACGGGGTCAACCCTGACAAGGCGGATAACGAAGGACAAACGCCACTCTCGGGTGCTGCTGGGAGTGGGCATGAGAGAGTAGTTAGAATGCTCCTCGAACGGGATGAGGTCAACCCTGACAAGCCAGATAACAAAAGACGAACACCACTCTGGTGGGCTGCTTGGAAAGGGCATGAGGGAGTAGTTAAAATTCTTCTCGAACAGGCCGAGGTCAACCCTGACAAGCCGGATAACAAAGGACAAACACCACTCTTGGGTGCTGCTTGGAATGGGCATGAGAGAATAGTTGAAATGCTCCTCGAACGGGATGAGGTCAGCCCTGACAAGCAAGATAACCAAGGCCAAACGCCACTCCGGTGTGCCGCTTTCAATGGGCACGATGGAGTGGTGAAAATTCTTCTCGAACGGGACGAGGTCAGCCCTGACAAGCCAGATAACAAAGGGCAAACACCACTCTCGGGCGCTGTTTGGGATGGGCATGAGGGAATAGTTAAAATGCTTCTCGAACGGGGCGAGGTCAACCCTGACATGCCAGATAACAAAGGCCAAACGCCACTCCGGGGTGCCGCTTTCAATGGGCACGAGGGAGTGGTGAAAATTCTTCTCGAACAGGACGGGGTCAACCCTGATAAGCCGAATAACGAAGGACAAACACCACTCTCGAGTGCTGCTTGGAGTGGGCATGAGAGAGTAGTTAAAATGCTTCTCGCACGGGATGAGGTTACCCCTGACAAGCCGGATAACGAAGGACGAACACCACTCTTGTATGCTGCTTGGAATGGGCATGAGGGAGTAGTTAAAATGCTTCTCGAACGAGGCGAGGTCAGCCCTGACAAGCCGGATAACGAAGGACGAACACCACTCTGGGGTGCTGCTTGGAGTGGGCACGAGGGAGTAGTTAAAATGCTACTTGAACGGGACGAGGTCACCCCTGACAAGCAAGATAACAAAGGGCAAACACCACTCTGGTGGCCTGCTTGGAATGGGCATGAGGGAGTAGTTAAAATGCTTCTCGAACGGGATGGGGTCAGCCCTGATAAGCCGGATAACGAAGGACGAACACCACTCTGGGGTGCTGCTTGGATTGGGCAGGAGGGAGTAGTCAAAATGCTTCTCGAAAGAGACGAGGTCAGCCCTGACAAGCCGGATGACGGAGGCCGAACGCCACTCTGGTGTGCCTCTCTGAATGGGCGCGAGGGAGTAGCTAAAATGCTTCTCGATCGGGACGAGGTCAGCCCTGACAAGCCAGATAGCGAAGGCCGAACACCACTCCGGGGTGCTGCTTTGAGTGGGCACGAGGGAATAGTTAAAATGCTTCTCGAACGGGACGAGGTCAATCCTGACAAGCTAGATAACGGAGCCCAAACACCACTAACCTATGCCGCTTGGAATGGGCATGTGGAAGTGGTTAAAATCCTACTCGGACGGGACGAGGTTAACCCCGATAAGCCGGATAGGGACGGAAAAACACCACTCCGGTGTGCCGCTTTGAGAGGGCACGAGAGAGTGGTGAAAGTACTTCTCGAACGGTGCGAGGTCGACCCCAACAAGCCAGATATCGACGGCCGAACGCCGCTCTTGTGCGCCGCTTGGAATGGGCACGCGGGAGTGGTGGAAGTGCTGCTTGAACGGGGTGATGTCAATCCCGACAAGCCAGATAATGACGGCCGGACGCCTCTCTCGTATGCCGCTGGGAATGGGTATGCGGGAGTTGTGGAAATACTACTCCAAAGGGACGACGTCGACCCTAGCAAGCTAGATGAGTATGGCCAAACACCCCTCCGGCTGGCTACTCGCCACGGCCACACAGCGGTGATAGCGCTGCTGCAGCCCGGGGGTCCCTCAGTATGATTCAAAACTTTCATCCCATTTGCTTCTATTCTTGTTTTCTGGTTGCCGGCCTTGGAGTCCCTGTAGGATATTCGATTATAGGGTTATGCAGATAGATAGTTGGGTGGATATCCGGATATTCGGATATGCAGATATCATAGGCAGATGTGTGGCTGGGAGATATACAGTTATGGGGTATGTGGCTTTGTGTTGCGGGCCGACTAAGCACTGAGCCCTGGGTTGCTGTTTTCACATCCTATGCCGCTAGGTATTGGGTACTGGTTTCTAGTCTAGAAGTACTATCATAGAGGTTTAGATTTAGGTTCAAAGCCCGCCTGTAAATTAAGGAAATCTACATTAGTGCCCAAAATTCCTTTGTCACATATTCCTGGGAGAGCTGACTAAGGGATAAAGAGGAGCAAATGATGGCGTATGGAAATAAGTGTAGGGGGCTTTCTTGGGCTTCTTATGGAGCTACCTACAGCATCCGTAGGGATAGCCAAGTGTTCTGTCATCGTATTCCGTGGCATAGGAAGCCATACGCAGGTTTGAGCGATGCGATAGGTTGGGCCTGGATCGGAGTCGTAATAGTTGTTAGTATTTGGATGCATGGTTCAGCACACCGTGGAGTGCGTTTACCTCTGCGGTCGTTAAAGTACCAATTTTCCATACATTTCACGAGCACCCATCACTGGCATTCACGCCAATGCGATACCCCAAGGAATAATGGTCTTGACTGGTCTGAAGTAGCGGAATATTAGCCAGGCTAGGGGCCGCAGTCCTGAAATTGTGCAACATGAAACCAGTTAACTTTCCCCTGTTATCGGAGCCCTCAATAGTTTACAGGACGACTGCGACAGCTTGCTTATTTATGAGCTCAGGGGTTGTCTGAGCCGCATTGCCGAAGAACAACTTGGCATCTTGGGGAGGTGCTGCCGCTGCTGGCCTGTGCTTGTCAAAATGTAGAGAAATTCGACACTTTCATCATCGCAAGGGATACTCGAGTACCGACAGGCAAGGCGAATCGTGGTTTCCCTGCTCTCACGTGGGCTGAGGGGCTGTTTGGTGTGACATGTTGGATGTCTAACTATTGTTTGTAACTATGGGACTGTTTGGTAAATGTGAATTACAAACAGTGGTTTCTAGAAACCAGCACCAATTTTTTGACGGTTTCTGACATAGGGTATGAAGTCCTTTCAACCATAGTTGTGCAACCATAGTTTGTAGCCACCCAAATTTCACAAACGTGTCACGCCGAACAGCCCCTTAGTTTTGTGCAAGTCTGCCAAGGAGAAAAAGTAGAAATCAGATCTGGGTCTTGCATATTGAGCAGTAGAGATGGCAGTCGAGAGTGATTGCAGGTGCAGCGCATAATTCTTGGCGGGAGGGCACTCGGAGGATTTCGTGGTAGGGTACCCGTTTTTAGGAACTTTGTTGGGAGTGGTTGCGGCTAGGTGCACTTGAAGCCCGGCAATATTGTGCTGCGTAGTGCTCTTCGGGCCTTCTTTGTTCTTCGAGCGGGCGTTCTTCTGCACTCTGATCAAGTTGCCCCGATCACCTCGCTCATTAGATCTTTTGTCCGTTGCTGTTTATGGGGTTGGGGGTGCATGTACTCTGTTGCATTAGTGTTGTATGCTTCCCTGTTCTGTATCGTACTTGGCTCGCCACCTCGGGTACTCGCGTTATGCAGGGGCACTTAAATAGTCATAGAAAGCATCATGCGCGATATATTAAGGAAGAACCTTGTTTCCCTCTTTTTTTATTATTTCTGGGTCTAATATTAGCTTGTGTGGAAAAGCTGGCTGGTGGGTGTGGCGCTCTGGGTTTCACCCTACCCTGAATGGAGCACAAAGGTGCCGAGTGAGATTCTATGTTGGGCGGCAATACAATTTAATCCTGGCGGACGAATGCTGCAGCCACCGGCTTCGCAGTGGATTGGTCGGCCTGATTTCCTCCTTTTTTGTGTCTTATTTGTTTGGCTGTTTGAGTGTAGGTTGGACATGGATGATAAAACAATAAACTTGATACTTGTTCGCTGGGGGGCATTGTGGCTCTCCTACTTGGCTACATAGAAATAGTCAGTTTGTAATTAAATTTTGTTCTTGGCTTGAGTGCATTATACTAGGCTCTACGCTCTTTCGTCACCTCTGGCTGCTTGCTCAGAAACCCGTGATATTCCTGAGTTAATCTCATGGATACCTATGGGTTTCTCTGGCAATGAAGGGGAGGTTTGTGACATGGTATATAGGCTGCTTTGAAATATAGTAGCATGGGGTCACGGTTTTGCTCTCCAATATCTACATCGGTTCATATCATATTATCATACTGGAATAACTGTCTATGCCCTTACTCCGATAGTAACCCACGGAGAACCCAACTAAAACGGGGTTTAGTACAAGAGGTTTTTTTGCTGCCCAAGGTAGCATACCATAAGAACTGGGACAATTGGGCCTTGTGCTAGGTAGTCTAAAATTTCCTCCTCCTGATAAGCAGCCAAAAACACTTGAAAACCTGCTCTCCGGGGCAAATAGAAAGGAGGGAAATACCAGACCTTAATAGGAGAGGCAGCTCCAACGCCCTAGCACATAGTCCAATCATTCGAGCTCTTATAGTATTCTACCCTTAGGGCTCTATAAAATCTTTCAACATTTGCCTCAGGGTTTCTCCCCCCAACACAGTCACGATAAGGGCTCAAGCAATACAATGGTCACAGCTGGCTGTGTCTATGGGCTCGGCCCAGTGCTATTGAAGTCGAGCTTTGTGACCACAGCTTGAGGGGTTAAGACCTCGATTTTAGTTTTCTATTTTAGAGGGAGCTTGAGACCAATACTCTGCTCGCAGGCGCCGTATTCCTTATAAACTTTCTCCTTCCACCAGTTTTGTTTCCACAACTACTTTCTCCCTCCCTCATCACCGATACATCTACTTCTACTCACACAAAAATAAACCTTCATCAATTCTAGCCCGATTCACTGAATCGAGGCTCTTCTTATCCTCTCATCTTTTTATCTTTTTTTCATCATTCCCTCATCCCGTGTTCTCTATAACTATTATTATTGGACTAGCTTAGGTTCGTGTGTCCCTGCCTTGGTAGTATCACATTGCCGAATACGGTGGTTTGCTGGGTATGGCGGAACGTCAATTACACCGGAGGGCTGGGGAGTGTGCGCACTATGGGAAATCGCCACTTTCCGCCACTTCATTTGTCCCGATTCAGTTGATAACCTCCTATGAATGGACTGCGTTTTCACTGAGCTACCGTATAATCTCAAATAATTGATCCGTGTGCTATGTGTTTAGAGTTGCCTCCTCTGATAAGGTCTGGTGTTTTTTTGTTTTCTTATGTCTCTCGGAGGGTGTGAGAAGCCCTTTTTTTTTTTGCGGTGGTTTTCGCCCCTTTTCTTAAGTAGGTAATTCTCAACTACATGGCACACGGTTCGATTATTTGGGATTATACGGTATGATACCGGGCGTAGCTGGCGTTCCACCATCCCAGGAAAACCGCCATGTCCGGGCTATGTGATCCTGCTTTCGCTCCTCTCTTATTAGTACATATATAACTAACGGTGGAATTACAGAGAAGCATCCATAATGAGCAACTCCCTAATGGCGAGTTTTAAGCCGGCCCTATGGGTTACGGCGTTTGTGTGTGTCTGTCTGTCACTGCTTTGCGCAGTTGTGAAGCCCTACGAGCTTCCTGAATCGCCCCATCCGCTAGCGGAAGAGCTTGGGATGTGGGTTACTGTCGACTTTACCACCGGCCTTGAGGGCTCGCTATTTCATAACGAGTCTAACGTAGACCTGCCGGAGACGGCTTGGTTGAAGGAGGTGTTAACGGTGTCGATGCTGTTATTGAAGGACCTATTGACGGTACCGGTGGTGTTATTGAAAGACGTATTGAGGGTATCGATGGTGTTATTGACCGTATCAGTGGTGTTCGCACTGAAGTTCATTTTGTTAGCTTCCGGAATGGTGGGGATGACGATATTTTTACGAAGGGCTGTCTGGCCGATGGTCTTTGGGATGGCCGTGGGTGTGCTTAACGGGGTTCTCAAGCGGGTTGCAAGTGTTAGGGATGCGGTGGTCGTCACGCTAGGCAATTATCTGGCTAGTGTAACGCAGGGTTTGACGGCGGTGAAGGGAAATCTCAAGTTAAAGCTAATTCGGGCCGTCGAGGGTTTCCCCGCACCAACGGATGTGCTTGATAAAATGCTCGAATGGGTCATACCTCCCAGGAATGCCGGCTTCGAAAGATTTGGCAATTTCTTAGGTACTCCTCCCAAAGATCCCTGTATCCATTTTACTCCCATTTCCCTGGATCATAAACCGTCTTTACAGCCAGAGGAGTATGAGGACGATGGACTCCGGGTGGAGGATTCCGGGCCGGGTATTCAGTTGGATCCAGCACTGGTCGGGCAGCTGGCACTGGAAGTAGCCCAAAAGGTGGTCGAGACAGAGGCGGTGGAAGCGGAGGCGGTCAAGCTGGAGCTAGAGCACGACCTGTTCAAGGAGAGGCCGTATTGTCACCAAACCATCTTCACAGCAAATAGTTCGAAGGATATTGAGGGGCTTCCTCGATTTATAAACCCCAAAAAGGGGCAATTGTTTTACCTTGAGATGGCTAGAAGAGTGCTTGCCAAAGCGGAAGCTCTGTGCTCTCAGGTCCGTCCCATCACTCCTTTTCGTGTACCTCGGAGGCCGTACCGTCGTTCACCTCTACTTCTACGCTCAAGACTCAGAACGAAGAAGGCTGGCTCTGCATCACGGGTTCTGCTACTAGTTCCGGGGCCAGCAATAGGTCAATCTATTTCAGAGGTTCTTGAAGGGACTGAGGTGTTTAGCTCCCGTGATGGAGAGTGCGTAGATGTACCCGTTTTTGAAGAGGAAGCCGAGGCATCTATCGGACATGTTGTCAATGAGGGGAAGGAGGAACTCAGGCCTCAAGTTTTCCTGGAAAAGGAGGAAGTAGTCCAACAGCCGGACCGACAAGTTATTGCGTTGACCACCGAGCCGGCACCGGACGTAAAAATCAAGGAGCTCTGGAAAAACCTTCGAGCTGTAGGACTTGCAGCTTCGCCGTTGGGAGAACTGCCTAGTGTGGGGGTGGATGTTGTGGGTTCTGGGAATGCGGAGGAAGCTCGAGCATCACTCAAACCGACCTATTCTGGAGAAGCTAAAGAGGCAATCGAACCTCCCATTGAGGAGGGGTCGGGGGAGCCTCATCTTCAAGTGCTTCCGCAACAAGAGGAAGCTCAAGCATTACTCGAACGAACTACTGAGTGCCTGTTTGGATACAACGGTTCCGTTCCGTTTCCAGATACAAATGACCATTTCCCTCCCGTTTCAAAACAGGGAGAAGGCTATTTCTACGCCGGAAACGGTCGCAAAACGGAACGGTCTTTTTTTTGCCAAACAGACCCTAAGGGGGAAGCTGAAGTAACTATCAAACCTACGGTGGAGGAGGGGCTGAACAAACCTCATCCTCAAATGCTCTCGCGACAGGAGGAAGCGATCCAGCAGCCGGAACCACCAGCTACAGCACTCGCCTGCGGACAGGTGCCGGAAGCGAGCTATGATGATGAGCCCACGGCTAACCTTCAAGCAGCAGATCTTGTCACTGAGCAATTGGGAGCTGCACCTGGGGTGGATGTGAATGTTACGGGTCCCTCAGGCATGTCCGTTACTGTGGAGGAAGCTCAAGCACCGCCCGAACAAACTACTAAGCGGGAAGCAGAAGCAGAAATCGAACCAATGGTTGTGGAGGAGCTAGGAGAACTCCACCTTCAAGCCTCCTGGCATCAGGAAGTAATCCAGCAGGCAGCCCCACTAGCTCCGGAACCAGAACATATACCGGAACCGATGGCGGACATTAACGAACTCTGGGCGAATCTCCTGGCGGCGGGTCTTGTCACTGGGCCGATGGGAGACACACCTGGTGTGGATGTTAATATTGAAGACCCCTGGGGAGTACCCCTCATTGTGGAGGAAGCTGGGGCACCACTCACACCTACTATTGGGGGGCGGCGGGGAGAATACCATCCTCAGGCATTTTTCCAACAGGAGGGAGCAATCCAACAGGCCTGTCCACCTTGGAGTGTACCCGTCACTGTAGAAGAACAATCCCTGTCCCTTGCCTACGAAGAGGAGCCGGAGGTGAACTTTTATGAGGTCTGGGGAAATCTTCGAGCAGCCGGTCTTATCGCTAAGCAATCTACAAATTCACTAGTGGAGGAGGAACATAGTTTAGATTCAACCTACTCACAAACAAAGAAGTCACCCCCCTACCACGACCCTGTGGCAGACTTAACTCGGCATTCGGTGCCCGAGTTTGGGAACGGCGGATCCGCATCAATGACGCCTATATCCGGGGCACATGAGCCGGCACCGATGAATTCCCCCCCGGTGGGAGTGGTGACGGAAGGGGCAGATGCGGTAGAGTTTGGGGGGCGAGTAGCGCCAGCTTTCTTATTTGGAGATGCGTACGCCACGACAGAGGATGGTACTCCACCTCCTCCTCCGCCCCCTCGCGTCGTTAGCGCCTTTGACTTCAGGCCGCCGGGCCGGCGAGGGTGGGGTTCTGTCACCACTCCCTCTACCGGGGGCAGTGTCTTTGTTTTCGGGAATGCCCCACAGTTTCCGCCTCCTACCCCTACCCCCACACAAGGATCTTTAAGACACTCTGCAGTCCCCGGCCCTAGTTCTCTTGGATTTTTCGGAGACAATGGGGATGAGAGCTTGCTCATTGAACAGGAAGAGGATCCTTCAGACGAGGAAATAGATGAGGAACAGAAGATCTATTGGGCGGACAGCATGCCGGAAGAGCTTCGCACATCCCAGAGCTATCATTTAGGCATTCCGAAGGCCCAAATTCCCAAGGCACGCCCATCGTTTCCAGAGTATTCCGGCTCCGACATTACAGAGTTTTCAGATTCTGAACTTTACGAATTGTTTGAGAGGGAGAAAGCTCTGGCTGAAGGGGAGCCCAACCAGGATGAACAAGATTCGATCAAAGGGGGAGATGAAGAAGACTCCATCGAAGAAGAATTAGAGGAGGAAGTCCACGAAGAGGAGGGCAAGGTCAGATGTGCCGCTGCCATGCCAACCCACACTACTCCCCCGATTTATTGCTGTAGTGAATTTGCCGGCGGGGCGGGTAATGCGGAATCCGACTCCGACGAAATAAAGTGGGCCGATTCTATGCCGGCCCACTTTCGCACCCCGGACCATACTCGTGCCAGTATTCCCGGCAAGGTGGAGAATGACACCGAAGAGAGCAGGGGAGAGCTTGGGTATAATAGGGCGGAGTGGGTCGCGGCCTCCATGCTACTCCAACTTGCCGATCCCCAGTTCGCTGGGAACGAACTCCTTGAAAACAAGGAAGAAGACGGTGATGAGGAGCAATCTGGTGAATTTGGAGGGCCCTCAGATCGTGAAATGGGCAAGGGCGAACATGAGGGCGAGGACGAAGACCGAATCAAATGGGAGCCTTTTATGCCTGCAAGTCTTGCCAGTCTCGAGCCCTCGAAGGCGGAAAAGGGAGTTGAAGGGAGGATCGACTTGAGCAGATTCTTGTTCGCCGCTGGAGATCGGGAAGGAGTACCAACGGGAGAAGGAGAAGGGGAAGAATGAGGAGGTGGGGAAATGGCTGACACCTGAAGGGGGAAGGACTGAGAGTAGGAAGAGGAGCCCAGATAATCTCAGGGACGCGTAGTGTTTTCTCCCAAGTGCTAGAAACTAGACCGGTAGAGATACCGAAAACGTTCGAAGGGGCGCTATGTATTTGAAGGTAACGATGGTTGAGTTTGAAGTTGGGGGGGGGTTCGAGTCGTTATATTTTTATCCATTATTCCTATTCATGTCTCTCCTCTCACCTAATGTGCCATAGTTTTTCTCTTTTTTCCTCCTTCCTGTTGCCCGGTTTGTATGGCGGCGTTGTCGATCCTATCTTGCGCGCAACAACAGTAGCGTTAGAGAATATATTATTATTGCCGTTTTCAAAACTCTTTTGCAGATCGAGTGGCCTGTCTGTCCGGGGGTAGACTGGAGCGCGGGGGGGTGGCGTTGGCCATTGATTAGCAGGAGCGGCCCCGCTACTCGTATAAGTAGAGTAGCGCAGGAGGTTCTAAGGACATGTCAAATCTACTCTTAAGCCAAAGCGCAACAGGTCTGCTAGCTGTTGGAATATTGCTTCAATATGACGGAAGTATGCCTGGCGGGAATAGTGGAACTCATATAATTGGCGCTGTATATAGATACCTCTTATGAGTATAAACACCGGGCCTCAAGTCCAAGTAGCAATGAAGAAAAGGACATCGGGCAATTCTAATCCTCCCATACAACTGTATAGTTGTCATATCCGGGAGTCCTTACTTTCTCTTAAATTTCTCATCTCGCATACTCGACCCCAGTCACTAGGTGTTGGGAATCCAATGTGCAAGATGAGGAACTGAAGAGAAAGTGAAGACTCTTGCAAGTGAGAGCAATGCTGCTGAAGGAGTATCCGAATTGTCTGATATTCGCTATTCATTGTTTCCTGGGCTCAAGGCCATGGCACTTATACCCATGGGAGGCATCTATATACAGAGCAAATGATATGAACACGCTGTTCCTGGCTAGCCATACTTACGTCACATTGAAGTAATATTTCCAACACTAGGTGTTGAAAATATTGTCCTCGACTTCCATTGTCCACAAACAATCGCTTCGTCACATGTGTTCTTTCCCATCTCACTCGTTTGTAATGGATTGCATCCCTCACAGTGATGAGACAGCTTTGATTAGATCTCGATTATTCGGCGGCTATTTCGTATAGGCTGGGTGCCTTCCTACTCTTCTTCAAGTTTGGAGGCGCATATCTGTGGGGAACCCATGGTGTGTTATGGGCTAAAGAAGGGAAACAGGGTTCTTATGAAGGATGAGGTCAGTGATGTTCTCCATATATGTTGAGCCATTTGGCCCCCCCCATCTAGTCGGTTATGAGCAAGATTTACCGTCTGAGTTGAAGCCGCGCAAAGAGCTACCGTTCCACCTCTATTTCGAAGCCAGGATTGGCATGGCTTCCTTTAGTTTATATAATAAATTTTGATTGAAGTGCACCAGAGCTTATTTCAACACTGGGCTCAGGTAATCCATCGAGTGATATCCCATGTTCCACTGCTAAACCGCAAACAATACTACAGTAGTGGCCGCACCATTTGGGCCGGCCAGCTGTCAGCATGGGATGCTATGTCCCTAAAAGACGGCCTCATGTCGACGCCAGCTGTGTAGTGTCCCAAACTTACTCACCTGTCAGCTCTTCATTGGGGGGTTTTCCCTGGGTGTTTGTGCTGATTTTTTTCTCTTTTTTTCATTATTTTTTCATGTCGTGTTCCCCCAGGGGGCTATTGATCATTTATCCTTCATGCAGGCTGTCAAAATTCAATTTTTATTAACCTTTGCTCAAGTGTCCTCCATTCTTTTGCCAATGCTAGATTACCCCTAGTGAGAGAGCGGACCTCCCACTTAGCAAAAGATGGGACGGTTGAGTGAAATTGTTTTTGTATTTTTATTAAAGCTAAGGAGGGGAGACGCCCGGTAATTTAGTGTAAAATGTATGGCCAACAATCAAGTATGTCGGCGAACCAGTTTCACGACGCCCTTCCATCAACTTCACAGCACTAAGTAGAAAACAAAGGAGCAAAATTCAATGATTTCGTCCAGATTTTATTTTATTTTTAGGAACAGTTTCAGCCCGTCAGGCAAAAAAATGGGAAGCGGATGGAGAAAAAGATGACTACATGAAAAGAAAAATAGCCCCAATTGTCGATCTACCACGATCTCAGTAAGTGTAACATTTACTCACAAGAGCTAGCCTTTGGAGGAAAAAAGATGTCAGAAGAGCAAGCCAAAAAGGAAATACACTTCTATCGAAAGCAGAGAGGAGATTTGACATACGATCCGCTTTTCTACCCTCCCCATCTCTCACGGTAAAGCTGCTACTCCTTGGCCACTGCTTGGCCAGCCACTCTGTTGGAACCAACTTGCCAGCTCTTGGCTTGAACTCCTTGGTGCAAGGGCCCCTCGCATTGATCCCTTCCGTAAGTGGGGCTTTTTATATTCTCTCGAGCGTCCATGACCCCTTTGAGGAATTTCTTTGCATCGACTCTGCCATCGAAGGCATAGTCAGCCCACACAGTTCCGTCAGCAGTTTCAGCCATCTCGATTGTCTGCAAAGAGGTAGGAGTTATTTGTAGCTTTGGCGCAAGTCTAGAAAACTCTTGAATCACTTCACTTCTAGAGACTCCGGGAGTGTGAGGGACTCTTATCACTCTGGATTCCTCGACGACGCTGACACTAGCAGCCTTACGCACCTCCAGTAGCTTCGAATCGACCGGCATGTTGTTGATCCGGAGTCTCGGGGGTTTCTGGACCCACTCATGGAAGGCGAGAGCGTGTTTCCCATGGAAAAAGTAGATCAGAGCCATCTGCTGGCCAAAGTGTACCTCGAGGAGAATTTGCTCAAGCCTTCCCCCGCGGATAATTCGGCACAAATCTGAAGGTTTTGTGCCTTGGGGAAAATTGGTGAGTATCACACATCGGGCTTCAGGAACTTGGCTGGTAATAAATTTCCCACTAGATCCGCCCTTCCTGGAGGTGTCCTCAGGGCCTACCTGTGGCTCTTTCAATTTCCTTTTTGGGATTGCGCGACTGGTGTCCGGCGCTTTCTCTGAAACTAACTGAATTGCGTTTAGGGTTCTCGGCAGCCTTTGGGAGCCAGCGGCATCAACGGTACTTTTTGAATTCGCCTCTGAAGCTGCCCCATGAACGCCGGGTGCCTCCTTCGGCACCTGGAGCGGGGGGCTATCCATTCCAGTCTTCCACTTTCTCTTCGGTTTATCAGATCCCGGCAATTTCGCAGCCCTAGGCTCAGTCCTCTTCAGCCCGATGGTCAGTGATAGTAACGCTTCAGAGGACCCAGCCGAACCAACAGTTTCGACAATAGAGAGATGTCCTGGGAAATCGACATTCACCGAGTAAGCCTTCGGGTAGCGTTCTGAAGATTTTTGGAGCGTAGATCTTTTGTCGAGATCGGCCGTAGCTTCGTAAGTATAATTCTCCACTGTGAGTCGGGCGTTTTCAATTTTCAGTTCTTGCACCTCCTTTCTGAGCTCCTCATTGTCCTTCAACATTCCACCAAAGGCCTGGAATCGCTCTTGACAATGCTTGTGATCTGCCTCCAGTTTGGTATACAAGTCCCGCAATTCGGTCAGCCAGCGATAATTGTTCTTTTCGTGCTCCTTTTCAGATGTATATTCCTGCAGTAGCTCCTCCTGTGCCACGCAAGCCTTCGTGAGGTTGGAGATGTGTTTAACCTGGTGATCGAGAGTGTGCTTTGCGGCTTGAAGATTTTGACCGTTTTCATCCGCCTCTCTTTCGAAGTGCGAAGCCCTGGTCCAACAATCCTTGATCTCATGTGCGCTGAGGTTCAAGTTATCAGTTAATCCCTTGATACAGTCAAAACATCTGTCGGCAATTTTCCTATAAACCTCGACCCCGTCGATTAGAGCAGAGGAGTCAGTCGCATCGAATATCATTTTTGCGGTCTTGGCTAGGATGTGAGTAACCCCATCAAAATCCTTCGGGTTCTCAGGAAAATCGTCAAAGATTGCGGCGAGAGACATTTCGTAGTTTGCGGTAAAGTCGGGGTAGGGTTCGCTCGAGGAAGCCATCGCTTTAATGAAAATATCATTGAAGGATGGGATACTCGAATCCATTACAGTAAGTTTGCTGGGGGAAGCTCCAGAGACCAGCTTGACTTTAGAAAAGATGGCTGGGGGAGGGGGGGGGATGATGGAGGATGAAAAGTTAGGAGGAGCTTGTGAGGGGGCTTATAAATGGGCAAGACTAGAGGGAGGGATAAGAGGGCGGAGAGAGAAAGGAGGAAGGGTAAAGGAGGGGGGAGGAGAGAAGAAGGGAAAGGTCAATGTTGGGAATATGTAAGATCCTAGGGGGAAGGAAGCACAGTTTATAAGGTGGGTGGCAGAAGGGAGGGTAGGGTTACAAGGAGCTCAAAACCCTGTGGTGTGTATGCGATAAGAGTAAAATATTCCCCCCTGCCGCATCATCATTGGATGGCCACTAAAGATGGATATCTGACGGCCCTGCCTCGATAATACATGCAGAACCAACCTTGCGGCGACAGAGATGCGAGAGCTGTGTTCAATGAAAGAGCTCGGGCCCGCTATTCGAACCTGGGAATCTCACTCCTCCGCAAGGTAATCTCAATATAGGGTAGCAGGCAGAGCAGTATCACCACTACGCACCTCAGTTTGGCTAAAACACGCAAGCTAAGGTTGCAGGAGTGATAGATGAAACGAACTTTTCAAAAAACCATGCGAGAAACCACTTTTATACTATAGAAAAATTGACAACCTATCCTCTCCGAAAAGAACAGCTGGGGGGACCCATTGGAACACAAGCAATTGACAGCAATGCCCACTACAGCCCCCGCAGTAAGATAACCCAGCATCCCCAATTACATATTGCAGTTGCGAGAGGACCTTTGTACTGGGAAAAAATAACCAAATTTGCTCAACCAACCATATCTGTCCACCTTAATGACTCCGCTACCCTGAAAAATAGCAACGACAGGTAACCAGCTGCAGCTAAGATAAAACAAACAAAAACTGGTAAACATCAACCAGTTCCAAAGGGCAGGAAATCTCTTCAGAAGGATTGCCACCCCGAGTGAGCGGTTGTGATGTTCAGCCTTTGCCGGGTTCCGGCCGGAGCTTAAAAAGGGGGGGCGAAGGAGCTGAATGTTCCTAATCGTAGACAGATATGAGGCTAGAGATCTTTCTGGCGTACTCAATCTAAAGCATAGTCTATCCTCCCTATCCTATTATAATATTACGCGTTCAGCTGATTTAGGAGCACCTTGGCTCTCTAGTCTCTGTTCTCAACAAGGAAAACACATAATCACAGAGCCTGAAGCTCAGCATCCCGCAACTTTCGTTGGAATTAATCTCGGAAATAACAAATGCTAAGTCCAATAGTGAGCACCTAAAAACCTGGTATTGCCCATATCCCACAAGATGGTAAGAGAGTGGACTTGGGTTTCACTTCTGAAGCCCAATACCAAAGCCGTAAACAGGCAGAGCTCTATCCCACGGAAAAGAGAAATGTTTAGCAGCTACCCCTCCGATACTATAACCAAGCCCACATCGAACGCCAAGGTGTAGAAACCTGCAGAATAGCTCTAGTGAATGCTCTCGTTTTCCAGGGTTCTCACTGGATGAAAGGTGCAGTAAGAGCTGCGAGTTGGATGAATACTATGTGTTCTTTTTTTCCCCTCCTTACTCCAAAATGCCTAATTTCAAGTTTGCCGAGGTCCTGTTAAAGTTTTGACAAGATTTAGTACGGTAGAGGTAGCGTGAATATAGCCAGGTCTTCTCATCTGGTATGTCATTTCCCAATGAGTAGTCAGAGAACCCGCTACTATACCTAGAGGTCTAGCTAGGGAGTAGAATGTAAACCTACGAGTGAAAAACCAAAACGAAGAGAGACCCAATACAGCGGCCTAAACAACCACAAGCAATTCCTCAGACACGATATAACAAAATCCTTCATGTCATAGCTGCTGAGACGGCAGATGACCTTAACATGAGGGAAAAATCATTGACATCTCTACTATCCTATCAGGTGGCTGGTTTTCAATTCTTTGTTATGCCAATCTCCTCCCGTGAGGATAAGTTCATATTAAGCAACCACCCCAGCCCCAATATCAACCCGACAAGACCATATCAGGAAATCGGCAGCCGACAACCAACCGTATAGCTTACAACAAATCTTTTGATAAATTTTGTGACGAACAATGGGCCACAGATATATTCACTTCGGTATGGGAGCAACAGAGCACGCGAAAAGAATAGATTCGTATCTAACAAGTGAAAGAAAGAATGCAATGAGAATAAGCGATATCGGAAAAGAAACAGGAACGATATGGTCTCCTATAGAGACAGAGTCGGCGAAAGTCAGAGACAGAAAAGGAAAGAAAGAAAGGAAATGTAGGAAATCCTCCACTGTCTCAAACAATCCCGATACTGATTGAGTGCCATAGTTGATAGCTAGTGCTAGCCCGTTTGATATCCAACATTTCATGTTTCTGCTATACAAGTCAAACGCACGAAAGAGTTTTCAAAACACCTGACGATTCCAGTGAGAGCGAGAAACACTAGGGCCAGCCCTGGCCAGTTTCAACAAGAACAACCCCCCATACACACACATCGGACCCAAAATCGCTCAAACGATAAACTTACCCCGCGCCTTAAATACACCCCCCCCAAATACTTACCTTTCGCTTGAACAGGGCTTACAAAAAAAATAATCCCCCAAACTACGATTATTAATTTTACTTTGAAATCTCGCTTCTTCGGCTACGGTACTCTACGATTCTAACTCTGGGATTTTAATCGTAAGTTAACCAGATGTTGGTTAGGCGCGGAGTAGCGCGACTACCGACGATGCAATGGTGCCTAAAACCTGCACTTCAGAGCTGAAGCATGCATACTCGAGTACACACAACGCACCAGGAACGCCGCTTGTTGCGCGGGTATTCCCTCCGTCTGACTCAATTTGCCTTTTTTCCTCCAGCTTATGTGTTTGCATGTATGCAGGAGGCCTAACGAGAGCCAAGGCTGGGTGCGGGCGGTCTACCGTAAAAACCGAAATAATTGGGCATGGCGCTAGGACGTCCAGAATTTCCCCTTTCAAAGGGCTTAGGGGCGAAAACGCGCCGAGAAGATTCTCTTTCAGCCCTTGCTTGAGGCAACAGACTTTACCAGGAAAGGCAACTTTAACGCCCTAGCGTGGTGCCCAATTATTTCGCTTTTTACGGTAAGTAGAGTACAACAAGTAGGCGCCTAAACAATTATACCAAACAACACATTAGTATTGCACGATACTACACCTCTTGTGCTTGCGGCAACATTTTTTGCCTCCACGACGGATACTGAAGTCCGAGCTAAGTTCGAAACCTAGGTTGATTGCCTAGCCCTTTGTGGCCCATAAATGGCTAGCAAGCTGGGTATCAGTAGACTAAGACCAGAGGCCTAAATGAACAAACGGACGAGCAAAAAAAGGCATATATATAGCCCCTAGCTCTCCGTCACTCACAGTAGAAACCCACCATCCACCAAAGCCGTCAAGATTCTGTCCTCAGCATTTCACGCATTCGGCAAGGTGCTTGCGCCCGCTTCACCGCCATCGCCACCAGCACCTCCACTACCACCTCCATCACCCGCTCCTCCACCCCCACTGCCGCTACCTCTGCTACCACCATTAGCACCACCAACCCCGCGTTCTCCACAATCTCCGACCCCTCCACAGGAAAGCCGAAAAGCCCCTAACATGAAGTGGGGGAAGACTATAGGGAGCTTCGACAGCGAGGATCGTGTCAAACTACTCAGCATAATAGACTCGCTGAGGGAGTTGGGTATCAGCGATGACATTCCGTTACCGCAGGTAACACCTCCCCCCCCCCCTCCAACCAAGCCAACATGTGTTAACCTAGATATGAAATTTTTTTAGCTAGTAGTAGTTGGCGATCAATCTTCGGGCAAGTCCTCCTTACTAGAAGGCCTAACCGGGCTCGCTTTCCCGATAGCCAGCGACCTATGCACGCGCTTCGCAACGCAAATCGTCCTGCGCCGGGCGCCCACCGAGCAATCCCGCGTCAAAGTCTCCATCATCCCAGGCCCCGAAGCTCAGGGTAACGAGGCACAGCGTGCCTACCTCGCCGGCTTTAGATACGCCGCCAACAATAGTGATTTTGGGGTCGAACAGTTCACTGCACTGCTCAGCGACGCGGCGGAGCGTATGGGGTTGCCGAAACCTGGCACTGAGGATATCGATGACCTCGAGAAGAGGTTCTCGAATCATGTGCTTAAGGTCGAATTGTCCGGGCCGGATCACCCCCACCTCAGTGTTGTGGATGTTCCGGGTTTGTTTCATAATCCGACTAGGTTTCAGACCAGGGAGGATTCGGAGATTATTAGGGATTTAATTGAGAGTTATATCACAGATCGGAGGACTATTATTATGTGAGTTTATTTCTTAGGTTTGGTCATTATGGGGAGCGAATGAGTGCTAATGAAGGGGCTAGGGCGGTCATGGACGGACGAAATAACCTTGCCAATCAAGAAGTGTTTAGAATGGCTCGGGCGGCAGACGCAACTGGTTCCAGGACCGTAGGAGTAGTGACAAAATGCGACGCTCTCCAATCCGGTGAAGAAGGCAGCGTAAGCTCCCCCGCTCCCTCCTCCAACTGCCCCTAATCCCCCGCCATCTAACTACATCAATCGGTAGATCCTGCGCATCCTCAAAAACGAAGTGGAAGACCTCAAGCACGGCTGGTTCGCGGTCAAGAACCGCTCGGCAAAGGACATCAAAAACGGGGTAACCATAGAAGAGCGACACCTGAATGAAGAAAAATTCTTTAAAACCAGTCCCTGGTGCGAACTCGAGCGCAACCGGGTCGGGATCAGGCCTTTAAAATCCTTCCTAGGCAAACTACTATACGACCATATCCGCGAGGAATTCCCGACGCTAGTGGAAGAGATCGTAGCGAGGCTTGTGGAGAGCAAAGCTCAGCTGGCCGAGTTCGGACCCGCGCGGCAGACACCGACCGAGCAGAGGGTTTACCTGACGAAGATCGTGAATCAGTATGAGAAAGCGGTGGATCGCGCGCTGGCAGGCACGTACGAACCCGGCACACCCAGTGACGATCCGTTGAAACTCCGGATGCATATATTCAACGCCAATGAGCGGTTCGCAAAAATGCTGAAGGAGGAAGGGTACCTTATGCCCTTCCGCGCAGTCGACGACACGCTCGACCAGGACTACAATTACGGCGGTGCTGCAGTTGCACAAACGGAGCCGATATACACCTGGATCCGTAACTGGTACCGGGAATCCCGCGGCGCGTCGCTACCCGGAACGGTAAACCCGGAAGTTGTCAAGTCACTCTTCCGCCAGCAGTGCATCGCCTGGAGCACCATCTCCGAATCGCACCTCGCCACCACGGCAAAGATCATTAGGGAATTTAGCACCGCCCTATACAAACAGAGGGTCGAGGACGAAACAATCTTACCTAAGATCCTTGCGAAAGTGAACCCCATGATTGAGTCCTCTATTTCGGCTGCTGAATCACAACTCGAGACGATATTGGCGGATGAGTTAACCTCGACTCTGCAAACTATAAACTCCACCTTCCTAACAACGCTCCAGGATACACGCCTCCGGCGGGTGGAGGCACGTCTACGCGCTCGTGGCTTTGTGGATAAAGCTTACAATATCAATGGTGGTCCCTACACAACTGTCCGCAACCTGGCTGAGTTCGTGCACCTGAGTATTGAGGACGAGGCAGTTTATGAGATCCATGACATCCTCAAATGTTATTACTCCATTGCGATTAAGAGGTTTGCGGATAATATCATCAACCAGGTTGTTGAGAGGCACTTGCTTGGTAGGGAGGGGTCTGTTAAATCCTTTGGTAGTGAGCAGGTTAGCGGGCTCGGAGAGGGGGAGTTGGCAGGGCTTGTGGCTGATGATTATGAGACGAATGTGCGGAGGACGGAGGTTACATATAGGATTCAGAGGTTGGAGAAGGCGTTGGACATTGCGAGGAAGGCTAATACGTAGGCGGGTGGCGGTTGCCGGAGATAGATCGTTCAGAATGGTTAGGCGGTTGTTTGTTATTTAAGTTAACTTAAAGTTCTTCCAGAGAATGAGCTTGGTTAGTGACTTATTGGAAGCGATGTGGGAAATAATAGCCTTGTAAGCGTAACGATATGCCGACGCCTGTGCTAGCACTGGTACAAGTGGTCCAATCATTGACCCTTTCTCCCAGAACCGCCGTCAGGACCCCGACCAAATTAGTGTTTAGACACACGGGCATAATAGTTCCGTAACTTAGACTTATGACCACGAAGAATACCTGCGGATTAATATTATAGGCTATAGTCCTAGCCCAAGGTCAACTAACATGCCCAATGGGTCCGCATATCCGGAACCCAATAATCCGTTTCTTGCTGTCCTTCAAATAGAACCTCGGCCTCAAATCCCTTCTCACCACCCCCACCCAGTCAGTCACAGGTAGCATTGGACACACTGACCTAAGAGAGCATGGCGCTAATCCCGAGGCACCACTGTCATAAGACCTAACGTACAATACATCCCATCCAGCAAGGCATATTTTTCTGCTCCTCCGCCTCCAATCCCCCAGTCCAGCGAATTAACCCCACCCACACAGCCTCCTATTCATGCAAGCAACGTGAACTAGTCTTAGAAAAGAAAGACAAAACTAAAGGCAAAAAACAGGAAAACCCCACCCATACACCCATAAAGCTAAAACTACAAGACGAGAGAGATTTTCAAACTAAGGCTTCATCTCGGCCCCAGCCTCAACCTTCTCTTCCACCTCAGCCTCAGCTTCGGGCTTAGCCTCATCCTGCAACTTCACCTTCTTAGGCATTTCAAGCTCTTCAACGGGTTCCTCCTCCGCTACGTCTTCCAACTTCCTCTTTCCGCCGTTAGTTGGTACAACGACCGTACTCGTTCCCACGGGAGCGGTTTCCACTTCCACAGGCGCGGAGGTAGGCTTCTTCCGAACCAACCCGGATAGATCATTCGCGCGCCCGACAACCTCTGCGATCCTCTTCCTTGCTTCTTCAGGATCTTCGCCAAGGACTTGGCCGAGAATTCCTCGGAGTTGGCTATCGTCTTGAACATCTGCTAGGGTAGGCGGCGGTGTTGCCGAGCGCAGGTCGGCAAGCTATCATACGCGACCGTTAGCTATAGCACGATAGCAGAGACAAAGAGAACGAACCCTGACTTCCAATTCTCCCACCATCTCCCTTGCTTCTTCGAGGCTCTTCCTCGCCTTGCCATCTTTATCTCCGTCCGCGCCAAGTTCCTTCAGTTCTGCCTCCTCCTTAGCAATTCTAGCGTGGCAGCTTGCTATCGCGAGCTCCATTTCCACTGCCGCTTCCTTACGCCCATTGCGGCGGTGGTCGTCAGCAACGTCCTCGCCTGCGGCAGCAAATTCGAGGGCGAGCGAGAGTTTGAAGTGTGCTTCGGAAATGAGGGTTGATGCGGGAGGGTATAACGCAAGCTTTAGCTCTAGAGAGGAGCGAAGGTCCCTTGCGGCTTGTGGGAAGGACTCGGACTCTAGGGAGACTTCGCCTAGGAGATCGTAGGTGTCCGCCAGGGCGGTTTGGAGGGTTTTGATATCGGGTTTAATTTCAGTAGAAGTGGAGGTAGCAGAGGTAGCAGGGGGTGCAGGGGGTGTAGGGTCCGGGTTGGGAATTGAGGTTATTGGGCCATCGGAAGCGTCGGTTGTAGTTTCCTGAACGATGGGCTTGATCTCGTCGGCGCCGGTGGTTGGGCCATCAGCGGCTTTAGTAGAGGTAGTTTCATCGCCGGCAGACTCATCGGAGCAAGTAGAAGACCCAAGCTGCTTCAAAAACAACACCCTTGCAAAGTCTAAGATCTCCCAAGCGAGCGTAAAATCATCACCGCCTTCTTTCTCCGCATCACCATCTTCCTCAGCGTCTGCACCCTCACCCTCTTCCTCGGAATCATCCCAATTCTCATCTCCAGTAAATGAAAAGAACCCCCCCTTAGCACCGACTTCAGGTGCCGGAGCTTTCAACTTCTCATCCCCTCCCCCTTCAACTTTACTAGGATCCTTACCCTTACCCTTGCCTTTTCCACCCTTTTCCACCATCTCGTCTTGCTCCTCCGCCGGCTTCCCACCCAGAACATCGCTCTTCGTCAATGCAACCTGGAACAGCGAACGCCCGTATAGGTACAGTAAGTGCGCATTCCGTGGGTTATCGTCCCCATTGATACTAGACTGGAGTTCGCATGCTTGCGCGTAAAAGTCAGAGGCGGCGGAGTAGTCCTTCTGGGCGTAGGCCTTTGCCGCTTGCGCTTTTAGAGTGGCCAGGCGGGCAGTTGTTGTTTCGGTTGGCATTCTACCTTGTGTTGTTTTTTCTTTTTCGTCCGTTGGGTGACAAGCGGTGGTAGGAATCGGAGGGCGGAAAACTCGCGGTGGTGGCGATGATAATGGTAAAGGGGAAAAATTGTTTGTTTGTTTTGATCACAGCGATGGAAGGCACGGGGGTGAAAAGCAGGAAGGGAGGAAGCAAGAAGATGGGAGGGGTTAGGGTCTAAATGCCAAGACTCGCGTCGTCGTCGCGTTGTGATTTGATGGGCGAGCAGAGCCGCGGGCGATGATCTGTTGCGCTTTGAAGGGAGATGGTTTGTCACATGTAAGGAGACCTTTAGTGGAAACGGTTTAAATGTCTTTGTCTTGAGTGTGCTTGGTCGTGCGTAAATCAGCTACCGGTATGATACTATCTAGAGGCTACAGCGGTCGAAAGCGCATTGGAGATTGAGAAGCTTAGGGATGGAACACCAGCACCGGTGTGGTGGGCACAATAAGATGTCCGAATGTCGGTGTCCCGGGATCCAGGCTCGATGACTATGCGTTTAGCATAGCGTCTAAGATTTCGGGCCGGCCATCCCAGATCCAAGTATCATACTCGAGTATACTCGTAGTACTAGTACAAGGGTCAGGGATAAAATAATGGTACGCTGCATAACTAAAATGCTAGTAGCAATGGTACACATAAGAAACATGGCCCCGATGGGACCTCTATTTCCTCCTGCCTTGATCAGTTTTAACAAGATATAATTAATAGAGAGGTACCTGGCCTCTTGTTGAATACCTCAATTAAAAAAACAATTCTTTCTAGGCTCATGTTAAGCAATGGAAGGCTTGCATTTCTGGATGAGCTGGTTGCTGTGTACCACTAATTTTGACCAAAATCAACACCAATACCCTGCTCCGTACCACTATTTTATCCCTTACCCTTGTACAGTACTCGGGTATGGTCATAAAGGGCGGAAAAAAAGATCAGCAAGATCCGGTGGGGTGGTGAGAAAACAGGTTGCAACAGTGGAAAAATTCTTGCCTTGGCAGACACCTCAAATCCAGACTGAAGGAATAAGTACAAGTATCTTAGTATGATACTTGACCATTTAGACAATATCTAGATGATAATGAAATTGCCAGTATGTAGTTGAACCTATGCATTTATACAAGTCTCTTGGAAGAACTATTCCAAAGGCCCAGATTCTGCCCCCTTGGTCTCAATTTGGCTTGATACTATCAGATTCTTAACAAAACTCATAGATATAATACAGCAGGAGCCACATCACTATTGCTCTAGGTTAATGGCATCCTATAACACCCCCCTTCCCCCTGATCGATCAGCATAAATCAGCCCTTCTATCCTTGTTTCGCCACTGAAAGTTTTCCGCCCCTTATGACCATACCCGAGTACAAGTGCCATGGGGGATGTTTTCGTACAAAACAGGGATCATTTTGGTGGTAAACCACCCCTGTCTTGTACAAAAACATTCACCATGGCACCTATACCTAGAGAACATTCCTGACCCGGATGGCCACTGCCCGGCCTTAATCGAGCTCAAGTATACTCTATGCGGGTTGGTTCATGAAATATCACCTGGAGTAGAATATGTCGGAAATCCGGTATGTGGGAAAGAGAGGGAAGTGAACGTAAAGAAGGGTCGGTTAAAAGAACAATGTAGCTTAGAGGAAGGACAAGAATTGACCGATGTCTCTTATGCATTGATGCTTGAGTACCGGCATCCAGTATTTATACCCACAAGAGGTATCTATATACAGAAACTAGTGTCTAAGTTCCACTGGCACTATTGCCCGCCACTGGTAGAAATACTTTCGTCACATTGAAGCCATTTTTCCAACAGAATACAGTTCTAACACAAATGCACTACTACCCGGTGCCAGATTGAGGCGCGGTATAATATAAAATGGCATCCTAACCATACCTGTGCTAATCCGAGCCCTAACCTAATCCATACTATCTACAGTATCCGGCCACTTGTTTCTGACCTCCCTAAATTGAGGAAAGTCCAACGACATAGCACACCGTCCAATTATTCAAAAAAAAAAAATCCCCCCCTTCGATATCATCAGACCCCATCTCTATACTGTAAGCTACAACTTGAGAAACTCCTAAGAATGATGCGTAGTGTAGTCTACCGAACCGAAGCCAATTATGAAGGGGGCAATGATTCAAATGCTGGACTTGCGCTAAAAGAAATTTAGTAGATCAGAGGCCATAACCCTACTGCAGTAGCTCCAGCGCAAGCCACCTTGGGCAACCCGAGAATTGAGTTTTTTTTGCATGGCTCCCCCGTGTATAGAACAATATTCAAGAAAGGGTTCGTCCCGCGTGATAGGAGAGGGACTGTCAAAAAGGATTTTAACCTGTTGGAGATTTAGGTATGTCTAGGAGGTTTCTGCCATTATGGAGTAGGGACTATTGGCGATAGTGGAATGAGAGGAGATGTAGCCTAGGAGAGTGATGTAGATCAATTGCACAGTTTGATACCTTCTTATCCACAGTAATAAGTCCTTGATAGCAGCTCAGCAATGTGGATATCGACGGGATGTTGGCTGCATCAAACTCCTGGGAGCCTAGCTAGGCGGTTATGGTGTCGCAGGGCTCATCCGCCCTCGACGGCCGTTCCGCATCACTGATCCACATCAAACCTGCAATCCCGAGTCTCAATCTATCCCTACCATGGGCCCTTATCCGTTGTACTGTCGCTCCAGAGGTTTCTTCTAACTCTAACCCAGCAGTCCTGCTCGGCTTTACTGATGGTCACTTCTAGTAAGATTGCTTCAAAAGTTAACGAGACTAGTGGAAACCTGGGTGTATCTATTGGCGGATGATGTAGGATGCTGATTCACAGTGCTACTGCCACGGCGCACATTCCGATATATCATCGGGAATCTTGCGCATAATTTCTTCCTCTAGACTCTCGTTTATAGCATTAGGCGTTCGATCCCGTCTGGTCTAACACAAAGGTATCTTGTGATATCATCATTCCTGGGACCTATAGATACACTTACCACTGGCGCAGCAAGATGCCCTTCAACTTCACCCCAGATATAGGTCCTTCTGCGGTGACTTCCCTAGGGTTTATTTCAGCGAATCTCGGAGCTTGACTCGATGGACCCCCGCACAATTCACATAAATGTGCTCTGTGAGGACGTAACTGTCCGTAGCATCTTTACGATATCAGGAACCCCTGTCCCGTCAGCTAATGGCCTTTTTCGACGCTTGAAAGACCCGCTATATTTCCTCCGGAATTCTCTCCATTCAGCTATCTGCCCCAGCGAGGGACCCAGAATACTCGTCGGTGACTTCTCCTTTCGTGCCGTTAAGCCAAAGTAAAAACCACCAGCTGCGGTTTCCTGCCCACCCACCCCATCCCACAGCCTGTCTATTATCAGTCCACTTCATCGCGGCTTATTACCACTCCCTTTAGTTCTATTCCCCTTTGAGAACAATCCCTGTTACCTGATTAATGTCTTACCGGCCCCCAGATCTCCATAGAAAAACAAGACAGACTTATCACCTTCCCCTTCCCCACTCATGCTATACAATCTCCTGAATTCCTTAGTTTGCGTGAGCCATTCCCCCACGTTGTCGACCTGGCATTCTTGAATGCCTCGGTGCGGTATCCGAGGCCCCAGGGATGATAACCAGGTTAGGAGTCGAGACTGATCATTGGCAATAGTATAGTTATTCCTCACATTAATATAGTTCTTGTTATGAGCAAAATTAGTCCTGCAGAGATTTTGCTTAATTCGCCATCTGCCATCAAAAGCTTTGGAACCAACGAGATGTGTCACTTGTTCCATTCACTCGGTTTCTTTCCGAAAGGGCAGGGGGTTCTGTGCCAGTAGGAGTAGTACTTGGACCAACTTGCTTTCCATCCTCTTCGGCCTTTGTTCTCTCAACCTCTACCCTCGGCTGGTAACTTTAGCATCAGTGAGTTTTGCAAAGTGAGAACGAGCGAACTTCCCCGCTCACCCAAAAGGTATGCCCTTGGGATCGGAGTCGTATTTTGTGGCTTTAACTCTTGTTCTTAACTTGAACTTGACAGGTTTAGAGCCTGTTTGGCTACGACGGCTCCGTTCGGTTCTCCCATACAAACGACCCTTTTCCTTCCGTTTCAAAACGGAGAGAAGATCATTTTCACAGCAGAAACGGTCGCCAACGGAACGGTCCCATTTTTGCCAAACAGGCTCTTAGGTTTTATGAAGAAACACGGAGGGGCCGTGGCAACCCCGGTTGCCACCTTTGTTGGGACGGTCATGATTATCATCAACAGCCGTATACCCCAGACACTTGACGTCTCCCTTATGGGCACCCCCACCATCATCTGCAACCCCACCCCCGCCGGTGCCCCAACCATCGCCCACACCCCGACTGCCTCCAGCACCACTACTATCATTGGCACCCCTGCCGCCGCCGGCACCCCTACCATCGTCGAACCCCCCAATACCATCCCGAGCACCATTACCCCCACCGTACTCCATACCACTACCATTGTCCATACCACTAAAATTACCGTTCTGCAGTGAACCCAAGCGTCCAGTCCGTCAGTCTTCGGGGTAGGACGGGACGGACTACGACTCATAGTCCGCCTTTTTAGGGGCGCTGGGACGGACTACGCCCAGGAAGGTGAAGACCGGATGGACTGTAGGGGACTATAGTCCTAGCGCTTGGACATCTGGTACTAACCCAAGTTGAAATCATACACCTCCGAGCCAATCATTATCGCATCATGAGACATCATTCGTGCAGTCCCCCACCATCCCTCACGATCACCGGCAGTCCTCTACAGTCCCCGGCCGTCCCTAGGCACACATGTCTCATTCTGTAGGGACCGCCGTCCAGCCCAAGGACCGTCGTCCTCATAGCGCTGGCCCCGTAAAGGGTCCCAATTACAACGTCTTCGAAAAGGTGAGTAAACATCCCCCGCATTTGCAAATCGGCTTCTTGACGGCTGGAGATGTGACAGAGAGCTCCGGAGGATTTGTCCTCGACGAAAAACACTGGGTGCATTTTGTGCCTAACAAAGAAAATAGTCGTAAAATCGACCGATCTCGATTGTGTTAGTCGTTTATATTGTGGGACTACCGCGTGCCTCTCCTCATGTGGGGAAAGGTAGTTTAGGAGAACGTTGTACGGCCCGTAAAATTGAGACTCATCGGTTTCTCGAGTCTCTTTCGCTAACTCGAACACCCCGCACACGGTTTCTGGCAGCGGCATGATTGACTTCAGTCTGATGGCTATCCGTTAGTAAATAGAATCTCATTTGGGTAACCATTAAACTCACCGTAGATAATAATAGTGTCGGGAGTGTTGTACAGCTTCGTGCCAAAAGTTCTCGCACCCTGGCTGGTACTGTGACAGGAAGGGCTATAATACATCTGGTATGGAAATTTGTGATGGTACCAACCAGGGTGCGAGAACTTTTGGAATGAAGCTGTACTAGTAATTACACACGATTTTGTACCATAGAAACTCGAATAATTGAACCGAGTGCTCTGTCGTTGGGCTTTCCTCTCTCAGTAGGGTCAAGAAATTTTTGTTTTTTTCTGTCTCTGAGGGGGGGAAGGGGCTGTGTTTTTGCTGTGTTTTTTGCCCCCCTTTTTAGAGAAGGGAATTTTGGACTTTATAGCACACGGTTCAATTATTCGAGTTTTTGTGGTGGTGGACTAAGTTCTGGTGTGGATGTATTTATATGGAACGCAGCGCCAAGCCTCTATCCTGGTTAGTCATCGCTGTGCTGAGGGCACTTGTCCCATGGTCTCCATTTGTCGCTTTTTAGTTTCCCAGAATATTCCGATAGATTAGGAGGGGGGTCAACGAACACGGGGGTTCAACGAACAATACACTAAAAGTGCATTGGCCAACAGTGATTTTGCCTGGTGTGTTCGTTGAGCCCCCTCCTAGTCTATTAGGAATATACTTTCTGGCAATGTATCCGGGGTAACAAGTTAAACCCCAATAGTATTTTGGGGGAGAGCGATCATAACAGAACCCCATACGGGACTCGTATGTATTATATCGATGTTTCCTCTTCAGGCTCCCCGCAGTGACCGCCATAACCCGTCAAATCAGCCCCACCCCCGCACCTTCCTTCGCGCAGGCGGTCAGAGACCTATTACACTACTAGTCGTCGAATTCTGGATCCAAGTAATGGGCTTGTCCCACAACCCGAAATACCGGGCCCAGCCCAGGAAAACTAAAGCCGAATCTGCAATCTTCGAGTTCCGGCCAGAGAGCTAGCTTCCCAAATCAGGAGGCAACACCATGTTCAAGCCCTACAACGGATCACACTGCCCTTCTCTACCGGAGCCCGCGAGTGCATTGGAAAGAAGTTCGCGCATGTCGAATTTACCGTCATTATGCTGGGGCTGTTTCGTGAAATGAGATATATCATACGGTAGGTAGTCTAATGCAGCTATCAGTTTCAGGTCAAGCCCAAGCATCTCGGGCTTCCCCTCGCCCGCTCAGCTGGCCGTGGAGCGAAAATCCAGCCCTCTTCTGATGGCGATCGATGGGGTGGGAGTTTATCAACAGGGGGGTGATTCTTTAGGGACCAATAGACAAAAAATGATTCGTCTTAGTTTATATACCCTCACGTGATAAACCCACTGGCATTTCATGCCAAGCATCACAATCCCAACTTCCCCTCCGCATCGGTCCTCTTGCTTATCGATAACGAACGGATGCCGGACAGGGTGCGGTAACTTAGGAAAGTCCAAAGGAAAAAGGGTTGTTTTCGGCGGCTATTAATAACGTCATATTTTTCCGTGGTGGGAAAGAGGAGGAGCCCCTCCTTAAACCTCCTCGACTTCTCGTCGGCTATTCACAAAAGTACCGGTAGACTCTTTGGACCTTATTCACCCCTTTAAGTTACTTATTTCTTTTCCGTGGCCACAGGTCTTCTCATTTTTTTCTTCTTCACTTGATTCCGGGGAAACGGACGAGCAAACATCGGGTTTTCTTTTTTTCTTTTATTCGCCCTTGATTAATTTCAAGGGTTTCCTCACATAACAGCGTTTGAATTGCATACAAGTGGTTCTTAAGGAAAATTTCGTTATAAACTTTCCTAGTTTTCCATCTGGAGTTTTCGTTTTGCACACTAAAACCGGATACAGTTGTCGAAATGTCAAAAGGGATTAGAATTGCTATTGATGTTTGTATTCCCCATCAGAAGACTCATGCTCTCGGAATTGGCCCAGTATTTGACTGACCTTATGACCGCTAAAGCGTGGCGGAACCTTCACGGATTGTGTTGGGAATCCAGGCACCGGCAAGCTTGAAGATGATGTTCTTATCAAGCTTCTTTCTGTGGATCCCGCCAATTACGACGACGCTCCGCTAGAAGGTATCAGGCGGTTAATGGAGAAATTCACCGGAGAGACGATCAAGCGTGGAGATCCGCTTGACACTTCGAAAATCGGTAAGTCAATCACTAAATTCTCAGCTTGCCTAGCTAGGGACTAAACATTGTTTCCGCAGAATCAATACGAATGGGGACAACGGTAGCTACAAACGCTCTACTCGAACGAAAGGGAGAAAAGTGCGTATTGGTCACTACCAAGGGGTTCAAGGATTGTTTGGTTATCGGTTAGCACCTGTCCCCCGGTTAGCAGACCGTTCACAAAGCTGACCCACGCTTTTTTAGGAAATCAGTCCCGTCCAAAGATCTTCGACCTCGCTATCCGTAAACCTGGGGTTCTCTACCAGCAAGTCGTTGAGATAGATGAACGAGTCACTCTTGAAGACTACGCTGAGCATCCGGATCGCGAGATTACGGATGCTTCCAAGACCAGTGACCCTGATCTTGTGCGTGGTCTATCCGGTGAGGCTGTCCGTATTCTCGTAAGGCCTACTGAGGGTCCCATCCGAAAGGATCTTCAACGGTTATATAATGAAGGATTCCAGTCAATTGCTGTTTGCTTGATGCACTCCTACACATTTCCAGACCATGAACAGCTTATCGGCAAAATTGCCGAGGAAATTGGGTTCTCGCATATCAGTCTTTCATCGCAGTTGATGCCGATGATCAAGTTGGTTCCTCGAGCCACCAGTGCGGCTGCAGATGCGTACTTGACACCAGAAATCAAGAGATATATTTCAGGTTTTGAAAAAGGATTTGCTGGAGGTCTAGGAAGGGAGAGTGTGCGAAAAGGTGGCGGTAAAGGCGCCAGATGCGAATTTATGCAGAGTGACGGAGGCTTGGTAGATGTCGGCAAATTCTCTGGCCTTAGAGCCATCCTTTCGGGTCCTGCTGGGGGTGTAGTCGGGTATGCCCGGACGTCATATGACCCTGAAACCAAGATACCGGTAATCGGTTTCGATATGGGTGGAACGTCCACGGATGTTTCAAGATATGGGTCAGGGCGGTACGAGCATGTCTTTGAGACTACTACTGCCGGTATTACCATACAGAGCCCTCAATTGGATATTAACACTGTGGCAGCAGGTGGCGGTTCTCGGTTGTTCTGGAGAAATGGGCTGTTTGTAGTTGGACCCGAATCCGCTGGTGCTCATCCTGGGCCTGCCTGCTATAGGAAGGGCGGTCCCTTGACTGTGACGGACGCTAATTTGTTCCTCGGCCGACTACTGCCGGAATTCTTCCCGAAGATCTTTGGAAAGAGTGAAGACGAAGCTCTCGATGAGTCTGCAAGTGAGAGGTTGTTCAAAGAGCTGACCGAGGAGATTAATGGAGAATTAGGTGCAAAGGAAGGGAACAAACCCATGTCTCCAGAAGAAGTTGCATATGGGTTTATCAAAATTGCAAACGAGTCCATGACTAGGCCTATCAGAAGTTTGACTGAAGCTAAAGGATACGACACTTCCGTTCACAGGCTTTCCACTTTCGGAGGTGCAGGAGGTCAGCACGCTGTCGCAATCGCGGAAAGCTTAGGTATCCGCCAAATCCTGATCCACAAATACTCTTCCGTATTATCGGCCTACGGAATGGCATTGGCGGACGTTGTTCATGAAGTCCAGGAACCCAGTTCCGCGGTATTTAGCAAGGGGCAAAAGTCCGGCTTTGTTAGCAGACTTGAAGAGTTGAAGGCAAGAGCAACTGGCGTTCTGCTTGAGCAAGGTTTTGGTGGTGGGGACATCGTTCATGAAGAATACCTAAACATGAGGTATCGTGGAACCGAGTCAGCCCTCATGGTTGTCCGCCCCCAAGAGGGGGAATTTGATGGCGAAGAACATGAATTTGGCAAGGCTTTTGTGAGGCAGCATGAGCAAGAATTTGGCTTCACACTTCCTAACCGAGACATCATCGTGGACGATATTCGTGTTAGAGGGATCGGAAAGAGCTTCCGGGGATTGGAGAAAACAGTCGATCAACAATTGAAAACAATCAACCCTACTCCAGTTGATCAGTCAAAACGCCACAGCATCAAGAATGTGTACTTTGAGGGAGGCCGGCGGGAAACTCCACTTTACCGGCTCAACGATATTAGTGTTGGGGAGAAGGTTCAGGGACCTGCCATACTAGCTGATGGGACGCAGACTATCGTGGTTACGCCAGGGGCCACGGCGCTGGTTATTGAAACCCACGTAGTAATTAACCTTGGCGACGCGGATGAGCAGCAGGCGGGGCCACGAAAGATAAGCACGAAGGAGGTAGATCCTATCATGTTGAGTATCTTTGCGCACAGGTTTATGGCAATCGCTGAGCAGATGGGAAGAGCTTTGCAAAAGACTAGTGTCAGTACCAATGTTAAGGAGAGACTAGACTATAGTTGTGCGTTATTCGATGAAGATGGTGGATTAGTTGCCAATGGTGGGTATTTATTCCTTATTAGAAATTCTCTCGCTAATTGTTCTAGCCCCCCACTTGCCTGTGCATTTGGGCAGCATGTCGACGTGCGTCAGAACCCAAGCGGCTATCTGGAAAGGCAAGCTCAAGAGGGGCGATGTTCTTGTGTCGAATCATCCCGAGTTCGGGGGTACCCATCTTCCAGATATTACAGTCATCACTCCCGCATTTAGTGGCGATAGGATCATCTTTTACGTGGCATCAAGAGCCCACCACGCGGATATCGGTGGTATTCTTCCCGGCTCCATGCCACCTCACTCCCGTGAGCTCTATCAGGAAGGTGCATCTATCAAGTCGGAGAAGTTGGTATCTGAGGGCCGCTTTGATGAGGAACGAATAACAGAGCTTCTTCTCGAGGAACCTGCGCAATATTCTGGATGCAGTGGTACAAGATGCCTTGCGGACAATATCAATGACCTCAAGGCTCAGGTGGCAGCAAACCAGAAGGGAATCAACCTAATTTCCACACTGATAGGGGACTACGGCGAGGGTGTTGTCCAATTCTACATGATCTCCATCCAGAAAAATGCTGAGACCTCTGTAAGGAATTTGTTGAAGAGCGTCTACAAGAGATTTGAGGGGAAAGAACTCGTAGCGAAAGAGCACATGGATGATGGAAGCCCGATTTGCCTCAAAGTTGAAATCGACCCCGAGAAGGGAGAGGCGGAATTCGATTTTGAGGGTACTGGACCGGAGATGTACGGGAATATGAATGCTCCTGAGGCAGTCACTTACTCGGCCATCATCTACTGTTTGCGGTGTTTGATCTCGCAGGATATTCCTCTAAACCAAGGATGCCTAAAGCCAGTGCATGTTAAGATTCCGAGGCATTCATTTTTAAGTCCGAGTGATGGCGCAGCGGTAGTGGGTGGGAATGTCTTGACGGTACGTTTCCTACTTTGACTCTTCTTACTTCGTCGTCAATTAATTGTCGTGAATAGAGCCAACGCATCACAGATGTGGTTTTGAAAGCATTCAAAGCTTGCGCAGCTAGTCAAGGTGATTGCAACAATCTTACGTTCGGATATGGTGGGAGCCAAGATGGCGGCGACCATGTCAAGGGATTTGGCTACTATGAGACAATTGCCGGTGGCAGCGGAGCAGTAAGTTTCCATATTACAGTACTCTTAATTTGTGATTGACTGGTCCCCAGGGGCCCGATTGGGATGGAACCTCTGGAGTTCATACACATATGACAAACACTCGCATCACTGATGCGGAAGTCTTTGAGCGCCGATACCCTGTCATCCTCCGTGAATTTTCTATCCGCAAGGGTTCTGGTGGTATCGGTGCACATCGCGGTGGCGATGGAGTGATAAGAGATATCGAATTCCGAATTCCAGTTCAAGTCTCTATCCTTTCAGAGCGGAGAGTCTACCACCCATACGGCATGGATGGCGGCGGAGAAGCCAAGTGTGGACTCAATCTCTGGATTCGTGGTAAAGAGCAACGCCCAATCAATCTCGGGGGGAAGAATACCGCTGCAATGAAACCCGGAGAGAGGATCATCATCCACACTCCCGGCGGTGGAGGTTATGGCGAGCCAGATGAGGAGAGGAAAGTCAAAAATGTTCAAGATCCAAAACATGCGTGGAGAGGAGGGAGCCTAGCCAGCAGGCTCTCGACACAGGAAACAAATTGAGGGCGTCAAGTGGTCTCAAGCGTGTGCTTTTTTGTTCTCTTGACCGTAGACGATTGTGTACACAATTCGTTATTTTTTCAAATCAGCTATACCGCTAGTTTACCGAGTTCCTTGCACTTCTAGGGCCGTGGAGTACATAAATTTTTAGCGGAGATAAAGTACTATCGGTAGCAGAGAGAGGCAGAAACGACTTGGTCTAGTTCAGTTATTCCTTTTGTAGCTATCCTAGACCTTCGGCCTAGCTTTTCCCGTCTCCCTACTCTCCCTTTGCCATATGCCGATCCCGGACCTCCCGCCCAAGCCAGCCAATCTCCCAGCTAAGTAACATAAAAGCGTCGGGTAAATGTACTTTTGTAGCCAGTGTAATGTACTATAATAACTCAGAGATTTCTCGGGTGATGCAGACACTGGGGGAACACAAGCCCGGCCGTTTTCAAAAGTCAGTTTCCCACGACTAAGAGCCTGGCATTTGTTTTTAGAGCACAGTGCCGTAGCTTACCGGAAACCGGTGTTTTTTATTTCCCAATAACCGCAAACATAGCAATTGTGAGTTCCCTTTTGCTTTTCCGGAGTAGAGACCTGGAAAGCAGTGTCTCGCATTTCAGACTCCGTTAGCCGGGCTAGCGCAAGAAAGACACCCTAGGCCTCGGGAGAAATGCAGGGGGAAGAAAAACCAAACAAGCCTTTTAGATAAGCTACCAGCCCCCAGGTTCGCCGATAAGGGAGTGGTGGGGTGGTATTTGGCTGTTCTTTAGTAGCGTCATGCTCTCCCACATAGTCTTCTCAAAGCCGCATCCTTAACTCATTTGTCTCCCTGTCCCGGGAGATAGGATTCGGGTTCCCAATGTACATAATTTAGGAGACAGAATCAAAGCATATTATGATACTTGGGTAATGTTAACCCCCCGCTTTGGGACGCAACTAATATTCCCGTGCATGGCACTCTACCCCTACCGTAGGTATCCTACTGCAAGTGTAATACTGAGCTCACCTTTAGAGCGGGGTTTAACCCAGTTCCCCGCTCGGGAGGTTCCAGTACTTGTTGAAAACATCTGGTAATGGTTTTCGGGTGGCGGAGGCCCATGGGACGGGGGAGGGAGGCTTAGCGTAGGGGGATAGATTTTGCGGGCAGCAAGGGTATGGAGTGTTATGAATTGTGATGTTCAAAATGATAGCCAGAGTAAAAGGTTAAATTTCGCTTGTATCAGTAGGGAGGAGGAGGACTATCTCACGATCCGGCACATAGGTGGATGGCTAAGGATGGGTTGCAGCAAGGAAGGAGGGATGGAGGAGCTGAGGGAGGTGAGAAAAAGTAGAGAAAACAAGCTCGGTAAATTACTCAGGATAAACTCTTGTCCGTTGATTCCCTCTATGCGCCCACTCTTGTGAGCACAGGATATAGCTATGTACATATGTACATATGTATGAGGCTTCCATCCATCCTCCGTATAATAAAACACGCTTGCTGTCTCCCAGTTACGCAGTAATGCAGTAATCCGGACTTAGTCGCAGACAGACATTGAGCAACTTAACCAAGTGGGGGTGAGGGACAAAAGACATATCAAAAAGGTGAATAATAAGGAGAAGGGGATACTGGAAATTCACCGATGAGCTACGAATGTAGCCAAAAATTGGTTAAACAAATCCCAAACAATAAAACAAGGAGTATGGAGGGGGATGAGGTGAATGAGGTGAGGAGAAATTCAACATGAATGACCCATTCCGGGTTTGGCATCTGCGGTGGCTCCCGCGCGTAGAGCGCTCTCTGGGGCGGGACTGACTTAGGATCTTACTTAACCAAGATTCTCCCACCGCAGAGGAAGGTGTCAAGTACAAGTTACAGGCATATAGAACCCGAACACTCGAGTCCGAATTTTGTATGGAGGGTCAGATAAGCAGAGATAATTTACCATACAAAGGTTTTATCCCTGTCCTTCCCTGTACCAAAGAATAGTTACATCGGGGATACTAGTAGCCATGGAATCCGGGGAACATTTGTCCTCTGACAAAGAAAGTGAGTGTTTAGGAGGCAGAGCATAGATATTCACTGGAACCCCCCCCCGTTCCTGGCTCCATCGATATCATGAGAGAGTACTATGATTGGATGCCGACGTCCCTTTTTCTATTTTTACCAAAGATAAAGTATCAGGTGCCCGAACTGTCCATTTTCCGAGGAAGCAGTTAAAAGGTCAAGAAGAAAAGTATTGTCGGCCAGTTCCTATGGTCTAATGGCTTAGGAGACTGGTCCACTAATTTGAAACAGGGACCATCACAAGTTCGAATCCGGGGGGCAGTGGAGTAGTCGAGCATTTAAAAAAATGCTCGGCGAACCACTTTTTTGCTGGGGGGCAGTGTTCGCAACGGGGCAGTCCGTCCGTCCTGGGCAAGGACGAGGACGGACGACATTTCGTCGTCCCGTCCCGTCTTTTCCTGAACTTGCCCGACAAGCAAGAGCCAAGGACCAGGACGGACGGCA